>Ga0209011_1000148_pt1 | contig 34958 bp, 33 predicted proteins | sample BlaSpr_A8_OM1_M3_FD_187986 | JGI IMG/M metagenome (GOLD analysis project Ga0209011, IMG submission 187986) | Forest soil microbial communities from Thunder Bay, Ontario, Canada - Black Spruce, Ontario site 2_A8_OM1_M3 (SPAdes) (version 2) | ecosystem: Environmental > Terrestrial > Soil > Boreal... | reverse complement strand
GCTTCGGTCCTCCACCACTCTGGCAATCACGCGGTGGACAAAACACTGCTCGGGAGTTTTGTGCCTTGACAACGCCTTCGCTCTTATCGAGCGGCACCCCACCTTACTTCCGCGCTTCGATTTCTGTAGTCAGAAACTCATCGAAATCTCTTCGCCACCCGCCGTCGACTCTGTCAGCCTCGTACATCAAGGTGCAGAACTTGGCATACCAGGTCTGTTCCGGTAGAGCCGAAGGTCAACTAGGACCACGATGAGGGCTAGGAAAGAATAGACGATCGAGTAGAATCGGGCATGCATGTCGTGCCAGTTATAAATGCACACGGTTCCCCACAACCCTGTGAGCACAACAAAGTACCCGATGTTTACGTACTTCGCGATCTTCAGGCCGAGTACTTCAAACAGAATTCCGACCGCAGGAACCACGCCCCGCAGGTAGTCCTGCCACGTCGGTCCAAGAGGTTGGTCCGTTATCAAATATGAGCGAAGACGACGGACTTCTGGCGAGCCGTAGACGGCGAAGTAGATTGCCACCGCGTTCACGACTAAAACCCAACCAATCCTTCCCAGTCTCCCGCGCACTTGAGTCCTCCACGAAGATTCAATGGCTGCTTCTTTTTTTCTGCTCTCTGCATTCCGCCAAAGCTTGCGTCACCCAGTTCCAGCAATTCGTGCATGGAGCCTGTAGAGGGTTTGGGCCAGCGGCGCAATAGTCGGGGGCTCTGCCCTTGTTCTTAATTTTTTTATCAACGCAATCACAGATGGAAGCGGGAGGACAGACCCAAAGCCAGCGTCCTGCAAAAGCTCTGCGGCCACTCTGTTACTCGTGCCGACGTCCCCAGGCTCCGTGCCATACGATCCACGTACCTTAGGGTAGGCATCGAACGCACGCTTTGCTCGCGCGTCTGACTCACATGGTGAACCCGGTAAGTCCTTGCACTCAGCCAGGTGCGCATATTTGTCGTGGTCACTGTTATCGTTTTGTCTTTTGACGAGCATAGTGGGCAGCCAATAACTGAAGTAGCCACCGAAAGTGTCACCATTAGAGAGCCTTATAAAGCAGTGACAAGGAGGAGGTCTGTGAGTGCGCTGAGCCCAAGATGCGGCAAAACCAACGTTCGCGGGTCGGCAGCAACTCTGCGCTAGGCCCGAGGGGTCAAAGAGATTCGACGGGTTGTTGCTCGCGTATGCGTAAAAGTCTATTCCACCCGTAAACGCAATCGGGTCCTCAGAGATAAACCGGCCAACGGCTACATCGTAGTATCTTGCGCGATAGTAATAAAGACCGGTTTCCGCGTCTAACTCTCGGGCCGTGTACTGGAACGTATTCACGAGGGAGCCCGAAGAATTTATCCGCTTACCAAACGAATCGTAACCGTAGGTCTGGGCAAGGGAACCGGTCGCATTTGTGAGTGATGTGATCGAACCTAGCCCATCCGTGTTGTAAAAACTCGTTCCGCCGCTCCGCAGCATCGCCAACGGTTCGTCCACATTTTGGCTTTGGGCGTATCGAGCAACCACAGCACCAGTAGAATTCGTTTCTTCGACGAGACTATCGCCGTCGTAGGCGAAGATGCTGGTTCCAGAACTGGAAGATTTATAGATTCTTCTGCCAAAGGGATCGTACTTGAAGCTGACGGTTCCCCCCGTACCCGGCAGCGTCACGCTGGTCAGCCGGTTCTCGAAGTCCCACACGTAACCCGTCGTGCCTGTTGAGTCCGTCTTGCTCGTGGTGTTGCCGTTGAAGTCGTATATGTAGGTGGTGCTCGGTGTCGAGGTCAGTTCGTTCGACGTGTTGACGATGTATGGCGAGAGACCGAGCGAACTGAGCCGGTTCCCAACCGGATCGTACGTATAGCTTTCCGTGGTGTTCGTTCCCTGGGTCACCCCCGTCACCTCGTAAATCAGATCGTAGGTGTAGGTCGATGTGACGCCCGCCCGCTGGTCGGTCTTCGACGTTCGGTTTCCTGCGCTGTCGAGGCCGTAACTTGTGCCATCAATCGTGCTTCCAGAGAGTTGGTGTAGGACGCTTTGCAGGTGCGAGAGATTGTCATAGGTGTAGTTCGTTGCCACATTATTCGGGCGGGTCAACTGCGTGCGGCGGTTTAGCGCGTCATAGCTGAAGCCAAAGGAGCCGGTCCCGCTAAAGGCCGCAGGCGGCGCTAGTGTTTGCAGGCGTTTCAAGGTGTCGTAGACGTAAGCCGTTGATCCGTTTTCCGGATCAGTGAACCCGGTGCGATTAGATGCCGCATCATAGCTGTAACTCGTGGTGAAGCTGCGGGCGGTCAAGAACGTATAACTGCTGCTGGCTGACGTGAGCCGTCCCATGTTGTCAAAGGTGAACTGGTAGGTCCCCGTGGGATCGGTGACCTGCGTTAACCGGCTGTCGAGATCGTAGGTGTAATTCACTGTAGAAGTATCAGGATAGGACTTCTGCGCCAGCCGGTTCAACTGGTCGTAAGTGTGGGTAATCAGCTGGTTCTTGCGGTCAGTCTTGCTGGTCAGATTGCCGATGGCATCGTAGGCGTAGGTTTCGATGTACCCCGACGGGAAGGTCGTCTTTGTGACGCGGCCAAAGGCGTCATAGGTGAAGGAAGTCGTGTGGTTGATGGCGTCTTTGATGGAGGTCAGATTGTTTTCGGTGTCGTAGCCGTAGGTCGTCACGTTGTTGGCGGGATCAGTGACCGAGGTTAGGCGGTCGGCATCGTCGTAGGCGTATGTGGTTGTTTTTCCGTTTTGATCGGTAACGGAAGTTCGCCGCCCGCGCGAATCGTAGTTGAATGTGGTCGTCGTCGTATCGGGATATGTAATCGTCTTTAGCCGGTCGCCAGTATCGTATGCGAATGGCTCATTGTCGCGCTTGCCTGGAGCTGGGCGGCTGCAGCCGCCGATCAGCATTCGGGAAACTGGAAGATGAACCCGGAGAAGTCGAAGTACAGTCCCGGACCAGCGGCGACTTTCCCTCCAAAGATCCATGCGCCCGCCCCGCTGAGTCGGCGCTTGATTGTGTAAACAGTGCGCATTGCAACGCGTCCGGCTGATCATTGCGGGCTTATAATGATTATAATGCGACCGACCGGAGGGCATCATGGCACTTGCAGCCGGGACTCGGTGCGGACGGTATGAAATCACATCGCTCCTGGGAACCGGCGGGATGGGCGAAGTTTATCGTGCCAAGGACCTCCGACTTGGCCGCGACATTGCCATCAAGCTCTTACCGGACAATCCAGTCATCAGTAGGGAGCGTCTCGACCGGTTCGAACAGGAAGCGCGTTCAGCTTCGGCTCTCAACCACCCCAACATCGTCACCATCTACGAACTCGGGCACGTAGATTCCACCCACTACATCGCCATGGAGCTCATCGAGGGACGAACTCTGCGCGAGCTGTTGGGCTGCGGCTCGATGCCTGTATTAAAGGTCATTCAGATCGCTGCGCAGATCGCCGATGGGCTAGCGAAGGCGCACGAGGTCGGCATCATACACAGGGATCTAAAGCCTGAGAACCTGATGGTCTCGTCGGAAGGATTCGCAAAAATTCTTGACTTCGGGGTGGCAAAACTTGCGGGTACGGGCGAGTTCTTTAGCGCGGGCACTATCGACCTCCAAACTTGCGCCGGCGCTGTACTTGGCACGATTGAGTACATGTCACCTGAGCAGGCGCGCGGAGGATCGATCGATTTCCGCTCAGACCAGTTCTCGTTCGGCTTGGTGCTTTACGAGATGGTGACCGGAAAACGGGCGTATCAAAGGAGCACGAAACCGGAGACGCTTGTTGCAATTCTCCGGGAAGAGCCGGAGCCCATCGGTTCCCTGTCTCCGGATGTCCCAATTCCACTGTGCTGGGTCATAGAGCGCTGCCTTGCCCGCGAGCCCGAGAAGCGCTACATCTCGACGCGTGACCTTGCGCGCGACCTCGCTTCTATGCGCGACCATTTACCGGGCCTGCCACTGAAGCCACTCAAGACGCGCCCAAGCAACCTACCTCCACAGCGTACCGGGTTGGTCGGGCGGGACCTCGAAGTGGCTGCGGCCAAGGAGCTCTTGCGCCGGCCGAATATGAGGTTGGTTACTGTTACGGGCCCCGCCGGAATCGGCAAAACGCGACTCGCCTTGCAATTGGCGGGAGAAATGACTCAGGACTTTCCCGGCGGTGTTTATTTTGCCCCGCTTGCAGCTGTCGGCGATCCAAGCTCGATTGCTTCCGTGATCGTCCAGACGCTCGGAATCCCGGAAGATGGCGGCCAAGCGCCTCTCGAGACGCTCAAAGAATTCTTGCAGAATTCGCTGCGCACGCCAATGCTGATTGTCTTGGACAACTTCGAGCACTTGATTTCGGCGGCTCCCATGCTGGCCGAACTTTTTGCTATAGGTGGTAGTGGTCTAAAATTCCTGGTGACCAGTCGCGCGCCTTTGCACGTGTACGGCGAGCAGGAATTTCCCGTCCCTCCACTCGCTTTACCAGATCCCCGGTCCTTGCCCGCTCTCGAGGCGCTGTCGCAATATTCAGCCATAGCGCTATTCGTCCAGCGCGCCTCGGCGGTCAAGCCGGATTTCGAACTCACCGAACAAAACGCATCGGCTGTAGCCGAAATTTGCGCACGGCTGGACGGTCTGCCGCTTGCCATCGAGCTCGCAGCTGCCCGCATCAAGCTACTGTCGCCCTCCGCTATGCGGACGCGGTTGGCGAGTCGCCTGCAGCTCTTGACGGGCGGCGCGCGGGATTTGCCGACAAGGCAACAAACTCTTCGTGGCGCAATCGACTGGAGCTACGACCTTCTGAACGCTGCCGAGCAAAAACTTTTCAGACGGCTTTCCGTCTTCGTGGGCGGGGGTACTCTGGAAGCAGTGGAAGCTGTGTGCAACACAAAAAACGATCTTGGATTTGATTTGCTCGATGGGATGGCTTCGATTGTGGATAAAAGCTTAGTCCAGCAGGTTGACCAACCTGCAGGGGATTTGCGCTTCTTGATGCTCGAAACGATTCGCGAATATGCGCTGGAAAAATTGACGGCAAGTGGGGAAGGGGAACTGACGAAGCGCGCCCACGCAGCATACTACCTTGTCTTGGCGGAAGAGGGAGCTTCAGATGAAGCTGGCGCGGAAAGTTCGGAATGGCTGAATTGCCTCGAAACTGAACACAATAATCTCCTTTCGGCGCTCGATTGGTTGACGGACACCGGGAATGCCGATTGGGCATTGCGCCTCGGCACAGCTCTTTTTCGCTTTTGGGAGACGCGCGAATATCTCACCGAAGGACGGGATCGGCTGGGCAAAATCCTCAAACTGGAAGGAGCGGTGGCGCCAACCGAGGGGCGAGTGCGAGCGCTTTTTGCTGCGGGTGTTTTAGCAGGCGAGCAGGGAAACTATGCTTCCGCGGACACGCTCATTGATGAGAGTTTGCAGATCGCTCGTAAATTGGGGGACCAACGAGGCGTCGCGGTTTGTCTGAACGCTCTGGCGGTCCATGCCCGTGACCGCGGTGACATCGCCGTGGCTCGCCGCCTCTTTGAAGAGTGTCTGGCGCTTTGGAGGGGATTTGGCGACCCACTAACCATCGCTCGTTCCCTCAGCAATTTGGCCAGTATTGTCAGGTTGCAGGGTGATTATGCAAACGCACGCTCCTTCTATGCGGAATGCCTGTCGATTTTCCGGAAATCAAACAACCGAACAGGCATTGCCCGGTCCCTTAACTATCAAGGAGACGTTGCGCGTGACCAAGGCGACGTCGAATCCGCTCGGTCGCTCTACGAGGAGGGTCTTGACACCTTTCGCGAGCTCGGTGATCGATGGGGAATGGCCGGCTCACTCGCTGACTTGGGAAACTTAGCTCGGGATCAGGACAACTATGACATGGCGGAGTCGCTCTACAGGGAAAGCATGAGGATGTTCCAGGCACTTGGCCACAAAAGAGGTATTGCACGTGTGCTCGAATGCTTCGCCTGCTCTGCCGCTGCTCAGAGGCAGCCTGCCCGCTCCCTCCGACTCGCTGGCGCGGCGGCTGCGCTTCGCCAAACCGTTGGAGCGGCACTTACGCCTTCAGAGCAGGTCAAACTCGAAAGAGGTCTGGAGCCAGCACGGCAAACGCTGACCAACTCGACAGCTGCCACGGTATGGTTCGAGGGCTGGACAGTACCAGTCGAGAAAGCGATTGAGGAGGTGCTGATGCCACATTCTGCGGCTCGCTCGGTCACGGCCACGCGCGGCCCAGACGAGCCAGCGACATGATTGGGTTCCAACGGTTTAGGCCGCTTGGGCCCGGCGCATTTCATCCGGCGCTCACTCTGCAGTTGTCGGGTCGATTAGTCTGCGGACGGCGGAGATGCGATTCGCGGGGAAGCCTCCCCTTCGTGCGTGTTCCCTGACCGCCGCCTCGTCTGGAGCGAGGTACACACAATAGAGCTTGTCTCCGGTGACGTAGCTATGCAGCCACTGAATGGCAGGAGTCATTCCCTTCAGAACATTCACAGACCTTTGAGAGATTTCGTGCAACTCCGCATCGGATAGATTTCCGGCTCCCGGTATTTCGCGTTCGATCACGAACTTGGGCATGGCCACCGCCTGATAGGAACATATGCTAGCAATGAATGAGACTTGCTTCAAGACGGCTTGTGGCTGCACCATGTGGCTTCTCTTACGCTGATGCACCCTTGTTCATGTTTAACTGCGCGCCGAACGTCTGTCGCGAGTGGCTGCGTGAATGACCATTAAGAGGGCCGAGGTACGCAATGGACATCAGATCCGTTCAAAAACCGCTGAAAGACCAATACCGCAAGGAACCGAATAAGTCGCGGATCACGCTCACCGCGAGAGGCGGGCAAACCGAAACACCGATAGCATGCTCCGTCGATATAGGACGCACCATCTATCAGGCGCAGGCACACACGGGAGTCGGCGGCTCCGGAACTGCCGCCTGCTCCGGCGACCTCCTGCTCGGAGCCTTGGCGGCGTGTGCGCAGATAACCTGCCAAATGGTTGCTGCGGCCATGGGTATAAGAACTGAACACATCGACGTCTCCGTTGAAGGCGATTTGGATCTTCGGGGCACGCTGGGTGTATCAAAAGACGTGTCCGTCGGCTTTGACCATATTCGTCTTCGTTTCGAGATTCTTGCGCCGCATGCGACAGCGGAGGAACTACGTGGATTACGCGAAAAGACAGAGCAATATTGTGTCGTGATGCAAACGTTGCTCCGACCACCGGCCCTCCGCACGGAGTGGGTCGGGGCAGAATAAAGCGCTAATGCTCGGCTCGCGGGCCACTATTCGTGACGGAGCGCTATCACCGGGTCGACCCTTGTGGCGCGCAGCGCGGGAATGTAGGTGGCCACAAAAGCGACCAACAGGAGCAGCACAGATACGGTCGCCAGCGTGGGGATGTCCGTCGAACCGACCCCGTAAAGCACAGAGCGCATGGCTCGCAGCAACAGAAACGCCAGGACCAGGCCGATGCCTATACCGATCAGCGACAGCGACATTCCCTGACGCAACACCATGGAAATGACATTCCCCGGCCTAGCTCCCAGCGCTGCGCGAATGCCCAACTCCTGCGTGCGCTGGCTCACCGAGTAGGAAATCACGCCGTAAACTCCCACCGAGGCAAGCGCCAATCCAAGCAGTCCGAATGCGCCCACCAGCATCGCACCCAGGCGAGCCGGCAGCAGCGGTTTGCCATAGCGCACGTGCGCCTCCATGGTGGTGACGTCGTAGAGCGGCAGCGTGGGGTCCAGCGCGCGCATTTCTTCACGCACCGGCTCCACAACTTGCAGCGGATCGCCTTCCGAGTAGACAAAGAGCACCGCCGAGGAGTGATAGTTCTGGGTCATCGGAAAATACACGTACGGAAGCGCCGGCTCGTAAAGGAACAAGTACTTCCCGGTCCGCGTCAGGCCTACCACCTGGATCGCGGGCCCGTTCTTCTCGCTCTGAAAGACTTTCCCGATTGGATCTTGCCCTGGAAATATTTTCTTAGCGAATTCTTCGTTCACGATGGCCACCCGCGGCGACGTGGCCGTATCCGTATGGGCAAATTCCCTCCCCTGAATGACCGGGACGCCGGCGGTTCGGAAGTATTCCGGCTGCACAGAATTGAACAAGATGTTGTCTACCTGCGATTTATCGGTGGAAATTTGCCCTGGCAAAAAGACGCTCGTCGACGAATTCTCGTAGCCCATGGGAATGAAAGAAGAGATTGCGGCGTCGCGCACGCCCGGCCGGGTTTTGACCCGATCGCGAAGCTGTTCATAGAACTGCTGGCCCCGCTGGTCGGTGTAGCCTTGGAGTCGAAGATCCATGGAGACCATCAACGTGTTGGCGGTGCGGAAGCCCATATCCACGCGGGCCGAGTTTTGAAAGCTGCGGACAAAGAAGCCTGCGCCCGCGAGCAGCAAGAGCGAAACGGCCACTTGCCCCACCACCAGTGTGTTTCGCAAACGATTGTGCGTGGCCGAGGCGCCGCCGGAGCGGCCACCTTCCTTGAGCGTTTCCGCGAGGTCACTGCGCGAGGTCCGCAATGCCGGTATGATTCCCGCAAGAATCCCGGTGAGCAGTGCAACGGCAAAACAAAAACCAAAAATTCGGTAGTCCACGCGCAAATCAAACAAGCGCAACGGAATATCCGTAGGAACGTGAACGGACATCAATCCCACGGCCGCCCATCGCGCCAGCAGCAAACCGGCGATTCCACCCACCAGCGCGAGAACGACGCTCTCGGTAAGCAGTTGGCGAACCATGCGCCAAGGGCTCGCGCCCAAGGCAGTGCGCGTTGCAATCTCCTTTCTGCGCGCGTTGGCGCGGGCCAGGATCAAGTTGGCTACGTTTGCGCACGCGATCAGGAGAACCAATCCCACCAGGGACATGAACACAATGACTACTTTGGACATGAATTCGCCCAATCCGGGCTCGGGCCGCGCCTTGAGCTCGGGAGCAACATACAGAGAGAAATCCTTGTGCGAATCGGGGTACTCCTGCGCGAGGCGCTGGTTCGTCGGCGCGGCGGCGGCCTTGGCCTGCTCTGGGGTGACGCCGGGTTGCAGTCGCGCGAGAATGCGGAAATCATTTTCGTTTCTATTTTCCAGAATGCCGCCACTGTCCAACGCCATAACGGGAATCATGGTGACCGGCAGATAGAAATCTGGTTCGATGAAGTAATACGTCCCGTGGAACTCCCTGGGCGCCACACCGATGATCGTAAAAGGGTGCTTGTCGACTTGCACCGAACGTCCAATAACGCCGGGATCTCCCGCGAATCGCTGCTCCCAGAATTTGTAGCTCAGAACCATGAGCGGGTCCTTGCCCTTGACCCAGCCTTCGTCCGGAGCGAACGTGCGGCCACGGGCTGCTTGCAACCCGAGCATGGAGAAGAAATTGCCGCTCACGAATTCCGTCCAGGCGCGTTCCGCACGCCCGTCGACGCTGAGATTCACCGGGCTGGGCACCTCAGCAGCGACGTCGGCGAACGCCTGCTTCACGTTGCGGTAGTCCAGGAAGTCTGGATACGACATGTTGATTGGGAATTCAAAGCCCTTCGTCTTCGCGGCCAGCACGACGAGCTCGTGGGGATTCTTGGCGGGCAGCGGACGCCACAACATGCCGTCGAACACGCTGAAGATGGCGGTGTTGGCGCCGATGCCCAGCGCGAGCGCGAGCACGGCGATCAGACTGAATCCCGGGCTCTTGACGAGCATGCGAAACGCGTAGCGGAGGTCCTTGCCGAGCGTTTCCATTGGCGAACCACCCTTTCTTCAGCAGAAGGGTACTTGCATTGATATACGAAGGCAGCACCGAAAGTGTTTCGTGATAGCTGGTGACGAAAGCAGGCCATGGCTCGGCATATACGCGATGCGCTGACGTTGCCTGCTGCGGCTCCCTTCCGTGCGATACTCGGGGCGAATCGGAAGGACATTCCAGAAGGAGAGCGCGGCGGAACATGTACATCCATACGTTTTTGTTTCAATGGCATCCGAGTGTCACGGCTGAAATGAAGGATCGGGCGGCGCGCGAAATTCGCGCCTTGCATGGACAAATCCCAGGCTTGCTCGAGACCAGCTACAACGCGAACGTTTCGCCGCGCTCACAGGGATTCACGCATGGCGGGGTGATGAAGTTTCGAGACAAGGCGGCGCTAGATGCATACACCACGCACCCAGTACATGAAAAATTGGTGCAATGGCTGATGCCGCTGTTGAAGATCGCAGCGGAGCTGGATTACGAAATGTAGCTTGGCTAAACGTCGCAGAGATCGACTGCTTGGCGAAGCGAAGCTAGCGGGTCGCGTGTCGGCACGAACTCGTGAGCGACATAGCCGCGGTAGTTCGTCGCGGCAATCCCGCGCATTACGCCGTCCCACTGCACTTCCTGGGTGCCGTCGAGTTCGTGGCGGTGCGGAACGCCGCCGGTATGGAAGTGGCCGAGCCAGTCGATGTTTTTCTGGATGGTGGCGACCAGGTCGCCTTCCATGATTTGCATGTGATAGATATCATAGAGCAGTTTGACGCGCGGCGAGTTCACCGCTTGCACCACTTGCAAGCCCCAGGCGGTGTGATCGCACATGTAGTCTTTGTGGTCGACCTTGCTGTTGAGCAGCTCGATGCAGATGGTCACGCCGTGGTCTTCGCCGATTTTCTTCAGCCGGTTGAGTCCCGCGATGGTATTCTTGGCGCCTTCCTCGTCGGACATGCCGGCGCGATTCCCCGAAAATGTGATGACGTTGGGCACGCCGAATTTTGCGGCTAGCGGGATGTTCTTGCGGAAAGCTTCTTCAATCTTGGCGTGATTTTCGACGCGATTCAGGGCTGTGGCAATGTCCCCGCCACCAGCGTAACCCATGCTGCAAATCAGCCCGTAGCGCCGGGGCACTTCCCACTCATCGACCTTCAGCAGGTCGATGCCCTTCAGTCCGATTTCGGCGCCGTACGCGCAAAGGTTCTCGAGCGGAATATTTTGATAGCACCAGCGCGACGCGGATTGGCGGATTTGTCCCTTGCGGCGAACCGGAGTGTTCTGCTGGGACGAGTTGGGCGAAGAGGAAGATAAGGACGGAAGAGCAGCCATTGTTGCTCCAGAGATCACAGTTTTCAACATGTTGCGGCGTGATAGTTGAGACATGAGTGGGGAGAGTGTACCGAAGAATTGCACGCGTGTGTAGGGATTCTGTGATGCCGCTTAAGCGCGCACCAGTAGCAATGACATATTCGACAGTGGCATAGCCGCCCGGGGCGAAGCTATGCGGCGGCTGGCCTGTGAAACTGACGATGGCAGTGCGCGCAGACCGCATGGTGGCCGCGCCAAATGACACTTAGCGGTTCTTCGCAGAACGGGCAGGTGGCCGACCATTGCGAGCCGCATTCCGGACACTCGTTGAGCAACAACACCGAGCGGCGGAGAGGCTTTCGCGCTTCTTGCAAATCGAGGACAAAACGGCAAGAGGGATTGCCGCAAATAAGGAAATGTTCCATGGGAAGGGCTCCTTTGTGGGGCGGATACTGTCGTTCCACATATGTCGCGTCAATACTATTAATTACGTCAGTAGTAATACGGAAGGGTTTCCCCGATGACGAAGAGCAAGCGAATACTTTCGGAGGTCAAGGCTGAATGAGGTGGCTGCGGACGGCGTAGCGGACGAGGTCGCTTAGGGAATGCAGATCGAGCTTGAGCATGATTCTCGCGCGGTGACTCTCCACTGTTCTTGTACTGATTGCCAGTATGGTAGCGATTTCCTTGTTGGTCTTGCCAACCGCGAGAAGCGCGACGACCTCACGCTCGCGCGAAGAGAGTGGGCTCAGGTATTCCCGTTCGGCCTCGATTGGGTGGACGGCGGCAAGGTCTTGCCCTTGCCTTCGCCCGAACCGCTTTACGCGAGAAATGCGAGCTAGCCGCAGCGGCTGGACAGCGGTCAGGGGCGGAGCGTCACGCAGCAATTGCGAAATGGCGCGCGTTTCTGAAAGGCAGCTTTCCAACAGTCCCGCAGGGCCTGCAAAAACATTGTGAAGACTTGCACAACCGCTGCCAAGGCCAGAAAACTCGGGCGCGCCTGGATCGCTGCGCAGCGCAGCCGTCATGCGAGCCAATTTATCCGTTAGACGGAACAACGCCGCCTCAAGCTCGTTGCGTTCTGTGAACTCCAGGACAATGGCGCCGACTTGTTGAACCCGGCCGGCACGGTCCTTGATTGGGAAATAGCTCCCGTTCCAGTGACCTACTGCTGCTCGTGAGGGCAATTCCGCAGTCAATTCAAGGTTGGATAGCGGCTGGCCGGTCGCAAACACGTGCTCAAAGGCGGGTTGAACCTTAACGGCTGCCCTTCCGAGCACGGCGTGTATGGTCCTTCCGAGATGCGCTTCGGCAGGAATGCCGTTCATAGAAGCTAACGCGTCATTGACGGCCCGGAAGCGAAGCTGGCGATCACAAATGGCAACACCCACTGTTGAGCTCTTGAAGAGAGCGTTCAGCAAGTCACGCTCGCCGATGGTCTCGCCAGGCACAGAGCGCCTACCGAAGCTTGATGCCATCCCTGACACCCTACTTGCCATGCTTGCTACCACCTGATCTGCGCCTTTGAAGCGACCTCAGTATGGGTTCGATAACTTTCCGCGAAGTTTAAATCCGAGTAATTCTTGTGTCAATACAAATAACTAGTATTGCAGGCGGAGGGCGTAACGCAGGGCCAAGGCACCCGCAGGCACGCGTTTGCGAGCTGCAACGACGCACGCCGCGATGATTTCCGGGTCAATAATTTGCAAAACGGGCGGTGTTCGCGCATCATTACTGGCTTGTTCGGTGCAACTCGCGCCCCATCAGAGAGCGAGCGCCAATCCTCGCTTCGATTGGTTAATTTGTGGCAAATCCAGCCGACTGGGCGAGCTGAAAAGAGATTCAAGAAGGAGCGGAATGGAAAAACCAGGAAAGATTGCGCCTCCCAAAGGCAAGTTGGGGGTGCTGCTGCCGGGGATGGGCGCGGTCAGCACGACGTTCATGGCCGGCGTGGAGTTGGTGCGCAAAGGCAAGGCGCAGCCGGTCGGCTCGCTGACGCAGCTCAGCACGATCCGACTGGGCAAGCGCACCGATGCGCGCTCGCCGCTAATCAAGAAATTTGTCCCGTTGGGCGACCTTAAAGACCTGGTGTTCGGCGGCTGGGACATTTACAAGGACAACGCGTACCAAGCGGCCAGCAAGGCCGGTGTGCTGAGCGCACAAGATCTAGACAAGGTAAAGCCGTTTCTTTCCGGGATTGCACCGATGAAGGCGGCGTTCGACCGCGAGTACGTAAAGAAGCTCGACGGAACGTACGTCAAGAAGGGCAAGAGCAAGTACGACCTGGCACTGCAAATTAAGGACGACATCGAGAATTTTCGCAAGACCAAGCGCGTGTCGCGTTTGGTGACTTGCTGGTGCGGTTCGACGGAAGTCTTTATCAAGCCAGAGGAGGTCCACTCGACACCGGAGAAATTTGTCGAAGCAATGAAGGCCAATCACCCCGCGATTGCGCCGTCGATGTTGTATGCGTGGGCTTCGGTGACCAGCGGCGTGCCTTTCGCGAATGGCGCGCCGAATCTGACCGTGGATATTCCGGCGATCCAGCAGCTTGCGCTAGAGCATAACGTCGCAATTTGCGGCAAGGATTTCAAAACCGGGCAGACCATGATGAAGACCGTGCTGGCGCCGGCGTTCAAGGCGCGCATGCTCGGGCTGGACGGATGGTACTCGACCAATATTCTGGGCAATCGCGACGGCGAAGTGCTTGATGATCCCGGATCGTTCAAGACGAAAGAAGAATCGAAGCTCGGCGCGCTCGAGTATATTTTGCAGCCGCAGCTTTACCCCATGCTGTATAGCAAGGTCTATCACAAAGTGCGCATCAACTACTATCCGCCGCGCGGGGACAACAAAGAAGGCTGGGACAACATCGACATCTTCGGGTGGCTCGGGTATCCCATGCAGATCAAAGTGGATTTTTTGTGCCGCGATTCGATTCTGGCGGCGCCGATTGTCCTTGATCTTGTTTTATTCCTGGATTTGGCGCAGCGCGCCGGGATGCGCGGCATCCAGGAGTGGCTTAGCTTTTACTTTAAGTCCCCGATGACCGCGCCGAATTTGTATCCCGAGCATGATCTGTTCATTCAGTTGATGAAGCTGAAGAACACTCTGCGCTGGATGATGGGCGAGGACTTGATCACCCACCTGGGGCAAGAGTATTACGACTGACGGCCGCGCGACTGTATCGGAAAAGATGATTTGCGCAATTCGTTTTTCTGCTGAATGAAGCGAGCTTTTCGATTTGACGCTCGGAAACGCAGCGCGATACCCTAACGGCTACATGGCTGGCCATTTTCCGCCTATAATCTGCCCACGGAATTTCTTCAAGACTCAATTTGAGGAGACTCATGTCGACCGAACTGCGTAATTTTTTGGCGCTCCCTTACGATGAACTGGAAGAGCTAAACCTAAGGGCCAAGAAACAGCGCCTGGATCGTGTTGCGCCGCACAAAGTGCAAGAGGAGCGCATCAAATATTTGACCGACGAAAAGCGCATCAAGGCCGTGACCGTGCTGTTCAGCGACCTCGAAGGCCGCTTGCACATGCTCGATTACGACAAGAAGTTTCTGGTCAAGAGCTGGGACAACTTAACGTTCGACGGCTCTTCCATCCGCGGTTTCACTGCGCAGCGGGAAAGCGACTTGCGCCTGGCTATGGATTGGGGCGCGTTCTACTGGGCGCCGTCGGATGTATTTGGCTCAGGAAAGATCCTTGTTTTTGGGCAGGTCATCGACAAGGACGGCACGCCGTACTCAGCGGATATTCGGGGGCTGCTGAAAGGCTATGCTGATGATCTTCATGAAAAGAAGGGTTACACGCTAAACGCCGCCAACGAAATCGAGGGATTTCTTTTCCGAGGCTCCGACGCGGAACGCCGCTATTATGAGACGCTCAAGTTTGAATATGTCAACACCGGTGGCTACTATCATTCGTTGCCAGGCGATCCATTGCGCACTTTCATCGATACGACGGCCGAAGTACAGCGCGCCATGGGTTTTCAGAACGAGAAGGACCATCCGGAAGTAGCGCCATCACAATTCGAAATCAACTATAGCTACGGCGAAGTCGTTGCGGCTGCCGATCAGATTCAGCTCTACAAGCTGATCTGCCGCCAGGTAGCCACTAATATGGGGCTCTCCGCATGTTTTCTTCCCAAGCCCGTCGTGGGTGTGAACGGCAGCGGCATGCACACCAACGTTTCGGTCAGTAAGAGCGGCAAGAATCTTTTCTGGGACCCGAAGGGCGACGAGAAGCTAAGCAAGTTAGGCTGGGAGTTCGTGGACCGCATCCTGACACACGGGAATGATATTTGCCTCATATTCAACTCAAGCGTCAATGCGTATCGCCGGCTCGACCCCCATTTCGAGGCGCCCAACCAGCTGAAGGCTTCACCGGTCGACCGCGGAGCGATGGTGCGTATCCCCATCGGTAACGAGCGCAGCATGCGCACAGAAGTGCGCGCCGTGGCTCCGGATGCGAACCCTTACATGGTCATGTATTCCATCTTCAAGACCGGCCTGGACGGCGAAACTGCCAAAATCAAGAACCTCCGCCAGGCGCAACGCTACTTGCCGGACAACATTTACACTGCGATCGACGATTTTGAGAAAGCAGAGTGGACCACCAAGCTGTTCGGTGCCGACGTGAAGGGGCGATACGCTGAGCTGAAGCGCGCATCGGCTGACCGGTGCCCGCGGCAGCTGGGCACCGTCGTCAAAGCGCCCGAGGTGCAGTTCCACCACGAAGTCTACAACCAGTTCCTTTGGAACTTGTTCTAGATTGTTCCCGTAATGGCGGAGCATCCTGCGCCGCAGCAGACTCTTACGCTGTTCTCTTACGCTGTTCTCTTACGCTGTTCTCTTACGCTGTTCTCTTACGCTGTTCTCTTACGCTGTTCTCTTACGCTGTTCTGACTTGGGCGCTCTTGGCATTGACAGCGTCAAGCACGCGCGTGGAATAAATGAGCGCGGCTCCCGCATTCATGGCGACCGCGACGCCCAGCGCCTCAGCAACCTCTTCTTTTGTGGCTCCGGCCTTCAACGCCGCTTCGCTGTGCACCACGATGCAGCCGTCGCACCGCGTCGTGACCGCAACGGCTAGGGAGATTAACTGGCGCGTTTTCTCATCAAGCTTGCCCGTTTTGGAATTTGCCGCGCTGAGCGTCTGATAGCCGCGGACGGTGTCCGGGCTGAGCTTCATCAGTTCGCCTAATCTGGCGCCGATCTCCTTGTGGTATTCGTTCCAGTCGATCATCATATGCATCTCTCCTTCCGCTCGTATCCTCACTCCGCGCGAGTATACCTCGGTGCTGTCCTGCGCCGCGTGGGATTGTTATGATTGTGGTATCTTCTTTAATTCGCGCTGGACTCTGGTCGGTTCTGTCGAGCGGCAAGTACACAATTAACCTATTTGCAAGGGGTCATGGACCATGAAGAAGTCGTATAACGGGCAGGCCATTCCCGCCGGGGGAAAGGCTATCGAGTATAGCGGCGGCGAACTGCGCGTGCCGGACGCGCCGATCATTCCATTCATTGAAGGCGACGGAACGGGACGCGATATCTGGAAGGCCTCGCGGCGCGTGTTCGATGCTGCGGTGGAGCATGCTTATGGCAGCAAGCGGCGCGTGGCATGGTTTGAAGTTTTTGCCGGCGAAAAGGCGTTCAATGCGTTCAAGGAGTGGTTGCCGGACGACACGGTAGAGGCAATCCGCGACTTTCGGGTGGCCATCAAAGGTCCGCTGACTACTCCGGTCGGCGGCGGAATTCGCTCGTTGAACGTAGCGTTGCGACAGATTTTGGATTTGTATTCGTGCGAGCGGCCAGTGCACTACTATGCGGGAGTTCCCTCCCCGGTGAAACATCCCGAGAAGATGGACGTGGTGATCTTTCGCGAGAATACCGAGGATGTGTACATCGGGATCGAGTGGAAGTCCGGCTCTCCCGAGGCCAAAAAGCTGCTGGAATTCTTGAATGGCGAGATGCTGAAGGACGGAAAGAAGCAGATTCGCTGGGACTCCGGCGTGGGCATCAAGCCAATGTCGCCGACGGGAACAAAGCGGCTGGTGCGAAGAGCGATCAAGTACGCACTGGCGCATGGGCGCAAGAGCGTGACGCTGGTTCACAAGGGAAACATCCAGAAATTTACCGAAGGCGGATTTCGCGATTGGGGATATGAACTGGCGCGGGAGGAGTTTCGCGGGCAGACGGTGACCGAGCGCGAGAGCTGGATCGTCGACAATCTGGACCAGAATCCATCACTGACCGTAGAACAGAACGGCGCCATGATTGAACCGGGGCTGGAGCGGGCCACCGAGGCATTCAAGAAAAGTGTCTATGACGAAGTCAAGCAAGTCCTTGACGCGATCTATACGACGCATGGCAAAGGTCAGTGGAAGAAGAAACTGATGATCAATGACCGCATCGCGGATTCCGTGTTTCAACAGGTGCTGCTGCGTGCTGATGAGTACAGCGTGCTGGCGACTTCGAACTTGAATGGCGATTACTTGTCGGACGCCTGCGCCGCGCAGGTCGGCGGCCTGGGCATGGCGCCGGGCTCGAATATCGGCGATGGTTATGGTGTGTTTGAAGCCACGCACGGGACGGCGCCGAAGTATGCGGATAAGGATGTGATCAATCCAAGCTCGGTGATGCTGTCGGGCGCAATGATGTTTGAATTTTTGGGGTGGGAGGAAGCCGCGCAGCTCATCGAAAACGGCATTGCGCGTACGATTCAGCAAAAACGCGTTACGTATGACCTCGAGCGGCTGATGAGCGGCGCAAGCAAAGTGGGAACGTCGGCGTTTGCTTCGGCGATTATCGAGAATATGGCGGCGCACGCGGTCGCACGATAAATCAAAAATAAAAAGATAGTGCCGAGGCCCTGGGCACGCAGAGGATCGCAGAGAAGAGCGAGGAGAGAGACGGAATGCGGAAGAAGGTCACGGTGGTGGGCGGCGGATTCGTGGGGTCGACGACCGCACAGCGGATTGTGGATAAGGAGCTAGCGGACGTGGTGTTGACCGACATTCTGGATGGACCACCGGCGGGCAAAGCTCTGGACATGATGGAATCCGGGCCGATCACGCGATCCGATTCGCGAGCGATAGGAATTTCTACGGCGAATGGCGATTACAGCGCGACGGCGGGCAGCGATGTTGTCGTAATCACCGCGGGATTTCCGCGCAAGCCAGGAATGAGCCGCGACGATTTGTTGAAAGCGAACTACGATGTGGTGAAAGCGGTGGTCGAGCAGATTGTGCGGCACTCGCCGAACTGCATCATTATTGTGGTAACGAATCCGCTAGACGCCATGGCGCAGGCGGCGTGGAAGGTGAGCGGGTTTCCGAAGAGCCGCGTGCTGGGCATGGCCGGCGTACTCGATTCCGCGCGCATGAGCACGTTTGTGGCGATGGAATGCAAGGTTAGCGTGGAAAACGTGCACTCGTTTGTGCTCGGCGGGCACGGCGACGATATGGTTCCGCTGCCGCGCTATTCGACCGTGGCCGGGATTCCGCTGCCAGATTTGCTGCCGAAGGAGCGCATCGACGCGATTGTAGAGCGCACTCGCAAGGGCGGAGCGGAGATTGTCAATTTACTTAAGACCGGGTCCGCGTATTATGCGCCCTCGGCGGCTGCTGTGGAGATGGTCGAAGCGATCTTAAAGGATAAGAAGAAAGTTTTGCCTTGCGCCGTCTATTTGGATGGCGAGTACGGAATCAAGGGGCTATTCGTCGGGGTCCCCGTCAAGCTTGGCGCCAAAGGCGTCGAGGAAATCATTCAAATTAAGCTAACTGCCGAGGAGAATATGGCGCTGCAGAAGTCGGCCGGGTCGGTGAAGGAACTGGTGAACGTGCTGGGAATTTGAGCAAGGCAAAGACTTAACACAGAGGACGCAGAGCTCGAAGCACCGAGGTCACAGAGAAGAAGGGGCGCACAGGCAGGGCGCCCTTTCCCTACTGACTAGAAGCCGAAGAGTTTTCCGGCTCCTGCTACCAACGCTAACGTAAAGACGGCAATCACAACTTCGCCGATGGCGCCCACCGCGAATGGGCGCAAGCCCTGTTTTCGCATTTCGCGGAAGTTAGTGCGCAGCCCTACGCCTGCGAACGTCAGAAGAAATGCCCAGCGAGAGAGATTCGCCAGCGCCGTGGTCTGCTCCTTGGTGAAGAAATGGTACGTCGCGAGAATGGAAATCAACAGGAACCCGAGAACGAACTTCGGGAATTTTTGCCAGAGGAATGCGGCTTTGTTCCCTACGGTCTTGGCTTGGCCGCGGCTGGCCCAGTAAATCGCGTAGGCGAGCACGACGAAACCGATCATTGCGTTGCGCGTGGTCTTGGCGAGAACTGCTAGCTTGCCCGCGGCATCGGAGTAGAGCGCGCCGGCCGCCGTGGCTTCAGCAGTGTTGTCGACGGCGAGTCCCGCCCACAGGCCGTAGGCGTGATCGCTGAGGTGCAGTGCGTGGCCAATCAAGGGAAACGTGAAGAGCGAGAGAGCGCCGAGCGCTAGAATCGCAGCAATGGCGAACGAAGAGTCTTCGTCATCAGCTTCGATAGCGCCCTGCGTGGCGATGATGGCGCTGACGCCGCACACTGCCGAGCCGACCGCCAATAGCGAGGTGAGCTTAGGACGCAGACCGAAGGCGCGACCAAGGAAAGTCATGAACGCAATTGCCACGGTAATTTCGATGGCCACAAGCGCGAGACTGACGCCGCCAAGTTTCAGCACGTCGCCAAGGAGAAAGCGCGAGCCGAGCAGCACGATACCCGCCTTCAGCCAGAATTCGTAGGTGGCCACGCCGGAGCGAAAAATCTGTGGCACACCGACGGTATTTGAAATCACCAGGCCGATCAGGATGGCCCACAGAACGTACTCAATATTGGGAAACGTCCAGTGATGCGCTTTCGCGTAGGTACCTACGTTGCGCTCCAACAGTTTGCCCGCGTAGCCGACCGCAGCGAGCAGCAGCACGCCGGGAATTACGCGCAGGAATTCCAGAGCTGGCTGGGCCGGTCTTGCTTGCGGTAATGCGATTGCGTCCGCCATTGTTTTCCTCTCGTAATGAAGTCTTGGATAAGGTTGTGCGCTCGCGCCCTACCAGGGCACGCGCGTGAAAACGCCTGCGCGGATGAGCAGGGCGGCAAGAAGAGCAGCCACAACCGCCCAGCTATCGAGCGACAACAACCAACTCTTGCGAGAATTCAGGGGTACTGCGTTGGTGCTCATAGTTTTCTCCTTGATTGGTCCTTCAACTCACGGCCGCCCGTGGCGCGTGACGATCGTTCGGTGTACTGTGCCAAAATGCTTTGCTGATCTCCTGAACCTTTTGCGATGCGACGCGCCCGACAATCATCAAGGCCGGTGCGGGAAGTTTTTCCTCGTCGGCCAACCGCGCAAGGCTGGTCCATCGAATTTGCTCTTCGGCGCCCGTGGCATTTGACACGATCACGCACGGCAGGTCGTCCGGCAGGCCGCCTTCACGTAGACGGTGAGCGACTTCGGCATAATCGGGGCCGGGCATGTACAGAGCCAGTGTTGTGGTGCTGGTGATGGCGCCCCAATCCAGTGCCGGGCCTTCTGTGCTGCGCGAAAATGTGCTGATTACAACCTGCGACGCAGCGCGGCGATCCGTGAGCGAAATCCCCGCCACGGCCGCAGCACCAAGCGCCGCGGTGATACCCGGCACGACTTCAAAATCCACCGCGGCATTTCGAAGCGCCTCGATTTCTTCTCCGGCGCGCCCGAAGATAAGAGGGTCGCCTCCTTTTAGTCGAATGACGACTTCATGGTTCGCGGCTGCCGATACCAGCAAGGAGTTGATTTCGTCTTGCGTGAGCAGCTTTCGTCCGCACCGCTTGCCGACATCGATTACTTCGGCATCGCGCGCGATAAGCTGCAGAATTTCGCGGCTGACCAGGGAATCGTGAAACACGATGCCAGCCCGCGCGAGCAGGCGCGCCGCTTTCACGGTAAGGAGCTCCGGATCTCCTGGCCCAGCGCCGACCAAGTACACCTTGCCCATCAAGACGCTCCCTGCCCGGCACGTTTCCGTCGCGCTTCCTGAAGAAACCGCTCGAACATCGGCTGGCTCGCGAGATGGTGCAACAGAACCTTCTTGGAATCCGCGCTACCCTCGCCGGCGCGCAGCAGTTCGCGGGCGGCGCCCAACCATTCGAGCCATAGCCCATACTCGGGACTAAACTGCTTTTCAATCTGCAGGCGAAGGCGCTGCGCCAGCGCCGGACTCTTACCGTTCGTGGAAACAGCGATTTGCAGGTCGCCGCGCTGCACGACCGAGCCATAGTAAAAATGGCAGTGCTCGATGTCGTCCACGGCGTTGCACAGAATTCCTCGCGCGTCAGCCTCGCCGAAAACAGCTTCGTTGACACCGGGCGCAGACGTGGCGGCAATAACCAGGTATGCGCCGTCGAGGTCCGCGGGTGCGAACGTCGTTGCTCGCCATTCCACTTTTCGCTGTCCGATCCATTGAGCAATGACCGGTGTCACCTGCGGCGCGACAACGCGAACGCGAGCCTCAGCCGCAAAAAGGCCCTCAATCTTCCCTTCCGCGACGGCGCCGCCGCCAACAACCACAATCAGGCGATCCCGAAGCTTCACGAAAATTGGCAGCAAGCTCATGTTAGCCTTCGACTCCCAGCGGCACGGGCCCAGCCGCAGCGTCGCGTTCGACAGGGGCGACGAATTCTCCAGCCAGCCACCCGCGAATTTGCTCGTTCGAGTGGCGCGCGAAGAAACGCCGCAGATTCTCGCCCGGTGCGCGCTGCTCGTTGAATTCGCGCAGCAGCCGCTCTATGGCGTCCGGCACTTCGGACGCCGCGCAACGGAAGCCCACCGGCCGCGCAATCGAAGCGAACTCGCCCACGCTGCCGCCAACGCAGAAGTAATACGCGTCGACCATCCGACCGTCGACCTTCAACTTCTTGCCTTCGATTCCAATGTCCGCGATCCAGTGTTGGCCGCAGCTATTTGGGCATCCAGTGACGTGCAACTTGAGCTGCTCCTGGAATCCCGGCAGTCGCTGATCGAGCTCTTCCGTGAGCCAGCGCGCAAAGCCCTTCGTCTCAGTCAGCGCCAGCTTGCAGAACTCAGACCCCGTGCAAGCAACGGTTCCGCGCGCAAAAGCAGAAGCGCGTACCGGCAAGCCGACCGCGGTCAGCTCGCTCGCGACTCGCGGCGCATGCCCGTTGGGAACATTCACGATCAGCAGGTTTTGCATGATGGTGTTGCGGAGATGCCCGTCGGCGTAGCGGTCGGAGAGATTCGCAGCGGTGCGCAACTGCTCCGGCGTTATGCGCCCGCGCAGCACGTTGGCGCCGACATAGGAAAGGCCCCGCTGCTTCTGTGCGTGAACGCCGACGTGATCGCGATGAATGTCCGACGGAAGCTCTTCGGGCTCGGCAGGATCGAGCGCAAACCCAAGCCGATCTTGCAAAGCGGCCAGGAAGGACTCCGCGGTCCAGCCATGTTGCAGGAACAGAAATTTCAGCCGGGCGCGCTCCCGGTTTTGGCGGAGCACTTCGGATTCACGAAAGAGCTCCGCCACGCCGCGTACGACCGGGACAGCTTGCTCCCACCGCACGAAAGCGTTCAAGCGAACGCCGAGGTGCGGATCAGTAGAGAGACCCCCGGCCACGCGCACCGAGAATCCGACCTCATCCCCGTGCAAGCGCTTTCGCGTGACCGCAGTAAGTCCGACATCATTGATCTCCGGATACGTGCACCACGAACGGCAACCGGTGATGGAAACCTTAAACTTGCGCGGCAGATTGTAGAACTCGGAATTGCCGCCAAGCTGCCCATTCAACTCCAGCGCCAAAGGAGAAGCATCGCAGTACTCATGCGCGTCAAAACCCGCCAGCGGGCATCCCGTAATATTCCGCGCCACGTCGCCGCACGCGCCGGTGGTCGAAAGCCCCACGCGCCAAAGCGTCTCAAGAACTTCGGGCAGCGATTCGATCGTCACCCAATGGAACTGCACGTTCTGGCGCACCGTAATATCCGCAACGCCGCGGGCATGGCGCTCGGCGAGGTCGGCGATGGTGCGCGCCTGCTGACTGCTCAGGAGACCGTTGGGAATTCGGATGCGCACCATAAAGAACGGCGTCGCTTTGCCTTCGCCATTCTTGCCGCCGACCACGCCGGCGCCGTCGCCCTGCGTGTAAACGCCCCACGAACGAAAATACGTGCCCAGCCATTCGAGTGGAATCGAAGCGTGCCCCTGCCGCGCAAACGCGCGAATCTCATCGAAATGCTCCCAGGCATTTTTCTCGCGTTTCAATCGCTCGACGCGTTGCGCTTTGGTTTCCTTCACTTCGCTCATAGGGATGCCCCAAAAACAAAAAACCCACGTTGGCCTGAACTCTGGCAACGTGGGTTTCGGAACTTTCGCTTACTTTACGTCTAAGTCCGGAAACTCCTCTGGCCAGAGATGGTTGCCTTGCGACACGCAGCGTTGCACGCGCAAGTACAACAGATCGTCTGGCAACAGATGTTCATCGAACTTAGAGAATACGTTTGGCGGCCGACAAAAGTCAAATTGGCGTCAACGCAAAAAACAAATCCATCAAATCCGAAAAACCGATGCCCGCCTATTGCGGCTTCTTCGCGGGCGTCGGGGGCTTAGACGCAGCAGCCGGCGCGCTGGTGAGCAGCGTCCCCGACTTGATGGTGTCGAGCTTGGGAAAGCCCTTTTCCAAGTATGCTTTGCCCTGCGCTTGGATCTTGTCCTGATCGATCCCCGCGCCGTCTCCGTATTGGTCGTAGAACATTTCGACCACCTTCATTCCGTCGCCTTCCACTACCCCGAACGGCGCGAAACCCTGCCGATCGAGGCGGCTGTTGTCCTGGAGATTGATGAACACCTGCGTGGTGCGCGTATTCGGCCCAGCCGTCGCAAACGTGATGTACCCCTTCTTGTTGCTCTGCGTCACGGGATCATCCTTAATATCAGTTCCCTTCCACGCCGTGGTCACGGCGGGATATGCGCTAATCCCGAACTGCGCGACGAAGGACGGCACCACGCGGAAGACGCTGGCGTTGTCATAGAAATGATGCTTGACGAGGGTGTAGAAGCGGTCAGCGCCGAGCGGCGCCCAGGCGCGGGTCACGCTTAGCGTGATTTCGCCGCGCGTGGTCACGAATTTTACTTTGTACTGCTCCGGAGCTTTGTCCTTCAGCAGCGCCGGCCGCAACAGCGCGCGGTCATAAGTGCGTGGGGCAGAGGGAGCCTTCTTCGTTGCGGTGCCCTGCCCAGCTCCTCCACTCTTTGGCGCCGTCTTTTGCGCCGGTGCAGGAGCTTGCGCCCACGCCGGTGCTATCGCCGGAATCGCGACGATCCATGCCATGGAAACTAGAACTGCGACTGCGATTTTGCCCACCTTGTGACTCGAGCTCATTACGACTCCCTCTCCTCTATGGTATTTCTGCTCTTACTTCGCGGAATTCAGTTCCCTGCTCACACGCTCCACTTCCGTCATCACGCGCAGCGTGTTTTCGCCCAAAATCTTTCGCACATCATCTTCCGAATAGCCCTTGCGCAGCAGCGCCTCCGTGATCTTCGGCAGCTTCGCAGCATCCTCCATCCCGAAGGGCATATTGGCGCCGTCAAAATCGGAGCCGAGACCGACGTAGTCCGCACCGACCAGCTTCACGGCGTGATCAATGTGCTCGATAATCTTTGTATAGTCCACGCGCGGCAGCTTGCCTTGCTGCACGTATTCGCGGGTGATGCGGTCACCTTCAATTAACTGGCAGCCTTCCTTGTTTCCGCAGCGTTTCTCGACTTCGGCGGTAATCGCTTTCGTAATCTCCGGATTCTTGTCGGCGTTCATGAACTCCTCGCTGAGAAAGCCGACGTGGTAGTTAATCTGAATGACCCCGCCCTTTGCCGCCAGGTCCTTAATCATTTGGTCGGTCATGTTGCGCCGAGCGTCGCAGATCGCGCGGCAAGAAGAATGCGAAGCGATCAGCGGAGCCTTGCTGACGGCCAAGGCGTCGTAGAAAGTTTTGTCGCTGACGTGGGAAATGTCCACCATCACACCGAGCCGATTCATTTCGCGCACGACGTCTTTGCCGAAATCGGTTAGCCCGTTGTGCACTGCCGTGTCTGTGGAGGAGTCCGCCCATTCATCGTTGCCGCTGTGCGTCAGCGTCATGTAGCGCACGCCGAGCGCCGCATAGGAGCGCAGCACGCTCAGATCGTTGGCGATCATGTGTCCGCCCTCGACACCCATCAGCGCCGCAATCTTGCCTTGCTTGCGCGCGTCGCGGACCTCCACAGCCGTGGTGGCGAGAACGATGTCCTTAGGATGCTTGCGCACTTGCTCGCGCACTGCGTCGATTTGATCGAGCGCGTGCTTGATCGCTTCAGGTCCCGTGATTTTGCTGGGAATCCAGATGGAAAAGAAAATCGCGCCCAGCCCGCCTTCCTTCATGCGCGGAATATCGATGCTGCCGCTCGCGCTCCGCGCCCCGAGGTCAAAGTCGCCGTCGAGAAACCGCTGCGTCGTGTCATCGTGCGTATCGACCACGATCGATGCAAAGTGCAGCTTGCGCGCACGGGCGGAGATATCGTCCGCTTTTGGCGTCGCGCTCATGAAAACTCCGTCAGCGACGCACAGCACCGCGACAGCAGCAACAATGGTTCGAAGCATTTCACCTCGCTGCCTTCCCCCGGAATTATCGTTCCGCCTGCAGTTCGCGGCTCACGCGCTCTACCTGCTCCATCACGCGCAGCGTGTTTTCCCCCAAAATCTTGCGAATATCCTCTTCCGAATAGCCCTTCCGTAGCAGCGCCTCCGTAATCCTCGGCAGCTTCGAGCAGTCTTCCATCCCATCGGGCATGGTAGCTCCGTCGAAATCCGAGCCGAGGCCCACATGCTCAGTGCCCACCAGTTTAACCACGTGATCGACGTGATCCACAATTCGCTCCCAGCTCACGTGCGGCAGCTTCCCTTGCTCGGTCATTTTCCGTTCGACGGCGCTCTGGACTTTGGCAGTACAGTCCACGTCGTCGCCACACTCCTTGATGGCTTGACTGAGCACGCCCACGACACCGGCGCCCGCCGTAGCTTGGTCGTAAGCACTCTTGTACGCCTGATCGATGAAGCTCTTCTCGTAGTTGATATGGATCACTCCTCCCTTGGCGGCCAGCGCCTTAATCATGTCGTCGGACATGTCTCGCACATGATCGCAAAGCGCGCGGCAAGAAGAGTGCGAAGCAATCAGCGGCGCTTTGCTGACCTCCAGCGCATCATAAAAAGTTTTGTCGCTGACGTGCGAAATGTCCACCATGATTCCCTGCCGGTTCATTTCCCGCACAATCTCCTTGCCGTAGTCGGTCAGCCCATTGTGCGCCGGCTTGTCCGTCGAGGAGTCCGCCCACTCGTCATTGTAAAAGTGCGACAGGGTCATGTAGCGCACACCCAAATCGCCGAAAATGCGCACCATGCGGATGTCGTTTCCGATCATGTGCCCGCCTTCGACGCCCATCAGCGCTGCGATCTTCCCCTGGGCGTGGGCGCGCCGCACGTCCTCGACAGTACGCGCAAATGCCAGATCGTTCGAGAACTTGCGCACGTTTTCGTGCACCGCGTCGATCTGATCCAGCGCCTTCTGCACCGCGGGCGGCCCCATGATTCGTCCATCGATCCAGATCGAAAAGAAAATAGCGTTCATTCCGCCTTCGCGCATCCGCGGAATATCGATGTGGCCGTCCGGGTTGCGCTTGCCGAGATCGAAGCGCTTTGAGAAAAACCGCTGCGTCGTGTCGTCGTGGGTGTCCAGCACGATCGAGGAGAAATGAATTTTGCGGGCGCGTTCGGCGATTTCGTCAGCGGACGTGCTGCGAACCAGCAACACTCCACCGACCGCACAGGCTACAACACAAAAGAAGGCAGCGATCCGACGCATTTACGCTCCAACCTGCAGATGTGCGAGAGAGTTTACCCTACCAGCCAACCGAAAAGCGCCTGTTTCCATGCCTGACGATTAATTTCCGCCAGCGATTCCGTTAGAGGAATTTCTTTAGGGCAGGCCTTGACGCAGTTTTGCGCGTTGGCGCAATCCTCGATGCCGCCGTTTCCCATCACCGCCTGGATGCGCTCCTTGGCGTGCATCGCGCCCGTCGGATGCATGTTGAACAATCGCACCTGGCTGAAGATGGCCGCGCCCATAAAATTATTGTGCTCGTTGACCTGCGGGCAGACTTCTAGGCAGTTACCGCAGGTAATGCAGCGCGAGAGCGGGTAAGCCTTCTCCTGCACCTCAGGTGCGATACGCGGGCCCTCGCCGAGATTGTACGTGCCGTCGATGGGAATCCACGCCTTCACGCGCTTCAGGCTGTCAAACATGAACTGGCGGTCGACGGTCAGATCGCGAACCACCGGAAACTTCGACAGCGGCTCAATGCGAATCGGCTGCTCGAGTTGATCCACCAGCGCGGAGCAAGCCATGCGCGCCTTGCCGTTGATAAGCATCGCGCAGGAACCGCACACCTCTTCCAGGCAATTCGAGTCGTAGGAGACGGGAGTCGTTTGCTTGCCCTCGTGTGTGACGGGATTCTCCGCGATATCCCGCAGGCAAATGATCACGTTCATGGATGGCCGCCAAGGCAGCGCAAACTCCTCCCATCGGGAGGCCTGCTTAGGGCTCGCTTGCCGCTTTATTTTGACGATGACCTTTTTGCCTTCTGGCATCTCAAACCTCGACTTCAACTAAGCCGCGCCTCAGAGTCTCATTTGTCATTTTGCCGCGTCATACCTCCGCGGCCGAGGCGGAATCTGCGAAATGTCTACCGGCTCGTACGTGAGCTGGATGTCGTCGTGCACCCACTTCGCGCGCGTGGTCTTGAGCCAATTGCTGTCGTCCCGCTCCGGAAAATCAGGCTTGTAGTGCGCGCCGCGCGACTCGTTGCGACACAACGCGCCAACGGTAATCACCCGCGCGAGAACCAACATATTGCCCAGCTCACGCGCAAAGTTCAGCGTCTGATTCGACCAGCGCGTGCGATCACTTAGGTTGATCTTCCTGTAGCGCGCCCGCAAATTGTTGAGTTTTGCGCTTGCACCTTCCAGATTCTTGTTGATGCGCGTCACCGTTACGTGCTCGGTCATGATTTCGCCCAGCTCTTTCCAAATGGTGATCGGATTCTCCGAGCCTTGCTGCGAGATCAGCGCCTGATTCATCTCTTCCTGTCTCTTTCGCTCACGCGCAAATACGCTCGATTCGACGGCCTCCGCACCTTTTTCCAGATTGCGCGCATACTTCACCGCTGCAGGCCCGGCAATTCCGCCGCCAAAGATGCAGGACACCAGCGAGTTCGCTCCCAACCGGTTCGCGCCATGATACTGATACTCGCATTCGCCCGCAGCGTAAATTCCTGGCACATTCGTGGCCTGGTCTTCGCCGTTCACCCACAAGCCGCCCATGGTGTAGTGCATGGCCGGGAAAACTTTCATCGGCTCTTCGCGTGGATCAACCCCGAGAAACTTCTCGTAAATCTCCAGAATCCCTTCCAGCTTGCGATCCAGCGTCTCGCGCGAAATGTGCGTCACGTCGAGATACACCGCCGCCGCCCCGCCTATTCCCAGTTTCTCCTGATACACGATGCGGTGAATTGCGCGCGTAGCGATGTCGCGCGGCACCAAATTTCCATACTTCGGATACCACTCCTCGAGAAAATAGAACCGCTCGCTCTCCGGAATGCTCTTCGGTGCCCGCTTCTCCGCAGGATTTCGCGGAACCCAAACGCGCCCGCCCTCTCCGCGCGCCGATTCGCTCATCAAGCGCAACTTGTCTTCCCCTGGAATCGCCGTCGGATGCACCTGGATAAATTCGCCGTTGGCGTAGTCGACGCCCTGCTGAAACAGCGCGGATTGCGCTGAGCCGGTGCACACCACCGAATTGGTCGAGCGCCCAAAAATCGCGCCGACTCCCCCGGTGCAGAAAATGACCGCATCCGCGGGAAACGTCTTCACTTCCATCGACCGCAAATCCATCGCGCAAATGCCGCGGGCGACACCCGTATCGTCGATCACCGCCGACAAAAACGTCCAACCCTCACGTTTCGCCACTCTGCCTTCGGATTCGTGGCGCCGCACCTGCTCGTCCAGCGCATACAGCAATTGCTGACCCGTGGTCGCCCCGGCGAAGGCAGTGCGATGATAAAGTGTCCCGCCAAACCGCCGGTAATCCAGCAAGCCTTCCGGCGTGCGATTGAACATCACGCCCATGCGATCCAGCAGGTCGATGATTCCCGGCGCCGCTTCGCACATGCGCTTGACCAACGGCTGATTCGCCAGGAAATCCCCGCCATAAATCGTATCGTCAAAATGCTTCTGCGTGGTATCGCCTTCACCCTTCTGATTTTTCGCAGCGTTGATTCCGCCCTGCGCGCACACCGAATGCGAGCGCTTGACCGGCACGATGGAGAAAAGCTCCACGGGCACGCCAGCCTCAGCCACACGAATCGTGGCCATCAGGCCGGCCAGTCCTCCGCCGACTACGATGATCCTCGGTTGTCTCATTTCTGCGTTAAATACGAGGCGAAGGGGTGCCAGTTATAGCGGAAGCTCACGACGATCAAAACACCTACAAGGCTAAAGACCACGCCGACCGCCGCGCCCAACTGCCCGGCAACGCGCTGCGCATGTACCGTTGCCGCCAACCCCCACTTGCATAGAAAATTCCAAATGCCAACGCCCAGATGAAACGACGTTGCGACGACTCCAACCATCATGAAGGCGAAAGCCCACGGGTTTCGCATTTGCTGTGCCATTTCGCTGTAGGTCGACATTCCGTGTGTCAGCCACCGTTGCGTATAAACGTGCCACCCAATATAGACAAACGCGATCAACCCCGTGTAGCGCTGAAACGTGTACAGCCAATTCTTCATCCATGGATATTGCGAGACGTTCGATTCGCCGCGCAGCCAGATATAAATCCCATACCCGCCGTGAAAAAGAATTGGCAAAAAAATGAAGGCCCATTCCACGAAAACGCGAAAGGGAATGGTTTGAAGTCCTACTGAAGTCTCGTTGTATTTTTCGGCACTGACCAGCGCAGAGCTATTGGACCAAAAATGTTCCGCCAGAAATGCGCCTACTGGAACAATGCCACTTAAGGAATGGAGTTTGCGAAGGAGGTAACTGGTTTCAGGCCGGGTTGCCGTGGCAGACATGCCCTCTCCGCCGCGTCATTTCTGACATTAAGCTCGTGAATCGCGGCAAATTCAGTATAGGGAGTTGTCAAAGGCGATGCAAGTTGCCGCAATTCGATCATGTTGTGAACATTTCGCAATTTCCAGCGTTTACATATTAGGCCCACGCACCTTCAGCTTCCTCTCCGCCAATTTGGCGCGATGCTATCCTGCGTCCGTAATCCTGCCGGGACCTCTCACCTGGCCGCAAGTGGCACGGCGCAGTTTCTGGACAAAAACATGAATCTCGCAACAGAACTGGAACGCCTCGCGGACACGCTGGATGGCGAAGCCGGCGATCACCCGCAAGTTTCCTTCGCCTCTGTCGCGGAACGCATCGCCAAGAACCTTTCCGTTCGCGCCGACGAAGTAGCCATCCTCGGTGTCTCCCATCGCTGGCAGCATTTGCACTTCGTCGTGCCGGAAGCGCTGAGAAACGTCGGCTTCATCCCGCTCTCCAGCAAATCCACGCTCGCCGCCCGCACTACGAGGGAGAGCCGCCCGGAAATCATCAACGATTTCAGCTCCGTTAAACACGCCAGCGTTTTCGAAGGCGTAAAATTGGCGGCCGAAGGCGCGGAAGTCATTCAGAAAATCATCAGCGCTCCGATTGTCTCCGGCGATCGCGTCGTCGGCGTCATACAAATCAGCCGCAAAGGCGCCAACGTAAAAGCCGCCGGCCCCGATTTCACCTCCGACGACCTCGGAAAGGTCCTTTCCCTCTGCAAGCCTCTCGGAAAACTCCTGCAACGCGCCGTGTCCGACTAAATTCTCCGCGTTCTCTGTGACCTCTGTTGTGAAATTGCCTTTCCTCGCGTGCACAACTCGCTTTTGCCTGCGAAGATTATTGATGAATCCTCTGAAATGCGTTGACACTGCAAAACCTTCTTGTTACTTTTCCACAGCACAAAATTTTTCGACGTCACATTCTCACGGAGGCACCGCACACCGGCACCATGGCGTTCGTCGCTAAGAAAATCTTTCTTACCAAAGGCGTCGGAAAACATCGCGAAAGGCTCTCCAGCTTCGAGCTCGCGCTTCGCAACGCGGGTATTGCAGCATGCAACATCGTGCGAGTCTCCTCCATCTTCCCGCCTAATTGCAAATTGATCTCGCGCAGCGAAGGATTGAAGCACATCCGGCCCGGCCAGGTCGCGTTTACCGTCATCAGCGAAAATTCCACCAAGGAACCGCATCGCCTGATCGCCGCCAGCATTGGCCTTGCGCTTCCGAGCGACAAGTCAATGTACGGCTATCTGTCCGAGCATCATTCCTTCGGCGAAACCGAGGAAGTCGCCGGCGAATACGCTGAAGAGCTCGCCGCGGAAATGCTCGCGACCACCCTGAACGTCGAATTTGATCCAGATCTTTCCTGGGACGAGAAAAAAGAGGTCTACCGCATCTCCAATAAAATCGTCCGCACCCTCAACGTCACGCAATCCGCAGTCGGCGACAAGCGCGGCCTCTGGACTACCGTCCTCGGCGCCGCCATCCTCATCGGCGAAGACGACTGAATTGATCAGCTCGGAAAAATCAGGAATCTAGATCGTAGGCGGTCTTAAGCCACGTCTTCACGTCACTGTCGATTTCATCTACAGCTTTCAGCTCGATGCGATGCGTGATGCGGTCTTTCTTCGCCAATCCGCCTGTGTCAATCAACCGCTTCGGCAATTTCCCTTTGTAATGCGCTAACGCAAATCCCAAATCAATCCGCGTGTTCGTAGTCGGCTTGATCTGCGCAAACACATGCTTCCGATACAGCGGCACAATCGTCTTGCACGGGCAAGCTTTCACGTCCGCACCCATCGATTTCCCAAGCTTCCAGAGCTCATCGTAAATCGGCCGCAGCTTCTCTTTCGGCCCTGCGTACTGCTCTTCCACGTGGCGCAGCGCGCTCCGCAGATACGATTCCGGGCCATCGAACTCCCCACCCTTGCCGCTAGCCCGTTCCGCAAGCCACCCCGCGCTGTTCGCCCCCAGCTTCTGTTTCGTCTTCAGCCATTCCCGCCGTCCCTTTTCATCCTCCGGACCTTCCTTCTTTATCAGCGCCGTCCCTCTTCCAGCGAGCGTCCCGTCTTTTCCTTCAGCTCCGCGATGCACTTCTGCATCATCACCACGGAAGGATGCACATCGTAAAGCGCCTGCGTCTTGGCTGCTCCTCTGCTAGCCATGCGTCACCTCTATTTGCCACTCCCTCGTTTGAAGTAGCCGATGCGTTCCAGCACCGCGCCGACGATCAGCGGCAGCGCCACCGTCGCATCGTCAAAAACTTCCGCAAAGCGCCCGCCTTCCTCCGGCGGCACAAACTTGCCCCACGAAACCGCTTCGGTATACGTGCTGCCGCTCAGCCCGCCCCAGTGCACCGGCTCGGGACAAATCCGCACGCCGTAGTTGTAGCGCTTCAGCGGCAGTTTCCGATACCCGCGCCGCGCCAGCAGCTCCGCATACACCCCAAATTGTTGCGACCAGTTGCGCGGCACTCCCCCGCCAACCGTAAAAATCCCCATGCGCTTGGTCGCCAGCATCGTCCCAGCGAACTTCTCGAAGTCCTCAAAAGGATCAAACCGCAATAGCGGCCGTTTCGCATCCTGTCGCGCGATTTTGTGCAGCGCGAAGTCAATCCCCAGCTCTGAATCGCTGAACGCCGGCACAAACACCGGCACATTGTGCTCATACGCCGACTTCAAAATCCCCCGCCCCGGAAAACCTTTGTGCAAGTACTCGCCGATCTTGCGATGCAGTTTCCAGCTACAAACCACTTCCTCCGCGTCCCAATTCGTCAGGATCTCGCCCATCACATCTTCAACGTGGTCCAGGTTCGTTTCCGGCTCCAGCGAATCGTAAACGCGGTTATACCCCGCCTCAAATAATTCCTTGTCGTCCATCGACGGGTTATACCGAAAATGCGAAAGCCCCGTCGCCTCCACCAGTCCATGCGCCATCAATGCACCGGTCGAAACAATCGCATTCACGACGCCCGATTCGATCAAATCACAAAAGATCAACCCCATCTTCCCGACCGTCAACGCGCCCGAAAGCGTCATCACCACGAAACAATCCTTGTCGCGCGCCATCGCCTCCACAACATCCGCGGCGTCGCCGATCTGCCGCCCGGTGAATGCCGTGTTCCCCATGGCGCGTACTAAATCGTCGATCGTGCGGCACCGCGACAAATCCAGCGCATAAATCGGCCGCAGCTTGTCTTTCACGGGATCATGCAGCACTCGCCCCGTGACAGTCTTCTTTTGCTGCTTCGCCATTTTCTCTCCTGGAAAAAATTTACCACTGATTTTTATCACGGTTTGCTACGATTCACGCGCATTTTTTCATCAACATCGCGTTTCGTACTTACAGTTGCGGAGATTGATGGCGCACTCGCCGCATCGGAAAGAGAACTGTTTCGTACCAAGCGCGCTGCGGGTGCTCGATGTTAAACTAAAGTCATGGCGGACAAGTTTACGGTCGGCCTCGCCCAAATGCGTTGCACCACCAACGCCGAGGAAAATCTTTCCCGCGCGATCGCGAAAATCCGCGAAGCTTCCGCGCGCGGCGCACAAATCATCTCATTACATGAACTGTTTCGTAGCGAATATTTCTGCCGCAAGGAAGATGCAGAGCTTTTCAATCTCGCCGAGCCTGTCCCCGGCCCTGCCACTGATGCGCTGGCGAAAATAGCGAAAGAAGAAAAAGTCGTCTTAGTCGTTTCTCTGTTCGAGCGCCGCGCCGCCGGCGTCTATCACAATACCTGCGCCGTGCTCGATGCCGACGGCAGCTTTCTCGGCAAATACCGCAAAATGCACATCCCCGACGACCCGCTCTACTACGAAAAGTTTTATTTCACCCCCGGCGATCTCGGCTTTCCTAATTTCCAAACGCAATATGGAAAAATCGGCGTGCAGATTTGCTGGGACCAGTGGTATCCGGAAGGCTCGCGCGTAACAGCGCTCAGCGGCGCGCAGGTAATTTTCTATCCCACCAGCATCGGCTGGCATCCGCACGAAAAGGCGGAATTCGGCGCTGCGCAGCTTGACGCCTGGAAAACCATTCAGCGCGCGCACGCCATCGCCAACGGCGTGTACGTGGCCGTCGTCAACCGCGTCGGCTTCGAAGGCAAACCCGCCAACGGCGATGCCGGCCTGGAATTCTGGGGCAACTCTTTCGTCGCCGATCCCTTCGGCCAAGTCGTCGCAGAAGCCTCCAACGATAAAGAAGAAATCCTTGTCGTCGAGTGCGATCCCGCGAAGAGCGAGGACACTCGTCGCAACTGGCCATTCCTCCGCGACCGCCGCATCGACGCCTACGGCCCGATCTTGAATCGCTGGCTAGGCGAATAATTCGCATGCCCACAGCGAGCGGTTCCACTCCATTCGAACGTGGTCTCTGGATGCCTGCCGAGTGGGAGCATCACGAAGCCACTTGGCTCGGCTGGCCCCACGAACAAACCGACTGGCCCGGCAAATTTCCTGCGATTCCCTGGGCCTACGCCGAAATAGTTCGTCATCTCGCGCATGTCGAACGCGTCTACCTGCTCGTCCAAAATCGCGCCGCCGAATCTCGCGTCCGCGACATCCTGAAAAAATCCGGCGTGAACCTCAACGCTGTTGATTTCTTCCGCGTGCCCACCGATCGCGGCTGGATGCGCGACTCCGGTCCCATCTGCGTGAGAAGCAGTGCCGGCGAAGTCGCTTACACGCACTGGCTCTTCAACGGCTGGG
>Ga0209011_1000146_pt1 | contig 35215 bp, 45 predicted proteins | sample BlaSpr_A8_OM1_M3_FD_187986 | JGI IMG/M metagenome (GOLD analysis project Ga0209011, IMG submission 187986) | Forest soil microbial communities from Thunder Bay, Ontario, Canada - Black Spruce, Ontario site 2_A8_OM1_M3 (SPAdes) (version 2) | ecosystem: Environmental > Terrestrial > Soil > Boreal... | reverse complement strand
GGGAAGAAGCCGCGTGAGCACCGCTGGCGCGTTTCTCGAAGAGACGCTCCAGTCACAACCCGACGCGATCGAGGGGCTTTTGGCCAACCCGCCGCCGCCGTCGGCCATATCGCGCCTGTCCGGATGCGCGCGAATCTTCCTGGTCGGCACCGGGACGAGTTACCACGGAGCGCTCGTCGGTCAATATTTGCTGCGCAGCGCTGACGTCGACGCCTGGGCCGTCCGGGCGTTCGAGTTCGCCAACTATCCACCGACCCTAAAGGGCGACGACGGCCTGATCCTGCTGAGCCATCGAGGTAGCAAGCACTTCAGCCACGCTGCGCTCGAACGGTTTGGCAACCAGGACCACTGGCTGGCCGTCACGGGCGAGGGGTCTCCGCTGCATGGCCCAGGGGTTGTGTACACGGTTCCACAGGAACGCTCCCCCGTGCACACGGCGAGTCACACCGGAGCGATGGTCCGGCTAGCCCAGCTGGCGGTGGCTCTCGGTACGCCGGCCTGGACAAAGGAGCTTTCGCGCGTCCCTGATGCCATCCGGGTGGCGCTGAGGCTCCGTCCCCAGGTGGTCGAGGCTCTCGATCGTGTGCACCTGGGACACGTTGTCCATTTCGTCGGCGGCGGTCCGGCTTACGCGACGGCGCTCGAGGGGGCGCTGAAGCTGCGCGAGGCGTCCTACTTGAGCGCCGAGGGACACGAGCTGGAGAGCATCCTGCACGGGCCGCTCATCAGCCTGAACGCCGAGGATTCGGTGGTGGTGATGGCGCAACCGGGTGCAACCCTCGAGCGTACGAGGGAGCTGACGGAGGCGCTCCAGGAGATTGGCACACCCACGCTTGCGGTTGGTCCGTCCGCTCCCTACTTGACAGCCACTGCGGCTCGGCTGGAGACGCCCGCGGTCGATGAGCTGCTGGCTCCGATCGTCAACGTGGTGCCGTTGCAGTGGCTGGCGCTGGAAGTTTCGCGGCACCGGGGCGTTGACGCGGACAGCTTTCGCAAAGTCGGCCGCTACGCCGCCGCGCAGTCAAAGTTCATCCTCTAAAAGCCGTCAAGGCTGATCCCTCAAAGAGTCCGGCCCAGAAGACGTGCTGCCAGCCGATCGGCGGCCTGCTCGCCCGTGCGCAACGCGGATTCAGACGCGACGCCGTCGAGCCAGTCTCCGGCAACGTCCACGGGTTCGCTCCAAATCGCGAGCTGCTGCCGCACCGCGCGCATTTCCCAGAGTCGTCCCACCGGAAACAATGCAATCCCGCTCGGCCAGGAGACGCGATGAACCAGCTCAACCTCGTTAGTCATTCCCGGAAAGCGGGAATCCACGATCTTCATCGCCCGGCTCGTCAACTCCGCATCGCTCGCGTCGACGCAGTCGAATCCCGGAGCGTTGACGAAGTAGACGGAGACCATGCCCTTTCCTGCCGGGGTGCGGTCCGGCGCGCGCAGGTGCTCGAGTTCGAGGACGCCGATGCCGGCGTCAGGGTTCGTGAAGCCGACGCCGACCACCTTCGCATCGGGCGGGCGCCGAAGTCCGAGATGGATGCTGGAGAGGCGAGAGAATTCCGTCCGCGCGAGCGGTCGCAGCAACCAATCGGGAAGCCAGGGCGCCAGGTCTGGAATGTTTCTTCCCGGGATTGCCAGGATCACGCCGTGCGCACGAAGGGCTTGACGTCGCCCGCGCTCATCCACCTCGATGACGACGCCGGTCGACGTGCGACCGACTGCGACCACTTCAGCCGATCGGCGCACATCAACGGCGGCAGCTAGGGCCTGTGGCAGGAGGTCGACCGCCTCGCGGAAATTCCAGAAGCCGGCATCGAGCGTGTTGAACACGACCGTCAGTAAGACCTGGCGTGAGGTCGCGCCAAGGTCGCCGCCGACGGCCGCGCGCAATCCTGGTTCAAAGACCTCTCGGAGAAGGCCGACACCACCGGTCCCGAGGCCGCGCAAGTAGTCCGCGGCGGTACAGTCATCGAGTTGCGTGGCGTGGTCCGCGAGTCCATGAAAGAGCACGCGACGGTAGCGAAACATATCGATGCCGAAGCGCGCGACCGATAACTTCTCCTTGAGGGACAGGTTGCGACCAAGCAACAGGTCATCGGGCCGAGCCGCCCGGTAGATCCGCGTTCGATCTGGGCCGTCGATCGCGAGGGTGAACGGAACCGCCTCCGTGACATGCTGCAATCCAAGCTCACGGACGAGGGCCCGCATTCGCTGGTACCGGCGGCCGAGGATCGTGACGCCGGCATCGATGTTGTAACCACCAATGCGATCCGTTCGCATCCGGCCTCCGACGCGGTCACTCTGCTCGATGACGAGTGGCTTGAGACCGTGGGCCTTCAGCCGATAAGCAGCCGCGAGCCCGGAGATGCCGGCGCCGACCACGACGACGTCGGCGTCGAGCACCGTCACCGCCGGCGCGCGGTGATGAGGTCGACCGCCGCCGAGCTCCGGGCGTAGCGAACGTCGTCAAAGTGCGCCCGCATGGTCCGCAGCCAGTCCTCACGCTTCGTCACGTGGTGGATGACCGGGCCGAAGATCAGGAAGTTATGGAGATCCTGGCCGTGCTCGAAGAGCAAGACCCGGCCGCCGGGACGGAGGATACGCTCGGCCTCCTTAAAAAGCTGTTCACGTGATTCGCCCTCGGGGATTTCGTGCGTACCGAAGCCGAAGACCACGACGTCGCAGCTGGCCGCGGCCAGCGGAAGAGCGAAATCCGTGGCGCGTGCCGGGTGAATCCGTGGATGCTCGGGCGCGGGCTCCAGGTCACGCACATCGGCGATCGCCGCCTCCGCGGTATCCCCGTCCCGGTTCCAGCAGTCGACGCTGTGAATGGTTGCATCAGGGAGCAGGTCGGCGAGGGCGTACGCGGTGCGCCAGGTGCCAATGTGCAGATCGGCGATCGTCAGGCCGCCGCGCAGGCCGGCATCCTCCACGAGTTTCTGGTAATAGCGCATGGATGGATGTCCATACATCCGGTAGAGCCCGAACAGCGAGTATCCGAGTAGGGCGAATCCAGCCTCCGCCAGATGGAGGGCCCAACGGAATGCCCGCCGGTCGCGGGCCAGGACGCCGTAAGCGCCGAGGGGGAGACCGGCAGTCAAGAACACCCGAGCGATGCTCCAGTAGTCGCGGCGGCTGACGTAGATCGCGCGCCCCCAGTACCACCAGTGACTGGGCCGTCGATCCGCGTGTGCCGCAGGGTAGAGATGCCGCCGCGGCGGGGCGTCCTCCTTCCGACCGGAGGCTTCCCCTTGCGAGTGCTGAGGTTGGCTGTGCACCGAAGGGCTCCTCCAGTTCTGACGCGCCGCTCCAGCGGTCCTTGCTAGCCCTAGTCGATGGCGTTCTTGATGTGGTCGACACGAAGCAGGCGCCCGTCGCTAACGGTCAGGCCGAGCACGTCGAAGCGGACCGGGCCCCGATGCGGCCGTATCTTTAAGTAGTACAGCGCCAGCTGGCGCAGCTTCCGGATCTTTCTGGCGTCGACCGCCTCCTGCGGCAGGCCGAAGCCGTGGCCGGCCCGGGTCTTGACCTCGACGAAGACCAGCGTCGCGCCGTCCTTCGCCACCAGGTCGAGCTGACCGAGCGGCGTCCGGACGTCGCGGCCAACGATCTCGTAGCCGAGGCCACGCAAGTGGTCCTCGGCGAGGGCCTCCCCGCTAGTCCCGAGCGGTTTGACTGGCAATGGCGGCCGCTTCCAGCTCGGCGCGCGTGCGGATCGAGATGAATGAGCGCCGGTGCAACGGGCTCAGACCGTGGCGGTCCATGGCCGCCAGATGGTCGGGTGTCGGGTACCCCTTGTGGGCCTCGAAGCCGTACCCGGGGAACTTCTCGGCCATTCGCTTCATCAGCCGGTCGCGGGTTACCTTGGCGAGAATGCCGCCACACATGATCGAGATCGAACGGCGGTCACCCTTCACGATCGGGAGTTGCGGCGTCAGCGCCTCGGGCAGCAAGAACCCATCCACCAGCAGGTAGTCGATCGATCGGCCAAGCTGCTGGAGCGCGATCCCCATCGCCCAGCGGTTCGCCCGCGAAACGCCGACGCGGTCGATCTCGTCAACCTCGATGATGCCGACGCCCCAGGCTTCTGCGCCGTCGAGGATGCAGTCGTAGTAGTGGTCGCGCTCGTCGGCCGTCAGCAGCTTGGAGTCGTCGATCCCCTCGCAATGAAAGTAGGGCCGCATGATGGCGGCGCCGGCCACCACCGGACCCGCCCAGGGCCCGCGGCCCGCCTCATCGACCCCGGCAACCGTCGCGTAACCCAGGCCGAAGGCCTGGCGCTCGAAGACCCAGAGGTCCCGGTCAGCTTTCGGCCGTTTCGGGCGTTTCTGTTGCGGCTTCGCTGTCGGCGGGGACGGCAGTTGTGGCAACGGCTTGGCGCTTCTCCCGGATGCGTGCGCTCTTTCCGACTTTTCCTCGCAGGTAGAACAGCTTCGCCCGGCGCACTTTACCGTGCCGGACGACGTCGATCTTGTCGATGCGGGGCGAGTGCAGCAGGAAGCTGCGTTCGACCCCGACGCCATGAGCGATCCGGCGAACGGTAAACGCCTCCTTGGCACCGCTGCCCCGGCAGCCGATAACGATGCCTTCGAAGATCTGGATCCGCTCGCGGGTGCCCTCGACCACTTTGGCGTGCACCTTCACGGTGTCGCCGGGGATCAAGGTGGGAACGTTCTTGCGCTGGGATTCAGCTTCCAGCAGGTTGATGACGTTGGACACGGCGTACAAGGATATCACCCCGGACCCGCAGCTACCGCTGGTGGTCGATCAAGTCCGGACGGCGACGGCGCGTCCGTTCGGCCGCCTGGGCGCGGCGCCAGCGCTCGATCTCGGCATGGTGACCCGAGCGCAACACCTCGGGGACTGCATGCCCTTCGAATTCCGCCGGCCGGGTGTAGTGCGGGTACTCGAGGAGATATTGGTCGAAGGATTCGTCTTTGGGCGATTCCTCGGACCCCAGCACCCCGGCGACCAGCCGGCCGACGGCATCGATGACCACCATGGCGGGAAGCTCGCCTCCCGTCAGCACGTAGTCACCGATCGAGACCTCCTTGTCAACCAGGTGCGTGGCGACCCGCTCATCAACCCCCTCATACCGTCCACAGATCAGGTAGAGGTCGTCGTGGCCGGCGAGCTCGCGCACCAACCCCTGGTTCAGCAATTGCCCCTGTGGCGTCAACAGGATCACGGGTCCTTTGCCCGCGCGCGCCCGCACCGCTTCGAAGATCGGCTCTGGCTTCAACACCATCCCTGCGCCACCGCCATAGGGAACGTCGTCGACCTGCCGGTGGCGGTCGTGCGTGTAATCCCGCAGGTTGTGGACCTGCAGCGTGATGAGGCCGGCGGCGAGTCCCCGCCCGGTGACCCCGGCCGTCAACGGGCCCGGGAACATCTCGGGAAAGAGGGTGAGGACCTCGATGATCACGCCCGGGTTTCCTCCGGGAGGTCGACGGTGATCGTTCCCTCCGCCGGCGCGATGGAGCGAACGACACTGCGAATCATCGGAATCAGGATCTCGTGATCCCCGTCCGTCACCCGCAGCACGTCATTCGCGGCGTAGGTCAGCACCTCCGCCACTTTGCCCAGCTCGCGAGCGCCACGGATATCGATCACGGTCAAGCCAACCAGTTGGAAGTGGTAATACCGGTCGGGAGGTAGTGCCTTTGCGTCGCGGAGAGGAACGGTGCAGTAGGCGCCGGCGAGGAGCTCCGCGGCGGAGCGATCGTCGATGCCCTCGAACGTGACGAGCATGCTGCCATCCAGTTCTTCCGACCGCGCAACGCTCAGCCGTCGCCCTCCCACCAGCACCTCGCGGCCGGGAGCGAAGCGATCGGGAAAGTCGGTGAGGAGCTCCACGCGCACGGCTCCCTTGACGCCGTGGGCCTTGAGCACGCGCCCGATCCGAAGATCGGGCTCGGGTTCGACGGTCACACGATCTCGACCATCACCCGATCGTGGTTCTTGAGCGCGGCCGCGCGGACGACGGCGCGGATCGCGTCGATGTTGCGTCCGCCGCGGCCAATCACCTTGCCTACGTCATCGTTGGCGAGCGTCACCTCGACCCGGTTGGTGCGCTCACCTTCGATCATCGCCACCTTGACGTCCTCGGGCTTCGACACCATCGCCTTGATGATGTAGCTCACCAGGTCGGTGTAGTCGTGCATTTAGGCCTCCCCGGTCGCGGCGGCGGCTGGCGCAGGGGCGGCGGCCGGTGCAGCGGCTGCCTCGGGTGCCGCGGTTTTGGCGGCAGCGGCGGCGGCTTCCGCTTTCGTCGGCTTGGTCGGCCGCTTCTTTGCCGATTCCTTTGGTAATAGGCCGCGCCCGATCAGGAACGCCCGGGCAGTGTCGGAAGGCAGCGCCCCTTTCTTCAGCCAGGCCTTGATCTTTTCCTCGTCCAGGTTGAGCTTCACGGGCTCGGTCATCGGATCGTAGGTGCCGAGGATCTCGATGAACTTTCCGTCTCGCGGTGAGCGTGTGTCCGCCACCACCAGGCGATAGAACGGGTGCTTCTTTGCGCCGATCCGCCGTAGTCGAATCTTTACCGACAAATTAAGACCTCCTAGCCTTTCAAAAGTTGCGCGGGATCCATGGGTAATCCCTTGATTCGCTTTCCCTTCCCCATCTGTTTCATCATCTGTTGCATCTGCTGAAAACCCTTGAGCAGCCGGTTCACGGCCGCGATATCGGTCCCGGCGCCGCGCGCGATGCGCCGACGGCGGCTGCCGTCGATCACCTCCGGTCGCTCCCGCTCCGCCGGCGTCATCGACAGGATGATCGCCTCCATTTCTTTCAACTGGTCGTCGTTGGGCAGCGCGCCGGCAAGGTTCTTGATCTTGCCGGCTCCCGGCAGCATGCCGATGATGCCTTCGAGCGGGCCCATCTTCTTCACCTGTTTCAGCTGCTCCATGAAGTCGGTGAGAGTGAGCCGGCCGGCGCGGAACTTCTTCTCCATCTCCTTCGCCTGCGACGCATCGACCTGGTCCTGCGCCTTCTCGATCAGCGTCAGCACATCGCCCATCCCGAGAATGCGCGATGCCATCCGATCCGGGTAGAAGATCTCGAGGTCCGTCAGCTTTTCACCGACGCCGACGAACTGGATGGGACACTGGGTCACCGCCCGCAGCGAAAGCGCCGCCCCGCCCCGAGCATCGCCGTCCAGCTTGGTCAGGATCGCGCCGGTCAGCGAGATGGTCTGCTGGAAGGCGCTCGTGACGTTGACCGCCTGCTGGCCGGTCATGGCATCGAGCACCAGGAGCCGGTGCTGCGTCGGCACCGCGTCGGTTATTCGCTTCAGCTCCGCGAGCAGATCCTGGTCGACCTGGAGCCGGCCGGCCGTGTCGACGATGATGACGTCGGCGTTCACGCGTCGCGCCTCGGCGAGCGACTCGCGGGCGATCGCGACAGGATCGGTATCGCGCGGGGCAAACGCCGGCGCGTTGATGCTCTTCGCCAGGATCTCGAGCTGCTCCATCGCCGCCGGGCGACGAACGTCGGTCGATACCAGCAGCGGCCGGTGGCCTTCGCGACGGACGAAGAGGGCGAGTTTGGCGGCCGTTGTCGTCTTGCCCGACCCCTGCAGGCCGGCGAGCACGATGACCGTGGGCGGTGACGGCGCATAGGTCATGGGCACCCGCTCACCCAGCAAGCGGACCATTTCCTCGTCGACGATCTTGACCAGCTGCTGTCCGGGGTTGAGGCTGTCCATCACCTCGGCGCCCACCGCCCGCGTGCGGATGTTGGCGACGAAGTCCTTGACCACCTTGTAGTTGACGTCCGCCTCCAGCAGGGCCAGTCGCACCTCCCGCAATCCCGCGTCGACATCGGCCTCACTCAACTTGCCGCGCCCGGTCAGCTTCTTGAGCGCCTGGTCGAGGCGTTCGGTCAGGGACTCAAACACGCTGGGCCCGCTCCAAACCGAGCTTGCGCTCGTACTCGTCGAGGTTGGACATGGTCCGCTTCACGACGTCGTAGACCGCGGTTCGTGAGACGCCTTCGCGTTGGGCGATCTCGCCGTAGGACCAGTCGAGCTCCCAGGCGAAGTGCAGGATGTGGCGCTGATGGTCGGTCAGCAGGGCGCCATAGAGATCGAGCAGGCGTAACTGGCGATGGCGGCGGCGGGCCCTGTCAAGCATTTAGCCTTGACAGTATAGATGGGGAGGGTGGTAATTCCCTCAACCGCCCCGAGTGCGCTTCTCCTCATTCCGCAGGACGAATTGCACCAGCCAGAGCATCCCGAGCACGACGGCCGCCAGCGCGATCAAGCCGATCACGCCGACCAGGACGCCGAGGATGATGAGGGTCAGACCGGTTCGTCCTCGTCGGCGGGCTCGACGCGCTCGTCCTGCAGGATCTGTAATGCCTCGGCCGCTTGCTCACGCGGTACCCAGAGATCGACCGCGGCGATCTCTCCCGCGGTTTCGGGAATGACGGCCGCCATCGCCTCGTGCCGCAGAAAGACCTGGATGCCGGAGGCTTCCAGGACGGCTTTCCAGACGTCGGCTTCCGTCAGACCGTTCGCCGTCACCAGCTTGACGAACGCGTTCGAGCTCTCTTCAGGGTTCATCCCGCCTCCTCCATCCGCAATAGCGCGTCCAGGTAGTGCCCAGGATCGAATCGATTCAGGTCCTCGAGGCCCTCACCGATGCCGACCAACTTCACCGGCACCGACAGCTCAGCTTCGATACTAAGCACAACGCCCGCCCGGGCGCTGCCGTCCATTTTCGTGACCGCGAGCCCGGTCAGACCGATCGCCTCCTGAAACACTTTGACCTGCTGCGCGGAATTCTGCCCGACGTGCGCGTCGACCACGGCCAGCACTTCCTGCGGGGCCTGGGGGTCGAGCCGCTGCAGCACCCGGCGGACTTTACGCAGTTCTTCCATCAAGTCAGTTCGGGTATGCAGCCGGCCGGCGGTGTCGATGATCACGGGACCAGCCCCCCGCGCGCGTGCCGCTTGCACCGCATCGAAGGCGACCGCTCCCGGGTCGGACCCGGGTTGATGCGCAACCACCTCGACCTCGGCTCGCTGTGCCCACAGCCGTAGCTGCTCGATGGCGGCGGCACGGAAGGTGTCCCCGGCGGCCAGCAGCGGGCGGCGGCCCTCGCGCCGCAGCAGGTACGCCAGCTTTCCAATCGTCGTCGTCTTGCCCGAGCCATTGACGCCCACGACGAGCACCACGGCCGGCGCTCCGTCGAGGTTGAGCGCACGCGGCAGGCCGGCCATCTGCTCGGCCAGGTCGGCTTTGAGGTAGTGGAGCGCGTCCGCGGGCGAGCGCAGGTGCGCGCCGGCCGCCTGCTGGCGCAGCTCGGCGACCACCCGTTCGGTGGTGGGCACGCCGGCGTCCGCGGCGATCAATGTCGCTTCGAGGTCGTCCCAGAAGGCGGCATCGAGCGCGGGGCGGCCGAAGACTTCCTTGAGGTCGGCGACGTAGCTCTGACGACCCGCCTCAACGGTCTTTGAAAAGCGCTTCCAGAATCCCTGGCGCTCGCCCGGCGCGGTGTCATCTGGATTAGGCGGAGCGTTCACCGACCGGGACCAAGGCGTCCTGGTGAAGCCGGACGGACACGATGCGCGAGATCCCGTGCTCGCCGAGGGTCACGCCATAGAGCACCTCGGCCTGCGCCATCGTCGAGTGGTTGTGGGTGACGATCAGGAACTGCTGGTCCGCGGCGAGCCGTTTCAATACCCGGTTGAAGCGCACGACGTTGGCGTCGTCCAGCGCCGCATCGACCTCATCGAGCACATAGAAGGGACTTGGATTGACGGCCTGCAGGGCAAAGAGAAACGCCAGTGCCGTCAATGCCCGCTCGCCGCCGGAGAGCAGCGTCAGCGGCTGCAGCCGCTTGCCGGGCGTCTGGGCCAGGATCTCGACGCCATCGTCGAGTGGGTTGCCTTCCTCCTGTGACTCGACGCGCAACGTCGCGCGACCGCCCTCGAACAGCTCGGCAAAGAATTCCTGGAAGTTGACCGCCACCGATTGGAAGACGGTGCGGAACCGGGTGTCGATCTCGTCCTCGAGCCGCTGCCGGAGTTCGTTGAGTTGCGCCGAGGCGGCCTCCAGGTCACCGAGCTGCGCGGCGAGGCTGTCGCAGCGGTCGCGCACTTGCGCATACTCCTCGGGCGCGAGCAGGTTGACCGCGCCCATCGCATCGAGGCGTCGCTGCATGCGCGAGACCTCACGCTCCGTCTTTTGCCAATCGACATCCTCGATGGCCTCGGTGTCGTCCTCGATTTCCTGGCCACCCTCGCGGAGCGCCTGGGCGCACCGGTCGACTTCGGCCTGGGCCGCCTCGCGGTCGGCGACCGATGCCGTCCAGGCGTCATCGGCGTGGGCGAGCTCGACCTGCAGCGTGACGTTGCGCTGTTCGTCCTCGCGGAGCTGCGTCTCCAGCGCGCCCAGGGTTTCACCATCCGGGAGCTGTGTCGACTCCAGGGCGGCAAGCTCCGCATCCAGCGCCTCCGAGGCCTCGAGCCACTGATGGCGTTCCTCATTGATCAGGGCCGGCTGCACCGCCAGCTCCGCCTCTGCGGCGCGACGCTGGGCCACCTCGTCGCCGTGCGCTCGAAGCACTTGCTGGGCCCGCTCCAACTGGCGAACCAGGTCATCCGAGCGCTGGCGGGCCAGCGCCGCGCGCAAGTCGGTCTCCTGGCGCCGCTCAACCAGCCCGCGCAGGGTGGCCACGGCGTCCTGGAGCTGTGGCTCGAGCGCGGCGAGTTCCTGATCGGAGGTCAGCTCGGCGTCGGCGAGCGTACGCTGGCGGTCGAGCGTTTCGACCTGGAGCTGCTCCGCCTGCTGGAGCAGTCCGCCGATCCGGATCAGCTGCTGGCGCAGCTGCGCTTCCTGTGGGCTCTCTCGCTGGACCGCCTCGGTCGCCGCGGCCAGCGCTCCCGCGGCCTGAGCCGCGGCCGTGCGCGCCTGGTCGACCCGGGTGAGAACGGCATGACGCTCGGCGGTGACATCGGCGCGGGCGATCGCGAGGCGCTCCACCTCCTCAGCCGCCGTAAGCGCGGCTTGGCGTTGGAGGTCCAGGGCGTGTTCCGCGTCCCGAATCCTGGCCTGGACCTCGAGCACCGGATCCGGCGCTTTTCCGCCTCGGTAGGAGACGGCGGTGATGATCTCACCGGTGGGGGTGACCGCTCGCAGATCCGGATGCCGCTCCACGATGCGAACCGCTTCCGACCGATCCGCCACCAGCACGGCCCCGCGAAGCAGGTGGGCGACGAGCCGCCGCACATGGTCGGGAGCCTGCACCAGGTCAATGACAGACTGCAGCCCATCGGGCGCTGGCGACGGCGACGTGTCTCCCGGCGCATAGAGCAGCGTCTCGCGCGCATCTTCGGCGGCGGCCACCGCCGCAGCGGCACTGGCGATCCCATCCCGACCCGGCGCGACCCAACCATGGAGCCACCCCTCGAGCGCGGCCTCGACGGCGGCCCGATGGATCGGCTCGACCTCGATCAGCTCGAGCAGGCGTTCCCAATGGCGGTCAATCCGTAGCGGCCCGCGACGCTGGGCCCCGTCCAGTAGCGTTCGCAGCGCGCCAAGTTCTGCCTCGAGGGCGCGCAGCGCCGCCTCGTGATCGACGATTCCCTTGCGCGCCGCCTCGAGGGAACCGTCGGCCTCGGCCAGCCGCTGCTCGAGCGAGCGCGCGGCCTCGCTGACAGCCTGGAGCTCGCCGCCGGCCGCCTCAGCGGTACGGCTCCGCCGGTCGAATTCGTCACTCAGGGCCCCGTGGCGAAGCGACCAGGCTTCGAGTTGCGTGCGGGCCTGCTGTTGCTGCTCGGTCAGAAATTGTCGCCGGCCTTCGAGCTGGCGAAGTTCGGCTTCGATCGACGCGGTCTCTCGCTGTGCCTCGTGGCGCGCTTGTTGACGCGCGAGACGATCCGCCTCCAGCGCTGCCTGGCCGTCGCGCGCCACACGCTCGGCGTCGGCGGCAGCCTGCAGCGCGACGTTTGCGGCCTCCAGCTCCGTCCGGGCGCTCTCGGCCGCGTGGGCCAGCTCATCCACAACACGGCTTCCGGCTTGCTCCGAGGCGTTCAGTCGGGCGAGCTCGCTCTGCAGTGCATCGAGCGCCTGCACGGCTGCGACATTGCGCTCCTGGGCGATGCGCGTCTGGTGCTGGCTCTCGGCGAGGCGGAGGCGCACGTCAGCCACCGCTTCCTGGTGACGCCAGCGCGCCTCGCGCGCGGCGAGCAGCGCCGCGCGGTGTTCTGCGTAGCGTGGTTCGAACTCGGCGACGGTTTGCGCAGCTGCGGCTCGCTTGTGGTCCGTCGCCTGCTGCCGTGCCAGTGCTTTGCGCAGCTGAACCATCGCCTTGCGCCAGCTGTCGCGGGCGAGGCTGCCCTGCAACGTCTTGAGTGCGTCCGCAACCTTCCGGTACTCCTCGGCAGAAACGGCCTGCACCCGAAGTTCCTCGGCGCGAGGACTGAGTTCATTGAGAATGTCGCGCGCGCGCCGCATGTCACGATCCGCCTCCGCCAGGCGGTTGATGGCCTCCTGCCGCTGGTCGCGGAGCCGCCGAACGCCGGCCGCCTCCTCGATCAGCTCGCGGCGGAGCGCCGGCGCGGCCTGAATGACGAAATCGATGTCGTTCTGCGCCGTCACGGCGTAGCCGTCCTGGCGCAAGCCCGTGCTGGCCAGCAGCGCGTCGATATCTTTCAATCGCGCGCGCGCTCCATTGATCAGGTACTCGCTCTCACCGGAGCGATAGAGGCGGCGCGCGACTTCGATTTCAGTGAACTCGACATTGAGCCGCTGGTCGGCGTTGTCGATCGTCAGGGTGACCTCACCCATGCCGACGGCCGATTTGCCCGGACCGCCGGAATAGATCACGTCTTCCATCCGCTGCCCGCGCAACCCACGCGCGTTCCGCTCACCGAGCGCCCAGCGGATGGCGTCGACAAGGTTCGACTTACCGCTCCCGTTGGGACCGACGATCGCCGTGATGCCGCGGCTGAAGGGCAGCTCGGTACGGCGTGCAAAGGTCTTGAACCCTTGCAGCTGCAGCGACTTCAGGTACACAGGCTAGGCAGTGATAGGCATGGCTGGGCTTTCGCGCCCATCAGAAACGTAAGCATGGACCACGGCGCGGGTCACGACCTGTATTAGAGCATGTCACCGTTGCCGAAGGCAACGGCGCATTATTCGCGTATACAAGGAGGCTGCACAGTTGCCGAATAGAGCCGAGTCTGAGGGCAAGCCTGCTCGTCCTCCAAAGCGCGGAAGGCGGTGGACGTCCTTTGTGGCTGATGATTCCTTCCACGGCAGGGTCGCCCGAGGGCTTCACGAAGGGGCAAAGCCCTCCCACCGCCTGCGTGTCGAGCATGACTCATACACCTTGCTCATCCATCTAAGCGACGAAGACGGGAATGGCTGGACCACGATCGCCATTGATCGAGTTACCCGATCGTCCGCAGTCGTCCACGGAGTGAGGCAGTCAGACACGTCGCGTGACGCATACGAGACCCTCTATGGGCCCTGACGCTTCGGGCACCGGCTCGTGAGGCTCGCCGTTAGGAAAGGACCCACGAAATTGAATGTAGGCGTTATTAGGCCTGGTACACGTTTATCTCGGTTGCCTTCACGCTGATCCACACGCTATCCCCGCGGTCGAGCCCGAGCTCGCGCACCGCAGCAGGTGTTACCTCGGCCACGATCGATGGCGAGCCGTCAAGGCGCACTCGTACGCGATCGCCCTCCAGATCCAGGTCGACGGCTTGGCCTTCCCAGACATTCCGCGGCGTGCCATCAGGGCGCGTGCGATAGAGCGCGACCGTGCGGGGATGCACCACCGCAAACACGTCGCCGTCCGCGGCGCCCGCCGCCGTGAGTGATCCACCGCCGGCAAGCGTGATGACATCGTTGCTGGCGTGGCCGCGGAAGAGGTTGACGCCGACCAGGTCGGCCACATAACGCGAGCGGGGATGTTGGGTGACGTCCGCGGGCGTGCCGGATTGCAGCACGCGTCCGCTCTCGAGCACGACCAGGCGATCCGCCATCGCCATCGCCTCCACCGGGTCGTGCGTCACCAGGAGACGCACGCCTCGAAACGATTCGAGGTGGCGACGCAGGTCGCGGCGGAACTCGACGCGGGTGCTGGCATCCAACGCCGCCATCGGTTCATCGAGCAGCAGGAGCGCGGGGTTCAAGGCAAGGACGCGTGCCAGCGCGACGCGCTGCGCCTGTCCGCCGGATAGGGACACGGGCCTTCGGTCCCCTTCTGCCGGCAGGCCAACTCGATCCAGCCAGCGGCGGGCCTCATCAATCGCGGCCGCGCGTGCCATTCCCCGCGCTCGCAGGCCAAAGGCGACGTTCTCGAGGACGGACAAATGCGGGAACAGCAGGTAGTCCTGGAAGACCAGACCAATCGGTCGTCGCTCCGACGGCACCCGGATCCCCTCAACAGGATCTTCGAGCACGACCCCGTCCAGGGTGACGCGCCCGGCGCTCAGCGGAAGGAGACCGGCGAGCGCCCGCAGCAGCGAGGTCTTCCCCGCCCCGTTTGGACCCAGCACGGCGACCAGTTCTCCGGCGGCAACCGCCAGCTGCACGTCGAGCTCAAAGGCACCCACGCCGGCCCGGACTCGCGCCTCGAGCGTCATGAGGCACCCAGCCAGCGATCACGCAGTCCGATGAGCACCGCCAACGAGACCGCCAGCAGGACGAGGCTGAGAACGATGGCGGCATCCGGATTCGTCTCCAGTGCCAGGTAGACGGCCAGCGGCATCGTCTGCGTCCGGCCCGGGAAATTCCCGGCAAACGTGATCGTGGCACCGAACTCACCCAGCGCTCGGGCCCAACAGAGCACCGCGCCGGCGATGAGCGAAGGCCGCACCAGTGGGAGGGTCACCCGCCACAGAACCGTCCAGCGACTGGCGCCGAGCGTACGGGCGGCATCCTCGAACCGTGTATCCATCGAGCGGAGACCCGCCTCGACGGTGATCACCAGAAACGGCATCGCGACGAAAGTCTCCGCGAGGATGGCGCCGGCCGTGGTAAACGGCAGATGGATGCCGAACGTTGTCGCCAGCCAGCCGCCGAGGAGGCCTCGGCGACCGAACGCGAGGAGCAGAGCGACGCCGCCAACCACCGGCGGAAGGACCATGGGCAGTACGGTCAGGGCTCGCAACACCGACCGACCAGGGAAGGTGAGTCTGGCGAAGGTCCAGGCAAGCGGTACACCCAGGACGAGCGCGATGGCGGTCGCGGAGAATGACGCCAGCAGCGAGAGGCGCAGAGCTGTAAGCACCTCGGGCGAGCCCAGCTCATTCCACGCGGACGTCCACGGCGTGCGCAGAAGCAGGCCGATCAACGGGATGATGAAGAACGCGGCCCCCGCACCCGCGAGGATCACGATGGGGAGCGGCGCGGAGGGCCGAGCCCGCGGCTGACTACGGAGTGGTAAAGCCATACCGTTCAAGGATCCGCCGGCCGTCGGTGAGGACATAACTGATGAACGCGCTTGCCAGCGCCCTGTTCTGCGAATCCTTGAGGATGACGATTGGATACTCCGCCACCACGTTGACCGCCGCTGGGATGGCCACGCCATCAACCGCGGTGCCGGCGGCCTTCACGTCGGTGATGTACACGATGCCAGCGTCCGCCTCGCCCAGCGCCACCTTGCTGAGGACGGCCTTCACATCCGCCTCCTGGCTCGCGGGCCTCACGCTTACCCCCGCCTTCTGCAGGGCCTGCGCCGCGTAGCGCCCGCATGGAACCGCCGGAGCACAGAGCACGACCACCAAGCCCGAGCGACCCAGGTCGGAAAGGGAGGTGATGTGTTTCGGATTCCCCTTCCCCACCACGATCTCGAGATTGTTACGGGCAAACACGATTGGTGATTCGGCTGTGAGCCGGGCGTCAATGAGCTTTTGCATGTTCGGCTGATCCGCCGAGGCGTAGACGTCCCCGATCGCGCCCTGCTGGATCTGCGAAACGAGCATCGATGAGCCCCCGAAGGCGAACGTCACCATGGTCCCCGGGTGGGACTTCTGAAACTCCTTCCCAATCGCGGTGTACCCCTCGTTCAGCGAGGACGCCGCGAAGACCGTGATCGTCCCGCTGAGCGCCGGCGAGCCGGCTGGTGCGCTCGTGCCGCACGAACTGCACAGGGCGGCCATGACTGTGAGCCCCAGTGCGCCCACCACCCTTGCCCGCATCGCTCGCTCAGTCCCCGGGCAGCTCGACGATCACGTTGGTGGCCTTGACGACCGCGACAGCGCGCAAACCGGGTGCGAGGCCGAGCTCATCCGCCGCCTCCCGGGATATCAAGGACACGAGCCGATGTGGACCTGCCTGGATCTCGACTTGCGCCATGACCCGGTCCTTGATGACGCGCGTGACGATGCCGGGGAAATGGTTGCGGGCGGATCGGCCGACGGTAGTTTCGGGCTTGACCTCAGCGGGCGTTCTGGCCATGAAGCGCGCCAGCTGGCGCCCATCCACGGAACGTTGGCCGCCCGCCGTCCGGACCGTCGTCAGACGCCCACTATCGGCCAGCCGTCGAACGCTGTCGACGCTGACGCCGAGAAGCTCGGCAACCTCCCCGATCTTGTACGAGGCCATGGTTTGTTCGGGTAACTCTAGCATTTGCTGGCTTGTTAGGTGAAAAATCTCAGAAATGACGCTCGGCGGCCGCCGTTGTAGAGTTGGCTCCGATGATTCACATCGGTTCGATCGTGCTGCGCGTCGACGACCTCCCGCGGCAACGGGCATTCTGGACGGCGGCGCTCGATTACGTGCCCAGGGAAGGCGACGGCGATGACTTCGCACTCCTACGACCGAGGGGCGGTCGCGGGCCGAATCTGTCCCTCGACCGGGTGCACTCAACCTTGGAAATCCCGCCGCGTATCCATCTCGACCTCTACGCTAGAGACCAGCCCCGCGAGGTCGAACGTCTGAAAGCGTTGGGCGCCACGGAGGTCCACTGGAGCAAGCGGCCGCCGGACGCCGACTACGTCATCCTCGCCGACCCCGAGGGAAACCGCTTCTGCGTCATCGATGCACGCGACCTCTGGGAGACAGCGTCATGAAGACCGTTGACGACTACATCGCCGGGGCACCCAAGGATAAGCAGCTGACGCTGAAGAAGCTCCGCCGAACGATCAAGGCGGCGGCGCCGAAGGCATCCGAAAGCGTGAGCTACGGCATTGTTGGCTACAAGCTCGAACGGAAGCCTGTCGCCTACTTCGGCTACTGGAAGTCGCATTTCTCCCTGTATGGGATTGGCAACCGTGTCACCAAGGCCCACGCCACTGAACTTAAGGGCTATCTGTTGAGTAAGGGCACGATCCAGTTTCCCGCCGATAAGCCCCTTCCATACCGGCTGGTGACGAAGATGGTCAAGGCCCGCGTCGCCGAAATCGAAAAGGCCGGCTAGGCGCCCGACCTCGTCAGTTGCTGGGCTGGGTCGCCGGCGTGCGGCGAGCCTCGTGCGCAGCGACCGCTTCGAGGACCTCGTCCGCAGCGGGTGGATGGTCGAGCGCTCCCAACGCCGCCAGAGCCTCACGCGCCGCCATTTGCTCCGCGTCGCGTTTGGTTCGCCCGCGCCCTTTTCCGCTGATGCCGTTGCCGAAGCTGACCTCGGCCGTGTATTCGCGCCGATGCCCAGGGCCGGAGGCGCCGACGATGTCGTACTGCGGCGTGGACAGGAATCGCTCCTGCGTCACTTCCTGAAGACGGCCCTTGTAGTTGTCATCCGGCCATGCCTGCACGTCGATCAGGCTTCGACTGAACAGTTTGTAAGCGGCCCGGTAGCCCTGGTCGAGGAAGATGGCGCCGATTACCGCTTCGAACGTGTTCGCCAGAATCGATTGCAGGGAGCGCGCGCCGGTCTTGTGCGCGCCCTTACCCAGCAGCAGGTAGTCACCCAGGCTCAGCCGCGAGGCGAGGCGGGCAAGGCTCTTCGTGTTGACCACCGATGCCCGCAGCCGGGTCAGCTCACCCTCGTCGGATGTCTGGTAGGTGCCATAGAGGTGCTCGGCCGCGATCAATTCGAGGACCGCGTCGCCCAGATATTCCAGCCGCTCGTTGTCCGCCGAGCCGCTCTCGGGATGCTCATTGTTGTAGGAGCGGTGGGTCAGAGCCTGGCGCAGCAGCGCAGGCTCATGAAAGCGAACGCGAAGCGTCCGCTGGAGTTTCTGTAAAGGCTCGTCCGGCTGAGCGAGCTTCGGCTCAGGTGGTGATGCCGAGCTTCTCCTGGACGTAGTCCCAGGCGGCTCCGACGGTTTGAATCTTTTCCGCGTCTTCGTCAGGTATCTCCATCCCGTATTCTTCCTCGAACGCCATGATCAGCTCGACCAGGTCGAGGGAATCCGCGTTGAGGTCGTCGACAAACGAGGCGTCGGGCGTGACTTGCTCGGGCTCCACTCCGAGCTGTTCGGCGATGATGCCCTTGAACTTCTCGTAACTGTTCGCGTCCATCCGACTCCCCTTTTGGCGTTGCGAGTGCGGTCAAATTCTAGTCGAAGCCCGGGCCCATCGTCCTAGATTGGCAGACCGCCGTCAATGCCTAAAACTTGACCGGTGATATAGCCGGCCGCCCGCGAAGCGAGGAAGACGATCGCGGGCGCGACATCGTCCGGGGTCCCGATCCGAGGGATCGCCGCCGCCTGGCGGGCGCGCTCCAGCAGTTCGGTCGGGAGGCCGCTGGTGAGTTCGGTGGTGATGAAGCCCGGGGCGACCGCGTTGACGGTGATGTTCCGGGAGCCGACCTCTTTGGCGAGCGACTTCGTCAGCCCGATCAGCCCGGCCTTGGAGGCACTGTAGTTGGCCTGCCCGGCATTGCCGGCCACCCCGGCGAGCGACGACACGTTGACGATGCGGCCGTATTTCTGCTTGAGCATCGGCCGGAGCGCCGCCTTGCTGGCGAGAAAGGCGGCCTTCAGGTTGGTCTGAATCACGATGTCCCAGTCCGCCTCGCTCATCCGCATCACGAGCGTGTCCCGGGTCAACCCGGCGTTGTTGACCAGTACGTCAAGCCGGCCCCACTGTTTGACGACCGCCTCGACGGCGATTCCCGGCGCGCCGCTGTCCGCGAAGTCAGCCTGCACCGCCATCGCCTCGTGTCCGGCGTGCGAGAGCTGCTCGACCCAGGAGTCGGCCTCGACTTTCCGGGTGCGATAGGTGATCGCCACTTTCGCCCCAGCCTCGCCAAACAGGACGGCGGTGGCACGGCCGATCCCACGGCTCCCCCCGGTGACGAGCACGACCTGGTCCTGAAAGCCGTTAGACATGCCTGGTTTCGAGCAGTGCGTTCATGCTGGTGAGATCTTCGACATTGTGGACCACCGCGCCCGGGAGAATCTTTTTGACCAGCCCGGTGAGCGTTCGCCGCGGACCAACCTCAATGTAGGTGTCCGCGCCGAGCTGCTGCAACCGTTGGATCGACTGCGTCCAGCGCACCGGGCCGGTCAGCTGGCCGACCATGAGGCGGCGGACCTCACCTGGATCCTGATGCACCTGGGCATCGGCGTTGAAGACCTGGGGGCGGCCCAGGGCGCGCAGCGGGATCTTCTCCCAGGCGGCGGCAAACACCTCCGCGGCGTGGGCCATCAGTGGCGAATGGAAGGCGCCGCTCACCGGCAGTCGCACCAGGCGCTTTGCCCCCGCCGCTTCCAGCTGCGGGCTGACGGCGCTCAGGCCACCCTCGCTCCCGGAGATCACCACCTGCCCGGGCGCATTGTAGTTGGCGACCACCACCTGTCCCCCACTGGCGGCGCAGACCTGTTCGACGGCCGTATCGGGGAGGCCGAGCACGGCGATCATTCCGCTCGCCGCCGGGGCGGCTGCCGACATCGCCCCGCCGCGCGCCCGCACCGCCGCGAGCGCATCCACGGGGTCGAGCGCCTCGGCCGCCACCAGGCCGGCGAATTCACCCATGCTGTGGCCGGCGACCAGCGACGGTGAGAACCTCCTGGCGGTCATCAGTCGAAGCAGGGCCACGCTGTGAAACAGGATGGCTGGCTGGGCATTTTCCGTCGCCTGCAGCTCGGCCTCCGGTCCCTCCAGCATCAGCCGCCCGAGCGGCATGTCGAGGCGGTCCTCAGCCTGGCGCAGGAGGTCGGCCGAACCGGGGTCCCGCTCGATCAGGTCGCGGGCCATCCCGACGAATTGGGCGCCCTGGCCTGGAAACAGGAAGGCGACGGTGATCGGAGAAACCTAGTCGGTCTTGATGACTTCGCGCCCGTCGTAGTAGCCACAGTTACGACAGATCGCGTGCGGCTGCTTCGGCTGGTGGCACTGCGAGCACTCGACGAGCTGCATGCGCTTGATCGCCAGGTGAGCGCGGCGCTCCCCCTGGCGGGCATGGGCGTACCGGGTCTTTGGAAGAGCCATGGGCAGCCCATTATAAGGCGAGGCCGCGGGGTAAGCGATCGGTGTCGCCGCTACTGGAGTTCGGCTACGTCGCCTTGCACACCTGCGACGGCGCGCCGAACATAAGTGACGGAGTATCGCCGGCCCAGGTCGTTTCCCTTCAGCGGCCGCTGATGACCTCGACTTCCTTGGCCGGCCTCGCCGCGGGCGTGCGAAGAGCCTCGACGCCCTTCTTGACCGTGGCGACGGTCCGCAGGAGCTGGGTTTCCAGTGACTGCATGACGTCCCAGGCATAGCGGTCAGCCGCTCGGCGCGTCTCTTCGGCCTTCAAAGACGCCTCCCGCAGCATCGCCTCGGCCTGCTTCTCGGCACGCTTGACCAGGTCGTGCTGGCCGATCATTGTCTGGGCCCGTTCGCCGGCCTTGCTGACCGTCCGCGCGGCCTCCGCTTGCGCCTCGGACAGCAGGCGCTGCTGTTCCTGGAGCGTCCAGCGGGCCTGCTTGATCTCGTCGGGGAGGCTCAGCCGGAGGTCGTCGATGCAGGCCAGCACCTCTTCCTGGTCGACGACGACGGTGCGGGTCAGCGGGATTTGGCGGCTGTGGGCAATCAGGTACTCGAGGCGATCGATGGCTTCGTTGATGTTCATTGGCGTGCTCCCTTGGTGAGACGTTGCTTGAGCGGTCCGACGACATTGGCTGGGACGAATTCCGTGATGTCGCCACCGAACTCGGCGAGCTCTTTGATGAGACTGGAGCTGAGAAACAGGTGTCGCAGGCTGGTGGGAATAAAGACCGTCGTCACGTCGGGTTCCAAGCGACGGTTCATCAGCGCCATCTGGAACTCACTTTCGAAGTCTGACACGGCGCGGAGCCCGCGGACGATCACGCGGGCGCCGACCTGGCGCGCGAAGTCGATGGTGAGACCGCTGAAGGTGCTGACCTCGACGCCTGGGCGTTCGCCCAGGCTCTCGCGGATCATGGTGACGCGCTCGCTGCTGGTGAACAGCGGCCGCTTGCTCGGATTTTCCAGCACGGCGATGACGACCCGATCGAAGATGCGCGCCGCGCGGTCGACGATATCAAGATGGCCGTGCGTCAGCGGATCGAAGCTGCCGGGATAGAGGGCAGTGATCATCCATACCTCAAAAACGTGAGCCGCGTGGTGCCGTAATCGCGCTCGCGCACCTGCGTCAGGCGTTGCAGCGGCGGGATCGGTTGGCTGCGGTAGTGCTCGACCACGACCAGCGCCTGCTCGCGCAGCGGGGCGCGGTCGAGCGCCTCGAGCGCAGCGGCTAGTGTCACGCCTTCACGGTAGGGTGGATCCAGGAGAAGAAGGTTGTAGGTGGCGAGGTCGCCGGTGGGCGCCCTCAACCACTCAATGGCATCGGCGCTTACCACGTCGCCCTGCTGGGCGAAGCCGGTTGCGGCCAAATTCTCGGCCACGATGTTAGCACAGGCTCGGTCCCGCTCCACGAATGTTGCCCTCGCCGCACCGCGAGACAGTGCCTCGATGCCCAGCGTCCCGGCGCCGGCGAAGAGATCGAGCACGCGTGCACCGCGTATGCTGTCGCCGATGATGTTGAACAAGGCCTCGCGCACCAATGACGTGGTGGGACGCGTCGAGCGACCGGGCGGGGTCTTGAGCAGACGACCGCGACTGGACCCCGCCGTGACGCGCGTCGCCGGCCCGGACATGTCATGAGTAAAGCAGGCCACACCGGCCGGGACGTCGGCCGCCGCAAAGGAGCCGCAGCATAGTCGTCGTCGACGCCCTGCTCGGTATCTTGCTGGTCCTGGTTTTGCCGCTCGCCGCCGGGATGACGGTCGGACGTGTGCTGACCGTGCTGCTCCGGCGGAGGCCGCCCGCCGAGCCACCACCCAAGGTCAGTCCAGAGCGAACACCTGACGATACGCCGAAAGCTGGCGGCGGAGCGCCGGGTCGCCGTCCAAGGCCGGGTCGCGGTCCAAGAGGCGGACGGCCTCGCTCTGGGCGTCGCTGATCAAGACCGCATCGAGGAGGCTCGCCATCTTGAAGTCCTTGCCGTGCTGGCGGTAACCAGCCAGGTCACCCCAGCCGCGTAGCTCGAGGTCGATCTCGGCGAGGTCGAAGCCACTTCGATTCGAGACGACGGCCTGCAGGCGCTTGAGCGACTGCGGATCCTCGGCATCCGTAAACAACAGGCACCACGACTCCTCCGATCCCCTTCCCACACGACCGCGGAATTGATGGAGCTGCGCCAGGCCGAACCGTTCGGCTCCCTCGATCATCATCACCGTTGCATTCGGAATGTCGATGCCGACCTCGACGACCGAGGTGGAGACCAGAATGGCGACGTCTCCTCGCTGGAACCCTGACATCACGGCCTCCTTCTCGGCGGATTTGAGCCGACCGTGGAGCAACGCGATGCGTGAGGCGAGCTCTGGAAAGATGTCGCGCTGCAATTTCTCGAGCTCCTGGGTGGCGGCCCGGACGCCGAGCTTGTCCGATTCCTGGATGAGCGGACAGATCACGAACACCTGCCGTCCGGCCTCGACCTGTTTGCGGATGAAGGTGTAGGCATCTGCCCGCTTTTCGGGCGGGACGAGTCCGGTCTTGACCGGTCGCCGGCCGGGTGGCATCTCGTTCAGGATGGAGATGTCGAGATCACCGAAGAGCGTCAGCCCAAGGGTGCGCGGGATCGGGGTGGCGGTCATCGACAGGAAATGCGGTGTGCGCTCGCTCTTCTGCCGGACCGCTAGCCGCTGACCGACCCCAAACCGATGCTGCTCATCGACAACGGTTAGCGCCAGGTCCTTGAATTGCACGCCTTCTTCGATCAGGGCGTGGGTGCCTATGAGGATCGGCAGCTGCCCGTCGGCCAGCGACACCAGCATCGGTTTTCGCGCCGAGGCCGGCGTGCTGCCGACCAGCAGGGCGACATCGATCTGGAATGGCTCCAGGATCGAGTGGATGACGTCTGCGTGCTGTCGCGCGAGGACCTCGGTGGGTGCAAGCAACACGGACTGAAAGCCGGCACGGGCAACGTGATGCATGGCCATCGCCGCAACCACCGTTTTCCCCGATCCGACATCACCTTCCAGCAGCCGGTTCATCGGCTCGGGGCGGGCCATATCCTGCAGGATCTGCCAGGCGGCGATGCGTTGCGCGTTGGTGAGCTTGAAGGGCAGCGCCTTGACGAATCCGCGCGCCGCCGTCTCGTCGAAGGCAACTGGCTGAGCGGTCAGGGCCTTCCGGGCCCGCTTGGCCAGCTGCGCGGCCAACTGCAAGACAAACATCTCTTCGAAGGCCAGGCGCTCCCGGGCGCGCTCGAGGGCCTGGGCCGAATCGGGAAAATGCACCTGCCGCACGGCCGCAGCGCGCGAGAGAAATCCGCGACGCGCGAGCAACTCCGACGGTATGAACTCTTCGAGCTCGTCGGCGTAGCGAAGCACGGCCTGGATCTTGGATCGCAGCCATTTCGACGTCAGGCCTTCGGTCTCCCGGTAAATCGGGACCAGCCGTGCCGCGTGCTGCGGGCGGAGTGACACCTTTTCATGGTCCGGGTTCTTCATCACCAGCCCGCCGTTCAGATCGGCCTCGCCGGCGACAAAGATCTCGTCGCCTTTCTGTAGGCTCTTGGCCAGCCACGGCTGGTTGAACCACACGACGCGCAAGGTCGTCCCCGAATCGTCGCCGAGGACTGCCTCCGTCAAGGCCATGCGCTTGTACTTGGTTTGGCGAGCACCGATGTCGTAAATCCGTCCGCGAACGGTTGTCTTCACCCCCGGACGCACGAATGCGATCGGCGTCACGCTGGAAAAATCCTCGTAGCGACGCGGGAAGAACAATAAGAGGTCGCGGATGGTCGCGATGCCGAGTCGCGCCAGCTTGGCTTCGGTCTTATCGCTGACGCCGGCCAGGACCGCGACAGGATCGTCCACGGACGGGCCGCGCACCACGTGAAGCCGCGGCGCGCTCACGCGACCAGGTAGGTGAAGCCGATCACGCCGGGACCGGTGTGCGTCCCCAGGACGGCACCGATCTCGGTGAGCAGGATGTCCAGGCCAGGATAATTCGCGGCAACCCGTTCGCGAAGATGCTCCGCGTCTGCCGGCGCCGCGCCGTGCATGATGGCGAGCTGGCTGACCTTGCCGTCCCGTTCGAGGAGCTCGACCAGCCGGCTCAACGCCTGCGGCCTCCCGCGCGCTCGTCCGATCGGAACGACCTCGCCGTCTTTCAGCTGGAGAATCGGCTTGACATTGAGCAGGGATCCGAGCAAAGCACGGGCCTTTCCGATCCGGCCGCCGCGCTCGAGGTAGGTCAGGGTGTCCACCACGCAGATCACCCGAGCCTTGGGCACGAGCGCCCGCAGGCGTTCCGCGATGGTTGTGCGGTCCTTGCCGGCCCTGGCCAGCCTTGCCCCTTCGAGGGCCATGAAGCCGAGCGCCATCGAGGTGCTGAGTGAGTCGACGACCTCGATCGTCTGTTCATCGACCGCCTTCGCCGCCATCAGCGCCGAGTTATAGGTCCCCGAGACCTTGCTGGAAAGGTGAACCGAAACGATCTCATCGCCATTCTGTCGGAGCGTGCGATAAGCCTCTTCGAAGACACCGACGGCTGGCTGCGACGTGCGTGGGAGCTGGGCGGAGGCTTTGAGGCGGCGGAAAAACTCGTCCGCGGTCAGGTCCACATGGTCGCGGAAGACCTGGTCGCCGAAGTGGACGTTGAGCGGCACTACGGTGATGCCGGCGGCCTGCTGTTGCTCCTTGGTCAGGTCGGCGGTGGAATCCGTGACGATCCGGACCACCACAGGAGTATAGCCAGCGCTTCGCGCGAATCACAGCCAGGCAACGGGCGCGTTTCGTTAGGTTGTGCGCAGCAAAAATTGTTAAACCTATAGCTGCGATGTCGCTCCCAGGACATATCGCGCTGAGCTCACGCTTGCGCGCCGCCCTCACCCCGGTCGCCTCGGTGGCCGTGTCGTCGCGCCCGGCCCTCGACGCCCAGCGGAGCCAGGCGATCATTCTCGGCAGCTTTGTCGGCTTCCAGGCGCTCGATTTCTTCACCACCCACCTTGGACTCGCCTTGCAACACCAGGAGCTCAACCAGTTCATGGCACCGATCATCGACACCCAGGGCGAATTGACCGCCTACGCGGTCAAGGGAACGGCGATTGCCGTGCTGCTGGCAATCCTGATGTTGACGCACCGCCGCAAGCCACGCGTCTGGCAGGTATACCTGATCGCCGGCTGGCTTAGTGCGGTCGCGGTTATCGCCAACGTGATGCAGCTGCTCCTCTAGCCGCCCTTAGTCCTTCAGCACCTCGCGCAGCTTGACCGCAAATTCAGCGGCGTGGCTCTCGAAGCCTCCGTGTGCCCCAGGGAAGATGGCGGCTTGCGTCCCGAGCCGCGCGGCCAACTGCAGTCCGCCCTCATGCGCGAGCTCGCCGCGCGAATCGTTTCCGACCGCCGGAACGATCCGGGAGGAGCCGGCCTTCAATGCCGCGAAGTCGGGTTCGTACGCGGCAATCGCCAGGAAGTAGTGCCCGAGCCAGAAATTCATGTTCCGCTGAAACTGAGCCATCGCCTCGCGCATCTCCGGGGTCGGCTCGCCGGGCGGAGGTGGGGGCGGACCGCTGCGGATGCGGGTCTGCACCATGAACTTTTGCATGGCCGGCCCAATGCCGGCGGTGCGATAGGTTTCAACGATCTCGGCCATGGACGCACGTTCGCGCGCGGGATCCGGCAGCAGGGCCGGGGCCGGCGGCTCGTGTGACACGAACGTGCGAACCTGGTCGGGATGGCGAGCGGTCAGCTCGAGCCCGATGACGGCGCCGCCGCTGCTGCCGAAGACATACGCCGGCTCTTTCGCCGTCGCCGTCAAAAGCCGATGAACGTCGTCGGCGAAGATCTCCACGATCCGCTCGTCCCGAACCGGAGCGTCGAGCGTGCTGTGCGATAGACCCCGTGGGTCATAGGTCACGACGGTGTAATCGGATGCGAGCGCTTCGGCGATACGCCGAAATACCCCAGCGTCCGCCGGCCCGCCGGGCATCATGAGAAGCACCGGACCGGCCCCGCGAACCTGGTAATAGAGACTCGCGCCAGGCACGGCTAAGCGCTCCGCCGTCATCGGCACGATCGTGCTCATGCCACTCCCTCCTTCGTGGTTACTCGACGGCCACGATATAGGGATAGAGGGCTTGCTCGCCAGATTGAAGCTCGACCGAGGCTTTGGGGAACTGCTGGGCGACGGAATTGACGAGGCCTTCCCGCCCGGCTTCCGGGGCCTCGGCGCCGGCGTAAATCGTCACTGTTCCCACCTTGGCCGCGTCGATGCGCGCGAGGACCGCCTGTACCACCTTCTCCGGGGATTGGCCGGCGACGACGATGCGATCGTTGAGCAACCCGATGACATCGTTTTCCGCAATCTTCAAGCCGTTCACCTCGCTTGCTCGGACAGCGCGGGTCACCTCGATGGTCTGGACCTGGCCTAGGGCGTGAGACATCGCACTGGCGTTGGCCTCCAGGTCGGCGCTGAAGTCGAAGGCGAAGAGGGCCGCGATGCCCTGCGGCATGCTGCGCGACGGCACCACCCGAACCCGCTTGCGGGTCAGCTCAGCGACCTGTTGTGCCGTCATCACCACGTTGCCGTTGTTGGGAAGCAGCAGGACGTCGTTGGAGGGTACCGATTCGACCGCCGCCAGGATGTCCTCCGTGGAGGGGTTGACCGTCTGGCCGCCGCCCACCACGGAGTCAACGCCCAGGCTCTCGAGGATACGGCGAAAGCCGTCGCCGCTCGCCACTGCCACCAGGGCCAGGTGCTTGGTGCTTGCCGGGCGGCGGATGCTATCGCCCTGGAGCCGGTGGTGCTGCGACGACATGTCGTCGACCTTGAGCCGGCTGAGCCGTCCGACACCGCTCGCGTAACTGATCACTACCGCGGGCTCCTGGGTGTGGACGTGAACTTTGATGGCTGAGTCATCACCAACAACCAGGGCCGACTCGCCATGCCGCTGGATCTCGGTGCGCACCTCATCGATGGCCAGTTTGTCGCCGTTGATGATGAACTCGGTGCAGTACCCCCAGCCCGTGGTGGGCGCCTCCACCGGTTTCGGCCGCGCGTGCTGCGTCGCGGGCCGCTCGAAGCTCTGCAGGGCTTCGCCGCTCATTCGCTTGAGAAAGCCCTCCAGGATGAGCTGAAGCCCGAACCCTCCAGCGTCGATCACCCCCGCCTGCTTGAGGATGGGCAGTTGTTCGGGCGTCCGCTCCACCGCGTCGGCGGCCGCGGCGCAGGCGGCGCGGACGACCTCCGTCAGGTCGTTGGTTTGCGCGGCTTTCGCTTCCGCCCCGGCGGCGGCCTCTCGGGCCACCGTGAGCATGGTGCCCTCGGTTGGCTTGATCACGGCCCGGTAGGCGACATCCGCCCCCTCGCGAAACGCTTGGGCCAGCCCTCGAGCGTCGACCGCCGGCCTGGTGCCGATGCCGACGCAAAAGCCGCGCAAAATCTGGGAGAGAATCACCCCCGAGTTTCCTCTCGCCCCCATCAGCGCGCCATGCGACGCCCGTCTGGCCGTTCGCGAAAGATCGGCGTCGTCGAGATCGCGGATGTCTTCGACGGCCGACTGCAAGGTGAGGAGCATGTTGGTGCCGGTGTCCCCGTCCGGAACCGGAAAGACGTTGAGGGCATCGACCTCGTCACGGTTGACCGTCAGCCAGGCCAGCGAGCCGAGCAGGGCTTCCTTGAACAAGCGTCCGTCGCACTCCGTGATGGGCATGGTCGCGGCGCCGGTCAGGCTCGGGATTTCAGCTGCCGCCACTCCCGCTGACGTGGATACCCTGGACGTTGACGTTGACTTCCACGACCGGGAGTCCGAGGGTGCGCTCGACCGAATACCGGACGGCGTTCGAGAGGTTGTTGGCTACCTCCGAGACCCGCGTGCCGTACTCGACGATGACGTACAGCGAAACGGCGATCCCATCCTCACGCACCTCGACCTCGACGCCCCGATGCAGTTTGTCGCGGTGCAGGCGCTCGGCCAAACCATCTCGCAAGCCGCGGGCGGCCATGGCGACAACGCCGTAGCAGCCCGCCGCCGCGTGCCCGGCAATGGTTGCGACGACATGGCGCGACACCTCAATCCGCCCGAGGTCTCTGGCCTGGATCAGCGTCCTCGGCGGCTTCCCGGTGCGTGACGGGTTGGCCTTCGTCTTTGAGTCCATCGTGTGCTAGTATGTGACGCTGATTTCGCCTCAATCATACGCGATGGTCATCGAGGCGCCAAAGCAAACCAATTCCATGGCACAACGCTGCGCGATCTGCGGAAAGGGGCCCCAATACGGGCATCACGTGAGCCACTCGAAGGTGCACACGAAGCGCCGCTTCATGCCCAATTTGCACAAGGCACGGGTCACGATCGATGGCCGCACCCAGACGGCCCTGGTCTGCACCCGCTGCCTCCGCACCCAGGCCAAGTCCGCTTAGAGACCGCGCCAGTCTCCCTCGCCGCCTGACAACGACCCTAGCGCAGCCGGTCGATCGCGGCCTTCTTGCCCTGTGGGTGACTGAAAACAAAGCTCCCCGCGACCAGCACGGTGGCGCCGTTCGCGGCCGACTGCGGCCCGGTCTCTGCATTGACGCCGCCGTCCACTTCGATGTCGAGGTTCGGATTAAGCCGGTCACGCAAGGCGCGCGCTGCCTTGATCCGCTCCAGGCTGCCGTCGATGAATTTCTGACCGCCCCAGCCGGGGTTGACGCACATCACCACCAGCAGGTCGGCGTTCTTGAGGACCGGTTCGACGAGCGCCAGCGGACTGCCGGGGTTGAGGCAAACGCCAGCCCGCAGGCCCGCCTTGCGGATACTCTCCAGCACGCGGTGGATGTGCCGGGTCGCCTCGACATGCACCGATAGCGTCGTGGCGCCCGCATCGCGAAAGGCCTCGATGGTGCGCTCCGGATTTTCGATCATCAGGTGGACGTCGAAGGGCACCTTGGCGTAACGCCGGCAGTGCTCCACGGTCCGCGGCCCGATCGTGATGGGCGGGACGAAGTGCCCATCCATGACATCGAAATGCAGCCAATCGGCACCAGCCTGCTCGAGGGCGGCGACCTCCTCACCCAGCCGGCTGAAGTCGGCCGACAGCAGCGAGGGAGCGACCAACACTAGCCGACGGTCGGAATGGCGATGGTCACGGGCACGTCGAAGTCGTGATAGTTGATTTCGATGTGCGCCGTCGCGTGGATGCTTGATCCAGCGGGCATCCGGGTGCTCGATGCGCCCGGCGCACCAAGCGCACCCATCAACGCGCTGAGGTCCACCGTGTAATCGGCGTCCGTGGTGACCCGACGAACCAGATGGTCATCCTTCCCGAACCAGACCTCGACCATCAGGGTGCCGCTGTTCAGGACCTGCTCAATGGCCGCCTTGGCCTGCGGGTTCTTGACCGCGGACTTGTCGAAGCTGGCGATTAGCTTGTCTTTGTCGGGAGTCAGCTGGTAATGGTGGACCGCTGTGCCATCGGGCATCTTCGTATCGCCGAGGTCCTTGATCGACTTCACATTCCGCAGGAGTTGCTCGTATGAAAGCGGATCAGGTTGACTGAGCTGCCCGTTGATCCCGCTCGCTTGCGAGCTTTCCCATTTCCCGCTGACCGGGTTCTTCACGTAAGCCTGGCCGTTGGCGACCACGACTTCGGTCGCCACAGAGAGTCCGGCCAGCTTGGCGTTGATGGTCGCGTGATAGCGGTCGGGAAATGCGGCCTCGCCCTTCCCGGTCATGTCGAGCGCCAGGGAGCCGGCGGTGCTGCCGCTCTGGCCGAACATCTTGCCCATTTCGGGAGGGAACGTCATCTTGACGTTGCCCAGGAGGTCAAACTTCGCGTAGTGCAGCTGGCTCGCCCGCTGCGCCGCGCTGGAGAGCGCCTGCTCCGGAGTTTGCGGCTTGGCCAGCGGCGAAGCGCAGGCGGCCACCGCCACCATCGTCAGCAGGCTCAGAAAGAGGCGTTTCACCGGACTTCCTGAGTATATCGGCGGCGGGACGCGCTTCCCTTCGTCCCCAAGTAAGACCCGACTAGGAGGCTGCGACAGGCGGCACGCTGACCGTTACCGAGGCGTTGAAATCGTGATAGTCGATCGTGGCATGGACGACGGTATGCACCGTCGCGCCCGGCGGCATCGGGAAGCCCGGCGGCAATTGCTGGCCCGACGCCTGCATCACCTTGCTGAGGTCGATCGTGGCATCGGTGTCGTTCTTCATCCGGTGCAGCAGGTGATCGTCTTTCCCGATCCAGGCCTCGAGCTGGATGGAGCCATTTTCGAGCATCGACCGCACGAGGTCTTTGGCTTGCTGCGTAGATGCCTGATCGGCCACCTTATTCTTGTCCGGCACGATCTGGTAGTGGTGGACCGCGCTGCCATTCAGCGTGGTGTCGCCCAGGTCCTTTATCGATTGGGCAGTTTTCAGGATGGCGGCGCTTGACAGCGGATCTGCCTGGTTGGTGAACTGGCTCAAGCCCTCGGCACTCACGGGTTGCGTCCAGTTGCCGCTCGTCGGATCCTTGATATAGATCTTGCCCCCGGCAAAGACCATGTCGGTGCTGACGGTCACCCCTCCGGTCTTCACCTGGAGCGACATCGAGGCCATGTCGGGGAACTTTGCCTCTCCCTTCCCGCTCATGTCGATACTCATATTGGCCAGGGCCGCTCCCGCTGGGCCGAGCTGCTGTACGAAGGCGGCCGGAAACTGCTCGAGGACGGTCGCGGTCATGTCGAACTTCGCAGACTTCAGCGCGCTCATCTTCTCGCTCGCCGTGCTGACAACCTGCTGAGGTGTCTCGACCGTTAGCTGCCCGACCGCCCCGCAGGCCGAGAGCATCACGGCCGCGCACGTGGCGGCCAGAAGGCGCTTCATCGGTCGTGAGTATATGTGGCGGCGAGCAAGGCGGGGAGCTCGGCAAGGCGTTCGATTACGTGCGTCGGCGCGATCCCGGGGACCGCGATCGCGCCCGGATGACGCAGCCAGACCGCCGGGATGCCGGCCTTCAGCGCCCCGGCCACGTCGGTGTCCAGCCGATCCCCGACCATCAAGGTCTGGTCCAGCGGCACGCCCAAGCGACGGGCGCCCTCGGCGTAGATGGCGGGATCCGGCTTTGGCGTTCCGAAGTCCCTCGAGGTGACGAGCGCATCGATCAGGCGGAGGATCCCAGCCTTTTCCAGTGCCTCCGACAGTTCCGCGTCGCCCGAGCCGACGGTGTTGGAGATCACGCCCAGCCGGTAACGCGGCTTGAGCGCGGTCAGCACCTCGAGCGCATCGGGGATCGGCGTGATGGCCATCTCCCAGAGGTGCTTGCCGGGCTCCTCGACGACCAGGGTGTTGCCCGCGTCGAAGAAGATGCCCTTCAGGGGCATCAGGCAGGTGAGGAGGCCGGCTGCAGCTGGCGGGCGCGCAGCTGGCCGCAGGCGGCATCGATGTCGAGCCCCCGGGTGGCGCGGATGGTGGTCGAGATGCCGGCGGTCTGCAGGATGGACTGGAACGCCTGGGCACGGGCCTTCGAGGGTGGCGCCATCGTGCTGCCATCGATGGGGTTCATCGGAATCAGGTTGATGTGGCTCAGGTGTCGACCGACGACGGCCGCCAACCGCTCGGCCTGCTCCGGACTGTCGTTGACACCCTGCAGCAGGACGTACTCATAGCTCGTGCGCCGTCCGGTCCGGTCGGCGTGGGCCCTCGCCGCACCGACGATGGCGGCGATCGGGTACTTGCGGTTCACGGGGATCATGCTGCTGCGGAGCTCATCGTCCGGCGCGTGCAGCGAGATCGCCAGGTTGACCGGCAGTCCCTCACCGCTGAGCCGCTCAATGAAGGGCACCAGTCCGATGGTCGACACGGTCACGCGCCGCGGACTAAAGTTGAGCGTGTCCGGGCGCGCCCAGCGTCGGATCGCGCCTACTACCGCGGCGTAATTGTTCATCGGCTCCCCCATCCCCATGAACACCACGTTCGTCAGCGCGCGCTGCGTCTCACCCAGGTCGCGGCTGGCACTGAGGAACTGATCAACGATCTCGGCTTCGCTGAGGTTTCGATCGAAGCCCGATTGGCCGGTCGCGCAAAAACTGCACCCGATCGGGCATCCGACCTGCGAGCTCACGCAGATCGTGGTCCGCGCCCGCGAACGCTCAGTGGCCTCGTAGTGCATGACCACGGTCTCGATGGTTCGTCCGTCGTGCAGTTTGAACAGGTACTTGACCGTCTGACCGCGATCGGCTGCGCGCTTCAGTTGCGGCGTAACGGTGCTGAAGACGAAGGACCCTTCCAGCTGGCGTCGGGCCGACGGCGGCAGGGTGCGCATGGCCGTGAAGGATGGGGCCAGCCGCTGCCAGAAATATTGCCGGGCCTGTTCGGCCCGATAGGGTGCCTCGCCGGCGGCGGTGAGTCGGGAAAGGACCTCAGCCGGGTCGGCGGTCGCGAATGCCGCGTGCTCAGTCCCGACGGCGGTTTCCGAACACCAGTGAGGCGTAATACAGCAAGGTCAGCACGGCACCGAACAGAGCCACCCAGTAGGTGAAGGCCGCGGCACGGAGCATCCGTCGGGCGCCATCCTGCTCCTCGGGATAGATGACGCCATTTTCCGCGAGCAAGCGTAGCGCCCGACGGCTCGCGTCCAGCTCGACCGGTGTCGTGATGAGTTGGAAGGCGACCACCGCGGCGAACAGGAACAAACCGGTGAGCGCGACATAGAAGCCGAAGGTACTTCCGGTAAAGGTGGACAGCAGCAAACCCGCGATCACGATCAGAGGACCAGCTTGGGACCCCAGGTTGGCGGCGGGTACCAGCCCGGAACGAATCCGCATCGCGAAAAAGCCCTGGTGATCCTGCAGAGCGTGGCCGATTTCGTGGGCGACCACCGCTTCGGCCGCGACCGAGGTGCCGCCGGCGACCTCTCGTGAGAGATTCAGGGTCTTCGTCCGCGGGTCGTAGTTGTCGCTCAGCTCGCCATCGATCACCTGGATCGTGACATCGCCCAAACCGGCGCCGCTCAAGATGCGCCGGGCGACGTCGACCCCGCTCAAGCCGCTGGCGTTGCGAACTTGCGAATAGCGCTGGTAGGTGCGCTTTACCCAGCTGCTCGCGATGAAGCCCAGCACCATGATGGGCAGCGCGACGTAGAGAAAGTAGGTCCAATTCCAGAAGAGCATCTGATCTGCCTGAGAGAAATTCTATCGAGCGGCATCGAACTCGATCCCGCTCCTCGTCGACGGACTGCGGCCAACTTGTGCCGATTTTTTCACGCAGCGTGAAAGGTTCCCAAGTGACGGCTCGTTTCACCCTCATCGGGGCGCTCCCCGAGATCATGCTGGAAGAGCCACAGCGACTCACCATGTCGGATGTGTTCAGCCTCTTCGGCCGCCATGCGGAGGACACTCGCTGGGTTGCTTCGGCGGATTCGCAAGAATACCTGGCCGTTGTCCTTTATCTGGTACAGCGGAACAACGCTCGCTGACGCTGGCCACGCCTGCCACTGTGATAGCATCTCTGTTAAGTTAAGTACTGGTTAGGTATCAAGATGTCAGAAAAGCTGACCCTGAGCGAGCTCTTCGCCCTCTTTGGGCGGACCACCGATGAGACCCGGTGGGTCGGCTCCGCCGACTCCGAGGAATACCTGGCGGTCGTCACCTACCTCGTGCAGCGCTCGAGCGCCCGCTAGCTCGCAACGAAGTAGCCACGATCGCGCCACGAGGCGTCTGGAAGCACGGGGTCGTTGCGTTATACGCGCATACTCGGGCTACGGCCATCAATCCGAGTGGGAAGAACAACCATGATCACTCAACTCGTGGAACGGATCCGGATGCGACTGGGCTGGCAGGACAGTGAAAACGGTCAGGCCCTGATCGAATACTCATTGATCATGGTGCTGGTGGTCTGCGTCATCCTGGTGACCTTGATCGTGCTGGGCAACCAGGTCAGAAACACCTACTGCAACATCGCCGGCGCCGTCATCAACCCTTAGGGCTGCGCCACCGGCACCGCCGGGTTTCCCATCACCACCGCACCTGCCGGCACGTCACCGGCAACCAGTGCCCCCCAACGGACCACCGCCCCCTCCCCCACTGACACGCCCTTGAGGATGGTCGACTTGCCCTGAATCCAGGCGTTGCGTCCGATGCGGATCGGTCGCCGCGTCACCGATTCGCCGCCACGGCGCCGCTCCCGGCCGACGGCGTGAAAGTCCGTGTCCACCAGCAGGCAGGGCCCGAGAATCGCGTCGTCGCCCACGACGATCGCGCTGGCCGACATAAGGCCGGCACCGTCGATTTCCACGCGGTCACCGATTTCGATGCGCGCATCGGCGCCGAAGGTGAGCAGCGCGGTTTGGCCGGAGGCATTCCGGACCCGCACGTCACGACCGAAGCTGACACGGCCACGGCCGCGGATGCGCAGCCGCCAGGGCCCGGTAAAGCCAGGCCCGAAGGTATGGCGGGGATAGCGCAACCGCAGGTACAGGGTGCTCAGGCTCACGCTGGTGGAGGCTCTGCCCGGGAAGGGAGTTGAACCCTTACAAGCTTGCGCTCACAGCCCCCTCAAAGCTGCGTGTCTACCAATTCCACCACCCGGGCGAGGGCGAAGCGATTTTACCCCGATCAGCCCGTTTCCATGGGCCGACCGACCGATTCCAGGCGGTGCGGGCCGGCCCTAGGCTTGGTCTCACGGGGGCGCGAGAGGCACCGCTCGCGCCCTTCGTTCTGCCCACTGCTGAGGGTGGCCACGAGCCTGTAACAAGCACCGTAATCCTGCCTCTCTATGGTGGGTTCCAGTCCCCCAGCCGCACGGCGGCTGATGTGACCCTGACGCGACAAGAGTCATCACATCGTAAAGAGGAATCGTAAGGAAATGAATGACGAGGGCCATATATCTTTGCCGGCTCTCCAGTC
>Ga0209011_1000145_pt1 | contig 35331 bp, 33 predicted proteins | sample BlaSpr_A8_OM1_M3_FD_187986 | JGI IMG/M metagenome (GOLD analysis project Ga0209011, IMG submission 187986) | Forest soil microbial communities from Thunder Bay, Ontario, Canada - Black Spruce, Ontario site 2_A8_OM1_M3 (SPAdes) (version 2) | ecosystem: Environmental > Terrestrial > Soil > Boreal... | reverse complement strand
CGGGCGAAATTTCTGGTTGGTTGCGACGGGGGCCGCAGCGTTGTGCGCAAGGCGGCCGGCATCGATTTCGCGGGCTGGGATCCAACAACGTGCTGGATCATCGCTGAGGTCGAGATGGCGGAGATGCCGGAATTCGGCCTGCGCGGCGGCGGCGGCATCGGCCCTGCCGAGGAGGGACGTGTGGGCGTCACCCTGATCGAAGCCGACGTGAACCGCACCGATGAGCCCACTCTGGAGGATCTCCGCGCAGCCCTCATCCGCGTCGACGGAACGGACCACGGGGCGCACAGCCCGCGCTTTATCTCTCGTTTTACCGACATGACACGTCAGGCGGTGGCCTATCGCATCGGGCGCGTGCTGGTTGCGGGAGACGCTGCACATGTGCATGCTCCGATTGGAGGCCAGGGGTTGAACATTGGCGTGCAGGATGCTGTCAACCTGGGCTGGAAGCTGGCCCAGGTGGTCAGCGGAACATCGCCGGTGAGCCTACTCGAAACGTATCAGGCCGAACGCCACCCGGTTGGTGCGCGGGTGCTGCGGAACACCATGGCGCAGAGGGCGCTCGGCGCAACCGACGACCGGTCCGTTGCACTGCGCGACACGGTGATAGAGCTGCTGCGCATGGACGAGCCGCGCAAGCACATCGCTGCCATGATCGCGGGCCTCGACGTTGCGTATGACCTCGGTGAGGGACATCCGCTGCGCGGGCGCCGCATGCCCGATCTCGACCTGGTCACCGCCAACGGCCAGCTGCGGGTCTTCTCCCTGCTGCACGAGGCCAAGCCGGTGCTGCTAAACCTCGGTGAGGCTGGCTTCGACATCACGCCATGGGCGGATCGAGTTCAGATGATCGAGGCTAATTATGCTGGTGTTTGGGAGCTTCCAGTCCTTGGCGCGGTCACTGCCCCCAGCGCCGTGCTGATTCGGCCCGACGGACATGTCGCCTGGGTGGGGGAGGGTACGGATACCGGATTGCGCGAAGCGCTGACTACCTGGTTCGGATCACCATGACTCGACTCGCACACGCGACACGCACTAGTCCGGGTCCGTCAGGTACTCGTCGGTGTAGTGCTCGAAGGCGTGTTTGAAGGCAAGCAGGTTGTAGGTCACCAGCAGCTCGCCCTCCCAGACCGCGCCGAGCGCTTCCGCAAACTCCGCCTCGTTCAGTCCCGCAGGCTCCTGTCCCGTCCACTGAAAACCGACCATCGTGAGTGGGTCTTTGCGGGCGAGCACGACCCTTTCAGGACCGTCCAATCGACTCTGGCGCGTATGCGCCCCCGTCGAAGACGCGGCTCTTGAGGATGTCCTCCGCCTCGATAGTGACCAGGTCCTTCTTGGTCAGCCTCCGGCCTCGACCCGCTGCTTCGTAAATGCGGATCGCTTGCCGCATGCGAATCCGGTCGAGCGCGTTCCGCACGCTGCGGCCGTTGGCAAATCGCGGCTGCGTCATGCGCATCGCGAGGTACTCCTCGAAGGCCGGGCCGGCGTCCTCGCCGAGGCGGTAGTGCTGCCGCTCCACCATCATCGATGCGATCTCCATCAGCTCGCCGATCGAGTAGTCCGGAAAGTCGATGTGATGTGCGATCCGAGAGCTGAGGCCCGGTACGTCTGAGAAGAAGCGGTCCATCTCCTTCTTATATCCGGCCATGATCACGACAAGGTCCTGGCGCTGGTTCTCCATCACCTGCAGGAGCATCTCCACCGCCTCCTGCCCGTAGTCGCGCTCGTTGTCCACGCGGTAGATGTGGTACGCCTCGTCGATGAACAGCACGCCGCCCATCGCGCGCTTGAGGACCTCGGTGGTCTTGGGCGCGGTGTGTCCGACGTACTGGCCCACCAGGTCATCCCTCGTCACGCTTACCAGGTGGCCCTTCCGCACGTAACCGAGCCGGTACAGGATCTCTCCCATGCGCATCGCGACCGTCGTCTTGCCCGCGCCCGGATTTCCGGTGAAGCACATGTGAAGGGTCGGCGGTTCCGACTCCAGCCCAACGCTCCGGCGCAGGCGATCGACCACCAGCAGGGCCGCAATCTCACGAATTCGCGTCTTCACATCCCGCAGCGCCACGAGCTCGCTGTCCAGGCGGTCCAGGACCTCGTCGATGCGCGCGTCACGCACTAGCTCCTGCGCATTCACGACGGCGTCGTCGTCGAGCTCGAGCTCGACCGCGTCCTCCGCTGCCGCGCCGAATCGCTCAGGCCTCTCGACGGTGCGCATGCCAGGCCCGAGCGACGGCTTGGCCGTTGAGTCCTCAGGCATCTCGGTTTCCGTGTGGCCGATCCAGCGCGTACGCGTGGAGCGTGTAGCGGACTATGCGGTCGGTCGACTCCTGGCGGTCCAGCCGGAACCCAGGCTCGTACGGAGGCCGGTGCACGATGAATTGCAGCGCCGTCGTCTGCTTCGTCAGCTTCGAGTTGTAGAGGCTGACCCGAATGTAAGAGGTGGGGAAGGCTTCCCGGCACCGCTTGACCTCGAAGAGAGCCGCGGCGGCGTCCTTGAGGTCGAACATCGGCATCCCCCACATCTCCCAATAGACGTTGCGAGGATGAGGGTCGTCCGTGAACTCAACGCTCGGAGCCCAGCCGTTGTCGATTCCGTACTGGATCTGGGACTTGGTCTCCTCGTCGGAGAAATCGGGCAGGTACGAGAACGTGCCTTGCGTGATCCGCAAACCTGAATTCACCATGTCTTTCTCTCTTGGCATCCTTTTCACATCACCGGGGTCGGCATCTCGATCGCGTCGGGCACGTCGGTCGACTCGTAGTCGAAGGCGACATCGCCCCAGACCTCGAGAGCGCTGCGCAGCTCGGGCGACCACCTGGCCGCGCGCTGCAGGATCTCCTTGCCTTCTTTGAGATAATCGCGACCCTCGTTGCGGGCCTGGATCATCGCTTCGACCGCCACGCGGTTTGCGGTCGCCCCGGCGGCCACGCCCATCGGGTGACCGATGGTCCCGCCTCCGAACTGGAGCACGACATCCTCGCCGAGGTAGTGGAGGAGCTGGTGCATCTGGCCCGCGTGAATGCCTCCGGACGCGACCGGCATCACCGCGGGAAGGTGAGCCCAATCCTGGTCGAAGTAGATCCCGGTCACGGGATTCTTCGGCACGAAGTCCTCGCGCAGCGTGTCGTAGTAGCCCTTGATCGAGTTCGGGTCGCCCTCGAGCTTGCCGACGACGGTGCCGGCGTGGATGTGATCGACCCCGAGCATCCGGCACCACTTGGCAAGCACGCGAAAGCTCACACCGTGGCTCTTCTGCCGGCTGAACGTCGCGTGACCCGCCCGGTGCAGGTGCAGCAGCATGCTGTTCTTGCGCGCCCAGTACGACATCGACTGCATCGCCGTGTAGCCGATAGTGAGGTCGATCATGACGATGACGCTGCCGAGCTCCTTGGCGAACGCCGCCCGCTCGTACATCTGCTCCATGCTCCCCGCGGTGACGTTCAGGTAATGACCTTTGATCTCGCCGGTCTGGGCCATCGCCCTGTGCACCGCTTCCATGCAGTAGAGGTAGCGCTCGCGCCAGCGGTTGAATGGCTGCGAGTTGATGTTCTCGTCGTCCTTGACGAAGTCGAGACCGCCGCGCAGCCCTTCGTATACGACGCGCCCGTAGTTCCGCGGTGAGAGCCCGAGCTTCGGTTTGGTCGTCGCGCCAAGCAGAGGCCGCCCGTACTTGTTGAGCATCTCCCGCTCGTTGACGATTCCGTGCGGTGCGCCCTGAAACGTTTTCAGATACTCGCGCGGCAACCGCATGTCCTCGAGCCTCAGCGCCTTCAGGGCCTTGAAGCCGAACACGTTGCCGATGATCGAAGAGGTCAGGTTGGCGATCGATCCCTCTTCGAAGAGATCGAGCTTGTACGCGATGTAAGCGATGTACTGCGGCGGGTCGGAGTTGGGCACCGGATCGACTCGGTAGGCCTTGCCCTGATAGTTCTCATGAGCCGTCAACCTATCGGTCCAGACCACAGTCCACGTTGCGGTCGATGACTCGCCGGCGACCGCCGCGGCGGCTTCCTCAGGATCCACCCCCGCCTGGGGCGTGATCCGGAAAGCGGCGAGGATGTCGCTGGACTCCGGCTCGTAGTCCGGGCGCCAGTAGCCCATCTCCTTATAGGGAATGACGCCGGCGGCCCAGCGGGAGCGCGCCCCGTCCTTGGTTGTCGTTTGCATCAACTGCTCTCCTTCATCACATGTGCCGGTGTTCGCCGGCGAGATGTTCGTGCTCGTGTTCGTTGACCTGCAGCAGGAACGACTTCTGCGCGCTCAGGATCCGGTGAGCCAGCACCAGCTGCGTCAACGCCAGGGGATCGCTGTGTCGCTGGCTGCGTGCCGCCTGCTCATATGTGCCAAGGCGTTCCGGCGGCACGTGGTGAACGTGGCCGTGGCGGCCGTGCACGTGGGCCCAGATGTTGTCCTCGACCAGCTGCGCTTCAGCGGGCGTGATCCTGCCGTCGATCTCGATCACGTCCGCGCGTTGCTCGTCCTGGTCGATCACGTCGAGAGCGATGCGGATGCTGTCGGCCGCGTGCAGCTCGTGATCGAAATCGAGGCGTGGCAGCCGGTGGCGCTGAATGATGCGGACGCTCAGGTTTCCCATGTCCGCCGACCACGTGGGGCCGCGGTAAAAGTGGACCACCATGTCGGCGTGCTGGCGCTGCGGCTCGATGTAGGCCTGAACATCCGAGCGGCGAGCGTCCACCTCGGCGAGCACCTGCTCCTTCGTGTAACCGCGCTTGGCGATGTCGCGCTGCAGCTTCCACTGCAGTCGCAGGTCCGGCTCCGGGTCGAGCCACACCCGGAAGTCGAACGCATGGCGCACCCCCGGGATGAGGTAGGGATGCAGGCCTTGCATGATCACCACCTCACGTGGCTTCACCAGCTCCGGACCGGTCAGGGTTCCGTGGCTGTGGTCGTACACCGGTTTCTGGATCGCCTCGCCGCGCTTCAGGCACCACACCTGCTCTTCCATCACTGCAAAGTTGTTGGCGCGCGGGTCGAGCGCGGTGAGGCCGATCAGCCCACGCTGGCGCCGGTCGAGCGAGTGGTAGTCATCCAGGCAGATGGAGGTGATGCGTTCGGTCCCGAACAGGCCGAAGAAGGCGGAGGTGATAGTCGTCTTGCCCGCGCCGCTGTCGCCGCCGATACCGACGAAGATCGGCCGCCGTGATGTGTCTGCTTGCGCCATCACGCCCGCGCATCCACGCGCAATGCTTCGGTCTTGACGCTCAGTCCCTCGAGCAATTGCTTGAACGACTCGGCAAAGAGCCTGACTCCATTCGACTCGAGCTCCTCGGCGACCGTCTCCATCTTGATCCGGGCCGCCCCAAGCGCGGTCAGGACTGCCGCGGCTTCGGCAACTCCTCTGGAGAGGGTGGCGCAGCGCACGCAGCCGTGGTCGGCGAACGCCGCTATCGTTTCCATTGGCATCGTGTTGACGGTGTCCGGACCGATCAGCTCCTCGACGTAGACCACGTCCTTGTAGGACGGATTCTTGGTGCTCGTCGAGGCCCAGAGCAGACGCTGGAGCTGCGCTCCCTCAGCCCGAAGACCGCGCATGGGTTCGTCGGCGCGCCACATTTCCCAGACCACGCGCGCTGCCTTCGCGTTGGCAATCGCCGCCTGGCCCTTCAATGACTGCATTCGCTGTCGCTCGGTTGGGTTGTGGGCAATGTCGGATTTGACGTCCAGCAGCCGGTCGACAAGAGTGTCCACGCGGCTGACGAAGAAGCTGGCCACCGAGGCGATGCCCCGCAGGGGAAGGTCGTTCGCCTTTGCTTGGAGCAATCCTTTCGCATGTGCTTCGAGGACCTCGCGATAACGCCGCTGCCCGAAGACGAGAGTCACGTTGACGTTGATGCCTTCCCCCAGCAGCGCAGTCACGGCCGCGAGCCCGGCCTTCGTGCCCGGGATCTTGATCATCAGGTTGGGCCGGTCAACCGCCGCCCACAGGCGCCTGCCCTCGTGAACCGAGCCCAACGTGTCGTAGGCGAGGTCGGGTGAGACCTCGAGGCTCACGAAACCGTCCTCCTCATTGGCGCGGTCGTACACGGGCCGGAGCAAGTCCGCCACCGCCTGGATGTCCTGCACCGCGAGCTCTTCGTAGATCGATTTCACGTCGAGGCCGCGCGAGGCGGCGTCTCGGATCTGGGCGTCGTAGCTGTGTCCGGTGGACATCGCCTTGTGCAAGATGGTCGGGTTCGACGTGAGGCCGGTGATCCCTTGCTCCCGAACCATGCGGGCGAGCTGACCGGACTCGAGCATCTCGCGGCTGAGCTGGTCGCACCAGGGGCTCTGTCCCATTTCGCGCAGCTGAATCAGAGGTCGGTCAGACACTGTCATGGCGAGGAGCCTAACTCGCAAAGTTCATGGTGTCGAGTGCATATATTCGATGCTAAGATGCTGTAAGCAACATGTTGACGTCGCCGCTCGAGCGTCAGATCACCCTCCATCAGCTGCGCGTCTTCAAGACTGTCGTCGACCTCAAAGGCGTGACGCGTGCGTCCGAGGCGCTGTCACTGAGCCAGTCGTCCGTCACCCATCAGGTCCAGGCGCTGGCCAGGTCGCTCGGCAACCTCATCCAGCCGGGCCGTCGCGCTTTTGAGCTGACCCCTGTCGGGTCGGCCCTCTATGAAAGGGCGGGCCGGATTCTGGCCCTGGTGAGCGAGACGAGCGAAGCGCTGGACGAAATCGCCGGCCTCCGGAGCGGATCGGTGCGGATCGCCGGTGACACCACCGTCGGCATCTACGTGCTGCCGGATGCTCTTGCCGTCTTCAACGCGAAGCATCCCGAGATCGAGCTCAGCCTGGAGGTGGTCAACCGCAAGCGCGTGCGCGAGATGCTCCTGAGCGGGGATGCAGACCTCGGCGTCGCAGGCAGGCTCTGGGACGACGACCTCCTCGAGGCGGAGCCCTTCATGGCCAACGAGCTCGCGTGCTTCAGCTCGCCCAAGCATCCACTTGTGAGTCGCGAGCCCCTCGAGCCGCGCGACCTCCTGGACGGACCACTCCTCCTGCGCGAGCCCGGCTCCGGGACACGCGAGTCGGCCGAGGAGATCCTTCGCGAGCACGGCGTTGATCCGCACCCGGCGATGCAGATGGCCAGCAACGGCGCCCTCAAGCGGGCCGTCGCCAAAGGCCTTGGCGTCACCGTCCTATCGAGCTATGCGGTCAGGCTCGAGCTGGAGCTCAATCTCCTCCACCGGCTCGACGTACGCGGCTTTCCAGTTGAGCGCACGTGGCATGTGGTCTGGGCGCGAGAGCGCTTCCTCAGCCCGGCGGCGCAGGCATTTCGCCGCCACCTTCAGTCCCCCGATTGGCGGGAGGAGCTGATGATCCCGATGGCCCGCGAGTGACATGCTGCGAGCAGCATTAGCGCATCGAGAATATGTATTGGACATCACTGCGCGCCGCGCCTAGGCTCGCAGCATGCTTCTGATCATGCTGGTGCCGATTGTTGTGGCCTTCTTCGCCTCGATGTGGATCGCGTGGTGGCTTGCCGCCGACTTTCTAGCGACGGATCGTTCGCCTCGCATTCGGTACGTCGCTCCAGTGGACGAGCGACGCGGCATGCCCGTGCTCACAGGACAAAACATCCGCCTGGTCCGCTAACTGATTCCCTCTCCCTTCACGTGGTTCTTGTCCACTGAGCTCCGTTCCATGCCTCGAAGTCTGCATACCTACCGCTCGGCCCACCTCCGCCGAAAACGAGGACCCTGCTTCCGGTATCGACAGCTGCAGCATCTGCCCTTGGCGCAGACAGTGAGGCCAGCTGCGACCAATTGCTGCCATCCCACTTCCAGGCGTCATCCAGGAGCGACCCGTTTCCCACGCCACCAGCAAGGATCGTTGCGCGACCTTGCGTCCATGAACCCATCGTTGCTTCGTAGCGGGCCGAGGGTCGAGTGGCAGGAGAAAGAAGGAGCCAGTCAGTACCGCTCCATGTCCACGTATCGTTCTTTGGCCCCTGACCTAGCGCTTGGCCCCCGAACAGAAGCAGCCGGTTATTGACCGGATCAAGCGCGAGGCTTGGATTCCTCAAGCCCTGCGCTGTATGCGCGGGGAATAACTGTTGCCATTTCGCGCCATCCCATCTCCAGGTTTCGGGAGCCCCTCCGCGGAGCGACGGTCCAAACAACAAGACATGTCCGGTAACAGGATCCGTTCCGGCGACCGCACCCAATTCGGGCCCGCCTGTAGCGATCTGCTTCCAGTTGACGCCGTCCCACGCCCAGGTGTCGGTGGCGACGCCCATAGGTCCGACGCCTCCCATCTGTCCGGCGCCTCCAAACAAAAGCGCCAGCCCGCTTGCTGCGTCATAGGCTGCGGCAGAACCGGCTCGGGTCGGCGGGCTCGTTTGCGGCTTCATTGGAGTCCAACAACCCGACTGCCACGTCCAAGTGTCGGCCGAGTCTCCGTTTGCGCCTCGGCCGCCAAACAAGACTGCCTGTTGTAAAGCCGGCATATAGACAAACGCCATAAAGCTGCGCGCTGCCGGACGAGCCCCTTGCGGGCATCCTGGAAGCTGGGACGGGGTTGCCGCGGCAGATGCTGTTGGCACGGTTGAACGTGTGGCGGAAGCCACGCCGTGGTCAGAGGATTGGACACGCCCGCATCCGACTGGGACGGAAAGAATCCCTGCAAAGAAGATGGCCAACGCGTAGCGGTTCATTTCCCCAGTACGCCTCAACTCCTGTGTGGCGATTAACGCAACAAACGCCATGTTCGTTATGCGCTTTACGCAAATCTGGTGGAGCCACCACAGTTCTCAACCGCGGCGCGGAGCGTTGACGAGCCAACGTCCGGTCGACTCCGTGCTGGGTGCTAGCTACTTCTTCTTTGTAGGAGCTGGTTTATTCGCCGAGTTTGCTGGAGCAGGCGGAATTCGCCTACTTCTTCTTGGAAGAAGCAGGCTTGGCCGCCGGCGCCGCCTTGGCAGGAGCCGCGGCAACCGCGCCCTTCTTGACTGCTTGTTTGCCCTTCGCGGCCACCGGAGGGGCGATCTTCAGCTTCGCCATCTGCCGCGCCAGGCGCGACTTGCGGCGGCTGGCGTTGTTCTTGTGCAGCACGCCTTTCGCGGCCGCCCGATCCAACCCCTTCACCGCCTCCAGCGTCAGCGCGTAGCGGTCGGATTCGGCGACGGGGCCCCCGCTCAGGGACTTCCGCGCCTTCACGACCAGCGTCTTGACCTCGGACTTGACGGCGCGATTGCGCAAGGCACGCTTGACGCTGGCGCGAGCCTGCTTCTTCGCAGACGCCGTCCGCTTAGCCACGAGTCATCAACCGGTTGGAAGTACGCACGAACTTAGGATTATAGGGGCCCATGGAATTCGAGCTCGGGGGGAAGCGGCCCCAGGTACATAGAGACGCCTACATCGCGCCCACCGCGATCCTCATCGGAGACGTCGTGATCGAGGCGGGCGCCAGCGTGTGGTTTGGTGCGGTCCTGCGCGGCGACGAAGCTCAGATCAGGGTCGGCGAAGGCTCGAACGTGCAGGACAACGCTGTCATCCACGTCTCCAAGGATCTCCCGACCACCATTGAACGCAATGTGACGATCGGCCACTCCGCCCTACTCGAAGGCTGCGTCGTCGAGGATGGGTCGCTAGTCGGCATGGGCGCGATCATGCTGCAGCGCAGCCGCCTCGGCGCCGGATCCCTGCTCGCCGCCGGCGCCGTGCTCCGCGAAGGGAGTGAGATCCCGCCCGGCCACCTCGCGGCCGGCGTGCCGGCAATCGTCAAGAAGCCGCTGGGAGGCTCATCAGACCGATGGGTCGGCATGGCGGCACAGGCGTATCAAAACCGCGCAGTCCTCTACCGAGAAAAGCTGAAACCCGTCGATTCAAAATGACCATCGCGCTCCCGGCACGGGCGAAGCTCAATCTCGACCTAGCGGTGCTCCGGCGGCGAGACGACGGGTATCACGACATCCGCACCACCCTGCAGGCCATCGACCTGCACGACCTCGTCACACTGACACCCGCACAAGAAACGACACTGACCATCACTGGACTTCCCGTCAAGAACACGAAGGACAACACGATTCTCAAAGCCCACGCCCTCCTGGAGCAAGCGACCAAGAAAAAACTGCCCACCGAAATCCACCTGCACAAGAACATCCCCGCGGGCGCCGGCATGGGTGGCGCCAGCTCTGATGCGGCGACGGCATTGAGAGGACTTGCGGCGATCCATCACGTCAACGCCGACCTCCATGGGATCGCGTCCCAAATCGGTTCAGACGTCCCCTTCTTTCTCATCGGTGGAACAGCGATTGCAGATCAACGTGGCGATCACCTGACGCCCGTCCCCACGAATCCGCAATGGTTCGCCATCGCCTGGCCCGGTATCGAACTGTTAACGCCAGACGTTTACCGTGCGTGGGACACCGTACCGGGCAAGATTTCCGAAGCGATGCCCAATCAGCTCACGGAGGCCGCGCTGACCGTCGAGCCGAACCTGAGAGAGTTCGCGAAGAGCCTTGGCCCAACCTGGCGGATGACCGGCAGCGGGTCGGCCTACTTTTGTCACTGCGCCGACGAGGCGTCGGCGCGCAACATCACCGCGGGATTGAAATGCTGGACCGCGGTCGCCCAGGCCGTCGGGCCGTGGGGGGAGTGATCCGCAAGACCGTCGCCGTCCTGGCGGGCAAGGCCACCGGTGCGCTCAGCCGCATCAGCCGCAGAGGTGGCGGCACCACGCTGCCCGGCGACATCGCCCGCGTGATCGACCCCAAAGTCCTGACCAAGCTCTCGCAGGATCTGACGCACGGCTCGATAGTGATCACGGGCACCAACGGCAAGACCACCACGTCGCGGCTGGTCACCTGGCTCCTCGAGGGCGCCGGCCACAAGGTCGTCTCCAACCGGGCCGGCGCCAACCTAATCTTCGGCGTCACGGCCGCCGCTCTCGATCGCGCCGGAGCGGACGGGCGCCTGCGCGCGGACTGGGGCGTTTTCGAGATCGACGAGGCAAGCTTGCCCAGGGCGGTCGAAGAGATCAAACCCAAGGTCACCCTCGTCCTCAATCTCTTTCGCGACCAGCTCGATCGCTACGGCGAGCTCGAGTCGATCGCCAAGAAGATCGAGTCCGCGCTCAGCGCGCTGCCGGAAGGCAGCACCGCCATCCTCAACGCCGACGATCCACGTGTCGCCGAGATCGGTCTCGGCCTGACCAGGCCGCCGCTGTGGATCGGCCTCGACGACGTGAAGGTCGCCGTTAAAGAGCTGCCTCACGCCGCCGACGCGCGGACGTGCCCCAAATGCGGTGCGAGCCTCATCTTCGACGCCGTGTACGTGGGCCACGACGGCGTGTACCGCTGCCCCAACAACGATTTCAAGCGACCCACCCCTAAGATCACCGCGAAAAACATCAAGCTTGCGAGCTTCTACCGGTTTTCGGCCGATATCGAGCACACGGTGCTCGACGTCCAGCTTGGCGGTCTCTACAACGTCTACAACGTGCTCGCCGCTGTCGCGGTGGCCCGCACCGTTGGACTCAAGCCTGCATATATCGCGGAGCGCGTGCGCGCATTTCGCGCCGCGTTCGGGCGCCAGGAACGCGTGGAGTTTCGCGGCCGCATCCTCAACCTCGTCCTCTCCAAAAACCCCGCCGGCTTCAACGAAACGCTGCGCACGTCGATCGACCTCGCCAAAGGCAGCAACTTCCTAATCGCGCTCAACGACCGCAAAGCGGACGGCACCGACGTCTCGTGGATCTGGGACGTCGATTTCGAGCACTTGAAAGGCAAAGCCAAGGTCGTCGTCCCCGCCGGCAACCGCGCCCACGACCTTGCGGTCCGCCTCAAGTACGCGGGCGTGACGGCGGCCGAACCCGAGACAGATCCCGGCCGCGCGCTGGACCTCCTGATCAAGATGACGAAGGAGGGCGACATCGCCCATCTCCTGTGCACGTACACCGCGATGCTGGACCTGCGCGCGGAGCTCGTCCGGCGCGGCTGGGCCAAGCCCTACTGGCAGACTTAGACGAGTGAGTACGAAGTTCACTGTCGGCTGGCTCTATCCCGACCTCATGAACATCTACGGCGACCGCGGCAACATCCTCACGCTCCTCAAGCGCGCTGAATGGCGCGGTTTCGAGCCGAAGCTCCTCGAGCTCGGGCGTGGAAGCTCCAAGCAGATGGACGAGGTCGACATTTTCTTTTTCGGTGGTGGTCAGGACCGCGAGCAAGCGCTCGTCTACGAGGACCTGCTGGAGTTCAAGCAGCTGCCGCTCGAAGAAGCAGTCGCGGGAGGCGCCGTGATCCTCGCCGTGTGCGGCGGCTACCAGCTCCTTGGCAAGTACTACCAGACCGCCAGCGGTGAGCGGTTCCCGGGCATCGGCATGCTCGACGTCTGGACTGAGGCGGGGAAGAAGAGGTTCATCGGCGACGTCGTCGTCGAGGCCGACATCGAGACGCTCATGCCGAAGACGCTGGTCGGTTTTGAGAACCACAGCGGCCGCACCTTTCTCGGATCGAAGGCGAGACCGCTGGGCAGAGTCAGGCTCGGCCACGGCAACAACGGCTCAGACAAGATGGAAGGCGTCCAGCAGAAAACCGTGGTCGGTACTTATATGCACGGGTCGCTTCTACCGAAGAACCCGCACCTCGCGGACTACCTGATCCGCAACGCCCTCATCCGGCGCGGCGTGGGCGAGCTTTCACCGCTCGATGACTCGATTGAGCTGGACGCGCACGAACGGATTTTGCAGCGGGCACAGCACCACCTGCACCTGTAGCACCGTTAGAACCTGCCGCCGCCTTCGGCGGTGTCAGGGCTTCGCGCAGCACCTCGTCGATCGATTCGATCAGCACGAGCTGCATCTCTTTGCGCAGGTCCGCGGGGATGTCATCGAGGTCGGCCTCGTTGCGTCTCGGCAGCAGCACGCGACGCAAGCCCGCACGATGCGCGCCCAGCACCTTCTCCTTGATGCCGCCGATTGGCAGCACCCGCCCGCGCAGCGTGATCTCACCCGTCATCGCCACGTCGTCGCGCACCAGCCTGCCGGTGAGCAGCGAGGCCATCGCGGTCAGCACTGTCACTCCGGCTGACGGTCCCTCTTTGGGCTGCGCCCCCGCCGGCACGTGCACGTGGATGTCGTTCTTGTCGAACAGCTCGGGATCGATGTTCAGCGACGCCGCGCGCGACTTCAGGTAGGACAGCGCAGCCGACGCCGACTCCTTCATCACCTCGCCGAGCTGGCCCGTGAGCTTCAGCTCACCCTTGCCCGGAGTCAGCGCTGCCTCGACGAAGATGATCTCGCCGCCGGTCGGCGTCCACACCAGCCCGGTGGCCACGCCTGGGCGGTCGATCCGCTCAGCGATATCGTCGTAGAAGCGCCGCTTGCCCAGGGCCGCGCGCACGCGCTTGACGTCGTCGACCACTTTCTTCGACTTCTTGTTGACGGCCATGTCCGCCACGTCGCGGCGCATCACTGACGCAATCTCCCGCTCCAGGTTGCGCACGCCGGCTTCGCGAGTGAACTGGCTGATGATCAGCCGGATTGCGTCGACGGACATCGTGATCTCGCCCGGACGCAGCCCATGGGCGATGAGCTGTTTCGGAATCAGGAACATCTCCGCGATCTTCACCTTCTCCTCTTCGGTGTAACCCGAGAGGTTCAGTACCTCCATGCGGTCGCGGAGAGCGGGCGGGATCGTGTCGAGGGTGTTGGCGGTCGTAATGAACATCACCTTCGAGAGGTCGAATGGCACGTCGAGGTAGTTGTCGCGAAAGTCCTTGTTCTGCTCCGGATCGAGGACTTCCAGAAGTGCCGAAGAAGGATCGCCGCGCCAGTCGGAGCCGATCTTGTCGACCTCGTCGAGCATGAACACCGGATCGTTCGACTCGGCGCGCCGGATCGCCTGCAGGATGCGGCCGGGCATGGCGCCGATGTACGTGCGCCGGTGTCCGCGGATCTCCGCCTCGTCGTGCACGCCGCCGAGAGACGCCCGCGCAAACTTGCGGCCCATCGCCCGCGCGATCGACTGGCCGAGCGACGTCTTGCCCACGCCCGGCGGGCCGACGAAGCAGAGGATCGGTTCCCTGCCGCGGTCGGTCGAGCCGCGCTCCTGTTTCAAGCGCCGCACCGCGAGGTGCTCGACGATGCGCTGCTTCACCTTGTCGAGGTCGTAGTGGTCGGCGTCGAGGATCGCTCGCGCCTTCTTCACATCGACCTCGCCGCCCGTCGACGTGTTCCAGGGCAGCGACACGATGAGCTCGAGGTATGTGCGGATCACCGACGACTCGGGTGACGCGCTCGGGATGCGCTCGAGTCGAGAGATCTCGCGGTCCGCCTCGCGCTTGGCCTCGGCCGGCAGCCCCGCCTTCTCGATCCGCTCGCGCAGCTCGATCAGCTCGCCGTGCTCGCTGTCCAGCTCACCGAGCTCGCGCTGGATGGCTTTGAGCTGCTCGCGCAGGAAGTACTCGCGCTGGGCCTTGCCCATCTGCTCTTCGGCCTGCGACTGAATCTTGCGGCCGAGCTCCAGGACCTCGAGCTCGTGCGCCATGTGACCCAGCAGCCGCTCGAGCTTGTCCTTGGCGGAGTCCATCTCGAGGATCTCCTGACGCTGCTCGGTAGTCAGGCGGATGTGGTTGGCGATGTAGTAGGCGAGGTGAAGCGGGTCCTCGATCGCCCCCGCCGCGCTCGACAGCTCGGCCGGGAGGTGGGGGGCCAGCGTGACGAGCTGCTGGAAGGACGAGATGGCGCGGCGCATCAAGGCCTCGCGCGGCAGGGACAGGATCGTCTCCGATGATTCCGGCAGCATGTCGACCGCGCACTCGAGGTAGGGCTCTTCCGAGAGCGCCTTGGTGAGCTTGATGCGTCGCAGTCCCAGCACCGCGAGCTGAACCGTTCCGTCTGGCAGCTTCAGCAGGTGCTGCACTCGCACCATCGTGCCGATGTGGTGCAGGTCTTTGAATCCGACCTCCTCCGCCGACTCGTCGAGCTGAGTCGCCACGGCGATGTGGCGCTCTGAGCCGGTCAGGTCCTCGAGCAGCTGCAGCGAACGCTTGCGCCCGACTGAAAGCGGGATGAAGATGCGAGGGAAGACGACTGTCGACTTGAGCGGCAGCACCGGTAGGCGCGAAGGGACAGCGCCCTCCACGTTCAGCGCCGGTACCTCGCTCACCCTGGGATTATCCCCCCTACGACTGCGGCCAGAACTCTCCGGGGGTGAAGGGAAGCCAGTTCACATCGGCAGTTGGCATGACGGGGTTTTCCCCCGCGGCAAAAGTCACCTCGGTCTCGGTACCACTCGAAAGCTGCATGGCGAACACCTTGCCGGTCGGCACCGTGCCCATTTGCTGGCAGCCCCCTGTGTCGCATGGCACTTCTTCCAGGTACCAGACCCAGCCACTCCTGACGAAGAGGACCTGAGTGCGGAGCGTGTCGATAAGCATCCGTGTCTTCGCTGTCTTCTGGTCGTAGACGAACGCGCGCCACTTAGGAGAATTTGTGGGCGAATTTGGGTCGGTGTTCGCTGTGTACGCAACCTGGCCTCCATCGGGCGACAGCCCGGCCATGTACGACCATCCGGCGGCACCGGCCACGCTGGAGAGTCCTGACTCAGGCGTCCACACCTGGGCGACGTCGCCGCCGGTCCCGATCACAAACAAGCGATGGCCGTTGCGATCCCAAAAAGCCGAGACTGCCTTGTCGAACGTGGCCACTCGGGTGCGGTCGTACATGCGGTACACGGCCAGCCCTGCCCCACCCTTGCCCAAGGCCCATCCAGCGACCAGGTATCCGGAGGCGTCCGGTGAGACGGCGAGGACCTGGTGCGGCAGCCCAAACCGGCAGCCGTGGCAGCCTACGGCCGGGACCGGGTACGTGAAGAGCAGCGACGAGGTGCCTCCCTCGTACAGCCATACCTGCATAGACTCGCCGACCCGGACGGTGTAGGCGCTCAGAATGCCGTTCGGGAGCCAGGCGCCTTTGCTGACCGACACCGGGAGCGTCCCCGCATATCTTTCATGGCCATCAGCGAACCAGTGGGTGACGATGTTGGTCTGGTCGGCAGACCGCGGATCCAGGTATGCGAAGTTGGTCTCACCCGAAAGGTGGGCCGATGTCCCCAGGACGCGGCATTGGAGTCGAGGGCGCACCGGATCGGTTACGTCGTAGATGAACGCGGTGCTGCTTTGCCCGCCGATCATCACGCGATTCGTCCCGACAGAGCTTTTGCTGCACGTGACGGCGGCAGCCACAGAGGGAGTCGGACTGGTTTGAACCGGCGTGGCGATGGGGCTCGGGCTTGCCGAAGCCGATGCTGACGGGCTCGGGGGTGGCGAATAGAGCAACGCGCCCTTCGAGGCGCCGATACCGCAAGCGCTCACACATACGAGCATTGCCACGACGCAGGCCGGCCTTCGCATTCCGGAAAGGTAACGGCGGCGCCGGCTGGGCAGTTACTCCTGGCCGGCCCTCGATTAGGTCGATTGCGCGCAAAACCGACCGAATCGCCTTCGATCAAACGTCGATTTCGCGCAAAACCGACCGAATTCGTCGTCTTAGGCGAAATCCCGGGCTCCCTTTAAACTGGCACCTACAGGTTGAGCCAGCCGCTAACCGCCGTCATACTCGCCGCCGGTCACGGCACCCGGATGCGGTCGCGTATTCCCAAAGTCCTCCACCCGATCTGCGGCCGCCCGATGCTCGACTACGTCCTGGACGCGGTCACGGAGGCGGGCGCCAAGGACGTCAAGGTCATCGCCAACCCGCATCACGCCGAGGTCGCCGCGCACCTCGACGAGCGGGGCATCGCGCCCATCTTTCAGCGCGAGCCCAAGGGCACCGCGCACGCCCTGCAGCAGATCCCCGAAGAACAGCTCCAAGGCAGGGAAGTCCTGGTGGTCAACGGCGACTCGCCCCTGCTGACCGCGGAAACGATCAGCGAAGTCCTCGAGGCGCATCGCGCCTCAGGCGCAGCCGCCACCATCGCCAGCGTCGAAGACCCGACCCGGAACGACGGCCGCATCATCCGCGCCGCCAACGGCTCGCTCGATCGCATCGTCGAGCGCAAGGACGCGACCGACGAGATGCGAAAGAACGTGCACGAGTTCAACGTCGGCGTGTACGTCTTCGATGGGACCGAGCTCACCAAAGCCCTGAAAGAGATCAAGGACGACAACAAGGCCGGCGAGTTCTACCTCACCGACGTCTTCCTGCACCTGAAACCGGTGACGGTAGTGCGCCTCGACGACCCCAGCGAAGCGATGGGCGTCAAAGACCGGATCAGGCTCGCCGCCGCCACCGCCACGATCCGGAATCGCATCCTCGACAGGCTGATGCTCTCCGGGGTGACCATAGTCGACCCCGCCTCCACCTTCATCGACGCCACGGTGACCATCGGCCAGGACACTGTCATCGAGCCGTTCACGGTGCTCAAGGCGCACACCGCGATCGGCTCCGACTGCCGCATCGGCCCCCACGTGCATATAGAAGACGCGAGGATCGGCGACAGGTCGGACTGTGGCCCCTTCGTCAAGCTGCGCCCCGGCACCGTGATCGCCGAGGACGTGCACATCGGCAGCTTTGCCGAGATGGTGCGCACGAAAGTGGGCCGGGGAAGCAAGGTCCCGCACTTCTCCTACCTGGGCGACACCGATCTCGGCGAGGATGCCAACATCGGAGCCGGTACCATCACGGCCAACTTCGATGGGACCAAGAAGAACCGGACCGAGATCGGCGACGGGTCCTTCATCGGTGTCGACACGATGCTGGTCGCTCCCGTCAAACTTGGTCGGGGAGCGCGTACTGGGGCCGGCTCGGTGGTGACCAAAGACGTTCCCGACGGCGCGACAGTTGTCGGAGTTCCCGCTAGGGTGGTAAAGAGAAAATTTCCCTCTCCCCCTCGGGGAGAGGGCTAGGGAGAGGGGCTTAAGCTGGCACAGTGATCGGGAGAATACAGACCGCGGTCGAATTCGCCGGAGAGGAGGCGTCCCCGTGGGGGGCCCTGAAGCTGATCGCGGGCTCGGCCAACCCTGCGCTGGCCGAGCGCATCTCCACGATCCTCGACGTCCCGCTCACCGACCCCCGACTGCGCCGCTTCCCGGACGGTGAGATCAACGTCAAGATCGAGGACTCGATGCGCGGGCACGATGTTTTCGTGATCCAGCCCACCTCGCCGCCGGTCAACGAGCACCTGATGGAGCTGTTCATCATTCTCGACGCCCTTCGCCGCGCCTCGGCCGGCCGCGTCACCGCCGTCGTCCCGTACTACGGGTACGCGCGCAAAGAGCGCAAGACGCAGCCCCGGGAGCCCATCTCGGCCAAGCTGGTCGCCAACTTCATCACCCTCGCGGGAGCTGACCGGCTGCTGCTGCTCGACCTCCACGCCGAGGCCATCGAGGGTTTCTTCGACGTCCCGACCGACCACCTGTCGCCGCACCGGATCATCGCCGAACATCTGAAGACGCTCAACCTGCACCGGATCACCATCGTCGCCCCCGACGCCGGTGGCGGCCGCCGAGCTGAGGCTGTGGCCAACAACCTGGCCGCGCCGATCGCGTTCGGTTACAAGCGCCGCTCGGTCGACGACGAGGTCGAGATGATCGCCGTGTCAGGTGACGTGAAGGGTCGCGACTGCGTAGTGGTCGAGGACATCATCACGACGGGCAGCACCATCGCCAAGCTCGCGGTCGCGCTGCGCAAGCAGGGCGCGAGCAAGGTGCTCATCGCCGCGACGCACCCCGTGCTCACCGGCGACGCCGTCGAAAGATTGAGGAAAGCAGACGTGGACGAAGTCATAGTGACCGACTCCGTTCCCATCTCCCCCGAAAAGCTGGGGCCGCCGATCACGGTGCTGTCGGTCGCACCTTTGCTCGCCGAGGCGATCATCCGGGTGCACGAGAACCGGAGCGTCTCCGAGCTCTTCAGATAATTCCCTCGTCATGACCGCCCAGGAAACGATTGAGGTAATCGTCCTTCTCGTGTGCTTTGGGGTGGCCGCGATGGCCAGCGGCACTGAGACTGCGCTCACCTCGGTCAGCAGGCTTCGCGTGCGGTTCCTCGCCGAGCAGGGCAGCAAGTCCGCGGCCATCCTGCAGCGCTTGCGAGCGGATCCGAACCGGTTCCTCTCCACCGTGCTGTTCGTCAACACGCTTGCCCTGATCGTCGCCTCGACTGCAACGGCGCTGTTGAGCGAATCCGTGTTCAGCCAGTGGGGCGTGCCTCCGGGGTGGCGTCTGTGGCTGACGCTGCTGGTCTCCGTCTTGCTTTCCATCGTCCTGCTGATCGCTGCCGAGGTGACGCCGAAGACGCTCGCCATCACTCACGCGGAGCGCGTGGCCCTGGTGGCTGCCATCCCCGTCGACAGGCTCGCGAGCTTCCTGAATCCAATCCTGTGGATCGTCACGTTCGTCTCGCGTGGGATCACGGGCGGTCGCGCGGCGCGGGCCCCGTACCTCTCAGAAGAAGAGCTCATGAGTCTCCTTCACGTTTCCGAGGAGCAGGGCGTGATCGAGGAACAGGAGCACCAGATGATCCACGGGATCATCGAGATCGGCGACAAGACTGTGCGCGAGATCATGATCCCGCGCACCGACGTCGTGGCCGTCGAGCGCCACGCCGATCTGCGCGAGGTGGTGAGGCTTTTCAAAGAGCACCGCCACACGAGGATGCCGGTGTACGACCGCGACATCGACCATGTGGTCGGCCTCATCCACACCAAAGACCTGCTGCTCTTCTACACGCTGTCGAGCTCGCAGAAGTTCGACATGGACAAATTGCTGCGGCCCATCGAGTTCACGCCGGAGCAGAAGAAGGTGGACGAGCTGCTGCACGACATGCGGACCAAGAAGCAGCACATGATGATCGTCGTCGACGAGTACGGCGGCACCGCCGGCCTGGTCACGCTCGAGGACCTGCTCGAGGAGATAGTCGGCGAGATCCGCGACGAGTACGACTCCGCGGAGGAGGACCTGCTCGTCATCCTCAACGACCACGAAGCGCGCGTCGACGCCGGCTTCCCCCTGGAGGAGCTCAACTCTCGACTCGGTCTGGCGATCGAGGAGTCGGGCGACTACGACTCAGTCGGCGGCTACGTCCATTCCGTGCTCGGCAAGATCGCTTCGGTTGGCGATTCGTTCAAGGCCGGCAAGGCGCGCTGGACGGTGGAAAAGGTGAAGGGCCGGCGCATCGAGACGATCCGCCTGACCGCCGACCAGCCGTGGCCGTCGGACGTCCTGGTCGATTCGGGCCTCGCGCACCCGTCGCATTCGAACGAGACCGACGGCAAGAGTCAAGCGTCAGTGGAGAAAGAGACTGGCCACATATCGTGACCAGGCGGTCGTGCTGCGCAAGCTCGACTACGGCGAGGCCGATCGAATCTTCACGCTGCTGACCAAGACCCACGGCAAGGTCGGGGCGATCGCGAAGGGAGTGCGACGTCCGGAGTCGAAGCTGGGACCGTCGCTCGAGCTGTACGGCCACATCGACGTGCTGCTGGCCAAGGGCCGAGGCGAGCTGGACGTGGTGGCGCAGGTGCAGCGCATGCCTGGCCTGCGGATCACGGGCGACGTAGAGCGGATGTCGCACGCGGCTCTGATCGCGGAGCTTGCCGAGCGTGTGTGCGAGGACCGGCACCCTGTCGACGGCGTGTACGAGCTGGCGGTGATGGCGCTGGACGAGCTAGCGCGCGAGACCGACCCACGCCGTGCCTCGGCGTACTTCCTGATGGCCGCGCTGGATCTCCTGGGCTACTCGCCGCAGCTGACGGCGTGCGCGACATGCGACCGGCAGCTGGAGGCCAGGCCGGCGGCGTTCAGCCCGGAGGCGGGCGGGTTCCTGTGCGACCAGTGCGCGATGCCGGGCATGCCGCTGGTGCCGCTTGCGGCGATCAAGGTGCTGCGGCTGATGTCCGCCGGCGACCTGCAAACCTACCGGCGCCTCAAGCTCGACGCGGCGTTGATGTCCTCGATCGAAGGCGTGCTCACGACGCAGCTGGAGCACCACCTGGACCGCCGCCTGAAATCGCTACAGTTCCTGCACCAGATGAGGAACTTCTCCTGAAAGCTCTTGTGGGGAGGTGTCGCTGCTTCCCCGCTTGCGGGGAAGGTGGCCCGCCGCGAAGCGGCCGGCCGGATGGGGAGTGGGGATTTTGACAGTCCCTCGAGAACAACTTATGGAGAAGGTCGTCGCCCTCACCAAGCGACGTGGCTTCATCTACCCCTCGAGCGAGATCTACGGCGGCCTTTCAGGCTTTTACGACTACGGCCCGTACGGCGTCGCGCTCAAGCGAGCGATCCGCGACCTTTGGTGGCGCCACATGGTGGAGCTCCGCGACGATGTGGTCGGCCTCGAATCGACCCTGATCATGCCCTCTCAAGTGTGGGAGGCCTCCGGCCACCTCACCAACTTCGTCGACCCCCTCCGCCAGTGCCTCGGCACTTGCAAAAAGCGCTGGCGCGCCGACCATGTGAAGGGCGACAAGTGCCCCGAGTGCGGAGGCCCGCTGGACGAGGCGCGGATGTTCAACCTCATGTTCAAGACCCACGTGGGCCCTGTGGAAGACTCCTCGTCTGAGGTCTACCTGCGACCCGAGACGGCGCAGGGCATGTTCGTCGACTTCAAAAACGTCCTCAACTCCTCGCGCGTGCGCGTCCCGTTCGGGATCGCGCAGCAGGGCCGCGCGTTCCGCAACGAGATCACGCCCGGCAACTTCATCTTCCGCGTGCGCGAGTTCGAGCTGATGGAGATGGAGTACTTCGTCAAGCCCGACACGGACGACGAGTGGTTCAACTACTGGCGCACCGAGCGGATGCGCTGGTACACGGACGTGCTGGGCATCAAGCCCGACCGCCTTCATTTCTACGACCACCCGAAGGCCGGCCTCTCTCACTACTCGAAGCAGACCACCGACATCGAGTACGACTTCCCGTTCGGTTGGGGGGAGCTCGAGGGCGTGGCGGACCGCACCGACTTCGACCTCCGCGTCCACCAGGAGAAGTCGAAGGTCGACCTCACCTACCTCGATCCTGAAACGAACGAGCGCTACCTTCCGTGGGTCATCGAGCCGGCGGTGAGCGTGGACCGGATCTTCATCACTCTGCTGCTCGACGCGTACGACGAGGACGTCGTCAACAACGAGCCGCGCGTGGTCCTGCACTTCCACCCCAACGTGGCGCCGGTACAGGTCGCGGTGGTGCCTCTATCGAAGAAACCGGAGCTCACGGGCCCGGCACAGGAGGTCATGAAGTCCCTGCGTGGCGGATTCCGGGTGGAGTACGACCAGACGGGTGGCAACATCGGCCGGCGCTACCGCAGGCAGGACGAGATTGGAACGCCCTTCTGCGTCACCATCGACTTCGACACCCTCAACGACAAAGCCGTGACCATCCGGCAGCGCGACTCCACAGAGCAGGAGCGCGTCAAGATCGAGGCGCTCTTCGACCGGTTGAAAGTACTGACCGGCTGATTCGTCCCATGCCAATCTTCCAGTCCGGGGCTGTGGCTTTCTGGATGGGGCTCGCGGGGATTCTCGGTACCGGTTTCATAGTGGCTCTAGACGGCGTCTACTGGGAGTTCGCCAAGGTCGGGTTCAACACCAGAGGGCAATTCGCCGTAATCGCGTTTGCAGGGTTCGCCGGACTCGGCGACCTTTCCGCGTTTGGCGTCATCTTCGTCGGCGGGGTCCTCGCCGTCCAGCGTCTCCGAGGACGCGAGTAACGCCGCCACAGCTTCAATAACCGGCCGTCGCTTAGGCTCTGCGGGTGGCGCGAATACCGAGCCGGATGCTTGCTCCCCTGATCGGCCGCGGGACCGAGTTGCGCGAGCTGCGGCGACTCATCGCCCGCGAGAGGCTGGTCTGCCTGACCGGGCCTGGCGGGGTGGGCAAGACCAGCCTCGCTCTGGAGGTGGCGAGTAAGTGGCGTGGTGACCTTCGCTGGGTCGATCTCGCTCCGCTCACCGACGCGGCATCGGTTCGGCCGGCGGTCGACTCGGCCCTTCAACACGACAAGGGCAGCGATCCGGTCCTTCTGGTCCTGGACAACTGCGAGCACCAGCGACAGTCAATCGCACATGAGCTGGCCAGCATCCTCGAGCGCCCCGGGACGTCGGTGCTGGCCACGAGTCGTGAGCCCCTGGGCCACCGCGGCGAGTGCCTCTACCAGGTTCAGCCGCTCGCTGCGCCCGACTCGCACAGCGACTCCGACCCAAGACTGCTGACCAGCGCGCCCGCCACCGCGCTGCTGCTGGAACGGATCGCGCGCCAGCGTCCGCACTACGACCCCGACAGCTCTGAGGCCAAAGCTCTTTCCGAATTGGCCCGGCGCGTGGACGGCCTGCCATTGGCCCTCGAGCTGGCGGCGCCGTGGGTCGCGGCGCTCGGTGCTCGGGCGGTGCTGGATCGGCTCAGCTCTCGACCCGGCTTCCTCGCCGACCCTTCCGGTTCAGCGAACCGCCACCACTCGCTGGAAGCCACCATGAGCTGGGGCCACGAGATCCTGAGCCCATCCGAACAGGTCATGCTCCGGCGACTCTCTGTCTTCACGAGCTGGCTCGAGCTCGACCTCGTGACTGACGTGTGCGGTGGATCCGGGCTGGAGGGAGAGCCTGCGCTACACATGGCGCTGCTTGTCCGCCGCTCCTTCGTCGCCGTCGCAGGTGGGAAGGGAGCGCCTCGCCACCGCCTTCTGGAAACGGTCAGACAGTTCGCTGCCGACCGCCTGGAGGAATCCGGAGAGGCGTCCGGAATTCGGGATCGCTACTGCAAGGTGATGGCGGAATACGCGGAACGGGCGTATGAGCACCGGCATCTTCGCGACCAGAGCGAGTGGCTGGCCGGCGCGGCGACCCGTCTGAACGACGTGCTCCAGGCGGCCAGGATGCGGCTGGCGTCGGATCCGGCGGCGGCGCTGACGATGGTTGGCGCGGTCACGTGGGCCACGGATCCCCTTGGTTATGCGGATGAGGCACTCCGGATCATGGAACTTGCCCTGCGCGCCAGCCCGGAGCGCACCGCCGCCCGGGCGCGGGCCTGCTGCGCGGCCGCCATCCTTCATGACAGCTTTGGCCGGCGCTCTGCGATGCGGCCGCTGATGGAGGAAGCGTTGGAGATAGGGGTGGAAGTTGGCGACAAGTGGCGTGAAGCTTTCTGTCTCGTCAATTTGGCCGGCGACGACGATCGGCCGGAGGCTTACCGTGCGGAGTGCCTGGATCGCGCAAACCGCATCGCAGAAGAGCTCTCGGATGATTTCCTGCTCGTCTCAATCCGCGCGCAGATGGCCGGCCGTCTTGAGACCTCGGTGGCGGAGATTAGAGCCCTCGGCCTCAGCTGGCAGCTTGCGTCGGGTCTTTCTGAACTGGCACTGGGGAGGCTGGCGGCGGGCGACCAGCGGGGAGCGCTCGAAGCAGCTCAGGAGGCAGTGCGGATTGCCGCCCGAGGTGGGTATGACGGCTTTCTACCGAGTTCATTGGAGGCCGGGGCAATGGTCGTCGCCGGCAGCAGGCCGGAACTCGCCCTTCGTTTGACGGCTGCCGCGGCGAGGCTGCGCGAGGAGCTGGCCGGGGCGACCGTCTTGGGACGTCCAGCGGGATTGGAACAGGCTATGGCGGCGGCCCGAACGGCCGCCGGCGGGCGCGCATCGGTTCATGAGAAGGCGGGGCGCCGTGCGGATGTCGACTCCCTGATCGCAAGTTTGCTCGAGGCTCCCGCGGTCGTGGGCGACATCCTGAAACCGCGACAGCGCGAGATCTTGCAGCTGGTCGCCACCGGGGCTCGCAATCGCGAAATCGCCGAGCGAACGCATCTTTCCGTCCGCACTATCGAGTGGCACCTGGAGCAACTGGCGGTTCAGCTCCGGGTGAAGGGTCGTGCGGGTCTCGCGGCGTGGGCCGCCGCGAACCAACTCCCGTAATTTCACGGGTGCAACTCGGGCTGGAGGAGGTTGCATCTTGACTCCATCACTTGGAGGTGTCCTCAATGTTCCGCCGAATCCCATCACTGACCCTGCTCGCGGCTTCAGTCACCGCGCTGCTCGCCTGCGGCGGCTCAACTGCCGTCAGCAGCCCGGCCTCACCGACAACCGCACCGGTGTCCGCGGTCGACCACGTAAGGACGATCACCGCCAAGTACAAGCTGCCGGCCGCAGCTGAAGCCGATGGCTACGTCCGGATGGACAAGAATTGCGTCAGCTCGCCGCCGGGCGCGAAGGTCGCGGGCGCGATGGGCTACCACTTCCTCAACAAGCAGATCGCCACAGCGCCACTGGATCCGGAGCGCCCGACGATGTTGGTCTACATCCCCGACGGCAGCGGCGGATTGAAGCTCGGCGCGGCCGAGTACTTCAAGCCTTCCAAATCTCAGGACCTAACAGTGTCGGATGACCGCCCGACCCTCTTCGGCCACGAGTTCGACGGCCCAATGGCAGGCCATTTTCCCGGGCAGCCGATCCACTACGACCTTCACGTCTGGGTCGGGGCGACCAACCCGGCCGGTGACTTCGTCGGCTTCAACCCGGCCGTCACCTGCCCGCCTGCCGGCTAAACACCGTCGCCGTCCAACGCCAGAGCGTATGATCGCGCGCCGATGGCGCAGATCAGTGAGGACGCATACGCATGTTTCCAGGCGATGCGCGCGAGCGCTCGCAAAGCACTCGCGTACACCGAAGATGCGGGCGACGGGTGGGATCGTGAGGACATCGTGGTCGACGCCATCGCCAATCGTGTGAGTGATATCGCCGACCTCGCGAAATATCAGTTTCCCGCCGAAGAGAAGGACACGTATTCGCAAATTCCTTGGGACGACCTGGCTACCGCCCGAGAGTTCTTCACCCATGGATATTCCAGGCTTGACGCCGAGCGTCTGCGCGAACTGGTGGAGAACGCGCTGCCCGAATTGATCGAGGCGATCAACGACCTGGGCATCTCGGTTGTGACAGACGACGATGAGCCTTCCGATCTAGACCGCTGATCTTCTCGGTGGCGTTTCGCCCTTGACGAGTCTTGACACCAGCATGCGCAACTCGTCCAGCCCGTATCGGTATTTGCGAAGGCGATCTGCCGCGATTGAGTCCGCGTGGAACTGGAACGAGAGGTGGCCTCCGCCGTCATCGCGAGCGAACTCGCGGAGCTCCATCGAAGGTATCAAGAGAAACTCCTCGTGGAATCGCGACTCGTCGCGGTGCCACGCGAGGACCACGAAATATGTCGTCGGAAAAGGACGGAAGCTCGATGCATAGACGTCGACGGTGGCATGGAGCTTTGCCCGCGAGACATCTACAGTCTTGATCTGCAGGCCGACCACCCGCCGGGTCACCAGGTGCAGCACCGCCAGCTCAACCGTCTCGCTGTCCGGAAACGGGCGAAACAGGTTCAGGTCGAAGTCCTCGGTCAGGCGGCGTGCTACTTCAGCCTCGCCGAGGGTTCCCAGATCGCTGCGCCACTCCGGTCGGGCCTCCGCTGGCGCCTCCTCCAGCACGCCCTCCACGGCAACCCCAAGTCGCTCGGCCATCCGATCCGTCGGCACCAGCCATGGCAGCCAGCGGCTGTCCGACCGCGGGTGCATGCCGAAATACATCGAGTACACCGGCTCTCCGTTGTTCGAGGACAGGGTGGCCAGGCGCTTGAAATCGGGCGCCGGGACCACGAGCGTCGTCGGCCCCATCCCGCCGTCGACCAGCTCGCCTCCGACGATCACCACGTCGTCATGGGCGAGGCTGTTGGCCCAGACGACCAGGTGAACCTCGCCGTCGACCAGCTTGGAGCGGTCCTTCGCCTGCAGCAGGATGTAGGCCCCATCGGTCAGCCGGTGGACCAGCCCGTCCACTCCGCGATCCGCCGTGGGCAGAAAAACATGGAGGCTTCCCCGCGACTGCTCGGTGAGCGCCGCCCACACCCGGAACTCGTACGCCTGACTCGAGGCGCTGTTCTGGTGGCCCGTCCACGGCGCTTCCACGACCGCAAACATATAGAAGAGCCCCACGTGGGATTTCCCCACGTAGGGCTCAGAGGAAGGGAGGGAGATCAGTTTTGCGCGATTTGGCGGCTGCTTCCCCTTCGAGCCGCGAACTCTTCCTGCGGCACTAAGTCAAAAGGTTTTGGAGTGGCCTCGTCGCCGTACAAATGAGGTATTTGAGCAGAGGATCGCCAACTCATAAACATCCGTTCACCCTCCCTTCCCAGGGCCCCCGAATCCGTCCCTCTGGCGCCAGAAGGGCGGAATTTTAGCCTCCAGAGACCCCGCTGGCGCCGAAGGGGCGGAATCCGGTGGCGTAGCCCCGAAGCTGGGGATTTGCTGTGCTCCGCGCAAGTTTGAGGCGGCCGCCCCCGTTTAGGGGGTCAGAGGAGGTGGTCTGCACTGATCACGACTATCGTCACGTTCCTGACGCAAAAGATCGTTGCCGTCGTCATCACCATCGTTGTCGTGGTGGCGGCCGTGCCGACGCTCATCGTCGCGATTCACGGCGACACGATCACCATCACCCCGGGCACTGTCGCGTCCTTCACTCGCCACGGCGACGACGAGGAGCGCGCTCGCTTGATCCTCGAGGTCAAGACAGCCGGCGACACCCTCGTGTTCCAGATCAACAGCGAAGAGGCGAACTGCGACGCGCAGATCAGCCAGCTCTCATCCCTGTCCAAGCTCAACGCCGCCGCGACCAAAGCAGCGATCGAGAGGGGCAAGGTCAGGATCCACGACGCCACGGGGCCCTACCTCAAGCAGATCAAAGACGCAGAGGATGAGTTCGAGCACCTCAGCGTGATCACCGTCTCGACCACGCAGACCTATCTCGTCCGCATCGCGACGATCCAGGTCAATGCGCTTGGTGAAGACGGGCACACGGGCCTCGTGATCACCACCTGCCAGACGATCATCATCGAGATCCGCCAGATCATCATCGTCATCGTGCCCAAAGAGCACGACATCGACGATGACTTCCGACCGGTGCGCTGACATGTCAATAACTACTCCCCCCCGGAGCAGGGCCTCCTCCACCAACAGCCCCACCTCTACTCCAGAGGCCTTTGCTTCAACCGCCCCGGCGAGCGTCCTCCCTGATTTGCTCGCCGGGCTCCGGTGGGGGACCCGCGAGGTCCTGGTCGCAATCGTTGCGCTGGTCCTCGTCGACATCTTCGCCGGCTGGTCCTACCTCACGAGCTACTTCGGTTACTTCCGCGTGCCGGTCGAGGGGCTCGGGCTCACCCTGCCCGAGGTCCTGGGCCAGGGCCTGCGTTCGATCCTGCTGCCGCTCACCGTCGTCTTCTTTGCCGCCCTCGCGCCCAGTAAGCATCTCCGGCAGGGGGCCATCTTCGTGGGCATCTACCTGCTCTTTCTCACCCTCGCCGCGCTGGGCAACCACTGGGCGTCGCCCGGCTCCGTCGCCGCGCAGCTGGCGGCCTCGATCGCGATCGGCGGCCTCGTCTTTGCGATGCGAATGGGATTTGGCAAGACCCGAGGACAGCGCCTCGTGATGGCGGCAATCGGCGTGCTGCTCGTCATCTCGATCCCCATCGCGACCGGCACGCTTGACGCGACTCAGAAGGCGAGCGCCAAGGACACGACCCTGCGCATAGTCACCGGCACCCCAATCCTTCCCAATGAAAGTTCCGCGAACGGTCTGTGGGCCACTTCGAGCTACGTCCTGTTGAGGGAGAGCGACACCCGCATCTGGATTTTCAAGATCGGCGGCCAGAACGCCTACTCGATCTCGAAGAGCAACCTCCTCTACATCCGCTACTAACGACTGTTCGGGAGGGGCAGGGCAGGGCGGTGGTCGCATTCCGTCCCCTTTGATCAAACGGGGCGTTTTCTAGCCCAAGATTCCTTACCTTTGGATCAAACGGGGCGTTATCCGGACCAGGCTCACCCCACCGCTTGCCACCGATTGATCACGTCGCGCAGCATCGCGCCGCTGTCCGACCGCACCGTCCCTTCGATCACACGCTCGTTGTAGCGGTGAGCCTCCAGCGCGATCGCCGTCGCGCGCGTGAAACACATGAGGCAGATGCCGAAATCAGGCTTTCCAGTCGATCCTGACTACTTCGAGGGGCTTCGAGATGCCTTTGACAGCCACCTCACGAGGCTCCGAGAAGGAAACTCCGTTCGGGACCGTGACCCTGCTCGCCACTATCTCGTCGGGCCCCGCCAGCGCCGCAATTCGCGAGGCCTCATGAACGCCACGACCTCGGTACCGGCCCTCCGCCTGGCTCGCATTCGTGGCGTGCACTCCGATCCTCACCCGGGGCGCAAATCCATGCAGCCGCCGCTGCTCGACGAGCCGCCGTTGGATCGAGATCGCGCAGTCGATGGCTGACGCCGAATCGGCGAAAGCGACGAAGAACCCGTCGCCGGCGTGATCGACCTCTTCGCCTCCGTGTTGCTTGAAGCAGTCACGCATCGCGACGTCGAGCCACGCGACGAGCCCGCTCCACGCCTCGTCCCCGATCGCTTCGACCAGCTGTGTCGAGCCGACGATGTCGCTGAAAAAGAACGTTCGCAGCGCCAAGGCCGCCGGCGTTTCCATTTTTGCCGGCGTTTCGAGCCAAAGCTTGGCGCGGCTCGCGTCGGGTCCGGCGCCCAGCTTTTCGAAGACTCCAAGCGCAGCCTCGCCCTCGCGCCGCGCCCCGGCCTCGTCACCAGACCGACGAAGCGCCCGCGCCAGCAGGACACGGACGAGCGCCGCCTCATATGGGGCATCGATGTTCTGCCACAGCCGAAGCGTTTGGCGGAGCGTCTTCTGCGCCTCCGGATCGCCGCGGGCGAGCTGCACAGTGCCACGGGCCTGCAAGCCCAATACCTGAAGACCCGGCCCGCTTTGACCGGCCGCCAGCGCCTCGATCTGCTGGGCCGCCCGCTCTGCGCGATCGAGCAGGCCGAGGTCGCCGGCGATGTCAGTCACTGCAACAAGCGATCGCATGTCGTCGAGGAGTCCCAGCCCGTGGGCTGCGATTGACGTCTCGAGTGACTTGAGCGCCGCGGCCGTGTCGCCCTGCCTGGCGAGCAAGATCGCAGCTCCAGGCTGCGGGTCCCGACCAAGCCCGTGCGCCTGCCTGAACGCCTTGTCGGCACCGTCCAGGTCACCCATCCGCAGGCGGATCTCGCCCACCTCGTAGTGAGCCTCGGCCGCCACGCCTGGCAGCCACCCTTCCATCTCCGCTCCGGCACGTCGCGCCTCGCGTTCCGCATCGGCCCACGCGCCCCGCAACCGCATGAACTCTGCTCGATGAACCCGGCAGACACCTGGCCACCCCGTGATCGACTCGCGCTCGCACCACCGGCCTGCCGTCTGCGTCCACTCACTGCCCATGGCAAACTCGCCGGCTTCGCGATAAGAGCCAATTGTGTTGCAGTAAACGATGCCTGTTGCCCAAGGCCCCAGCTCACCTCCGACGGCTGCCGCGCACGCCTCGTCGAGAAATGGAAATCCTTCATGCGCGCGGCCGAGCGCCGCCAGGTTCGCTCCCAGCCACGTGAGGCTCATGGCGACGAGATTCGCGCTGCCAAGCCGGCTGCCGAGCTCGACCGCCTTCCTGAGCAGCTGATCGCCTTCTTCCGGTTTGCCCTCGGCGAAGGCCATTGCACCCTGCGACCTCCAAAGGAATCCGAGTTCGACGCATTCACCCTCGCCTTCCAGGAGTCTTTCGGCTCGTTGCAACCACCCGCGTGCAGCAGCACTGTCGCGCATCATGTTCTTGGCTGCGTGCCGGAGCATGAGGGCGGTCTTCGCCGCGGCACGGCGCTCGCCCGCCGCTATGAATGCCCCGTATGCGCGTTCGAACGTGTCGAGGCACCCGGCAGGATCGGCGCACCAATATTTCGCCTTGCCAAGCTGCCGCAGGCCCTCAGCGTCGAGCCTACCTTCGACGTCGGCGAGGGACAGCAGGCGACGGCCTTCTTCCCAATCGCGGCGTCGCATTGCCTCGCGCCCGGCTTCGAGGGCGTCCTGCACCAGCCCGCTCATCGATTCGGATTCTATGCCCGATTCCATAACTTTCCCGTCACCCCCCGTTGGTCGCGGCTCCGATTGGTTAGTGCGCGCGGGATTCGCATTCGTCCCCTTTGATCAAACGGGACGTTATCTAGTCAAGATTCCGTACCTTTGGATCAAACGGGGTGTTATCCGGACCAGGCTCACCCCACCAACCGGATAGTCCAGAAGTCGCGCGACAGGTCGGGCTGGAGCAGGTACGAGTAAGGCATGGTGAAGTAACCCTTCACGCCCCAACCGTCGCCCCACGAGTTCCGCACCCAGAACCACTGATTCGAGTCCTCGTATCCCACCGCCATCACCGCGTGCCCGCCGAGCGCCCGCTCAGCCCCGCCCGGCATCGGCATCCGCCCCGTCCGCGCAACCTCTTCGCTCTCGAAGCTTTCGTAGACGGTGAAGCCGAAGATAAACGGGTAGCCCGACGCCAGGCACCCCTTCATCTGGCTCAGGCTGGGCACGAGACTCTGATATGAGATCGCCCGGTCCAGCTTCGCGTCCTCATAGGCCTGGGCCGGCGGCTGCACCGCGAACTTCGAGATGTCGTACGGCCACTCGGGCTCGGGACACACGCCCTGGCTCGCGACCGACTTGATCCCGTCGCGCAGCATCGCGCCGCTGTCCGAACGCACTGTCCCCTCGATCACGCGCTCGTTGTAGTAGATGAAAAGACGCGACGGCACGAAGTCCGGCAAACCCTGCTTGAGGCGGTCGAACTCGATCGCGGCGCCGATCGCGTTGGCGGTGCAGCTGCCCAGCGAAAGCTGGTTGTAGACCGCCGGGCAATTCGCACGCATGTCGACGCTGGGCGGAAGGTCGGCGAGGAACCGCGGCGGAGCCGCATAGAGGTGGTCGCGCTGATCGGGCTCGTCAGGGATCCAGCCGTAGCCCGCGATCTTCCTCGGTTCGGTCATAGGAAAATCCAGCTGGCGACGCTCGGCCCTTCGCCGATATAGATGCTCACGCCTTTCTTGAAGCGGTGGGCCTCCAGCGCGATCGCCGTCGCGCGCGTGTGCCCTTCCATGATCACGAGGCGCCCATCCGCACGCTGAAGGCAGATCACCTCCGGCAGCGCCGGCACGGGGTTGGACTCGCTGATCTTCAGCGCGAGCGCCAGGACGAGCATGTTCGTCAGGTCGCCGGTGAAAACGTGGCCGACATTCGCCGCGCCCTCCGCGACCTTGCGTGACACCGGCGCCAGCGCCATCCAGGCGGGATGCCGGTTCGCGTACAGCAGCTCGCCGACCTCGAGGCTCCCCGCCCGCGCCTTGCGCCAGTGAAGGTCGTTCGCCAGCCCTTCGAAGCTCAGCGTGCCCTGCCCGAAGCCATGTGTCCTCGTGATGATTTCCCGCCGAAGGTGGTTCTGTTCGGCATCACCGAGATTCGGCTTGCGGGCGGCTTTCAGCACCTGCGCTAGATAGACGGGGTTAGGCGGCTCGCCGGCGATGTACTGCTGGAACGCGACCGACTCGATCTCCGCCTGAAGCCAGGCGAGTATCACCTGATCTTCGGTGGCTAGGCCCTGGTCTTCCATCGCGTCAAAAGACTAGCTGCGGCGGCCGATCTTCCGCTTCCCTCAGACTATTCGCTTGATGGCTGCGTCAAAAACACACAAATGGGTCTACCAGTTCAGCGAAGGGTCCGCCAAAATGAAGGACCTCCTCGGCGGCAAGGGCGCCGGCGCGGCAGAAATGACGCGCGCGGGCATGCCCGTTCCGCCCGGCTTCACGATCACCACCGAAGCTTGCCGCGAGTACTACGCCCGCGGCCGCAAGTTCCCCGACGGGCTGTGGGAGCAGGTCCTGCGCTCGCTCAAGGCCCTCGAAAGAAAGGCCGGCAAGCGCTTCGGCGACCCGCACGACCCGCTCCTGGTCAGCGTCCGCTCCGGCGCCAAGTTCTCGATGCCAGGAATGATGGACACGGTCCTCAACCTGGGCCTCAACGAAGAGACGACAAAGGGGCTTGCCGCCCTCACCAAGAACGAGCGCTTCGCCCTCGACTCCCGCCGCCGCTTCATCCAGATGTTCGGCAAGACGGTGAAGGGGATCGACGGCGACAAGTTCGAGCATGCGCTCCAGCAGGCGAAGAAGGCGGCAGGCGTCAAAACCGACCCCGAGCTCAAGGCGGAGGACCTGCGGAAACTCATCACCAAATTCCTCGACATATATAAGAAGGAGACCGGGCACGACTTTCCGTCTGACCCGGTCGTCCAGCTGCGCGAGGCGATCGAGGCGGTGTTCCGCTCGTGGAACACGGACCGCGCGAAGACCTACCGGCGCATGGAGCGCATCCCCGACGACCTGGGCACCGCGGTCAACGTGCAGATGATGGTGTTCGGCAACATGGGCAAGACTTCGGGCACGGGCGTGGCGTTCACCCGTAACCCGATCACCGGCGCCAGGGAGCTGTACGGCGACTACCTCTCCAACGCGCAGGGCGAAGATGTGGTGGCGGGCGTTCGCGATACCCTGCCGATCAAGGCGCTGAAGCGCCTCATGCCCAAGGTCTACGCGGAGTTCGAGGGCTACGCCCGCAAGCTGGAAAAGCACTACCGGGACGTGCAGGATCTCGAGTTCACCATCGAGCGTGGCAAGCTCTGGATGCTGCAGACGCGCTCGGCCAAGCGCACTGGCGAGGCGGCGGTGAACATCGCTGTCGACATGGTCGGCGAGCGCCTCATCACCAAGAAGGAAGCGGTTACCCGCGTCGAACCCCGCCAGCTCGAGCAATTGATGTTCCCGCGCGTCGACCCCAATGCGAAGGTGCACCCCATCGCGAAGGGTGTGCCCGCGTCACCGGGCGCCGCATCGGGCGCGGCTGTGTTTGACGCAGACACCGCGGTCGAGTGGGGCAAGAAGGGCAAGGCGGTGATCCTCGTCCGTGTCGAGACCAACCCGAACGACGTGCACGGCATGGTCGAAGCGAAGGGCATCCTCACGCAGACCGGTGGAACCGCCAGCCACGCGGCGCTCGTCGCTCGCGGCATGGGCCGGCCCTGCGTCGTCGGCGCGAGCTCGATCAGCGTCGACGTCCACAAGCGGATTTTCTCGGTCGACGGGACCACGATCAAAGAAGGCGAGGAGATCACCATCGACGGCACCACAGGAGAGGTGTACGTGGGCATCGTGCCGACGATCGAGGCTCAGTCGCTCAACAAGCACCGCGCCGCCAGCTCGATCCTGCGCTGGGCGGATGAGTTCCGCCGGCTGGGTGTGTGGGCGAACGCGGACTATCCGCGCGACGCGATCAAGGCCCGCGAGAACGGCGCGCAGGGCGTGGGCCTGTGCCGCACGGAGCACATGTTCATGGAGCAGGACCGGTTGCCGATCGTGCAGGCCATGATCATGGCCACCACAACAGAAGAGCGGGAAAAGCACCTCGCGCTGCTGTTGCCGATCCAGCGCGCGGACTTCGAGGGCATCTTCAAAGCGATGGCCGGGCTGCCGGTGATCATCCGGCTCATCGACCCGCCGCTGCACGAATTCCTGCCGAGTCTCGAGGAGCTGATTCGCGAGACCACCGAGCTCAAGATCACGGGCAAGAACCAGGCGCGCTTGAGGAAGCTCGAAAAGATCATGGCCCGCGTCGAGGAGCTGCACGAGGCGAACCCGATGCTCGGCCTGCGCGGTGTCCGCCTCTCGATCCTGTTCCCCGAGATCACTCGCATGCAGGTGCGGGCGATCATGGAAGCGGCTTGCGACCTGCGCAAGAAGAAGGTCGATGCGCGGCCGGAGATCATGATCCCGCTCGCCGGCACTCTCGCCGAGCTGCACTCCGCGCATCTGGAGATGAGGCCGGTCGTCGAAGCGGTGCAGAAGGAGAAGGGCGTTCGCGTGCCTTACAAGTTCGGCACCATGATCGAGATCCCGCGCGCGGCGCTCACCGCCGGCGAGATTGCCGTCGAGGCCGAGTTCTTCTCCTTCGGCACCAACGACCTGACGCAGACGACGTTCGGCTACTCACGCGACGATGCCGAGCGGACCTTCATCGTCAGGTACCTCGAGCAGAAGATCCTTCCGCGCAACCCATTCGAGACCATCGACGAGAAGGGAGTGGGGCGGCTGATGGCGATCGCGGTAGCTGAAGGGCGCAAGACGCGGCCGAAAATGGAGATCGGGATCTGCGGGGAGCACGGTGGCGACCCCGAGTCGATCCACCTGTGCCACTCACTCGGCCTGAACTACGTTTCGTGCAGCCCGTTCCGCGTCCCGGTGGCCCGCCTGGCAGCCGCCCAAGCCGCCATCGGCAACACTTTCAAGGACTAGGGAGCAGTGATTCCCTCTCCCCATCGGGGAGAGGGCTAGGGTGAGGGGCTCAAAGCAGTAGGAGATTCCCTCTCCCCATCGGGGAGAGGGCTAGGGTGAGGGGCTCAAAGCAGTAGGTGATTCCCTCTCCCCATCGGGGAGA
>Ga0209011_1000144_pt1 | contig 35976 bp, 32 predicted proteins | sample BlaSpr_A8_OM1_M3_FD_187986 | JGI IMG/M metagenome (GOLD analysis project Ga0209011, IMG submission 187986) | Forest soil microbial communities from Thunder Bay, Ontario, Canada - Black Spruce, Ontario site 2_A8_OM1_M3 (SPAdes) (version 2) | ecosystem: Environmental > Terrestrial > Soil > Boreal... | reverse complement strand
AAAAACGCTCGGCAACGACCTACTCTCCCATCGGGTTACCCCGACAGTACCATCGGCGCAGGAGGGCTTAACTACCGTGTTCGGAATGGGAACGGGTGTCTCCCCTCCGCCATGGTCACCGAACAGAGGGAATTATAGCCAACCCAGGGTCGGGCCTGTTTTAGGTTCGGTCGGCGCCAAACCCACGTATCGGTGGCGGGAATTCCGTGCGTTTTGCACCAACGGACGTGATCGTCGCCAGGTGTACCTTGCCCCATCCAGACCTTCCCCGCGAGCGGGGAAGGGTTAGAGGTTGTGACTTGACCTATCGCGTACGGCGCCGCCGGGCGCGGAGGCTCTTGATCTTGCGAGCCTCAGCCGGCGGAACGTAGTGCGCACGGCGTCGCATCTCGCGCACGAGCCCCTGCTCCTGCACCTTGCGGCGGAATTCCCGAAGGGCCTGCTCGAACTCCTCGGGGTCCTTGACGACTATGCGCACAACCCGAGAAGGATACCGATTAAAGCAAGCCGCTGTCTGTTAAGGCCTACTCGAGGACGTCGGGGCGGACGGTCCTCACGACGGCGATCGCAGCGAATGCGACGGCGAACGCTCCGATCACTACCAGGGCGTGGGTCGCATCGACCGGCACAAGGGGCGTCGCGAAGGCCGCCCGTGCGTGGTGGCCGGGCTCGATGAGGTTCAAGACGATGTTGAGATTGGGACCGAGCTGGTACTGGCTGATGTTCAACCAGGGGTGGTCCTGTTTTGTGATTCGGGAACCCAGCGCCTCGAGGATCACGCTGAAGTTGTCGACCGGGAAGAAAGCCAGCGACGCGGCCATCGCAAAAGCGAGTGCGCGCCCGATTCCGGCCGCCGCTGCCGCCATGAGGATGGCAATCCCCATGCTCATCCCCTGGACCAGCATCCACATCTGGAGATCCTTCCAGAACTCGCTAGGCAGGTGCTGCAACGGCGCAGTACTGCCGGTCCAAGCGTTTGCAAGCATTGCAAGAATTGCGCCGGAGATGACCAGGTAACCCACCAGCAGGGCCGCGCCGATGATCGCGAGGATGAGCATCTTGGCGAGCAGCAGGCGTATCCGCCCTGTACCTCGTGCGTAGATGATCCGGATCGTCCCGGACGAGTACTCCATCGCAAAGAGCCGCGACCCGATGATCAGGAGAAAGATGCCGGAGCCAATTTGAAAGACCGTTCCAAAGACGTCTCTCGCGCCGTAGGCGAATGCGGTTGGATCGGTCTTTAGCTGATCCTGGATGTTCTGAGCGCTGGTCACGGCGAGCGTGATGACCGCCAGCAGGACGATCGCGCCCGCGAGCATGAGCCAGAAGCTGAGCTGGCGCGACACTTTGAGTGCTTCGCCTCGAACGGTGCCAAAGAAGCGTGGACGCCGGGCGACAGTGCTCATCAGCCATCTCCTGTGAGGCTGAGGAAGATGTCTTCGAGATCTTTCTGCCGCTCGCTGACCGAGTCTGGTGTGTGCCCGCTCTCGACCAGGAACTTGATCAGGTTGCGGCCGCGACCGTCCGGGGCCGGCGTGATGACGAGGCCATCCTCTGCGCGCGCCTGCTGAGCCCACGGCTGCAGGCGGAGAGCGGCCAGGACTTCTGCGGGGGCGTCGACCTTGATCTCGAACTCCCCTGTCGACTTGATGAGATCGTGGACTGGCGCGACGCGAATGAGCTTCCCGTGGTTGATGATCGCGACCCGCGTGCAGATTTGCTGCACCTCGCTCAGCACGTGACTGGAGATGAACACCGTCTTGCCCTGGGTGGCCAGGTCGCGCAGCAGGTCACGCATCTCGACGATGCCGGCGGGATCCAGGCCGTTCGCCGGCTCATCGAGGATGAGGACGTCCGGGTCGTTGAGTAGGGCCAGGGCGAGACCGAGACGCTGCTTCATGCCCAGGGAGTAGGTCTTCACGCGGTCCCGATCACGACCTTTCAACGCGACGATCTCGAGGACCTCGTCGATCCGCTTCTCCGAGGCGCCGCCAAGAAGATCGCCCACGACGCGCAGGTTGTCGCGACCCGAGAGATAGCCGTAAAGCGCGGGCGACTCGACGAGCGCGCCGACGCGGGGCAGCACCTGGGAGCGATGCGAGCGAACCTCCAGGCCAAGGATCTCGATCGAGCCACCCGTCGGGGCGATCAGCCCAAGAGCCATGCGAATGGTCGTGGTCTTCCCAGCTCCGTTGGGGCCGAGGAAGCCGAACAGCTCAGCCCGGTCCACCTCGAGGTCGAGCCGATCCACAGCAAGGCGCTTGCCATACGCCTTCGAGAGCGCGATGGCGCGAAGCGCCGGCGCTGCGGTGCCCACTCTCACTCAAGCACCGCAGCAGCCGGTTTTGTGACAGGAGCCGCGAATTGGGTTAGGGGTTGATTCCGCCCAGCGTCAGCGTTGCGGTGTGCGTGCCGCTCTGGTTCACCCAGCTGACAGAGACCTTCTCGCCAGGCTTGTGCGCCCGGATCGCTGTACCCAGGTTGTCGATCGTGGTGACCTGCGAGCCGCCCACCGAGGTGATGACCGCGTTGCGGGCGATGCCGGCGCCGTCCGCGGGAGAGCCGGCCACGACTGCGCGCACAAGTGCGCCCGAGGACACATTCAGTCCGAGCTGGGCCGAGGTTGCAGCGTCGAGGGTTTGCGCAGAGACGCCGATATAACCGACCTGGCCGTAGATGATCGCCGGGTTTGTACTCCTCGAGCGGATCTGGTTGACGATGGTGAGGATCGTGTCCGACGCGATTGCATAGTTGATGTTCGAGGCGCTCGAGCGGAAGCCCTGCACCTGGCCGGCCGTGATCATTCCAACGACCTGACCGGCCGAGTTGAGAAGCGGGCCACCGGAATCGCCAGGGTAGATCGTGGCGTCGGTCTGGATCATCCCGGTAAGCCGCTCTGCCTTGGAACCTCCACTGCTCGCGGTGATGGTCTGATCGAGCGCGGTGATGCTGCCCTGCGAGACGTCCGGTGTTCCGCCCTGGCCGAGCGCGTTGCCGATGGCGACGATCGCGTCTCCGACCCTGAGCGTCGATGAGCTTGTGAAGGTGATCGTGGGCAGGCCCGAGACACCTTCGATCTGGATGACGGCGACGTCGGCGCTTGGGTTGACGCCGACCACGTGCGCTGTATAGGCCTGGGACCGCCCCGCGATGGTGACCGAGATAGTGGTCGAGCCGTCCACCACGTGGTTGTTGGTGAGGGCCAAGCCGTTCGAGGTGATGATCATCCCGGTGCCGGCAGCCCGACCAGAGCCGACGACTGTGTTGATGTCGACGACGGCGGGGTTGACTTTGGCGGCGATCGCGCTGACGTCGAGCGTGCCTGTATTGGGCCGGGCGGCCTGAATCGGCGCGTCTGGATTCGTCTGCGGCTGAGTGATGGTCGGAGAGGGGTTGGAGTGAGGATTGATCGCGCGGGCGAGGCTCCAGCCGATGCCGGCGCCGGCCGCTGCGGCAACCACAGCCGCGACCACCACACCCGCGGCGAGACGGTGCCACAGCGAGTTGCCGGCTGGCGATGCCGCCGGCGCGGGTGGCGCGGGCGGAGGCGGCGGCAGGAGCGACTGGTCGGGTAAGGTCCCGACTGGCTCGCTGGACGGTTGTTCGATTTCCGGCATCGGTTCCTCCGAGTAAACGCTTGCTAGGTTGGTTTGTCCACACGATGCGGTCCGAAACTTGGAGGAACTTGGACAGTTCCTTAGAGCTTGCTGAGAAGCATGCTCCCCTGCCGCGTGGCTCGAACTCTCAACATGTCTTGCTCATGAGGTTGAAATCGTTGTGCGTCGCCGCCTTGATTTGCGTGGTCTGGGCGTGCAGCACCCCGTCCCCAACGGTCCCCTCACCCACCCCCTCGCCCGTCCCCACACCCACGCCTCCGCCGACTCCGACGCCGGCGACACCCCAGCGGATGGAAGCGTCGCTGCCCGCGCCGGTCGAGGAGACGGGGGCTGCGGTGGCGGGTGGCAAGCTGTTCGTGATGGGCGGCTTCGATGCGGCCGGCCGGAGCCTCTCGACCGTATATGTCTTCGACGGCGCCGCGTGGCAGGCCGGGCCTGCGCTGCCGCTGGCCGTCGACCACCCTTCTGCCGCGAGCCTCGACGGAAGCGTCTACCTGTCCGGCGGGCACAACTTCGGGCGCCCAAGCGCGCGGCTCGCGCGCTTTGACGGTGCGTCGTGGACCGAGCTCGCAGCCATGCGCAATGCACGCGGCGGACACGCTCTGCTCGCGGCCCAGGGGCGGCTGTATGCGATCGGCGGCAACAACGCCAGTGGCAACGTCGCGCCTATCGAGGTCTACGACCCAGGAACAAACGCATGGAGCACGTTGCCCTCGCTGCCCGTGCCGCGAAATCATGTGTCCGGCTTCGTGATGGGATCCAACGTCTGTGTCGCCGGCGGCCGCGCGCCGACCACCGCACGCGTCGATTGCTTCGATACCGCTCAAGGCACGTGGCATCAAATCGCCGACCTTCCGCGCGCAACCAGCGGCGCGGGCGCGACTGCCTTCCTTGGCGGAGGGGTGGTCATGATGGGCGGCCAGAACGCCCAGGAGACGGCAATCGTCGATCAGCTGACGCGCTATTCGGCAAGCTTGGGCTGGAGCACCGGCGACACGATGCTGGTGCCGCGCCACGGGTTTGAGCTGGCGGTGTTTCAGGATCGCGCGTGGGCCTGCGGCGGCGGGACGGCACCCGGGCTTCGTCCGGTCGCCACTTGCACTTCGGTCGCCAACCCGACCCCGCTCCGCCGCTAGCGCATCAGGTCGTCGAATAGACTGCGGCCGTGGACCTGGAGCTGGCGGGCAAGACGGCGATCGTGACTGGCGGCAGCCGAGGAATCGGCAAGGCGATCGCTCGCGAGCTTGCACGGGAGGGCGTCCGGGTCGCGATCGTCGCACGCGATGCAGCGGCGCTCGATACCGCCGCGGCTGACATCAAAGCCGAGACGCGATCAGAGGTGGTGCCGATTGCAGCGGACACCGGCTCAGACAGCGAAGTCCAGGCGATGGTCGCGCGCGCAGTAGAAGCGCTCGGCGGAGTCGACATCCTGGTGAACGCGGCGGCTCAACCGGGGGGCCAGGCTCCTCCGCCTAAGTTGGCGGAGATCGACGACGCAATCGCCTGGCCTGACCTCAATGTAAAAGTGCTCGGCTATCTGCGCTGCATCAGAGAGGTCGCCCCACACATGGCGGCGAGAGGTGGCGGAAGGATCGTGAACATCGCCGGCCTTGCGACAAAATCGACTGGGTCGACCGTCGGCAGCATCCGCAACGTCGCTGTGGCCGCGCTGACGAAGAACGTGGCCGACGAGCTCGCCGCCCAACACATCACTGCGGTCGTCGTGCACCCGGCCACAACGCGGACCGAACGCACCCCCGCGGTGATCGACGCCATGGCCAAGCGCAGAGGTGTCCCCGCCCAGGAGATCGAGGCGCAGATGAACTCGTCCAACTTGCTCGGGCGCCTGGTCGATGCGAAGGAGGTGGCGTATGTCGTCGCGTTCCTCTGCTCCCCGAAGGCTGTCTCGATCAACGGCGACGCGGTCGTGGTCGGCGGCGGCATCCGCGGGGCGATCCACTACTGAAGTAATGGTTTCCACCGACTGGGCGCCGCCCGCCTTCCTGGTCGGGGTCGGCATGCTCCTTATCGCCGTCTGCTGCGTCGTGGTCGCTCTGATCTGGGGAGATTGCTTCGCCGCTGTCGAATATCAATGGGGTCTTGCCGGCAATCGTGAGGCGCCGGCCCAAGTGGTCAACACCATCACCACATACCATCGCCGCGGCGGGACCACGCGGCAGGTCGTCCTCAAAGCGGATGGGAGCACGCAGACCATCCAAGTCCACGACGGCGAGCTCTTCGGCAAACTGGCACGAGGGACGCCCGTCCGCGAGCTCCTCGTGACCGACCGGGTCGTGGCAATTCGCATGGGCGCTCAGGAGCTGCCGATCGAGGACAACCTGCAATGGCTGGTCGGCATGCTCGCGGGAATCGTTCTAGGCGTGGCGGTCCTGATCGGCGGTATCCGTGCCGGGCACGCAAACGGATTCTTCACCCGCGGGGCGATAGCCTCATACCAGAGCACATCGAAAGGGCGCCCGGAAGGAATCGTGTTCGTCGGGTCAGCCGTCCTTTTTTTGAGTGCCTTTTCAATCGTTTTGATCGAATTCGTGACCGGCGGCGTCCCGTCGTTGCCAGTCGTGGCCTCTGTGATTTCCGCCGTCGCGATTGGGGGAGGCATCCTGGCGATCCGGATGGCACGGATGGTTGGCACGCTCGATGAGCGTGCGTCACTGTCGCTGTCGGGCCAACTCATTACGGCCCTGATCGTTAGTGCGAAGAATGGTCGGTGGGACGTGTCGTTTATCGGAAACGGCCGCGTCCCAAAGGATCTGACCTTGGGCACGCTTGATGAAGCGGCAGTCAACACCATTGCAAACCTGATCGCGGACACAACCAAGTCGCGGCCGGTCGATGTGAGCTTCGCCTGGTATCCATGGGAGTCGAAGAGCGGACGAGGGCCGCATGGCGAATTCATGATTTTCACGGTTCAGCACCGGCAAGATGAATATGTCGCCACGCTGGACGGGCGCCCGGAGGTCACCGCCTCGAGCCCCACGTTCGAGGGCCTCTCGACCGCGATCGAGACAGTAATGGCCGGTCAGGGCGACGCAGACCCGCAGCATCTCCAGGCCTGCATTACTTGGAACCGGACATTGACCAACTTTGGATACGTGCACTCCGGAATCCCTAGTTGATATGCCAGTGTCCTGTCACACAATTGGACGCGGCCCTTCACCGACTCATGACCTGCGACTAAGGAGGCGAGCGAATGGAACTGGCTGGACGAGTCGCTTTGGTTACTGGAGGCTCTGGTGACCTCGGGTCGGCGATCTGCAGGGCGCTGGCACGCAACAAGGTCGATGTCGCGGTCACTTATGTGGGCGAGAAAGCGCGCGCAGAGAGCGTCGTCGCGGAAGTGGAAAAGGCCGGCTGCCGCGGGTGGGCAGTTCCACTAGATCAGTCGAGCGCCACGATGCCCGACGAGGTGGTCGCCGCTACCGCGGCGAAGTTCGGCCGGCTCGACATCCTCGTCAACAACGCTGCTTGGAACACAGGTGTCCCTTTCTCCGACCTCGAGAGCCTCACCCCAGAGATCTGGGATCGGATGTACGCGACGAACCTGCGCGGGCCCTATCTCCTTGGGCGCGCCGCATTTCGGGTCATGCAAAAGGAGGGAGAAGGACGCGTCGTGAACATCGCTTCGGTCGGTGGTCTTTACCCAGCGGCCAGCAGCATCGCCTACGCCTCGACGAAAGCCGCCTTGATCCACCTCACCCGCTGCTTGGCGGTCGCCATGGCTCCGAAGGTGCTTGTCAACTGCGTTGCGCCGGGTCTGATCGAAGGCACGCGAATGGCTGAACGAATACCAAAACCCCTTGTCGCGACGGTCCTTGAAAGGGCGCTCCTTAAGAAGGGCGCGTCAGCCGGCGACATCGCAGAGCAGGTTGTCACCTTCTGCCGCACTGACACCACGACCGGACAAGTGCTGGCGATCGATTCGGGCTTCGTTTTCCACTGATGCCTTAACGATTCGCGGTTTCCCAGGCGGCCTGACAGCCCACGCAGCGGGTCGCATCGGGAAGCGCCTCGAGGCGTTCGGCTGCGATCTTTCGCCCGCAATCCTCGCAAATACCGTACGCACCCTGGGCGATCCGGTCGCGCGCGTGTTCGGCTTGCTCGCGCTCGAGTTCGAGGACATGCTTGATGGTCTCGCTATTTGCCCGTTCGCTCTGAACCTGGGCGAAGTCCGATTCCCCAAATCCCTTACTCATCAGAGCATCAGTATCCACCCGGGCGCCCGCCTAAACACGACGCGGCCGGCGCCCCCTAGCGGTGATGACCAAGCCGAGAAACTAGGCGGCTGGAGGCGCAGCGGGTGCGGGCGGCGCCGCCGACACTCTGTCGAACCATGCGGCGACACCGGCTTGAATGGCGGTCGCGTAAATCAGGGTGAAGAAAACGCCTATGCAGCACGCGATCAAACCGAGGGCGCCGATGATGTTCGCGGCGAAGACGACAACACCGCCGATGACGCTGTTGTTCACCTGGCTTGTCGCCAGCGTCCACACGCGCTGGACGTCGAGCCCACCTGAGAAGCCGTTCCGGGCGGTAAGCACTATCAGGGACGGCGTCAGAAAGGCAATGAACAACTCCACGAAGAAGCTCAAAACTGAGCCGAGCCCAGTGAGCTCAGACCCGAGAACGCTGTTTTGGTTGCTCGCTGCACCGCCGATTCCTTCCAGGATCCAGGCCGGGATGCTGAGCACGATCGAGTAGATGACAATCACTCCGAATAAGCCGATACCTCGCTCGAGGTGGAAGCCCGCGGGCGCCAATTCCGGTCGGCCCGCCCTCAAGTTCTCGTAGGTCAAGATGAGCCAGCCGGCGGCAGCGATCCAGCCGACGATGGGAATGATGAGGATGAGAGCCTGGACCGCGATCTTTCCGGCCCACGCCGGGTCTCGAAAGGGATATCCGAAGGCGTCGCCGACGCTGTTCATTTGGGTCGGAGTCTATCCCTGCCATGACGGGTTGGCTAGTGGATCGTAGGCATGCCTTGGTTAAGACCGGTCCGATAACGTCGGGTTGGAGGCAAACGTGCAAAACCCGGTTATCGAGGAGGACTTGGAGCCCACGCCCGGATTCGAACCGGGGACCTTTTCCTTACCAAGGAAATGCTCTGCCACCTGAGCTACGTGGGCGAGCCGCAGCCCAAAGATACTAGTGGGCCGTGCATACTCGCCGCGAGAGCCCCTGATGCCGATGACCGTAGAAGAGCTGCTGGATCGGGCGAGGCGACGGCTCGTTCGGGTCGAACCGGAGCAGGCCGCCCGCGAGTTGGCCGAGGGTGCCCTGCTGGTCGACATCCGGCCATCCGAGCAGCGCGCGCAAGGAGAAATCCCCGGCGCCACGGTGATCGATCGCAACGTGCTCGAGTGGAGACTCGACCCCGCGTCTCGGTGGCGAATTCCCGAGGTCACCAGCCACGACGTCCGGCTGATCGTGATCTGCAACGAGGGCTATTCATCGAGCCTTGTGGCGGCTGAGCTGCACGAGCTGGGCCTGGTTAACGCGACTGACGTCATTGGCGGATTCGGGGCCTGGAAAGCGGCGGGCCTCCCGATCGAGCTCGCGGCCAATACGTGAGAGCGCAGCCTCGCGCGGCACTCCCCTGGGAATGCGCTACGAGGCCGAGTAGCTGAAGGCGTTCTCCACCCAATTGCGCTGGCCGTGGGCCGCGGGCCGGCTCTGCATTTCCATGCCTTCAAAGTAAGAAATCCAGAAAATCACGACCACCCGCATTTGGGGGGAATCTGGACCCGCACGACATCCAACTGGAGGGGGCCGAACGGCGGGGGTCGGTCAGATCAAGTTCAAACGTGAAGCAGCCGCCACCGCTTCGGCCCGATTACGCGCGTTCAGTCGCGTCAGCAGCCCCTCGACGTAACCCTTCACCGTGTTGTCACTGAGGTGGAGCCGGTTGGCGATCATGGTGTTCGAGTAACCCTGGGAAACCAGCTGCAGGACTTCGCGCTCGCGAGGGGAAAGCCTGAACGCAGGCGCTGGGATAACACGCGCCGGATCCCCGCTCACAGCTGCCGGCGCCCGGCCGGTTAAGACTTGTTGGATGCTCGTCAAGCTGATCGCCAAGATCGCGATCACGACGACCCACAGCACGAAGTCGGTGATGGGAAATGTGTCGTGGTAAACAGTGCTGCGCGTCGCCCCGAGGCCCGCATAGCCTGCTGTGAAAAGGCCGACAGATATCGCGCCGCCGGCTACACCCTCGGTCGCGACGTGCACGTTCAAAAGTGCGATATAGCAAGCAATCAGCGCGCCAGGCGGCGTCGGCCCAAAGCTCCAAAGCATCACGAAGAAGCTGACCACGTCGAGCACGGCGACCACTCGAGAAACTGTCAACACAGTCTGGTCAGAGCCTCGGTAGAAGGCGAGCAACCCGAGCGAGTTGTAGACCGAGACGAACAGGATCAGGAACACGACCCCGGGCTTCCAGCTGCTCTGGACCAGGAGTCCGGCCAGGCCGAGGACGGCGAATCCGGCGATGCCGCGCATGACTCCGAAAACACGCGACATGAACCGGATCTGGTAGGGCGTCGGCCGGCGCCAGTCGCTGCCCGTCACAAGAGGCAGGATGGTTTTTGCCAGCGGCTCCTCACCCAGCGCCATGCAACGTATCCCTCTCGGAGCGAATCATGCCACGGCATCGCTCGACGAGCGATCGGGATTTTCTCCGCCGCTTCGCGCGGAGGTTGTCCGTCCACGGCGGACGACAACCGGAAAGGAGAGGACCCGCTCCTCTCCGCTTCCATTGTGTAGCACACCGGGGGGCTTGCCGCAAGCCCCCCGGTATGGTGCAGAGTCTCCTGACAAACGTTGGGAAACGGGGAGTCGTATATGTCCGAGCATGCAGTTGTGATCGCCGGCGCCGGTCCGACGGGGATGATGCTGGCGGCGGAGCTGACGCTGGCGGGGACCGACGTCCTCATCGTCGAGCGACGCCCCAGCTTCAAGCTCGAAAGCTCGCGCTCCAGAGGTCTGCACTCTCGCACCATCGAGGTGCTGGATCAGCGTGGCGTGGTTGATCGCTTTCTCGCCGAGGGGAAGGCGGTGCAGGTGCAGGCGTTCGCCGGGGTGCCGATGGACATCAGCGATTTCCCCACACGCCACAACTATGGGATGGCGCTGCTGCAGAGCCACTTCGAGCGCATCCTGGCCGGCTGGCTCGATGAGCTGGGCGTTTCCATCCTGCGCGAGCGCGAGGTGACCGGTTTCACGCAGGACGACAGCGGCGTCGACGTTGCGCTGTCCGACGGCACATCGCTGCGGGCTCAGTATCTGGTGGGTTGCGATGGGGGTCGCAGCGCTGTTCGCAAGGCGGCCGGCATCGAGTTCGCGGGCTGGGATCCAACCACGCGCTGGATCATTGCCGAGGTCGAGATGGAGGAGAAGCCGGTATTCGGCTTGCGTGGCGGCGGTGGCATCGGCCCGGCCGAAGACGGACGGGTCGGCGTCACCCTCACAGTGCCCGATCTGGACCGCAGCGACGAGCCCACCCTGCAGGACGTCCGCAACGCGCTCATCCGGGTTGACGGCAAGGACTACGGCGTGCACAGCCCGCGCTGGATCTCGAGCTTCACCGACATGACGCGTCAGGCGGTGGCGTATCGCAGCGGGCGCGTGCTACTCGCGGGTGACGCCGCACATGTGCACGCTCCAATCGGCGGGCAGGGTTTGAACGTCGGCGTCCAGGATTCGGTGAATCTGGGCTGGAAGCTGGCTCAGGTTGTCAATGGAACATCACCGGTGAGCCTGCTCGACACCTACCACGCTGAGCGGTATCCGGTTGCTGCCCGCGTGCTGCGGAACACGATGGCGCAGAGAGCGGTGGGCGCCAACGACGAGCGCACGGTCGCCTTGCGCGCCATCCTGGCCGAGGTGCTGACGATGGATCAACCGCGCAAGCACATCGCCGCGATGATCGCCGGTCTCGACGTTACGTACGACCTGGGCGAGGGACATCCGCTGCTGGGACGTCGCATGCCCGACCTGGACCTGGTGACCGTGGATGGCCCGCTTCGGGTCTTCGAGCTGCTCCACTCCGCCAGGCCCGTCCTGCTCAACTTCGGCGAGGCGGGTAGGCTCGATGTCGCACCGTGGGCCGACCGCGTTCAGCTCATTGACGCCTCGTACGCCGGTACCTGGGAGCTTCCTGTGGTCGGCGAGGTGGCTGCTCCGTCGGCCGTGCTGATCAGGCCGGACGGACACGTCGCCTGGGTTGGCGAGGGCACTGATGCCGGATTGCGCGACGCGCTGACGACCTGGTTTGGATCGCCTGCCGCGGCGTAGATGACCCGCCTCCAGATCAATCTGTTAGGAGTTCTTAGGAGACACGCCTAGGTGCCCGACTCCAGCTTGCCCATGTCGGTCAGGATTTCTGCCTTGCCACGGATCTTGATCGCGGCGGTCAGCTCTGTGAACTGGGCCACCAGCACCTCGCCCGCGTCCAGGCGCTCAGAGTGGTGCGAGCGCGTGTCCTTGCCTCGGGTCAAGCCCATGATCACGACGCCGTCTTCCAGCGCCTTCACCACCACGTAGCGGCCAGTCGCCGTACCTTCTTCGAGCTCGGTCACTTTTTCCACCGTCCGTTTCCGTTGCCGTTGGTCTGCGCTTTGGGCCGCACCGTTTCCAGCTTCGTCGCCGCTTGCCCGATCAGCTCGTCGATCTCAGCCATGAGCGCCGGACCGGCGAGCACATGATAGCGATCGGCATTCACGATCACCTCGCGCCTGCCCACCACCACATGCAGCACCACCTCGTCGGTCCCCGGGTGCCGCGCCAGCACCGCCTCGAGGCGTTCGGCCAGCCCTGCGTCGCTGCTCGGGATCCGGACGTGGACCAGCTGGCGCCGCGCGACGGGAACGCATTCCGGGTCATCCCACAGCCACGCCATGTCGGCGACGATCGAGGCTGTCTCCACCTCGGGCTCGATGTCGGGTTCCGGTGGCGGGGCCCCGCTGGCTCCGCTGTAACGGGTGTTGCCGGCGCGCGCGTCCACCTTGCCCTGGACGACGATCACCTTGTCTGGTTCGAACAGCAGCCTTACCTGCTCGAAGATGCGCGGGAACAACACCACGTCCACAGTTCCCGTCAGGTCTTCCAAAGACGCGTACGCCATGATCTGGCCCTTCCGCGTCACCACCCGGCGAACCTCGCGCACCAGCCCCGCGACGCGCACCTCCGTGTCCTGCAAGGCGCTGGTCACCTCGACCGCCTGGGTGTCGGAAAGCTTGGCCAGCTCGGCCGAGATGCGGCGAAGCGGATGGTCGCTCAAGTACAAACCGAGCAGCTCCTTCTCGAGCCGCAGCTTCTCCTCCCCCGCCATCGGAGCCACGTCGATCAGCAGCCCGTAGTCGTCAGCTACTGTCTCGGGCGTGCCGACCATGTCGAGCAGCGACGTCTGACCCGACTCCCGGTCTCGACGCGACCGCTCCGCCCGGCTGACTGCGTGGTCGAGCGCCGTCAGCAGCCGCGCCCGTTCGCCCAACGAATCGCAGGTGCCCGATTGGACAAGTGCCTCGAGGACGCGGCGGTTGACGTCCTGGATCGCGGCCGTGCGATCACACAGGTCTTCGAGTGACTTGAAAGGGCCGTCGGCGTCGCGCATGGAGACGATGCTCTCGACCGCGTGCTGGCCGACGTTCTTGATCGCGGCGAGCCCGAAGAGGATGCGGCCATCGCTCATCGAGAAGTCCGCACGCGACCGATTGATGTCCGGCGCCACCACGTCGATACCGCGGATTCTGCAATCCACGATCGCCGTCGCCACCCGGTCAGCGCTGCCCTCCATGTGGATGAGCAGCGCGGTCATGTACTCGAGCGGATAGTTGGCTTTCAGGTACGCCGTCTGGTAAGCGATCACGCCGTAGGCCGCCGAATGGGCGCGGTTAAAGCCGTACTCGGCGAACTTGGCGATGCTGTCGAACAGCGCCTCGGCGGTCGACTTCGGGATCCCGCGCTCGACGGTTCCGTCGATGAACTTGGTGCGCAGCTTGGCCATCTTCGCCTTGTCCTTCTTGCCCATGGCGGCGCGGAGGATGTCGGCCTCGCTCAACGTGAATCCGGCCAACTCGCGGGCGGCCATCATCACCTGCTCCTGATAGATCATCACGCCGTACGTCTCGCGCAGGATCGGCTCGAGGCGCTCATGCATGTACTCGATTGGCTCGCGGCCCTGCTTGCGTGCGATGAATGCGGGGATGTTGACCATCGGACCCGGCCGGAATAGCGCGACCGCGGCGGAGACGTCCGCGAAGCTCTGCGGACGCATGTCCATCAACATGCGGCGCATGCCCGCACCCTCGAGCTGGAACACGCCATGCGTGTCGCCGGTGGAGAGCAGCTCATATGTCTTCGCGTCGTCGAAACGAAGCTCATCGATGTTGATCTCAAGGGCGCGATTCTCCTTGAGCAGTCGAAGGCAGGTGGAGATGATGTCGAGGTTCTGCAGGCCCAGGAAGTCGATCTTCAGGAGGCCGATGTCGCCGACGGCCTTCATGTCGTACTGCGTCACCACGGCCTCGCGGCCGGGGCCGTACTGCAGGGGCGTGAAGTGGACGAGGGGTTCCGGTGCGATCACCACTCCGGCGGCGTGAGTGCTCACGTTGCGAGAAACACCCTCGAGCGTGCGGGCGACGTCGATCAGACGCTTCTGCTCCTCGTTCGACTCGTAGGCCTCGCGGAACTCCGGGACCTCTTTGATCGTGTCGTCGAGCGTCTTCGAACGGCCCTGCCACACCGGCACGAGCTTGGCCAGGCGATCGGTGTCGCGCAGCGGCACTTCCAGCACGCGGCCGACGTCGCGGATCGCAGCTTTCGAAGCCATGGTCGTGAAGGTGATGATCTGGGCGACTCGGTCGGAGCCGTACTTCTCGGAGACGTAGCGGATGACCTTCTCCCTGCCCTCCACGGAAAAGTCGCAGTCGATGTCAGGCATGGAGACGCGGTCGATGTTGAGGAAGCGCTCGAAGATCAGTCCGTGCTGCAGTGGATCGAGGTTGGTGATGCCGAGGCAGTACGAGACGAGGCTGCCCGCCGCGCTGCCACGCCCCGGCCCGACGACGATGCCCTGCTTGCGGGCAAAGTTGTAGAAGTCCCAGACGATCAGGAAGTAGGACGCGTACCCGGTCTGACTGATGACCGAAAGCTCGACCTCGGCGCGCTCAGTGACGGCCGCGGTCGGTTCGCCATATCGCCACTTGATGCCGTCGAGCACGAGCCCGCGCAGGTACTGGTCGGGAGTCATCCCGTCAGGCACGTCGAATGGCGGCAGGAGTGTGGCGCCGAGCTTCAGTTTCAAGTCGCACATGTCGGCTACGTCGAGGGTGCTGGCCAGCGCGTCGGGCAGGTCCGAGAACGTCGCCAGCATCTCTTCCGGGGTCTTCAGGTAGTTCTCTTGCGAGGAGAATCGCCAGCGGTTCGGGTCGTTGAAGCGCGCACCGGTCTGCAGGCAGAGCAGGACGTCATGGGCCTCCGAGTCGTGACGGTGCACGTAGTGGAGGTCGTTCGTGGCGCAAAGGCGGAGGCCGAACTCTTGACCGAAAACCGCGAGCGCTTCATTGACCTGCTGCTGCTTGTCGATGCCGTGGCGCTGCACCTCAAGCAAAAAGCGTTCCTTGCCGAAGATGTCGCGATACGCGGCAACCGCTTCGCGCGCGCCATCCAGATCGCCTTCGGTGATCCGGATCGCCGCCTCCCCCTGCAGGCAGCCTGAAAGCGCGATCAGGCCCTTCGAGTGCTCTGCCAGGATCTCCTTGTCGATGCGCGGCTTGTAATACATGCCCTCCATCTGGCCGACGGTGCAGAGCTTCATCAAGTTCACGTAGCCCTCGTGGTTGGCGGCGAGAAGGGTCAGATGATTGGGATCGCGGTCCACCCGCCCCTCGCGCAGCAGGCGTGAGCGTGGGGCGACGTAGACCTCGCAGCCAACGATCGGCTTGATCCCCGCTTCCTTGCATGCCTTGTAGAAGTGGATCGCGCCGTACATGACGCCATGGTCGGTCATGGCAAGCGCGGGCATTTCGAGCTCGGCCGCCCGCGTGACCAGGGCAGGGATGCGGCTTGCCCCATCGAGCAGCGAGTACTCGGTGTGGTTGTGCAGGTGAACGAAGTTCTTGGGGGCGTGCTGCATCGTTTGGCTTTGGGTGGGCGGGACCCCGCGAGTAGTTTAAGGCCCTCCCTGATCAGGCTCTAGGGTGTTAATTCCCCCGGGACGCGAGAATATCCAGATGCCTTCGCTCTCGCAGCTGCCGGCCGAGGCGCATCACTCAGGGATTCGCGAGATCGCCAACGAGGCATTGCGCACCCCCGGCGCGATTCGCCTCGACGTCGGGCAGCCCAACTTCCCCACCCCCAAACACATCGGCGAGGCCGGCAAGCGCGCGATCGACGAGGGCAAGACCTTCTACACGCACACTCAGGGCATGATCTCGCTGCGCGAGAAGCTCGTGACCAAGCTCGAGCGCGTGAACGGTATCAGCGTGACGCCCGATCGCATTGCGTGCGGACCGGGCGGGGTCGGCGCGCTCGCCGCAGTTTTCGGAGCGGTGCTGGAGCCCGGCGACGAGGTCCTGCTGCCCGACCCGGGATGGCCGAACACCCGGCTGATGCTCTCGTGGACTGGAGCGCGCGGAGTCTTCTATCCGTGCGCCGCGGCCGACGGATTCCAACCCGACCTCGACGCACTCGAACGCCTGATCACCAAGCGCACGAAGCTGCTTTTGATCAACAGCCCAAACAACCCGACAGGAGCGGTGTACCCGGAAGCCACGATCGCGCGAGTGATCGAGATCGCACAGGGCCACGACCTGTGGCTGGTGAGCGACGAGTGCTACGACCAGATTATCCTCGACGGAACCTGGACGAGTCCCGCGAGCCTCGCGCCTGACGACCCGCGCATCGCCAGCGTCTTCACCTTCTCGAAGTCGTATTCGATGACTGGATGGCGAATCGGATATGTCGCCGGTTCGGCCGAGCTCATCGACACCGCTACCAAGGTCCTCGAATCGAGCTCCTCTTGCGTTTCCACCATCACGCAGGTCGCCGCCGAAGCTGCACTCGACGGCCCGCAGGACTGCGTCGGCGAGATGGTCGCCGCTTACCGGCACCGCCGCAACGTCGTGGTGGACATCCTTCGTGAGGCGGAAATGCTGGTCAGCGAGCCCACCGGCGCCTTCTACTGCATGGCGGACGTCTCCCGGAGCCACCTACGCGCGCGGGAGTTCGCGTTCAGGTTGCTGCGCGAGCGGGGTGTTTCAGTCGCCCCCGGGAGCGCCTTCGGGGAGGTGGCCGGCGGCGCCGTCCGGATCAGCCTCGCGAGCTCGGACACCGATCTCCGTGAGGGTGTGGGCAGGCTGGCCGAGTTCGTTCACCAACTCCAGTAGGGGGTTGCCCTGGGCGGGTTCGTAACCCTATGCTTCCGCCCGCGTTGAAGGTATCGTGCTGTTTTTGAAGCCGCTGCTGGCATTTACGGTCAGGCAGCTGCAGCCTGGGCGCCTAAGGCTCGCACTCTTGAAGCTCGGACACAGCCTCGACGCCTTCTAGCAACCCGGCTCCCGACCTCATCGTCAGCCAGGGCGCCGGCCCAACTCCGCTATCTATCTTGCGATCGCCGGCGCTGATCCATCTGCTGATCCTGGCGATTCCGCCAATCGCGATAGCGTTCACCATCCTTTCCGGTTCGCAACCACGCGCCGTCTCGGGATGGTTCGTCACCGCATCCAACGCCTGCTTCTGGACCGGAGGGCCGCTCATCCTTGTTGCGATCGGCATGGGCTTTGTCGGCCGACGCAAGCCGTTCGACGAACGAGCTGCCGAACGACAGCTGGCCACAACCATGGTCGGATTTGACCTGGTGGCCGATTCGTTTCCATTCCTCCTGGCGATCGCATCGCCCGTGGTCGCCCTGCTCTTCAGCGCGTGCGTCGCAGCCTGGCTTCTTTTCTGGTCCCAGTCACGAGTTAGAGCCACAACAGTTTCATCGAGCTACGTGGTCCAGCGCAGCCCCGATGTCGTGTTTGCTTTCGTGAGCGACTCCCGAAACGAGCCTCGGTACTATCCCGACGTCGAGTCAGTCGAGATGCTGACGGCGGCGCCGCTAGGCCCTGGAACGCAGTTCCGCTGTCTCGTGCATCTGCCGGGTGCTCGAAAGTTCGTCGGGGTGGAGGAGATCGTGGACTACGAGCCGTACCACCGCTTGACGACACGAGTTGCCGCCACCAGTCGTCCAAACCTCGACGAGTACATCTTTGAACGCGTCGAGAATGGCACGCGCGTGACGCACCGATTCGACTTCGAGCTCAGCCTCGCCAGTGCCGTCATGGGTGGGCAGCTCTGGCAGCTGGCCGCGAGGCGGCTGGTCAAGACGCGTCGGCACGCCGGTGAGGTCCGGCTGAAGCAGATTCTCGAAAGCGGCGAGTTCGACAGCTAGCCGCGCTGCAGTAAGGCCACGGACTCGATGTGGTACGTCTGCGGAAACATGTCCACGATCGCGGCTCGACGAACGCGATAGCCTCCCCTGACCAGCGAGATCAGGTCGCGCGCGTGAGTCGATGGCTCGCACGAGACATAGACCAATCGGTCAGCACCCAGCCGGATCAGCTCGGCGATTGCAGCCGGCTCGCACCCCGCGCGCGGAGGATCCAGGATGACCGCCTGGTGATTGCCGAGCCGCACCCGGCGCAGCGCGGTCTCGACCTTCCCGGGTAGATATTCGACCCGGGCCGAGTTGATTCGCGCGTTCAGGCGGCCGAGCTGGATGGCGTGCGGGTTCTCTTCGATCGCCGTCACACCTGCCGCGTCGCGAGCGACCGCCACCGAGATCGTCCCGATTCCCGCGTACAGGTCCAGCACGTGGTCGGCCGGACCGGCCGCGAGCATGTCGAGCGCGGTGCGGTACAAGACGAGCATCTGCTTGTAGTTGGTCTGCACGAAAGTGTCGCTGCGAACCCGGAAGCTGAGGTCCCAGAAGTTCAACGTCATCGCGTCGTCCAGGAGGGTCTGCTCGGGCAGGAGCTCCGCGACGCGACGCGCGTACTCGTCGCGCGGCCAGCTCGGAGCGCGGCCGCGATGGCGCATCCGCCACAGCAAACCTTTGCCGTTCGGCTCCGCCGTGAGGAGCAGGTTCTGCAGGTCCTTGAGCTCCAGCTCGTTGGCGGCCTGCGCGAAGGCGGGGAGCGCTTGCTCGATCCGGAGGTCGTGGATTAGGCAGGAATCGATCGGCAGGACCTGATGGGAGCGGAGCTTGTGAAAGCCGAACCGCCACGTCCCGTCGTGCGAGATGGCTTCGAACTCACCTCGGATCCGATAGCGCCATGGGTCATCCATGCCGAGCACTGGCGTGTCCGGCGGAAGACGGAGGCCGGCGCGTGCCCATGCCTCGTCGACGACCTGGCGCTTGAGGTCGAGCTGGTGCGCGTACGCGGCGTGCTGAAGCTGGCATCCGCCGCATTGACCAAAGTACGGACACGGCGCGGCCACACGGTGCGGTGAAGGCTCGATGACTCGCGTTGCCGCGGCCACCGCCACGCCCCCTTGCCTGCCGCGCGGCTCGGCCTCAACGACCTCGCCCGGCAGCGCGTAGTTCACGAGCCACACCTTGCCGTCCTCGCGCGCAACAGCGGCGCCGCCATGCGCCGGCGCATCGGGCCGCAGGATCAGCGGTGCCATAACCCCAGGGGGTCGCGCGCCGGCTTGAACCCAACCGACTCGACCATCTGTGTCGCCGTCAGAAAGCCCTCGGCCACCTTGTCCGGCTGGTGGGCGTCGCTCCCGTACTGCACGGCCTTCCCCCCCACCTCGTGCCACCAGCGCACCACCTTGATGTCGGGACACAGCGTGCGGCCGCGGGTCGTGTTCACCTCGAGGACCAGGCCTCGCTTCGCAGCGGCGACGAGGATCGCACGCAGGTCTTCTTCGTAGTCCTCTTCGCGATATGGAGCCTGGCCTTCCAGCCAGTAGCGCTTGGGGTAGTCGAGATGCGCCAGCGCCTCGAACTGCTGGGAGCTCTCGACCAGGGCGAGCGTCTCGCGGAAAAACTCACGCACCGCACCGCCAAATGCCGAAGGCGGCAGATCGCGAAACTGGCTTGCGTCGACCGGCTTGCCGTCCAGGTGCACACAGTGGATCGAGCCGAGCACGCGATCCAGCTTGCCCGCGGCCAGGACGGCTGCAGTCTCGTCGGGAAACCAGTGCGGCTCACCGAGCTCGACACCGGAAAAGATGCGCAGGTTCTTGAACCGGGCCCGGCATTGCTCGACCGCCTGGAGGTACCCCGCGACGTCGAGGCCGTGCTGGCCCTCGTGGATCACGACGAAGTCGGCATGCTCCGTGAAGGCGATCCCGGGCAGCCCGAGCTGCAGCGCCCGCTCGCAGCTGCGCTCCATCGAGCCATGGGCGGCGTCCCAGGACCATTCGGTGTGCACGTGGAGGTCAGGCGGCAGGGGCACGGGACAAGGCTAGCGGGATCCGGATTCCACCTCCCCATCCGGCGCGCCCCACCGGCGCTTCGCGCCACCTCCCCACAAGTGGGGAGGCGCCACCTTCCCCGCGAAGCGGGGAAGCAACCTAATAGCTAAAATGGCCCGCCGTGGGGTGGGTGGTGCTTGGAATTTCCTATGCGGTTGGCGGGCCTTTGCTCGGAATCGGCCTGTACCTGGTCGTCCAGGGCAGCTTGCCGGGCTGGTTCAGAGACTGGATGCTCGGTCCGATCACGCGAGTTACGCCGGGGGTGGTCCGCCTCTTGGGCTTGACCGCGATCGGCTTGGGAGCGTCGATAGTCGCGCTCGGCCTCACCACTTTCGTCTCCGAGTTCGTGGGCGGGGCCCTCGTCGCCGTCGCTTTGGCGACCTACCTGATCGGGGCTGGTCTTTTCGTGTACAGCACGTGGCTCTCCCGTCGGCCGGGTGGCCCCCTAGCCCAGTAACCGGAGGAGGAGCTCGCTCGCGACCTTGGGGTTGGCCTGGGGCGTCCGTTTCCGCAGCTCGGCCATGAGCGCACCGAGAGCCTGCTTCTTGCCCGCTCTATAGTCCTCGACCGCCCTCGGGTTGGCCGCCATCACAGCCTCGACCTCATCCTGCAGGGTGGACTCGTCACTGACCTGTGCGTACCCGTGCTCGGCGACGATCTTGGCCGGTGAGAGACCTGTCTCGACCGACTCGAGGAGCACCTCGCGCGCCTGGTCACGCGTGACGTTCCCGGACGTGACGAGCTTCACGAGCTCTGCAAGGTTCTCCGGAGTCGGGATCTTGCCGGTTGGCGCGACCTCTCCGATGATCCAGTTGGCCACTGGCTTGGCCTCCGCCCCAGCGGCGACAGCTGCCTCGAAGAGGTCGGCGAGGTCGCGGTCGGCGGCGATCAGCACAGCGTCGGCCGCCGGCAGGGCGTACTGCGAGACGAGCCGGCCCCGGCGTGCGCCGGGCAGCTCGGGGAGGGCGCGGCGAAGCTCTTCGATCCAGGCCGCGTCGATCTCCAGCGGAGGCAGGTCGGGCTCGGGAAAGTAGCGGTAGTCCTCGGCGAATTCCTTGCTGCGCTGCGAAAAAGTGCGCTGCTCGGCGTCCGACCAGCCGCGCGTTTCCTGCAGCACCTTGCCGCCCGACTCCAGAACCTCCGTCTGGCGCGCAACCTCGAAACTGATGGCGCGGTGAAGGGCACGGAACGAGTTGATGTTCTTGAGCTCCGTCTTCACGCCCAGCTCCTCCGTCCCCGCGCGGCGTAGCGAGATGTTCGGCTCCGCCCTCAGCTGGCCCTTCTCCATCTCCGCCTCGGAGGCGCCGATCGTCCGGAGCAGCGTGCGCAGGGCGACCGCGTAGTCGCGAGCCTCGTCGGCAGAGCGCAGGTCCGGCTCCGTGACGATCTCCATCAAAGGCACCCCTGCTCGGTTCAGGTCGACGAAGGATTCCCGCGCCTGGTGCAGCTTGTCTCCCGCGTGGATGAGCTTGCCCGTGTCCTCCTCGAGATGTACTCGCCGGACGCGCACACGGCGGCCGTCGAGCTCTAGATAGCCGCTGACGCTCATCGGCAGGTCGTACTGGCTGATCTGGTAGCCCTTCGGCAGGTCGGGATACATGTAGTTCTTGCGGTCGAACTTGGTGTGGCGCGGAATCTCGCAGTTGAGCGCCAGCGCGGTCTTGAGGCATGCCTCGACCGCTGCCTTGTTGATGACCGGCAAGGTGCCGGGCATGCCCAGGCAGACCTCGCACACGTTGGAGTTGGGCGGGTCGCCGAGCTGACCGACTGCGCAGCCACAAAACATTTTCGAGCGCGTGCGCGGCTGGACGTGCACCTCCATGCCGATCACCACTTCCCACGGAGCCCTAGACAACAGGCGCCACCTCCGCCTTCACGCCGCTGGCCACCTCGTAGGCGCGCGCGACGCGCAGCGCAACGTCTTCACGCCATTGCGGAGCCATGATCTGCAATCCGATCGGCAGCAAGTCCTCTGACATTCCGCACGGCACGCTGATCCCCGGCAGCCCGGCGAGGTTGCCGCCAAGAGTGAGCACGTCGCACAGGTACATAGATAGAGGGTCCTGCGTCTTGGAGCCCAACGGGAAAGCGACGGTGGGCGAAGTCGCACTGATGATCGCGTCGCATTTCTCGAACGCGAGGTCGAAGTCCCGCTTGATCAGCGTCCGCACCTTCTGGGCCTTCAGGTAGTAGGCGTCGTAGTAACCGCTCGACAAGGCGTAGGTGCCGAGCATCACGCGCCGCCTGACCTCGGTGCCAAAGCCCTTGCGCCGAGTGCGCATGTAAGCCTCGGTGATGTTCTGCGCGTCGTCCACGGACAATCCGTATCGCAGCCCGTCAAAGCGCGCGAGGTTGGACGAGCACTCGGCCGGCGCGATGATGTAGTACGCGGCGAGCCCGTAGTCCGTATGCGGCAGCGTGACGTCGACGATCTCCGCGCCGGCGTTGCGAAAAGACGTGATCGCCTTGTCGACTGCAGCCTTCACCGCCGGCTCGATGCCCTCGACGTCGTAGTACTCGCGCGGCACGCCGAGTCTCATGCCCTTCACGCCCGCCTCCAGGTCGCGGAGCACATCGTTGGGGCGGTTGGAGCTGGTCGCGTCGAGGGGATCGTGGCCGGCCATCGCCTCCAGCACGATCGCCGCGTCTTCGACGGATCGAGTAAATGGACCGATCTGGTCGAGACTCGACGCGAACGCGATGAGGCCATACCGGCTGACGCGACCGTACGTCGGCTTCATGCCCACCACGCCGCACAGGGCGGCCGGCTGGCGGATCGAACCGCCGGTGTCCGTGCCCAACGCGATCATCGCCTCGCCGGACGCCACCGCTGCCGCGCTGCCGCCCGAGCTGCCTCCGGGGACCCGGTCGAGATCCCAGGGGTTGTGCGTCGGGTGATAGCCGGAGTTCTCCGTCGAGCTGCCCATCGCGAACTCGTCGCAGTTCGTGACGCCCAACATCAGAGCGCCGGCATCGAAGAGTCTCGAGACAGCGGTACCGGTGTACGGCGGTTTGAAGCCACGGAGGATCTGCGAGCCTGCCGTCGTCTCCACACCACGCACGCACAGCACGTCCTTGACGGCCATCGGGATTCCGACGAGCGGACCCATGTCACCGTTGTTGATCCGCGCGTCGGCTTCTTCCGCCTGCTTCTCCCACAGCTCGGGGGTGAACCGAAGGAAGGCTTTCACGCGACGATCGAGCTTCTCGATCTGGTCGATGTGCGCCGTCACCAGCTCGGCCGCCGAGAACGAGTGAAGGCGCAGTTGCTTCGCCGCCTCCCTGATCGTCAGCTCGGTGAGGTTGGTCACGCCTCCTCCTGGATCGAGGGCACGCGGAAGAATCCGTCCACCGCCGCGGGCGCGTTGGCGAGCGCCTCGGCCTGGCTCAGACCAGGGCGCGGCACGTCCTCGCGCAATGTGTTGGCGACCTCGACCACCTGCGCGGTCGGCGGGATCGAGTCGGTGTCCAGCTGCTGCAGCCGGTCGATGTGCGCGAGGATGCCGCTCAGCTGCTCGGCATAGAACTCCTCGTCGCCGGGCTCGAGGCCAAGACGCGCGAGCATGGCGACATGGCGGACCTCATCACGCGAAAGCGGCACAGACAAAGTTTCGTGCACCAGAGGTCTGCCGCGTATTCGCGGCGCCCGGCTGCTCGAGCCTAGAGCTTAGTTTCGACTCCAGTTCCGGCTCGATAGCAGACCGATCAGCACCGGTATCCCGGCCACCGCCCCGAAGACGGTAAGGGTCATGGCACCAGAGGCGATCCCTGCCACGGTGCGACCCCATCGCTTCCGCTTGATCAGGCCGATCGCGCCGAGCACGCCCGCGACTGCCGAGCCGGCCGAGTACGCGGACGACGTCACGAGGACGACCCAGATGCGGCCAACCGCGGACGGTTCGGTAAGAAAACCGATGATGAACCAGGCCCAGTAGAGCTCCACCGCTGCGCCGAGCAACAGAACCGGCCACACCCACCGCGGCGTGGTCCAGTCTGCGGGTGTCACTCTTTCCTCGACGGCTTGTCGTGCGGCCATTACTTTGGCACCAGGGCCAGGAACTGCTCTTCGTCCAGGATCGCCAGCTTGAGCTTCTGAGCCTTCTCGAGCTTTGAGCCCGCATTTGGGCCTGCAACTACATAGGTCGTCTTTGCGCTCACGCTCGCTGCGGCCTTCCCGCCAAGCTTGCGAACCAGCGCCTCTGCGTCGGGCCGGCTCATCGTTTCGAGCGTCCCTGTGAAGACGAATGTCTTGCCGGTCAGCGGCCCTTCACCAGGCGGCTCGACTGCGTGCGGCTCGACGCCGGCGGCGAGCAGCTTGCCGACCAGCTCGCCACCTTTGCTCTTGAAGTACGCGTGCACCTCGCGCGCCATGTTCGGCCCGACGCCCTCGACGCGCTGCAGCTCCTCCTCGCTCGAGCTGCGCAGGTTGGCCATGGTGCCGAAATCCGCTGCGAGAAGGTCCGCCGTCGCCTCGCCCACCTGCGGGATACCGAGCGCGTAAAGAAAGCGGCCCAGCTCGGGGCGCCGGCTCTCGGCGATGCGGTCGAGCAGGTTCTGCCCGGACTTGTCCGCGAATCCTTCGAGCTGCACGATCTGTTCCTTGGTGAGGCAGTAGAGGTCGCTCGGATCGTCGACCCAACCGCGCTCGATGAGCTGGCCGATGGTCGCGTAGCCAAGACCTTCGATGTTCAGCGCGCCACGACTGGCGAAATGACGCAGCCGCTCCAGGCGCTGCGCACCGCAGAACGGGTTGATGCACCTGTGCGCGATGTAGGGTTCCTCGCGGACGACCTCGCCTCCGCAGACGGGGCATTTCGCCGGCATCTTCCAACCCGGCTTGGGGTCCTTGACGCTGACTATCTCCGGGATGACGTCGCCGGCGCGATGGATGATGACTCGAGCCCCGACGTACACGCCCTTCTCGTTGACCTGCGCCTCGTTGTGCATGGTCACGTTGCGGACGGTCACCCCTCCGACCACCACCGGCTTGACGTGGGCGACCGGTGTGAGCACCCCGGTGCGGCCGACGTAGCAGGCGATCTCCTCCACTTCAGTCTCCGCCTGCTCTGGCGCGTACTTGAAGGCGATCGCCCAGCGTGGCGAGCGCGCGACGAAGCCAAGCTCCAGCTGTTGCGCGAAACCGTCGACTTTGATCACCACGCCGTCGATCTCGTGCTCGAGCTCGTGGCGTCGCTTCTGCCATTCCGCGTGGTACTCGATCACCTCTTCGATCGAGTTGAGCCTTCGGCGATGCTTGTTGACGCGGAAGCCCATCTTCTCCAGGGAGCGGAGCACGTCCCATTGCGAGCGGTTCGCTCCGCCCGGATCAAGCGTGTACATGAATGTCTGCAGGTCGCGGCTCGCGGTCACGTTGGGGTCGATCTGGCGCACGCTGCCCGCGGCGGTGTTGCGCGGATTGACGTAGCGAACCTTTCCGGCGGCCTCCATCTCGCGGTTCAGCTTTTCGAACGCCGCGATCGGAAAGTAGACCTCCCCTCTCACCTCGAACACATCGGGCAGGCCCGCTGCCGGCGTGATCGTCAGCGGCACGCTGCGGATGGTGCGCACGTTGGCCGTCACGTCTTCGCCCACGGTCCCGTCGCCACGGGTCGCCGCCCGCTGCAACCGGCCCTTCGCGTAGGTGAGGCTGATCGCGAGGCCGTCGATCTTCAGCTCGGCGCAGTACGTGACCTTGTCCCCGATCGCGGCCCGCACGCGCTTGTCGAAGGCGCGAATCTCGCCCTCGTCGAATGCGTTCTGCAGGCTCAGCATCGGTGAGCGGTGGCGCACCTTGGCGAACTGCTCGGACGCCTCCCCGCCCACCCGCTGAGTCGGCGAGTCCGCTGTCACGAGGTCCGGCCGCTCGTCCTCGATCCTGCGCAGTTCGAGAAACAGCGCATCGTACTCGGCGTCGGAGACCTCGGGCTGGTCCAGCACGTGGTAGGCGTGCTCGTAGCGGCGAACTAGCTCGCGAAGCTGCTCGACTCTGACCGCCGGGTCGACGAGCTTCTTTCGCTTGCTCATTTGGTCAACGGCGCGAGCATGCCGCTGAGAATTTTCAGACCGGCCCTGTCGAACTTGATCACGAGCTCTTCGTCGGTGCGCGTCAGCGTGCTCTTGACCACGGTGCCGGCTCCGAACGCCGGGTGCTTGACACGATCACCGCTGGTGAACCGCTGCACGAGAGGCGCCGCCGGCGCGGCCTGCACCTGCCGTTCCTGGTAGCGCTCCTTGTAGCCCTGACGCGGAGGCGCCACTGGTGCGCTGCCCTTCGGCGCAGCGAGCTGTGACTGCGGGATCTCCGTCAGGAACCGGCTCGGAAAGGCGGGCTGCGAGCGGCCGTAGAGGTGGCGGCGGAACGCGCAGCTCAGGTAGAGCCGATCTTTCGCACGCGTCATCCCCACGTAACACAGGCGGCGCTCCTCGGCCATCTCGGTCTGCGCACCCACCGCCGAGGGATTCTCCTCACGCTCGTCCAGGGCTCGCTGATGCGGTAGCAGTCCCTCCTCCATGCCGACCATGAACACCACTGGAAACTCGAGGCCCTTGACCATGTGCAGCGTGATCAGGGTTGCCCCTTCCCCGTTCTCGTCGTAGGCGTCGACGTCGGAGACCAGCGCGATCTCGGCCAGGAAATCCTCCATACCCTGCGCCGGTTCGCGGTCGTCGAAGCTTTCAGCAAGACCGCGCAGCTCGTTGAGGTTCTCCATCCGCGCCTCGCCCTGCGGCGTGCCATCGAGATAGTGCTGGCGCAAGCCCATGACTTCGATCACGTGATCGAGCAGCTCGCTCGGCCGCAGCACGCCCATGACCGAGCGGATCGATTCGATCTGCGACCGGAACTTCTGCAACGGCGCGATGGCGGGACGCGGCACGCCCGGCACGCGGCCTGGGTCCTCTAGCAGCGACAGGATGTCCGCTTCCTGCTCTCGTGCGAAGGCGTTGAGGGCGTCGACGGTGACATTGCCGATTTTGCGCGGGGGCACTGACACGATGCGAGAAAAGCTGAGGGCGTCCTTGGGGTTGAAGGAAAAGCGTAGGAACGCGACCACGTCCTTGACCTCGCGGCGCTCCCAGAAGCGGATGCCCCCGACGAGGCGGTAGGGGATGCGCCGGCGCGCGAGCACATCCTCAAAGGAACGTGACTGGGCGTTGGTGCGATAGAGGACCGCGAAGTCCGAGTAGCCACGGTTCTCGGTCCGGCGCAGGCGCTCGATCTCGTCAGCGACGAACTCGGCTTCCTCGATCTCGTTGTACGCCTGCATCGCCATCACCTTCTCGCCGCCGGCGCGCTCCGTCCAGAGCTTCTTCTCTGCTCGCTCCGGGTTGCTGCGGATGACTGCGTAGGCCGCGTCGAGGATGGCCTGGCTCGAGCGGTAGTTCTGCTCCAGCCGCACGATGTGGGCGTCCGGGTAGTCCTTGCGGAAGTCGAGGATGTTTCGGATGTCGGCACCGCGAAAGCGATAGATGGACTGATCGTCGTCTCCGACGACGACCAGGTTCCGGTGCTCCAGGGCGAGCTGATTGACGAGCACGTACTGCGCCCGGTTGGTGTCCTGGTACTCGTCGACCAGCACATGGCGGAAGCGATCGCGCCACTTCTCGAGCGCTTCGGCGTCGGTGTTGAAGAGCTCGACCAGCTTCATGATCAGGTCGTCGAAGTCGAGGCCGCCGGACCGGCGCAGGACTTCCTGGTAGGACTCGTAGACGCGGCGCACCACCTCGTCGGCGTAGCTGCGGTTCGGGTACTCGTTTGGTCCCTTGAGCTCGTTCTTGGCCTGTGAGATGGCGTTGCTCAGCGCCCCGAGCGGGTAGCGCTTGGGGTCGAGCCGGAGCTCGTCGAGCACCCGCCTGAGCGCGGCCCGAGTGTCGTCGTCGTCGAAGATGACAAAGCTGTTGACGATGCCGATGCGCTGCGCCTCGCGCCTCAGGATCTTGACCGCGGTCGAGTGGAAGGTGCCGACCCACATGTTCTTGGCTTCTTCGCCCACCAGGCTTTCGACCCGTGCGCGCATCTCCTTGGCCGCCTTGTTGGTGAAGGTCACGGCGAGCAGCCGGTCGGGCCATACGCGGTGGGTTTCGATCAGGTAGGCGATGCGTGCCGTGAGCACGCGTGTTTTCCCACTGCCGGCCCCGGCGAAGATCAGCAGCGGCCCCTCGCCATGCGTGACTGCCTCGCGCTGAGGCGGGTTCAGGCGCGCCAGCAACGCGTCGACTTCGGGCGTGGACGGTCCTTCGATGGCCATAGGGAGTTCGAGTCTACCGGCTGCCATCTACCCGCCCTCCACCCCCTAACCCCTCTCCCACGACGGGAGAGGGAAATCGCCGGATGTCGCGGTTTGCTTCGTTACACTCTCCGTGCCCTTGGCCCGAGAAGTGGATTTCGGCATGCGCGATCACCTGCTCTACGAGCTGGCACGCGATCTCAGCTCGTCCCTCGAGCTCGAGGTAGTGCTGCGCAAGGTGATGGACCGCGTGATCACCCTCATGCACGCGTCACGCGGGTTCATCGTGCTGGTCGACCCGGTCGCAGGCACCATGTCGGTGCAGATGTCCGGCGGCGAGGCCGACCCGGAGCAGACGCGTCTGTTTCTTGGGTCGAAGACGGTCATCGAGCACGTTGTGAGGACCGGCCAGGCCGTCGTGGCAACCGACGCCAGCCTCGATGATCGATTCAAGGGACAGCAGTCGGTCATCCTGCAGAACCTGCGGTCGATCATCGCCGTGCCGCTCGTCACCAAGGGGAAGGTCATCGGCGCGGTCTACGTCGACAACCCGTTTCGGGCGGCCATCTTCGAGGAACAGGACAAGGAGTTTCTCCAGGCGATCTCGGACCTGGCCGCGATCGCGATCGACAATGCGCGCCAGTACGAGCGCTCGAACTTCCTGCGCCAGCTGTTCGAGCTCCATGTCAACAAGCAGGTCACCGACTATGTTCTTGCGCGCTCTGACATCAACACGAAATTCCTCCCCGGCGAGCGCCGCGAGGTCACCATGCTCAACTCCGACATTGCAGGCTTCTCCACGCTGTCTCAGACCATGGAAGCCGAGGAGTTGGTGGAGTTCCTCAATCACTACTTCGCCCGGATGATCGACGTCGTCCTGACACATGGCGGCAACATCGACAAGTTCCAGGGCGACGGCATGCTGGTGGTCTTCGGTGCACCCAACCCCATGCAAGACCACGGCGCCCAGGCGCTGAAGGCGGCCCGGGGGATGGTGCGGGAGATCGAGCGCTTGAACACCGAGCTGGTTTCGGACGGCAAGTCGACGATCTCGGTCGGCATCGGATTGGACACCGGAAGTGTGGTCGCGGGGCATGTCGGGTCGGACCGCAGGCTCGAGTTCACGCTGATTGGCGTCCCGGTCAACAACAGCTCGTACCTGTCCAAGGTGCGGCCGGCCAAGGTGCTGATGTCCGAGACGACGCGAGGCTTGCTGCCGGATGGGTTTGAGGTGGCGGGCTTCGAGCCAATGCTGCTCAAGGGCGCCAGCGAACCGCAGGCGATCTATGAGCTTCAGATCACTCTCGCGTCCGAGGACTGAGCCTCAGTTTTTCCACCCCGTTGGCGCCAACGGGGCCCAATCACGACGAAAATTCCACTCCTTATGAACCAACGGGGCGTAGTCAGTTCAGGCTTCGGCCCCTATTTGCACTCCCAGCGGCCGGGGCCGTAGCGGTTGTACAGCCAGGCCGCGGCGTTGGCGTTAGCCACCGGGTCAAACGGCGACTGGCTGGCCCAGGGCGTGCCGGACCAGGTGCTGGGTAGGAACTGGAAAAGCCCAGACGCCTGGCTGCTGCTGTTCACCGAGTTGGGGTGGTACCGCGACTCACACCACGCGATGCGCATCGCCCACACGACGGCATCGTGTCCAAGCGGACTGAATGCGTCGGTGATTATCTTGCCGATCCAGGCAGGCGGCGGCGGGTGGTTGTTCAAGGCGGCGATGCGCTGCGATTCCGCCTCGGCGGCGGCGAGAGCGTCGAGCTGCGCCTGGTAGTCGGCCAGGCCCTGTTTCAGGTCCTGGGTCCATGCGTTCACCTGCGCCATCTGCGCCGCCTGCACGCGCTGGGTGCGGGTCTGCTGCACGACCGAAGCCCGGTCGTAAGCGTTCAGCTGCGTGACGGCGACGGCGTACTTCACATCCACCGGCTGCTCGAGCCGAGGCAGAATCACGCCCGCAAGAATCACGGTCCAGACCAGGACCGCACGAAACAATGGCAGCAAACCCTTCCTAACGCTCCTCTTCGCATTAGCCCCACCCCGGGGCGTTGATCAGGCCTGAGCTCTTGGCGAAGACGTTGGAAGGGCTGCTCAGTTACCGCGGAAGGGCACCTTACCAAAAGGGTCCCGGCTTTGTCTCGCTCTAGAAGTCCTAAAAAAGGTGGGTTAGACGGCGCCTGAGGAGCTTGCGGCCGGCAGGTTCTCTGTATTCGGGAAGCAGCTGTTTGATGGTCTGAAAAGCTGCCTCGGTCAGCGACTCGGGAGTGTGGCCGGCGGTCTCGATCGGCTTGCCGATGACCACCCGGATCCGCTTGCGAAACCAAAGGTCTTTGGTGCCCGAAAGGGCGACGGGAACGACAGGCACGCCGGCCTTGATCGCGAAGTGGGCGAAGCCCTTTTTGAAGGGCATGAGCTCCCCCTCTTTCGGTCCGTAGTTGGCCTCCGGGAAGATCGCCACGGCTCCCCCAACCTCCAGGCAGTGATCCACGTGGTGAAACAGAGACTGGTCGCTGTGGCGGTCGCGGACGACGGGCACGTAGCCACCTGTCGTCCGGATCAGCCACCACTGAAACTTCCGCGTCACCAAAAGGGTCGGGTCGGCCAGGAAATGGATGCGCGGCTCGACCGGGAACAGCAGCAGGAGCGCGAACTCGTCCAGCCAGTTCAGGTGGTTGGCGATGACGATGTAGTTCCCAGCTCGCGGGACGTTCTCGCGGCCCTCGACCTGGAATTGAAAGCACAGCCGCAGAAGCGGCACGCCGATCAGGCGGACGATCCGATAAGGAAAGTTCGCCCGGCGGTTGACCGGAAGCAGATCCGCGGGTGGCAGCGCGGTGCTTGCCATTCCGACGCGAGTCTAAGCCTGGTTCAGACGGTATGCTCCAGCGAGAGTCCGCGGAACCGGTGGCTTACGTCCACCGTTCCCCAGCAAACCCAGCCCAGGCCGGCAACCCACAGGCAATACGTGACTGCCGCGAACAGTCCCGGCCCTTCGGCCGGTGCGCCGGTCCAGGTCGAAACACTGATCGCGAGCAGCCCTACTCCGGCAAGCAGGCCAAGCCCGTCGACCCAGCGCGGGAAACGCTCGGCACCGAATCCAATGGCTGAGGCGACCAGGAACCAGATCCCAATAAGTGCGAGCGGCCACGCCGACCACCCGCGGTAGGCCTCTCCGCTCAGCAGTCCCGCGACCGCGAAGAGCTGGAGCACGATCAGCCAGACGGTCCCAACTACACCAAAGAAGCCCACGAACATGCCCCAGGCCGGTCCCCGCATCGGGTGACTGAAGAGCGCGATCGCCACTGGCAGAAGGAGCGCCGCCCACGCGAGGAGGAACCAGCCGCGAACGGAAGTCCAGCCGGCGACCTGGCTGATTACGGCGCCCAGCAGGGCGACCGCCGACATGTAGGTGAGCACGCCGGTCCAGCGCATCCCGCGAGTCATGACCACCGCGAGGATGAATGCCACCCACGCGATGAGGATCACGCTCCGAGCGGTTTCCCATCCGAGAAACTGGCAGAACAGCGCGCCGATGAACACAGCAACGGTGAACCAGATGAGGGCGGCGGTCCAGCGCACTCGGCTATTCTCCCGGATGATCACCCGTTTTCGGCGCGGTCTTTCGCCGCCGGCAACCACACACTCATTTCCCTCATGACAAATAGTGTTAGCAATCAGCCGAAGGACTTTGTGACCCATCAGCCGAACTTGCACATTAGATTGGTGCCGGCGCAGGAATTTGAACCCCGGACCATCGATTTAAAAGCTTGCCCCGGACTCCGCAGGACGCTTCCCCAGGCCTCCTGCTGATCGATTCACCGCATCTTGCCTCCTCGTGGCACCCTAAGCCTCCTCGGCCTGTCCAGCATTTAGTGTCACTGAGCCTTTGCCTTCGAGTCGCTGAGCGAGTAGCTTCTAAGTGTGATCACGGTGCGGTTGAGGACGGTGGATGCGTTTGCCGACATGCCGTTTACCGGCAATCCTGCGGCGGTGCTCGTGCTCGACGAAACACCGTCGGATGAGTGGATGGCGGCGGTCGCGCGGGAGATGAATCTGTCCGATACGGGGTTCGTGATCCGTGAACAGCTGCCCGACGCCGACTTTCGGCTCCGCTGGTTCACGCCGACGACCGAGGTCGATCTCTGCGGCCACGCGACTCTCGCCTCGGCCCACTGCCTGTTCGAAGACGGCGTTGGTGGGCCCATTCGGTTCGCCACCCGGAGCGGCGTTCTCACGGTCGATCACCGGGCCGACGGCTCGCTGGCTATGGACTTTCCGGTCTGGGCGTCCACCGAGTTCGAGGCGGCCCGGAGTGCCGTAGCGATGGCACTCGGCGCGCCCGTGGAGTGGACGGGCCGGACAGACAACAAGGCCTTCCTGCTCGCGCTCATGAGGGACGAGGGCGCGGTTCGCGACCTGAACCCCGACCTCGCTGCCGTGAACGAGCTCGAAGCCTCCGTCGGCTTGATCCCCACCGCGCCGGCCGATCCAGGACGCGGATACGACTTCGTTTCACGCGTCTTCGCCCCGAAGGCCGGCATCCCGGAGGATCCGGTCACCGGCAGCGCGCACACGGTGCTGGCACCGTTCTGGGCCGAACGCCTCGGGCGGACATCGCTGGTGGGCCTTCAGGTGTCTTCGCGTTCGGGGCTGGTCGGCGTCGAGCTAAACGGCGACCGGGTGACCATCACGGGTCGGGCGATCACCGTGTTCGACGGCGCGCTCAATAGAGCGGCGGAACCCGAGGCAGCAATAGCTCACACGGGACCTGTGTAACCGCAGCCTGGCCGGGCGAGTCGCACTCTCGCTCGATCAACGGCGATCGCGTCGGCAAGCAGGCAGGGCCATCGCTTGACTGTTCCGAGCCAGAAATGAATTCGATTTTGGTGCCGGCGCAGGGATTTGAACCCTGGACCATCGGTTTAAAAGTTGGGCTAAGCGACGTTCGCCGCGTGCCGCCGGACCCCTTTAAGACCCATTCTGTATTCAAAATCGCCTTCCAGTTGTTCAGCCCGTTTCGCCGGGTATCGCGGAAGTCCGTCCTGGTGGCAGCACTAACGGCAGCACTTCTTGCCCCGACCGCAGACCGAGCCGCAACTTATATGCTCGGCGAGTCATGCAATTAATTGAGGTCAGCGAGGTAGGCGTTCGGGCAGCGATCGTCCGGCTAACCAGTCCGAAATCATCGCTTGTGTGGCTAGCGTTCCCGATGATCCATCTCGGGGAGCCATCCTATTACCGGCAAGTCGAGGAGAAGATGGCTGAGTGCGATCTGGTTCTGGCAGAGGGCGTCGACTCGAAGATCGTCCGCGCGCTGACTTCCTCTTATCGACTCGCCGCAGGACCGGCTCAGGACGTCACTGTGCAGCCGGCGTTCAGAACCTCAGCAGCGGATCACATGACCGTCCAGCCCTCGGACATTAGTGCGGATGAGTTCGACCGCGCCTGGCACAAAATGCCACTGGGCCTCCGCATCGGAATCCCTTTGCTCGCGCCGCTTTACGGACTCTGGTTGCGATACGTGGCGAATCCTGACGACTGGCAGCCAAAGCTCGAGACGTATGACCTCCCTTCCAACGAGGAAGTCCTTATGGAAGGGGGAGCGCCCGAGTTCTTTCAGTTGCTGATGCATCGGCGAAACGAACACTTGCTTCACCAGATTGCAGCGGTCCAAGAGCGGCGGTCAAACGAGGTCCGAGTAGTTGGGGTTGCCTGGGGCGCCAAGCACATCGGCGCCGTGGTCGGTTATCTGAGCGCCGAATGGGGATATATTGCTCGCTCCGCAGATTGGGTGACGGTTTTCGATTACTCCAAGTGACGCCCCAATGAGCATCGATCATCTAGACCGATATGGGCTCCCTGAACCTCAGCGCCGGGCCGCTGACGCGTTGGATCGTGCACTCGGCTACCGGAGGCTGGAGCGGGAGCGACTGTGTATCGACTCGCGAGGAACCGCAATTGGCCGCTCGATGGCAAGTAATCCACCGAATCGCCAGTCTTAGAGTCATGACGAAGTTGGACTGACCTGCCGCTGTACTCAGCAGTCCAGCGCAATCAGGTCAAGCAGCAGCTCCCAAGACCGATCCAGGGCCGATGGCACGGCGACCTAGTCCTTTCCAATGGGCACACTGCTGTACTTGCTCGCCTCGGATCGGACTCCTGGCAGGTGCTGGCCCCGACCGTCCTTAGGCGCGAGATTCGCCAGTCCAACGATCCCAGTCGGCGTCGCCCATGGAGCAGATTGGAGCTTCCCACGCCCGCCCTGCTCTTTTGTCAGCCCAAGGCAAGGAGTGCATATGTGTACGTGGGCGAGATTCACAACTATCCGGTTGGCGGTTACGGCGTCGGGGGTGGTGGCCAATGGCATACCGCCTGGACCGACTTCGAAATCCGGCCAGCGCTTCCGCAGGAGCTTTGGAACGTCTTCCAATTTCGCGCGTTGTACATCGACGACAAGCCAGTCTCCCTCCCAGGCGAGGAGTTCGAGGCAAGCGATGTCTTCGAGGCATTGGATCCGATCAGACGTCGCCGCCGGGCGACGGTAAGGATGGACCACCGCGTACGGGGAAAGCTGATCTATTCGAAGGAGGAGCGGTCGCGAATCCTGGTTCACGAACATGATGGCGCCGTCCGGCGGGCTCGGGCCACGCATGAGCAGGCGGCTCACGAGGCGCTGTACCTGTTTTGGAGATACGGGGCGCTGACGCCATATCTTGACTGGCGACTGCGCACGCGAACTAGGCGCTAGCGCCTTCGTCTAAGTGGGGCCCGGGGCCAGATTTGAACCGGCGACACCTTGATTTTCAGTGGCAGCAAAGAGCTGTCGCCGCGTGCCGTGACGTGGCACCTGAATACGAAATCGGAAGAGTTCGTCCGCGGTCAACCGCCTGAAATGCCACAAATCTCGCGCCTTGGCAGCACTAGTGGCAGCACTAGGCCGATTTTCGGGGCTTCAGGCCCTCGCGCGGTCCCTGCTCAGAGTCTGTTTTGAATACGAATTGGGTGGTGCCGGCGCAGGGATTTGAACCCTGGACCATCGGTTTAAAAGACCGTTGCTCTGCCAAGCTGAGCTACGCCGGCTACTTGGAGATTGTCCCAATTTCCAGCCCCTGGCCCACTGCTCACCACGCCAAGTCCGCCGGAATGGCTGTATCCGGAGCCTGGGCCACAACCAAATTGGGCGACATGTCGCTACTCGCTGTGCCACCAATCACTTTTGCGCCGGTTCGATCCGGCGCTGTAGCCTTCCCCCGTTGAAAGCCTGGGTCGTTCGGGAGCTCGGCGGGCCGGAATCCCTTCGCCTGGAGGAGATCGATCCAGGTAAGCCGGCGGACGGCATAGTGCGCATCAAGGTGCGCGCGGCTGCGATCAACTTTCCCGACGCACTAATGGTCGCCGGGCTCTACCAGGTAAAGCCTGAGCTCCCATTCGTCCCTGGCGTGGAGGTGAGCGGCGAGGTGATCAGCGCGCCGTCCGCATCCGGATTCAAAGCAGGTGATCGCGTGATGGCACTGGTCGACCACACCGGTCTGACTCGGGGCGGCTACTCAGAGATCGCGGACGCTGAACCGGGCACCGTCACTCGCATCCCTGACAGCTTGCCGTTCGAAGAGGCGGCCGGCTTCACCTTGATCTTTCAGACCGGCTGG
>Ga0209011_1000143_pt1 | contig 36083 bp, 37 predicted proteins | sample BlaSpr_A8_OM1_M3_FD_187986 | JGI IMG/M metagenome (GOLD analysis project Ga0209011, IMG submission 187986) | Forest soil microbial communities from Thunder Bay, Ontario, Canada - Black Spruce, Ontario site 2_A8_OM1_M3 (SPAdes) (version 2) | ecosystem: Environmental > Terrestrial > Soil > Boreal... | reverse complement strand
CCGGAAAATCTCAACTTCCGAGCTTTTGACGCGAAACTTTTTTGGCAGCCTCACAGCTTGGCTGTTCCCGGACTTAAATACGCGAGCGATGGCCATGATTTGCCTCCCGGATATATATACAGCACTGTATATACATTTGCAACTGCCAATTCCCGAGCTCTGGGCCGAGCAGAGGGCGAGAAGGGGCGCAAAAGGGCACGGGGACGTTGAGGATTGAAACGTGGGTATGGCATAAGGCGACACACCGAGAATTGTCGTGGGTCACGCGTTGAATCTTAGGGTGCTAGGTCCACCAACAAAGGACTCGAATTCTAAGTGAATTTGCAGTAGTATGAGAGTGATTCCGGGCTATAAAAGGATCACCCCAATGGCGCTAAAAACAAAGCAAATTAGAAAACAGCCGCAAGCCGAACGGGCTACGCGCAAGTCAAAGTTTCAGGCTGATTTGGCTCCTGCCGAAGACCGCATGGTTCGCGGTTTAAAGCAAGAGTTGCAGCTGACCAGCAACACGGATTTTCTTTCTGACGCCCTAGCATTGTTCCGGTGGGCAGTATGGGAAAGAAAGCGCGGTCATCGCATTTTTAGTGAAACTGAAACGGGCGCGCGCAAGGAATTGGTGCTGCCGCGGCTCGAACGCGTCGCGCCAGAGATCATGCTCCCGCGCGTGGAAATTTCCTGGACGCCGCGCGAACTGGAGAGCCTTGCCGATCTCGCATCGCGAGAACCCGCCCATCCTACCGAAACCCTCATCCGGGCAATGAGAGGCTGAGTGGCCGTTCTCATCCGTCGTCTCGAAGAACACGACGAAGTCGAGCCTTTCGACTGTGGCGACGAGCCGCTCAACAATTATCTGAAGCGCCACGCATGGGCGAATCAGCAGAAAAGCTCCATCGGTGTGACTTACGTGGCGATCGATGAAGGGGCCCCGCTCAGCGTGATTGGATATTTCACTCTCGCGACGGCAAGTGTGCCTCGGGACGCCTTCCCAAAGAAATATGTGCGCGGCCTTCCGCCATACGAATTGCCTCTGATTTTGCTGGCGCGACTTGCGGTGGACCGCCGATTTTCGGGCAACGGCCTCGGACACGCGCTCATTTCCGAAGTCTTCAAGATCGCACTTCGAGTCGCCGATGATGTGGGATGCCGCTGCATCATTACGGACGCATACCGAGACCGGGTGGATTGGTATGCGCGGTATGGTTTCGTCGCCCTGGAGGGCGCCGCCGAGAGTGGTCCTCAACGGATGTTTCTCGACATAAGAACGATTCGTATGGCGAACAAGAGTACGCAGTAGTCGTCTTGTGATCACGCCGAATGAGGTCCGCTTTGTTCGCCATGTGTCTTTGTGTGGCCAAGGACTGGCGTTTAGAGAACAGATGCGGCCAAGTGACTTCTTCTACCTTTGCTACGGGAACAGAATCCAGCTTTTTGGTCAAATCATCTCCAATTTCCGCAAGGGCTTCAAAAGAAGATGGGTAGAACGGGAATACCGAATTATCAAAGAATGCTCATCCAACGCTTCCAAGTTTACCGGGCCTCAAAAAAAGTGGACGCCCAACTTCAATTCGACTTGTGCGCTTGTCCCTACGGCGGAGCTAAGCCAGTTTGAGCGAAAAATTCTAGCGCGGCTTTTCAGGCTTCGCCTTCGCGACCTCGAAATGCAAATCCCGGAAGAATCAATACTACCGGAAGAGGAAGACGCCTTGGCATCTCTGCCAAAAAAGAAGTACGAAGAGGGGCGCCGAAGGCTAGTTCTCCACAAGCGGTTTGAAACGGTGCGCAATCGAAAGCTCGTACAAAAAGCGAAAGAGCATTTCATAGCCAAACACGGAAAACTGTTTTGTGAGGGTTGCGGATTTGACTTTCAGCTTAGATATGGAGTCCGCGGACGTGAGTTTATCGAAGCTCACCACTCAATACCGATCGCGCGGATCGCACCTGGTACTTTGTTGAAAGTGACGGATCTTCGGATGGTCTGTGCGAACTGTCACAAGATGCTGCACATCCATCGTTGGATCACAGTTCGGGAGTTGAAGAAAATATTGCGAACGTGTGCGCAAGGTCGCAGTCCCCGAATCACATGACTCTACTTGTGACACCTTCTCTCGCTGGCGACTTGGGGGGGGGGCATTAGTAGGAGTGTCTGGCGATTTCATTTCTGAGCGAGTTGGCCAATTAAATCCTTCGCCTGTTGTTCCTCATTTCCTGCGTACTTCCACAACGCCTGCAACATATCGCCTTTCCAGTATTTCGTGCCTCCGAGGTCCTCGGAATAATTGATTGCTACTTCGAGTTTTTGTAGGCCCGGAAATGCCTCCTGGAGAGCGTCATACCGTTTCTGCCCAAAGATGTAGTCACCGTCAAAGGGGTCCAGCTGTTCCTTATGGACATCGCCAAAAAATCCTTCGACTGGTTATACGCATCGAGAGCGCGAACAAGGTGTCGATATGTGTCTTCAACGGCTTGATGCTCGTTCTTAGGAAATTTTGCCGCGCACTGTTGCTCGCTTTGTTGAATGTCGCCTATCTTCAGCAGGACGTCTGTTAAGCGCCGGGAAAACTCTGGTTGATTTGCTCCAACCGTTACTACGACGCTCATTTCGTGAACTGTGGATTGAACCCGCTGCAATTCGGCGAGGCCTTCGTTACGTTTCTGTGTGCCGCACGAGATCAAAGAGAGAGTAAGAGCAAAAAGACAAATCACACTCCAAGATAACCTTTGCGATCCGCGACTACTTGCGTCACAGCAATCTGCATGTGACGAACAAGTATCTTCAAGCAACGTCGCAGAGCAAACGCCTGGCACAAGGGAAATTGGTAGATGCTATCTTGCCGGGTGGCGTGCTGTCGGCGAGCAAATCAACTCTCATTCAGTAGTTGGTGTTGGAGCGTGCTTTCTAGGATTCGTTCGAGGGAAGGCACGGCGGGCGGAGGGCTTCGCTGGGTTATTGGACCCAAACGGACCCAGATTTTTTTCTGGGTCCGTTGTAAGTGCTTGAAAAGATGGCGGGGACGACGAGACTCGAACTCGCGACCTCTGCCGTGACAGGGCAGCGTTCTAACCAACTGAACTACGTCCCCGCTGAAGGGTGTTGCGCACGAATGGTGGGCAGTGTCCGATTTGAACGGACGACCTTTCGGGTGTAAACCGAACGCTCTAACCGCTGAGCTAACCGCCCTTCCAAATGCCTACGGAGAATATCGCTAACAAGTTATCCCAGTAGCCTTTGCGGTTCTTTCGCTTGCGTACAATCCCAAGCTTCTCTGTAAAGATCCGCTCAGCCCCTCAACAATATCATGGAACAATCATTCCGTGAAGCGTGACACCCAAATCCGTGAGGCGTGTCGGCAAAAGTGGATCAGTCCCGCTTCGCTACCGTCTCGCGCTCTTCTATCTCGTGTAGCTCGCGCCCCTGTGCAGCCATTCGCTTGCGGACTTTGCGCCTTTTGCCATGCTCTGCTCTTCCTTGCACTTTGTGCACGCAGCCAGTAAACTAATTTTCTCAACATTCAGCGAGGAATTCGAGCTACATGCTTCTTGCCCGCGATTACGTCGGCCATATGGCATCGGAAATAGTAAAGCGCCTGGTCGAGGGCGAACTCATTGAAACCAAAGCCCCTGCCGCCGTCGCTTTGCGTCTCCGTCAGCGCATGACGGAGGAGCTTACGGTTGAGGACCGGTTAAACGATGAAGTTCGCCAAATCCTCACCGAACACCAGGACGAAATGCGGCGCACCGGCGTGTCCTATCAGGAGATGTATAAAAAGGTGAAGGGGCAGCTGGCGCGCGACCGCAAGCTGGTGTTACGTTAACAGCGGCGCGCTTTGTGCGCTGTTTGCAGTTTCCGCAAGCGAGAATTGCGCTTAGATAAAACAAACGATCTTAAATCGGGGATTTCAGAAACGAATGCGACTCACCCGCGAAAAAATCATACGCCTTTCCCACCAACTTACGGATGTTCTCGTTTCCAGCGATGACGTGGAATTTGTGGAAGATCGTGACACCATTCGCCAGCAAGTAGTTCAAATTATTACCGCCACTCTTCGTGAAGAGGAGAAAGCCGACCTCCAAGTCCGCAAGCGCATCACCTCGCAAAAAAAAGAAATCCTCGAAGGCAGCGAAGAGTGGGACGTTCTTTACCGCAAATATTACGCCGACGAACTCCGCCGCCTGGGCATAGCCGCCACTCCCGACGATCGTCGCAGTAGCCAATCGTCATGACTAGCATCGTTACGTAGCTTCGCCAAAAAAAGAGCAGCCGATAGCGCCGCTCCTTCACTCCCTCTGAAATATTGCTTATGGCGTATCGGGCCGGCGCTTCAATGTCGGCCGGTCATCGTCGGTGCTGTTTGGATCTGTCTTTTGCTTGCTGGCTTGCTCAGTCTTTGTTCTCAGAGTCGGTTTGCCAGGAACATTATCCTGCGCCTTTCGCGCGAACATGATATTCCGCAACCGTGCTTTCACCGTGTCGAACTCGGAAGTGGTTACGAGGTACTCGGGCCGGGCCGGCAAAATTCGTGCGATCTCTTTTTGCGTATTCGCGATGCGCTCGGGCGTTGGTGGATGCGAGGAGAAAACCTTCGGAATCGTACCCGGCCGCCGCTTGTCATCGGTTTGGATTCGCTCGAAGAAGGTCACATAAGCATTCGGGTCGTAGCCGGCCTTATACATGTATTGCAGGCCAAGGAAATCCGCTTCGCGTTCCGCGTCACGCGAGAACTTCAGATAGGAAAACGGGATCGCCAGCTGCGTCGCTTCGTAAATTCCGTATCCCGCCCAGCCGCCGGGGCCCAACAATATCAAGGGAATTGTCGCCAGCTGCATCAGTTCGCCTTTGGTGGCTTGTTTTGTACCGTGCCGCGCTGTCACGTGTGAAATTTCGTGTGCCATCACGCCGGCAAGTTCGGATTCTTCCTGCGCGCGCAAAATCAATCCGCTGTTCACATAGAAAAAGCCGCCCGGCAGCGCGAATGCGTTCACTTCGTCCGAATCGATCACCTTGATAGTGAAGGGAACTCGCGCATCCGAATTGCGCACCAGGTTCTGACCCACCCGGTTCACGTATTCCACCACCGTCGGGTCATCAATCAATTTCGACGAGCGCTCCACTTCTTGCGCCAGCCCTTTACCCAGCGCAATTTCACGTTCCAGCGAGTAGAAATTCACGCCCTTGCCGACCCCGCGATTGCCGATAGCATCGACGTCTTCCTTGGAATTCTTCGGAGAAACCGTCTGCTGCTGCGGCACAGGCTTAGGGCCTTGCACATTTTGTTGCGATGTCTGCGGTGGGGTCTGCGGCGGCGTAGGTTGTGACTGTGGGCCCGCTATCGGATCTTGGGCCGTAGGTGGGTTCTGAGCTGCAGTGAGGGCAGGGCCAGCCAGCATTGCGAAAGCTAATGCTAAACTCAGGCTGTGCTTTTGTGTTCCTTGCATATCCCTTACCTCCACCTACCCTGAATACCTATCCTGAGTATACACACCCCGTCCGTCGAGCGAGGGTTGGGAACGTCCAGTACGTACGATGTGCCACTCCGGAATAAGGTTTCCTGCAACTTCAGCACGTCGCTCAGTCGAGCCCGCCAGCGGATCCACCGGCCGGTTCTGAACGTGGGGACCCTTAAGTACGACGTGTAGCGTGGGGGTAGGGTTTCCTCCGCATTGGCCAATTCGGTTCCTCCGGGCTTACGAATGTGCCTATACCGCATAGCGAGGCAGTTGACACTCCAGGCTGAGCCTTCTACATTCAAAGTTGCCCTTATGAGCGTGTCAAAAATTCAGATTGGTCAGTTGTGGAAGAAAGATGGAACCGCGGATACCTACCTGGTGACCCGCGTGTACACGGAGGCCCTCGCCACGATCGTCGTGCTGCGCAAATCGGGCTCGGAGGGCGAGGCCCTCACTCGCGTCCGTGCGGAACGCACCTCCGCAGGCCATAAAATTCCTGGCTTCTCGCCGGCCCAGGAAAACGAAAATTTCTAAGCCTCCGTTCTAAATCGACCGGACCTCCATTTTCACTACGTCATCAACCTTCATCAGTTCCTTAGTTAGGAACGGTTCGCCGTATTTCACTCCGATCATTTGGCCGTAATGGCGTGAAAGTTGGTTCATTTCATCTTCCAGTTGATCGAGGCCCAGAAACACGTCGCTTTTTTTCTGGGCAAGCGGAGGCCGGAACTGCGAGCCAAATGCCAGGATCGCACGCCGCCGCCGCTCGTACTGAGCTGTAATGTCTACGACGAACGTGGGCACCATATTTGCATACGCCGTGGAATACAAGATCTTGAACGGCCGGTAAGGTTTTCCTTCAATTGGCAATTGCTTCAAGCCAGCCAAGAAACACGCTTCATATCCTAAGGTCGAGGCATAGTAATGATCGGGATGCCGCGCTTCCCAGTACGGCAGGATTACCGTGGCGGGCCGCAATTCTCGGATTACGGTTGCCAATCGCAACTTGTTTTGCCGGCTCGACTGCACATCCGAATCCGGGACACCCAACACTTCGCGCCACACTACGCCAAGAAACTTTGCCGCTTTTGCTGCCTCTGTGGCCCGCGTCTTCGGAGTTCCGCGCGTCCCCATCTCCCCCGCGGTCAGATCCAGAATTCCGCACTTGTAGCCGCGCTGCGCCATTTTTAATAACGTTCCGCCGCAGGTTAGCTCCACATCATCGGGGTGCGCCGCAATTGCCAGCAAATCCAATTTCATTGTGCTCTCCTAGGTGTGCGGTCGATTCTACCAGCCTCACTCCCCGGACATGTCCTCCCCTCTCATTGTCTCCTGACATTGTGTTCTGCCGCCGTATCGGAGCGTTGTGATAACGTTCCTGTGCCCGATAAAAAATGGTTGCCATGGACTCAGAAAACAACGATTCGCTCGTGGGCCGTGTGGCGCTGGTTACAGGTGCGGCGAAACGCCTCGGCCGTGCCATCGCTCTCGGACTGGCCAAAGAAGGCGCTGACGTAGTTATTCATCATCGCTCTTCCCCTAACGAAGCTCGTGACGCGGTCGCAGAGATCAAGGGACTAGGCCGCAAGGCCGTGGCTATTCCCGCCGACCTGCGAAGCATTACCCAGATTCAGGGTCTGTTCGCGGAAACGCGAGCGCAGTTCGGCAAGCTGGATATTCTTGTCAATAGCGCCGCTAATTTTCTCCACTCCAAATTCGAGAGCACCACCGAAGAATTATGGGATGCCTCACTGGACACCAACCTCAAGGCGTCGTTTTTCTGCGCGCAGGCGGCGGCCCCGCTGCTGAAAGAAAATCGCGGTGTCATCATAAATCTAGCGGACGTGGGCGGTCTCCTTGGATGGACAGGGTATATCCCGCACTGCGTTTCCAAAGCTGGAATCGTGATGTTTACCCGCGTGCTTGCCAAGGAGTTGGCTCCCGAGGTTCGCGTGAATGCGATCGCGCCAGGCACCATCACCATGCCCGGCGATCCGCCAGAATGGGAGGCAAACTATATTAAGTTGGCGCCGCTGCGCCGTTCTGGTTTACCAGAAGACGTTACCCGCGCGGTCTCTTTTCTTATTCGCTCGCCGTTTATCACCGGGCACGTTCTGATCGTCGACGGCGGCCGCACTCTTTGAGCAAGTGCGCCGGAGTCAAACTAGACGCGATTGGTCTTCGCCGGACACGGATTCCCGATGTCAAAACGATCCGCCCGCCGGAGTTCCACGGTGCGGCTCTTTCTCAAGCAACTTCTCTACTCGCGCCACGTCTTCTGCTACATCTACGCTGATCGCATCGTGCTCTACTTCCGCCACGCGGATCTTCCAGCCATTCTCCAGCCAGCGCAATTGTTCCAGCTGTTCGATGCGCTCCAGTTCTCCCTGAGGTAAGGTGGCATATTCCAGCAAGGCCTCGCGCTGGAAAACATACAAGCCCAGGTGCTTTAGGTGGCGCACCTGAATTTTGCTTGCCGAGTCGCGTACCCAAGGTATCGGGGCCCGCGAGAAATACAGCGCATTGCCGTCGAAATCGAGCACCGTCTTCACCACATTCGGGTCCATGATGTCCGCGGGCACCTTTATGGGTGTGGCCACGGTTGCAATTGATGCTAGCGGTTCCTCCAATAAAGCATCCACCGCCGTATCCACGGCAGCGGGATCAAACAGCGGTTCGTCGCCCTGCACATTCACAAAAACCTCGCCTTCCACGTGCGCGGCCACTTCGGCAACACGTTCCGTGCCCGAGCGATGTTCCATTCTGGTCATGCGCGCTTCGCCGCCGAAGTTCTTCACCGCTTCCGCGATGCGCTCATCATCGGTAGCCACCATCACCCGGTCGGCCCTGCTTGCAAGTTTTGCGCGCTCATAAACGCGCTGGATCATCGGTTTTCCCGCTAGCGATAGCAGCGGCTTTCCGGGGAGCCGGGTCGAGCCATAGCGTGCCGGGATTACTACCACTACTTTTGCGGCGCCCATGATTTCAGTTCTCCAATTTGGCGATGCTACCACACGGAGCTCCGCAACTCCCTGTGTCCGCTGCCTACCAGAAATACTCTAATTTTAGACCCTGTGCTGTTTTGGACTTGTCTTCGTTTCTCGCAGTGGTAGAATTCAGCTAGTCCCTACCGCGCGGCCCATTCCCGGCAGGCCGGGATTATTGGAGGCGCCGTGAAACGCGATTTACCTCAGTTTCGCGTTCTGATTCTCACACTTAATTTCCTGTTGCCTGTTTATCTTCTGGTGCTGCACTCCACAGTCCTAGCCGCCGGTCAGACCTCGCACGATAATCCAATTGAGCATAATAACGATACTAAGCCCAGGGCAGAAGATGCCAAGGACAACCACGATACTAAACCCAAAGCTGAAGATCCTGCGGAGAACCTGAGCGTCAAAGACGACGTCCGGAGAGACACCCCGCCCGTCACCATAAAGTCCGGTCAAGCTATGCACATGGACGTTGACCTTGCCTTGGTCAACGTAACCGTTACCGATCCTTATAATCGCCTGGTCACCGGACTGGATCCAGACAACTTCCGTGTTTTCGAGGATAACGTCGAGCAGGAGGTCGTCAACTTCTCCGCCGAAGATGTCCCGATTTCCATCGGCGTAATTTTCGATTTCAGCGGCAGCATGGCCAACAAAATAAGTAAAGCGCGCGAAGCCGCGCTCCAGTTTTTTAAAACTTCTAATCCTCAGGACGAATTTTTTCTGGTCAGCTTCAACGAACGCGCCGAGCTCACCAGTTCGTTCACCAACAGCGTGGAAGACCTGCAGAGCCGCATGATGCTGACCTCTCCGAAAGGTCGCACCGCCCTACTCGACGCCATCTATCTCGGTCTCAGCCAGATGCGTGGAGCACACAACTCCAAGCGAGCCTTGCTCATCCTATCTGATGGAGGCGATAATCATAGTCGGTACAGTGAAAACGATATCAAGCGCCTGGTGAAGGAAGCTGACACCCAGCTCTATGCAATCGGCATCTTCGACCCGCAGGGATATCGCAATAGGACGCCCGAGGAACTCAACGGTCCTTCGCTTCTAAGCGAAGTTACCGAGATGACTGGCGGGCGGGTTTTTGCTGTGGGGAAACTCGAAGAACTTCCGGATATTGCGTCAAAAATCGGCATGGAGCTGCGAAACCAATATGTCCTTGGATATCGGCCAAGTAATAAAGCACACGATGCGCGCTGGCGCAAAGTTAAAATCAAATTGCGCCCCCCGCGAGGCCTCCCGCCCCTCAGCGTCTATTCGAAGACCGGTTACTACGCGCGTACTCACTAATCTTACTTTCATCCGCTTACCACAAGTCTTGCTGACCGCCTTGCTGCTATGTGGCGCGGCCCTACTGGCATTTACCGCCAGCGCGCAAATTCCCATTCCCAATGCGCAGCCCGCGCCTCCTGGGCAAGACCCCAATGCCTCCAAACAAGGGTCCAGCATTAAGGTTGACGTTAACCTGGTTGTCCTGCATACCACTGTTTTGGACGATCGCTCGCGCTTTGCCGACGGCTTGAAAGAAGTCAATTTTCGCGTATTCGAGGACAAAGTCGAGCAGAAGCTGGCCATCTTCAAGCGCGAGGATGTCCCCGTAAGCATGGGACTCGTCATTGATAACAGCGGCAGCATGCGGGATAAACGTCCGCGCGTGAACGAAGCTGCCCTCACTCTCGTGCAGGCCAGCAACCCTCAGGACGAAGCCTTCGTCGTCAATTTCAATGATGACTTTTATCTCGACCTGGACAAAGACTTCACCAACAGCATTCCTGAGCTGAAGGAAGCCTTGGAACGCATCGATTCGCGCGGCAGCACTGCTCTCTACGACGCCATCATCGGCTCCCTGGATCACTTGAAGAAAGCTTCCAAGGATAAAAAAGTGCTGCTTATCGTAACCGACGGCGAGGATAACACCAGCCACAATTCCCTGGAGAGGACCATCAAGGAAATTCAAAAGACCGATACCGTCATCTACACGATTGGTTTGTTAAGCGAAGAAAGTAAGAAAAACGCCAAGCGCGCCAAACGAGCGCTGGAGCAGATCGCCCTGGCATCCGGCGGACTAGCTTTCTTCCCGGAAAATGTGGGCGATGTGCACAACATCAGCATGCAGGTCGCGCACGACATCCGCAATCAATACACCTTGGCGTACTATCCGACCAATACCAAGCGCGACGGCACTTTCCGCGCCGTGCAAGTAGAAGTCATCCCGCCGCATGGCCGCGGCAAGCTCGTGGCTCGCACCCGCAACGGCTATTACGCACCTAACGCCAGCACCGCCGCCGCAGCCGTCGCGGGCAACAACTAGCCCGTCAACATTTACGCACCGGAAGCATCCCGCAATGGCAACTAGGCCCGCCTGCTGGCCCACAGGACCCTGGTCCTGCGTCTAGCCCCAGCTCCGGATCCTCTATTTACACCTCAGTCCAGCATCTTCAGAAAGCTTTCTCCATGCGGGATATTGCCGCCAAAAATCTCCGCCACGGTTTGACCCATGTCGGCCAGCGTGTCTCGCACTCCCAAATTAACCCCCACCTTGCCCGGTGAATAGGCCAACACCGGCACGTACTCTCGCGAATGATCCGTCGTCGCCCAGCGCGGATCGGGATCGCAGCCGTGATCGGCCGTAATGATCAGCAGATCGGTGCTACCCAGTAGCGACAAAAAGTCCGCGAGCATCGCATCAAATTCTTCCAACGATTTCGCGAAGCCTTCCACATCCTTCCGATGGCCAAATAGCATGTCGAAATCCACAAGATTGCAGAATATCAAACCACTTTTCCGCTCCCGCACGGCCTGGCTGAGCTTCTCCATGCCATCCGCATTATTCTTTGTGGTTACGTAATCACTCACGCCGCGCGCATTATAAATGTCGTGAATTTTTCCGACGCCAAACACTCCCACCTGGCGTTCCGCCAATATATCCAAGAGCATCGGCTGCGGTGGATCAACGGCATAATCGTGGCGCCGCGGCGTGCGCGTGAAGTTTCCTGCTGTCCCGGTAAACGGTCGCGCAATCACGCGCCCCACGCGATGCTTGCCGTTCAGCAGTTTTCGCGCGATCTCGCACATGCGGTAAAGTTCTGCCACCGGAATCACCTCTTCATGCGCGGCGATCTGAAACACGCTGTCGCCTGAGGTGTAAACGATCGGCCGGCCCGTTCGAACGTGTTCCTCCCCCAGCTCCTTCAATATCTCCGTTCCCGAAGCCGGTTTGTTCCCCAGTATTTTCCTGCCAATTTGCCGTTCAAATTCCGCGATGATCTCCGCGGGAAAGCCCTGCGGATACACCGGGAACGCCGCGTCTAACCACACGCCGGCCATTTCCCAATGGCCCGTCGTCGTATCTTTCCCCGGCGACCGCGTGGCTGCTTTGCCGTACGCCGCACGCGGCGCTTCCGCAGCTCGCAAATGTTTCAGCGGCGCGATGTTCGCAAGTCCAAGCCGCACCAGGTTCCCTACGCGCAGCGCCCGCGCTTCTGCGACGTGGCCCAGCGTATTGCGACCCCCGTCGCCGTATTCGCGCGCATCCGGAAGCTCGCCGATCCCCACGCTGTCCAGCACCACCCACACGACTCTCGCGTACGCCGCCATCCGTTACCTCGAATCCTTTTTCAGCCGCACTCTAGCACATCCCACGCTACCGTCTCGCGCCGCCAACCCCCGCGTTGCTCCGTTTCCTCAGCAGTCGTATAATTTAAAGTTTACGCGGTGCGCGTTGAGCGCACTGTCTAGGCTGACCCTTGGCTAAGACCGATCCCACATTGACCACCCCCGCTCCGTCTCCTAACCACGACCAGGAATCTATCCGCATTCGCGGCGCTCGCGTTCATAACCTCAAGAACATCAGCGTCGAGATTCCGCACAACGCCATCACCGTGGTCACCGGCGTCAGCGGCTCCGGCAAATCCTCGCTGGCCTTCGACACCATCTACGCCGAAGGACAGCGGCGTTATGTCGAATCCCTTTCCGCCTATGCGCGCCAGTTTCTCGAGCGCATGGAAAAGCCCGACGTGGACGAAATTTCCGGCATCGCCCCCGCCGTCGCCATACGTCAGAAAAATTCCACGCGCAATCCCCGCTCCACCGTGGCCACCGCCACCGAAATCTACGATTACTTGCGCCTACTCTACGCTCGTTGCGGCCAAACTTTTTGCATCACGTGTGGCGCCGAAGTCCAGCGCGACCATCCCGAGGCCATCGCCACGCGCATCCTCGCGCTCCAGCCTGGCCGCCGCTTCTACGTGCTCCACGAATTTCGTGTCGCTGTTCCCGCTGTATCGCCGCGGCGTGCGCCAAAGAAAAAGGCTGCGGCGCCTCCCGAGGACCTGCTCCGCCAATCGCTGCTCGATCTTCAAAAACGCGGTTTCAACCGTCTCTATCAAACCGGCCGCGTCCACGAATTCTCCGCGCCGGAAACTCTTCTCGACGTGGACTTCTCCAAGTCCGTTTACGTGCTCGTCGATCGCCTCTCCATCAGTCCCGAGTCGCGGTCCCGCTTGGTGGACTCCATCGAAATCTGCTACCGCGAAGGCCACGGCGAAGCCATCATTCAATTCGTTTCCGAGGCCTCCAGCTCGGCCGGCCAAGAGGCCGAGTGCCTCACTTTCAACGAGCGTTTCGAATGCAAAAAAGACGGCACGCTGTACCAGGAACCGGAGCCTCGCCTTTTCTCTTTCAACAATCCTTACGGCGCCTGCCCTCGCTGCCAGGGCTTCGGCAACACTGTCGATTTCGATTTGAACCTGGTCGTTCCCGACGCCAGCAAATCTCTCGACGAGGGCGCCATCCAGCCCTGGACGAAGCCCCGCTATCGCGCCCTATTGCAGGACGCCAAGAAATTCGCCCGCGAGCGCGGCATTCCCACCAACGTCGCTTGGCGTCACCTCACCGCCGATCAACGCGAACTCCTTCTGGAGGGCGACCCCGCAAACGATTATCAGGGTGTAAAAGGATTTTTCGCTTGGCTCGAACGCAAAAAATACAAATTACATGTTCGCGTTTTCTTGAGCCGCTACCGCGGTTACGCCACTTGTCCCGAGTGTCTCGGAACGCGCTTGCGTCCCGAAGCCCGCGCCGTGCGCGTCGCCGGCCGCTCGATCACGGAAATTTGCAAGCTCAGCGTCAAAGAGGCGCGCGCCTTTTTCTCGGCCCTCCAGCTCACCGAATCGCAGACCAAGATCGCCGATAAAATTTTGCAGGAAGTCCGCACGCGCCTGCAATTCCTCGACGAAGTCGGCCTGGCCTATCTCACTCTCGACCGCCTCACCTCCTCGCTTTCTGGCGGCGAATCGCAACGCATCCAGCTCGCCACTTCGCTGGGCTCTCATCTTGTCGGCGCGCTGTACGTGCTCGACGAGCCTTCTATCGGCCTGCATCCGCGCGACACCCAGCGCCTCATCGACATTCTCAAATCGCTTCGCGATCTTGGAAACACGGTCCTCGTCGTCGAGCACGATCCGGACACCATTCACGCCGCGGACTATGTGATCGATCTGGGCCCCGGCGCCGGCGAACTCGGCGGCAAGCTTTTGTTCGCTGGCACCTACGACGCGATGCTGGAAGAAAACAGCTCCCTCACCGGCCGTTATCTCAGCGGGGAATTACGCATCCCGGTTCCCAACAATCGCCACAAGCCCGGCGGCCGCTTCTTGCGCCTCTATGGCGCGAATTCCCACAACCTGCAAAATATGGATCTAACCCTGCCGCTGCGCACCTTCACCGTCGTTACCGGCGTGAGCGGTTCCGGAAAATCCACGCTCGTACATGACGTTTTGTACAAAGCTCTTGCCGCGAAGCTCAACGGCGCCAGCATCAAGGAATTTTGCGATCGCCTGGAAGGCGACGCGCAAATTCGCGAAGTCGTCATCGTGGACCAATCGCCCATCGGCCGCACTCCGCGCTCCAATCCGGCCACTTATCTGAAAGCCTTCGACGCCATCCGCGAAGTCTTTGCCGCCACTCCCGACGCCAAACGCCGCGGCTACTCCGCCGGCCACTTCTCCTTCAACGTGCCCGGCGGACGCTGCGAAACCTGCCAAGGAGACGGCACCGTTACCGTCGAAATGCAGTTCCTCGCCGACGTCGAATTAATCTGCGAAGAATGTCGCGGCACACGCTTCAAGAGCGGCGTTTTGGAAGTACGCTATCGCGGCAAGAATATTCATGAGGTGCTGCAACTCACCGTGCGCCAGGCGCTCGCTTTTTTTGTCAACGTCCCCCGAGTCGTTTCCAAGCTTCGAATCCTCAATGAAATTGGCCTCGGCTATTTGCGTCTCGGGCAGTCCGCCACCACTCTCTCCGGCGGCGAAGCCCAGCGCCTCAAACTTGCTGCCCATCTCTCCCGCACCGAAAATCAGGGTATCCTCTATATCCTCGACGAACCCACCACCGGTTTGCATTTCGACGATATCGCCAAGCTGCTCGCGGCTTTCAGAAAACTCCTGGAATCCGGCGCCTCTCTCCTGGTCATTGAGCACAATCTCGACGTCATCAAATCCGCCGATTGGATCATTGATCTCGGCCCGGAGGGCGGCGACCAGGGCGGCAAGATCATCGCCACCGGCACGCCAGAGCAGGTCGCCCGCAACACGCAGTCCTACACTGGCCGCTATCTTGCTCGCGTTCTGAACTCCAACGGCCAGGCAAAGCGCGTAGCCGACGGGGCATCCAAATCCTCAGGGCCTTCGGCTACAATGGCTAACGGAACAAATAACTGAACCACCGAAACATGAACCGTCCCCGTTCGCTCCCACTTGGAATCGTGTTCGCACTCGCACTGCTTTCTCTCCTGGTTCTCGCTGGGCCACCAACCCTTCGCTCCACGTGTCTCATTCCGTCCCAATCCACTTCAAAACACACCAAGCCGCCATCCACGTCCAAAGCAACCATCCCTCCCAAATCCCAAACACTCGCCAATCCACTCAACGATCTTCTCGACGACGCGCAACGCAACATCGACAAGCAAGACTTCCAAGCCGCCATCGTCGCCCTGCAAAAATTCATCGCGGAACGCCCCGACGTCGCCTACGCTCATTTCCAATTGGCCTATGCCTTCACTGCTCTCAAGCGCACGGACGAAGCTCGCACCGAATATGAACGCGCCACTTCGCTCGATCCAAAAATGTCGGAAGCCTATCTCAATCTCGGCATGTTGCTTCTCGACCGCGATCCCGCCGCGGCTGTCGCTCCGTTGCGTAAAGCTGTCGATCTCCTCCCTGCGCAAAGCCGTCCCCGAGTACTTCTCGGTATCGCTCAGGAGCGCGCTGGCAATCCTTCCGCGGCCGCGGAAACTTTGGAAGGAGCGGCGCGTCTCGACCCTCAAGAACTCGAAACTCTCGTTCACCTGGGGAATCTTTACCTTGCCGCGAAACGCCCGGAGGAAGCGGAAGCCAAATTTCGCGTTGTACTTGCCGCCCAGCCCGCCGAGTCGCGCGCGCTGCTCGGCCTGGCGCAAAGTCTGGACGCTCTGAATAAGCCAGACGCTGCCGCCGCCTTTCGAAGCTATCTCGCTGCGCATCCCGCTGACTCCGTCGCGCGTGCGCGCCTCGTCCATCTCTTCGTCGACCAGCAGCAATACACCGACGCCCTCGCCGAGCTCGATCGCACCGAAGCCGGGCAACCGGCCACGCCCGATGCTTTGCGCCTGCGTGCCGACATTTTGATCGCTCAGAAAAAATGGGACGATGCCATTGTCACCATCCGCCAGGCCATCGCGCTCTCCTCTCAGGATGCGCAACTTCATGGCGGGCTGGGACGCGTTTTGCTGGAGAAACGTGATTTTGCTGGTGCGGAAAAAGAATTGAAAAACGCTTTGCAGCTTGATCCTAAAAACCTGGCCTATTGGAAAAATCTAAGCTCCACCTACTATCTTGCCGGGAATTATCCCGCGGCTTTGGCGGCGCTGGACCAGATTGCCAAATCCGAAACACCTGTCCCGGGCACGTGGTTTATTCGCGCCCTTTGCTACGATAGACTGCACCAACCAAAGCCCGCGCTTGATGCTTACCAGAAATTTCTGGATTTGGACGGCAACAAAAATCCCGATCAGATCTGGCAAGCACAGCAACGCATCACGGTACTACGGCGCATGCTCGAGCGCAAAAGATAACGCTATGCGGACCCGCGCAATGCGCTTGGCAACGATCTTCGCTGTGCTGATCTTTCTGGCGCTGGCTGCCACCGCTGCCGACACTCTCGCTCAGCTGCAAGCCAAGTTCGACCACGAATCGAATCCCGTTCACCGCGCCAAATTGCTGCAGAAATTGGGTGATGCGCAGTTTGAGGAGACCCGCCGCGCCGGTAATGTCTCCGATCACGCAACCGTCGCGCTGGTTCTGGAAAAATACCGCGACAACGTTCGCGTAACCTTCGATGGACTGAAAAAACGCCATCCTGATGCCGAGCGCAATTCCAACGGGTACCGCCAACTTGAATCTCACGTGCGTCGCGGTATTCGCGAAGTCGACGATTCACTCCTTCTGGCGCCCGAGCAATTCAAACCTCCTCTCGAACTTGTCCGCCATGATCTCGCCGCTATCGAAGACGAACTAATCGCTATGCTTTTTCCCGCGCATACCAAGCCTTCCGCCCCGACACCACCATCCGTGGAGAAGCAACCATGAATTTTAGGAAAATACCAATTGCCGCCCTCTTTGCTCTGCTGTGTAGCGCCGCTGCTCTGGCGGCCATCCGTGCGCAGCAAAAAGACTATCTTTCCGCCGTCGAAGCCGACAAAATCCGTGATGCCGAGACCACCGATGAGAGAATAAAACTTTTCCTGGCGTTTGCCGATGATCGCCTCAAGAAATTTCAATATGAGCTAGAGCATCCCTCCGCGAATAGCCATACCGACATGCTGAATTCTCTGCTGAATGGCTATGTGGGTTGCGTCGATGATGCTGCCGATCTGATTCAACTGGGCATAGAAAAGCAGGAGAGTATCCGCCAGGGAATCGATCTCATGGCCACCCAGTCCAAGGCATTCCTGGAGGTTTTGGAAAAACTTTCCGCGGAGGGCAAAGATCAGGAGCTGTACAAAGACAATCTAAACGACGCCATCGAAGGCACCCGCGACGCCCTGCACGATGCGCAAAATGCCAAGAAAAAAGTGGCGCCGCCGCCCGTCCGGCGCAAAAATAGTTCTTGATGACTCCCGCCCTTTCAAGTCTCGTGCCCGGCGGCGCCCCGCTTTTCCAGCGCATGTTTACTCGCCTCGGCGTTCACGGCCGTCCGCCTCGCTTTCGTGTTGAGTTTTATCCTTACGCCAGCTTGGTGCTCACCATCCGCCGCCGCGAAGACGCCGTCCACGTCCGCATCTCCGATCTCATGCGCCGCGCTCCGCAGCCCGTCTGGGAAGGCGCAGCCGCCTTGTTATTGTCGCGAGTCTATCGTCATCGGGCGCCGGCCCCCCTCGTCAAGCCCTACTTGGAATATGCCAGCTCTCAGCGCACCCGCAATCGCATCACCATCATGCGGCGCGATCGTGTGCGCCTCGCGCCCGCGGCACCTCGCGGCCGCCACTTCGATCTTCACAAATTATTTGCCCAGCTGAATGCCAAATACTTCGGCGGTTCGTTGCCCCGCCCGCATATCGGATGGAGTACCCGCCGCTGGCGCCGTCAGTTCGGTTGTTACGATCCTGGTCCGAATCAGATTTTGCTCAATCGCCGCATGGACCATCCGGACGTGCCGCAGTGCGCGGTGGAATATGTTTTGTTCCATGAGATGCTGCATGTAAAGCATCCCACGCGGCGTTCCGGATGTAGTTTGGTTTCGCACTCTCGCGAGTTTCGCGAAGAAGAAAAGCGTTTTGCTGAATTCGTCAGCGCCCGCAGCATTCTGGACGTCCTAGCGCGCTGATTTTGTCCTGCCGCCAACATCACTCCACAATTTGGCGATTTTCTTGCGAACTTTTGTAGCGTCTTCGGCGTGTGGATACAAATCCAAATACCGCGTGTAGGATTTAATCGCTTCGCGCTTCTGTCCCTTCTTTTCTTGCGCTTCGCCCAGGTAGCGGAAGGGAATCGCATAGCCCGGCTTGGCTATCGCAGCATCTTGAAAACGGTCGATGGCCGCGTCCAAATCGCCCTTCTTCATGTAGTACTGTCCCACTTCCAGGTCTTTTTCCGCGCGTAAAGGATCCCAGATCGGTTGGTCCGCGGCCGACTTTAGCGTTGCGTCAGGCGGTTTCTTTGCGTTCTTTGCTGGCGCCTTCGATGAAGGCGCTTCTGTCTGTCTGCCGGAAGGAGCTGGGTCCAGCGCGTGCGTGGAGTCTGCTAGAGGGACGAAGCCTGCAACCGCCCACGTTGCCAACACCACGGTAAGAATCCGCTTACAATCTCGATTGCGCTTCACTCAGGCAACTCCACTCGCTGCTTGATCACTCTAGTATGATGTAAGTACGGCGATTGTCGTTTCCCTCGCTGCCAGTCTATGGAACCCCGTGAAAAAGCCGCCTTGCTCCCGGAACGCCCCGGCGTCTATCTGTTTCGCGATGCCGGCGGCTCTGTCCTCTACGTGGGAAAAGCTCGCTCGCTCCGCGGACGGGTCCGCTCCTATTTTCTCGAATCGAGCTGGATCAATGCCAAAACCGGTTCGCTGGCCCGCGAAATCACCGACTTGGAAACCATTCTAGTCGGCAACGATCGCGAAGCTCTGGCCCTCGAACACAATCTAATCAAACAGCACCGCCCAAAGTTTAACGTCCTTCTTCGCGACGACAAAACTTATCCCTATATCAAACTAACGATCGCCGAGAAATATCCTCGTGTTTATTTCACGCGTCGTATCAAAAAAGACGGCGCTCTTTATTTTGGGCCCTATTTTCCGTCCAGTCTGGCGCGCCGCATTTTGCATTTTGTGCACAAGCGTTTTCTCATTCCATCTTGTACCGTAGATCTCACTCGCTACCATCCTCGTCCTTGTCTGCAGTATTACATCAAGCGCTGCTGGGGACCTTGTGTCGAGGGCTTCACCACGCAGGAAACTTATGCCCAAGCGGTGCGCGATGTTCGCCTCTTTCTGGAAGGCCGTCGTCACGATCTGATAAACAGTCTGGAACAACGCATGGCCGCTGCTGCTGATCAGGAACTTTTTGAGCAAGCCGCTTCCTACCGCGATTTGTTGCGCACTCTTGAGGACATCGAAGAGCGCCAGCGCATTGCTTCGGCCCAAGGAGATGACACCGACGTGCTGGCCTTTCACGCCGAGCCGCCGCTCGTGGCCGCGAATCTTTTTCATTTGCGCGGCGGCCGCGTTGTGGATCGCCGGGAATTTTATTGGGAAGACCTCGAAGAATTCGATCCGCAGGAATTTGTTCCCGCGCTTCTCAAGCAACTTTATTTGGAAGCCGAATATTTGCCCAAAGCAATTCATGTCCCTGCCGATTTTGAGGATCGCGCGCTTCTCGAAGAAGCACTCAGCGATCGCGCCGCTCACAAAATAGAGATTTTTACGCCGCAGCGGGGAAGCAAACGCGCTTTCCTTGATTTGGTTTCCAGCAACGCCGCGCATTCGTTCGAACAACGTTTCCGCGTGTTGAAACCTACCTCCCAAGCTATCAGCGAAGCGCTGCAAACCGCTCTGAATCTGCCGGAAGAACCCCGCCGCATTGAAAGTTTTGATATTTCTCACATTCAAGGCAGCGACACGGTCGCCTCTATGGTGGTCTGGGAAAACGGTCGCATGAAAAAATCGGATTACCGCAAATTTATCATCCGCGGCGAAAATCTCAGTAGCGCTTCACTCGCCACGCCCGCCAATCCGGTTGTAAACCACATCTCGACCAGCAGCCTCGTCACTCTCACAGTTAACAATAGCGAAGCTCCCGCCACCCTGCCGTCTGCTGCCCCCGGTAGCGCTGCTGCTGGAAATGGCCGCGCCAGGCAAATGGTGCCCGCGCAAAATGATGATTTTGCGAGTATGCGCGAAGCCGTCACGCGCCGTTACCGCCGCATGCTGGAAGAAAAAAGGCGGCTACCCAATTTGATTTTAATTGATGGCGGAATCGGCCAGCTGCATGCCGCGGCGCAAGCGCTGGAAGCGCTGCAAATTATTAATCAACCGCTCGCTAGCATCGCCAAGAAAGAAGAAATTCTTTACGTCTTTGGACAAGAAGATGAACCTATTGTTCTGGAGCGCCATTCTCCAGTGCTTCATCTTATTCAGCAGATTCGCAATGAAACGCATCGCTTCGCGGTAACTTTTCACCGCTTGCGCCGCGGGAAGCGCCAAACAAAAACTGCGCTGCGAGAGATTCCCGGCGTCGGCCCGCGCACCGCGCAGCGCTTGCTGCGCGAATTCGGCAGCGTCGCCAATTTGCAGCGCGCCGGAATTGACAAAGTCAGCCGCGTGATTCCGCGCAAACGGGCTGAAAAACTCCTAGCCCACCTCACCGCCAGTACGCAAGATTAATTGTCAGATGAAGAGTTCTTCTTCTTGCTGCTCGCGCGGCTCATCCGGTTTGTGCCTGCCGCGCCGCGACCTGAGGAGATCGAGGCCAACTTTGATGCCTTGGACAACTGCTGAAGCTTTTTGTACCGGCCGCCAAATTCCCTGGCGGAGTTTTGCGCCGGCATCCTCCACCGCTTCAAGCGTGCCGGTCAAGATGCGGTCCGCGTGCACCAGCTGTCCGCGCAGGCGGTCCGCGGCGTCGGTGAGTACACGGTCCACTTTTTGCGCTTGCCCCCGCGCGAGATAAACAATGTGGGAAGCGTCAGCCACCATATTCGATATTTTGGGTTGCGTTTCTTCCAGCAGAATTTGCACGCGCGTCAGAATCGGTCCGACTCTAAGGTGCAAATCGCCGACCAGTCTGTTTATATTTTCCGTGGTGCGGCGAAACTCAAAAAATAAGGCGGTGAGAATCACCACCTGCACTATCAGCGCAATCGCCGCAATGATGCTGAAAACTTCAAGCCAAAATTCCATTAGCGTCCCACTCCGCCGAACAGAATCAAATCAAAATGTCGCATCCCAGCACGCCAAAACACTCGGGCTAAAATCAGCTTCGCGAAGCCGCGCCGGGAGCAGCAACCGAAAATCGCTGCGCGTAAAACTCTAAGGCTGAAACTAATTAGGCCTTCGAAGACTCGCGCAGATATGCTTCGCGTCCGGCATCCACGGCGGCCGCGATGGATTCCTTTTTACGGCTGGCAACGTCTTTGCTACGCTCGATTAATTCGTCGGCGCGTTCGCGCAACTCGCGCGCTTTGCGCTGCGCGTAGTCTTTCCCTTCGTCAGCCTTTTGGGAAAGATATTCGCGCGTCTCTTCGCCGGACTTCGGAGCGAACAGCACACCCACCAGCGCGCCTACGCCGAGACCAACAAGAAAATAACTAACTTTGGAACCAACATTGTCCGACATAACGAACCTCCCTAGAAACGCTAGCATAGCACCAATAGAACATTCTTTAACTGACTTTAACTGGCACGATTTAGCCGATCCAACCGCCGCCGAGCATGCGGTCCGCGAGGTAAAACACGGCGCCCTGGCCTGGGGTGATGGCGCGCTGCGGAACGTCAAAAATGATGCGCGCGCGATCGGCGTCCAGCGCTTCCACAGTGGCCGGAGCGGCTTCATGTTTGTGGCGGATTTTGACGAAGGCGCGCAGCGGGGCGTCGGGTTGCGCGCAGGAAACCCAATTAACGCCGCTGACGTCAAACGCTGTCGTTCGCAAAGCATCGTCTTCGCCTACCACCAAGCGGTTCTTCTGAAGATCGATGGAAAGAACGTACAGGGCCTTACCGGTCGCAAAGCCCAAGCCCTTCCGCTGACCGATGGTGAACTGGTGCACCCCGTGGTGGCGACCGATCACCGTGCCATCTTCCGTGACGATCTCGCCTTCGCCACCCTCAAGCGATACTCCGCGCTCGCGCGAATACGCGTGGATAAACTGTACGTAATTTCCGCTAGGCACGAAGCATAACTCCATGCTCTCCGGCTTTTCCGCCACGGGAAGGTTCACGCGCCGCGCCACGCCGCGCACTTCTTCCTTGGTCAGTTCGCCGAGCGGAAATTCGCTGCGCGCTAACTGCTCTTGCGTGAGTCCCCAAAGAAAATAGGATTGATCTTTCCTGTCGTCGCGAGCGCGCAAAAGTTCCCACCGCTGCGCTTCTTCATTTCTTTGAATGCGCGCGTAATGACCGGTGGCCAGACGCTCGGCGCCAATTTGCCGAGCCATGCGCAACAGCGGCTCGAATTTCACCTCGGTATTGCAATTGGTGCAAGCGATAGGCGTCCGCCCGCTGAGATATTGATCGACAAATGGACGAATCACACGAGCTTCAAATTGCTCCTCAAAATTCACCACGTAGTGGGGAAAATTCAAGTACTGCGCCACGCGCTTGGCGTCGTAAACATCGTCCAGAGAACAGCAGCGGTGCTGCGCGGGAGCGCTCCCTTGCAATTCCGGGAGCCGGCGCTGATTCCAGAGTTGCATGGTGAGTCCAATGACCGGGCGCCCCTGCTCCTGGAGGACGGCGGCGACAGTGGAGCTATCGACACCACCGCTCATGGCCACAGCGACGAGGCCAGCGGAGGTCTCGGCATGCTGCGGGAGACTGTCGAATTGGATTGCTGCATTCATGCCCGTATTTATTGTACCGATTGTCAGATCTTGGCGGACATTTCCTTTCGATAAGTGGGGGAAAGTTCGCGCAAGCGTTCTACAGCTTCGGGCACGACGCGCAACGCAAAGTCGATCTCTTCACGCGTGGTGTGGCGGCCGAGGCTAAAACGCAGGCTGGCGCGCGCGTCCTCCGGCGACAGGCCGATAGCGGTGAGCACGTGGGATGGTTCGACAGCCCCGGAGGAACAGGCGGCACCGGTAGAACAGGCAAGTCCTTTCAGGTCGAGAGCAATCAGCAGAGCTTCGCCATCAATACCCGGGAACATCAAGTTGGTGGTATTCGGCGTGCGCGTGGCCGCAGCAGCGTTCCCATACGCATGAGGCACGCACTCGAGCAAACCGTTCTCTAAGGCATCGCGCAAGGCGCTCGTGTGCCGGGCGTCGCGGTCTAGTGCCTGGCGAGCCAATTCCGCTGCTTTGCCAAGTCCCACGATGCCCGCGACATTCTCCGTGCCGGGCCGGAATCCCCGCTGGTGATGCCCGCCATAGAGCAGTTGTTGCAAATGCGTTCCGGCACGCACATAGAGCGCTCCAACACCCTTGGGGCCGTAAAGTTTGTGACCGGAAAGCGAGAGCAGGTGCACCTGCAGAGCATTTACCTCAATGGGCAATTTGCCGGCGGATTGGACGGCGTCGGTATGGAAGTACACGCGCGCTTCGGCAGCGATGCGTCCGATTTCTTCGAGTGGCTGCACGGTGCCCAGTTCGTTGTTGGCGTGCATGATGGTGATCAGCACCGTTTCGGGGCGGATGGCTTGGCGCACGGACGCGGGATCGATGCGGCCCTGGCGATCGACAGGGAGATAGGTGACAGCGGCGCCGGATTTTTCGCGCGCCTGGCAAGGATTGAGGACGGCCTCGTGCTCGATGAGGCTCGTGATGATATGGGGAGCAGAGGCCGCGGGCGAATTCATGGAGTGCTGGGCCAAGACACCGAAAATGGCGTGATTATCCGATTCCGTGCCGCCGCTGGTGAAGACAATTTCCTGCGGGCGCGCCCCGATTAAAGCGGCGACTTGTTCGCGGGCCGTGTCCACGGCAGCGCGAGCTTTCTGGCCGAAAGCGTGGATAGAGGAGGCGTTGCCGAATTGCGAGGACAAGTAGGGAAGCATGGCGTCGAGGACAGCAGGCTCGACGGGGGTAGTGGCGTTGAAATCGAGGTAGATGCGGTTCATGGCGCAGGTTTCAGAATAGCGCATTTGTGCGGCGGAGGAGGTGGTTAACCACAACGACCCCCATCCCCCGTGGGAGTATGCGGCCCTTTTTACTTGTATCGCCCTGACGCAGCTACAGCGTCAGCGCGGAATGACCAGAACGGGAATCCGGAGCTTGAGGTCACGGATTCCCGTCTTGCTTTCTGCGATGAATTGCCCAACGGGGCCTAAGCTCGAATGTGCCAAGTTCAACGACATTCAATATCATGCTTGGCGGCAATTGATGGGGCCAGTTACGGAGCTCACTCCTCGTGCGCAGACAAGCAGTAACTGGCTGAATCCGGCCCTTCTGCACAAGTGGTCAGCCACCACGAAATTATTACCGGATTTCACGAGTGGCCAGCGGAGAGATCTTGCATCAATGCCTGGAAGCGGGGATGGTCGCGGAGGACGGAAAGGTCGGGATCGTTTTGAATCCACTCCTTGTGACCGAAGCCTTGTCGGACAGATTTCTCCAAGCAATCAATCGCTTTCTCTCTTTCTCCGAGGAGGGAATAGGTGCAGCAAACATTGTAGAGCACTGAGCAGTCGTCGGGTTCCATAGCGAGGGCGCGTTCAGCCCATTCCAGGCTGCGGTCACGCTCGCCGAGAGTGCAAAGGTCGACAGCGCCGAGATAAATCGCACGCACATCATCCGGATGCAACTGCACGTGCCTTTCGATCCTGCGGAAGGAAGCGCGCCTTTGTTCGAGGGATTTATCCTCGCGACCCATGACGTGATAACACATGGCACTGTGCGTGAGAGACTGGAAGTCATCGTGATTCACTTGACCAGCCTTTTCAAAGAGCGGGGCCGCTTTTTCATGCTGTCCTTGAGCAAAACACGAGCGTCCGTAAAAGTAATAAGCTTCGAATAACTGGGGATTCAAGCGAATGGCGTTCTGAAATTCCCGGTCGGCTTCCTCGTAGTTCTTGCTGAGGGATTCCGCGAGGCCACGCGAGCTGTGAGCTTCCGCGGATTCGGGGTCCAACTCGATAGCCCGGCGGCTCGCCGAGACAGCCTCCCGCAAGTTGTCTTCACTGGCTTCGTAATACATGTAGAGGAAGGCGCAGCAATCGGACACTCCGGCGAAGGCGCGCGCATATGCGGGATCAATGACAATGGCGCGGGCAAACATCTGGCGGGCGAATTCCAAGTCCTTGCGCCGCAAGCGATGGAAGAATTGCCGGCCGCGGAGGTAGTAGTCGTAAGCCTGAACTTCCCGGGTGGGCAGCTTTTCGATCTCGCGCTTTTCTTTTTCCGTGAGCATTACGCGGAGGGCGCGAGCGATGTTCTGAGCGATTTCATCCTGAATTTCAAAGACATCTTTTAATTCACGATCATATCGTTCGGCCCACGCAGAGTGGCCGGTGCGAGTTTCGGCGAGTTGCGCGGTAATGCGCAAGCGAGTTCCGGCACGGCGAACGCTACCGTCGAGGACATAAGCCGCGCCGAGTTGCTGCCCGATTTGGGTGGCGGGCAGAGGTTTGTCGCGAAAGGCGAGTACAGCGGAGCGTGGAAACAGGCGGAGCTCCTTGATTTTGGAGAGCTCAGTGATGACGTCTTCAGTCATGCCGTCGCGAAAGTACTCGTCCTCTTTGTCGCCGCTGAGGTTCGCGAAATAGAGCACGGCGAGAGATTTTTCTTGGCGCACGACGGGGCTGGCAGCGCGGCGGAGACTGTCGAGAACCTCTTCCATTGAGGCGCAGCGATGCTCGACAGATTTCACAAGGCAGCGGTCCACAAGCTGTTCCCACTCCGCCGGCAGGTCCGGGAGCACGTTGCGCAAAGGTGCGTGCGGCTCGCGGAGAATAGAATGAAGAATATCGATGGAGGTTTCGCCGCGAAACGGCAGACGTCCGGCCAGGCATTCGTATAGCATTACGCCGAAAGAGAAAACGTCGCTGCGGGCGTCCGCTGGTTCGCCGCGAAGCTGTTCCGGGGACATGTACGGGACGGTGCCGCCGGTGGTGTTTTGCGCGGAAGCGCGGGTGACAAACGTTTCTTCGGTCTCGCCAGCGGCGCGCTCGCGTCCTGTCAAAATCGCCAGCCCAAAATCGAGAATTTTTGGCCGCGCCCTGGAATCCAGCATGATGTTGGCGGGCTTGATATCGCGATGATAAACGCCCGCGCGGTGCGCTTCGTGCAAGCCTTCGGCGACTTGGCGAGCGATATCCAACAATTGGGAAGGGGCCAGTGCGCCGCGTTGCAGGATTTGTTTCAACGATTCACCGGGGACCAGCTCCATCGCGATGAAAGGTGTCTCTTCGGATTCGTTCACTTCATAGATGGTGGCGATATTAGGATGATTCAGGCGCGAGGCTGCCTGAGCTTCCTTGACCAGGCGCTTGCGCGCCTGATGGTCAGCGGCCATCCCCGCAGGAAGGAATTTGAGCGCGACGTCGCGGCCGAGGGTCAAATCTTGAGCGCGATAGACGGCGCCCATGCCACCTTCACCGAGTTTGGTGACGATGTGATAGTGCGAAATGTTCTGGCCAATCAAGGGAAGAGGGCTCCGACTGTCGCGCGAAGATGTTAGGGGCGCAGAGAAGCCGAAGTCAACCAGTGACGGTCGCCAGGACGCAGTCATAATGCCGTCGAGGGGCGATGCTTGCTGATAGCGGGACATCCCATTCTTTATCGCGAGCTTATTTGGTTTGGTATCGCAGTTCTGCTAGCGGGCGGCAGCTGTGCCTTGCTCGACAAGGAGTGGGGTAGGCGGCAGGGCGGGTGGTTCGTGCCAGGATTTTTATTCACCATAAATACAATTTTAGTCCTTCGTTTTCCTGCCCCGTACAGCAAACCGACCGACAGTAAGAACCCATAATTTTAGCTGGACACAAAATCTGGGCGGCGCTTGGCAACTAGCTTGCATTCGCAAACGGCATTACGTTCGGAATGGCAGGGGCCGAGAGGGTGCAGAGAGATTCCGCACGTCCGCAGGCGACCCTTGCGCGAGAGTGAAAAGAAGAAGTCGCCTGCTGCGGTCGGAATGACGTGCGCGGGTGGCGGGTGGATTGCTCTGAACTTAGCCTTTGTTAGCGGTGATTACTTCCAAGGCTCGTCGAAACTGCCACCATAGATTGACGGTACTTTGCCACCCATCGGGCGAAGGTAGGTGGCGAGTTGGCCGCGATGGTGAATGGAATGGTTATTCAGAAAGTTCAGGTATAAAACAGCGGGAAGATTGAACACGCCGTAAAAATCGATGGCGGTCAGGAGTTGCTCCGCTTTCATAGCGCGGACTTTCTCGGCTCCGCGCGCAAAGTTTTTTTCATACCAACTCGCGAGTTCTGAAATCGCCGCAGGCTTGTCCTTCGGTTGTGGAGGATTCGCGTCGAATTTCAGTTGTGCAATTCCGTCGAAGAACTGGACGTCGGTGTTCGCAAGATGCCACGCTAGTTCCCAGGCGGTGCGTGCATTGGGATCCGGCCGAAAATCGCGCTTGGCCTCGGGAATGGCGGCCAGAATTTTCTTGGTGGTCTGCGCCTCGTTGGTTAGGTTTTGAAGCATAATTTCTCGATAGGCTAACGCGAATTCTGGGGTTAAAGCTTGTTGCGGTGCTGGCATTGCTTCCTCCATTTATGACGATGTCAGTAAAATGTGCTTTTGCGCTTAGTGATAACTGGGAGGGTAATTCTACATCCGTGTGCGTCCCTGGAAAAGGGAAGTATGCAAGGTGCGCGTAAGGCCCGTAGTCGAGAAGAACGAGTGGCGTTAAATCTATCTCCAAAGTGCGCGTTAATCGGGCGCTGAGTCCATTCGGAGGTGACCAAGCTCGTGGCGGCTAAAGTGGATTTTCCTAGACCGAGCAGTAGCGCTTATTCTAACCACCAATTTCGTGTAAGGCTTTTGCGCGGAGGAGCTACAATCCAGGCTCTTGACCACGGCTGCAGCGAGGAGATAGCCTCTTGCGCGGAGAATCTTGGCCTTCAGTCGCCCTAAGGAGGCTGCCTATGGTTTCCCTCATCGCTCTTTGGCTCCCAATTTTTCTGTCAGCCGTCATCGTGTTCATTGCCAGCTCCATCATGCACATGTTCCTGCCTTACCACCGTAGCGACTACCGTAAGCTCCCTGACGAGGACCAGGTTCTTGCCTCCTTGCGCACCGCGGGCTTGACGCGGGGTCTCTATCATTTCCCTTTCTGCAGCCACAAAGACATGAAGTCCGCCGCCATGATTGAAAAGTTCAAGCAAGGTCCAGTTGGTATGCTAACCGTGTTTCCCAACGGGCCACCCGTCATGCCAAAATTCCTCGGGATGTGGTTTGTCTATTGCCTGATCATCAGCTTATTTGTCGCATATCTAACGGGCCACACGGTTGCGCCGGGCGCCCGCTATCCGGCGGTCTTCTGCGTAGCGGGTACTGCAGCCTTCCTCGCGTACGGCGTGGGACAACTGAGCAACGGCATCTGGAAGGGCCAGCCTTGGGGAATGACCCTGAAGGAAGTCATCGATGGTCTCGTCTATAGCTTGCTGACCGCAGGCACCTTCGCGTGGCTTTGGCCACGCTAGAATTCGAGTAGGCTTATCAAGGCGAAGAGAAAAGTATTTGCAATGTAGTACTCGGCGCGCTTTTCGATCGCCGAGGACATCTCATTATCCTTCATGGAGGAGTGCTACTCTGACGAGTGGCACGGAGGAAAGGCTTATGACCTTCGATTCAGCGACGGGCGCTTCGTTGGCGTGCTCGATTGCACCCTGGCTCTCGGTTCGGAATGGTGCGCAAGCTGTCGATTTCTACAAATCAGCATTCGGAGCGAATGAGGTCTATCGTCTGGAAGACCCTGGGGGAGGCGTGGTGGCGAGACTTGCCGTTCATGGCGCGGAGTTTTGGCTGAGTGGAGAGTCTGCGGAGGATGGCAAATCTAGTCCCGAGCCTGTCGGAGGAGGTTCCGTACGGATGATCTTGACGGTCGCGGATCCGGATGCTGTCTTCGCGCAGGCGGTGAAAGCTGGTGCTACTGAAGTGTTTCCTGTAGGGGAGGGACACGGTTGGCGATTGGGGCGCGTAGTGGATCCGTTCGGGCTTCACTGGGAGATTGGTCGTCCGCTAATTGCGTAGTGATGCACATTTGACAAAGTCATCCAACTTTTTTCTCCTGCAAAATGTTCCCGCCATCGACCACCAGAGACTGCCCGGTAATGTACGACGCTGCCGGCGATGCCAAAAAGCATGCCGCCGCTGCCACTTCATCCGGAGTCCCCGCCCTTCCTAAAGGCGTGTGCAAACCGGCGATGCGTTCCGATTCTGTGGAGGAAGCGGTCTCAATCCATCCTGGAGCCACCGCGTTGATGGTGATTCCGTCCGCCGCGGTCTCTAGAGCCACGGCGCGCATCATGCCGTCCATTGCCGCCTTCCCGGCGCCGTACGCCGCCGAGCCGCGTTCGCTTACCAGAGGCCCAGTGACCGAAGAGATATTCACGATGCGTCCGTATTTTCTTTCAACCATCGCAGGCAGCACCGCGCGCGTCATCAAAAACGCGGTGTGCAAGGTGATCTCGATCTGGCGCAGCCACTCTGCATAGCTGGAACTTTGCAGCGTGCGACCTTCCAGAGGCCGTCCAGTCTGCGCCATTCCCGCATTGTTCACGAGGATGTCGATTCGCTCTGTGCGTTCGAGCACCGCACTGACGAGTTGCTGCGCGGCTGCTTCGCACGTCAGATCAGCGACAAACGCCAGCACGCGCTTCCCGGTGGGGTCAAGTTCACGCGCGCGCTGGTGAATGCGATCGGTTGTTGATGTGATGGCAACCCGCGCGGCCGCAGCGTGCAAGCGCTGGGCAATCGCAAAGCCAATTCCTTGCGCGCTCCCGGCCCCAGTGACAATCGCGGTCTGCCCGTGCAATCCATCCATGAGAATTTAGCCGCGCCGACTATTTCCGCCGAAGAATCTTACGGCGGATATCCGGCCAGAACTCTCTGGCGATGTTATTGGTGCTGGCAGCTTCCAGCTGTGCCACCCAGTTCATGGCCGTATTGTGCAAGCTACGCTCCTCTGGCGGGTAATAGAAGTTGGATAGCCCCGCTTCCAGTCCATTTCCTACGATCTCAGAATAGTTAAAGCTGCTGCCTCCGGAATCGGTTTTGGTGATGACGACACGGGACAATGCGTAGCCTGTGCGGCGAAAAAAACCTCCATGGCCGAGGGTATAGTAACGCGGGTCTTCATGCGTCAGCGCGGGGACAATTGCTTCCGTGAAAAAAGATCCCGACGCTTGATCCGCGAACGCCCGCCAATAATAACGGCCATACCCAGCGAGCCCCTGGTGCAGCTCGGGATATGAGTTTAAAGCCATGCTTTGGCCGGCCAGTACTCCCGCCCAAATGAACGACGAATAATCCACGCTATCCTGAGTCGCCAGCTTGAATTTTCCACCCACGGTTAGCGGCGGAAGCTGTGTGTTGGCGCTCACGGACGCAAAATTTGGAACGACCCCAAAAATGCGCGGGGTCTGCTTGCCTTCGGGATCATCCTTTTTCTGGTCGGCGGGCTTGGCGTCCTGCGCTGGAGTAGGCGCCACCATCTGCGGCTTGGACTGGGTAGCGTCGTCCTGATGAGTTGCGGAATCGCCCGTGCTTCCCGATTGCGGGGTCAGCAGCTGGTGCGCCAGGCCGCTCGGGTTTGGAACCGCGGCCTGGGGCCAGACGAGTGTCGGAGACAAAAGAAGAAATAGAAGCACGACGGAATTTTTCCCTGTAGCCATGGAGTACTCCAATGAGACCTCGTGTTGCCGGGCAAGACTAATATTACATTGGCATATCCCCGTGCCGCTCTCACGCCCGCAGGAATGATGTCTTATGCAGTATAGGTCACTGCTGGCAAGAGAGGCGGGTTTAGCGACTGCGAAACCATAGAGGAAACACAAGGCAGAGCGTGGAGCAGGGACGGACGGGCTTAGTGGCGGTTGGGGCGGACAGTGTCGTGGCGGCGCCGCTCGGGGAGGTACTCGACGGTGGGCTGGCGGCGCACCGGCTGCGGAAAAAGCCATGAACCAACTCCGCGAAAGCGTTCGCGAATTGCTCACCAATAAACTTCCCGACGCCAAAGCGAACGAGTTGTCGCGACTCTTCACGTGTGCCCACCAGGCGATTCCGCCCACCTCGTAAGGATTGGCGAGCGACAGAGTGCCGCTGAAGAGTTGCGTGAGCACCCAAAATAGCGGGACAGTGACCGCGGGCAGTTCAAAGAAAAATGGGAAGAAAAGAATCGGCAGGAGAACGATGACGCGCGCACGCGGGAAAAGGTACAAGTACGCGCCCATGACTCCGGCGATGGCTCCGGAGGCGCCGACGGTGGATCGTGGAATGCGGATTGGCTAGCCAATGGACTAGTCCGGCACCGATCCCGCACAAAAGATAAAAAATGGTGAAGCGGAAGGGACCCATGCGGTCCTCGACGTTGTCGCCGAAGATCCAAAGCGTCCACATATTGCCGATGATGTGCATCCATCCGCCGTGGAGAAACATGCTGGTGAGAAAGGGGAAGTAATCGTCTACAGGGAGGCCGACCCACAACCAAGAGTATCGGGTAGCTGGGAGAGGGATTTTGCGGGGGAGCGAAAGGAAAGAAGCGGGCCATATGCCATTGTGGAGCGACGGGTGAAATGGTCTGTTCGTGTGTTAGAGTTTGCGATTCGAGGGGCGAGCCGTTGCGGGAGTATTAGGGAGGATGTGTGGCTTATCGGGATTTGCGGGAATTTGTACGGAAACTGGAGAAAGAAGGGGAACTGAAGCGCATCAGCGCGGAGATCGATCCGGTTTTGGAGATTACAGAAGTGACGCAGCGCGTGGCGCGGGATCCCGGACGGCCACCGAATAGCGTGGGCCCGGCGCTGCTGTTTGAAAAGCCCAAAGGGTCGGCGCATCCCTTGCTGGTGAATACCTTTGGGAGTGTGCGGCGGATGGAGTTGGCGTTCGAAGTGAACGCGCTCGATGAGGTGGCGGCGCGGATTCGCGGCTTTCTGGATATGAAAACGCCGCAGGGGCTGTTTGAAAAGATTCAGATGTTGCCGAAGCTGGCGGAGCTGGGATCGTTTTTCCCGAAGAGCGTGAAGTCGGGCGGGTGTAAAGAAGTGATCCGGCGCGACCGGGATATAAACCTCTTCGAATTTCCAATTTTAAAGTGCTGGCCACAGGATGGCGGACGGTTCATTACGTTTCCGCTGGTTTTTACGCGCAACCCGGAGACCGGGAAGCGCAACGTGGGGATGTACCGTATGCAGGTGTATGACCAGCGGACGACGGGGATGCACTGGCAAACGCAAAAACATGGCGCGGAACATTTTCGGCGCGCGCGGGCGAAAGATCCGGCGGGGCGGATTGCGGTGTCAGTGGCTATTGGAGCCGATCCGGCCACGGCGCTGGCGGGAATGTTGCCGATTCCACCGGATCTGGACGAGATGATGTTCGCAGGGTTTTTGCGGCGGGAGCCGGTGGAGATGGTGGCATGCGAGACGAATGATTTGGAAGTGCCGGCGAACGCGGAAATTGTGCTGGAGGGTTATGTGAGCTTGAACGAGATGCGCGTGGAGGGGCCGTTCGGCGATCACACCGGATTTTATTCGTTGGAGGGCGAGTATCCGGTGTTTCATGTGGAGTGCGTGACGCATCGCAAGGAGCCGATTTATTTGACGACCGTGGTGGGGCCGCCTCCGCAGGAAGATTTTTATATGGGCTACGCGGTGGAGCGTGTTTTTCTGCCGGTGATGAAGATGCAGTATCCGGAAATTGTGGACGTGGCGATGCCAGCGGAAGGAATTTTTCACAATTTAATGATTGTGGCGATTCGCAAGTCTTATCCGGGGCATGCGCGAAAGATTATGAACGCGATTTGGTCGTTGGGGCAGGCCATGTTCACGAAAGTGATTGTGGTGGTGGATCACGACGTGGACGTCCATAACTATCGAGAAGTGGTGTGGAAAGCCTTGTGTGCGGTCGATCCGGAGCGCGACGTGCAATTTAATTTCGGACCAGCGGACACACTGGACCACGCGGCGCGGCTGCAGGATTACGGCTCGAAGATGGGTGTGGATGCGACGCGCAAATGGGCGAGCGAAGGTTTTACGCGACCGTGGCCGGAGGAGATTCTGATGGATGAGGGAACAAAAGCACGGGTGGCGGGGCTATGGAAAACGTGGCAACTGTGAGAGCGTCACGCATTCGAGGGTCCTTGTCGATCCCATTCGAAGAACAGTGGTTGGATACAAAGGATAACCGTCCCCGGGAACAGGTAAAATCTCGAGGAAGATACAACATATAGTGGTACCGAGAGGTCTGCTACTCAATAAGGCCACTCCCTGCCCGCAATACCCTAGAACTGCCTGAAACAAGCGGTGCTTTTACGACAACTGCCGAACAGAATCTCTTGACGGTGTGATGTCGAGGATGTCATAACCTTTCCCACGGGGCGTACCTCGGCAACTGTGCAAGGTGATTCGGGGTATACCAAGACATTGCCAGTCAGTATGTGTGCTCGGGTGCCAGGTGGCGTACCTCGTGAGTGAATCGCGTGAAGTGATGAATGTACGGCAAGCGTCGCAGTATCTGGGAATTTCCCCAGACACTCTGTACCGTTACATCACGGAAGGCGAAATTCCCGCATTCAAGTTGGGTAACCGTTGGAAACTACGTAAAACGATCCTGGACCGATGGATGGAACGGAAAATGAGCCAGGCACACGCAAGACGGCACTAGTCTGGCGGCTGTGAAGAAAGAGGCGGCGATATGTGGTTACCTGGGGGAAAGAAGAAGCAGCTGGTGGGACTGGATATTGGTTCCAGTTCGATCAAGGCGGTGGAGCTGAAAGCCACCAAAGCGGGTTATGAATTGGTGAGCTTTGGGATCGAGCCGTTAGCGCAGGATACCGTGGTGGATGGCGCGATCATGGACGCTCCGCAAGTGGCGAGCGCTATCAGCAGAATTTTCGATTTACAACATATTAAGACGAAGAACGTAGCCACTTCAGTATCTGGACATTCGGTGATCGTAAAGCGTGTGCCGCTTCCGTTGATGACGGAAGAAGAACTTTACGACCGCATTCCGTCAGAAGCTAGCCAGCACATTCCCTTTGATATCGCCGACGTGAGCCTGAGCTATCAACTGCTAGAGTCCATGGATTCGCAGATGGATGTATTGCTGGTGGCAGTGAAGAAAGACAAGATTCTGAATCACACGAACGTGCTGGCACAGGCCGGAAAAACACCGGTGGTGGTCGATATCGACGCATTCGGGCTGCAAAACTGTTTCGAAGTGAATTACGAGCCGGATGCAGGCCAGACGGTGGCCTTGCTGAATATCGGTGCTAGCGTGATGAACATTAATATCGTACGCGGCGGGATCCCGCTGTTCACGCGCGACGTCAGCGTGGGCGGGAACCAGTACACGGACGCGTTGCAGAAGGAGTTGGACCTGAGCTTCGATGACGCGGAACGGCTGAAGAAGGGTGAAAGCCTTCCGGTGGTTACGGACGATCAGAAGCAGCAGATCCTGCGCAGCGTCTCTGACATCCTGACTTTAGAAATACAAAAAACTTTCGATTTCTTCCGGGCGACGGCCAGCGGGGAAAACATCCAGCGCATTGTGGTGGCCGGCGGCACGGCGCGCGTTCCGGGACTAGTGGACCTGCTGCGGGAAGAGTTCGCGATGCCGGTGGAAGAATTGAATCCGTTCCGGAAAGTGCTCATCAATCCCAGCCGGCACAGTGACGATCAGATCCGGGAATTAGCCCCGCGTCTGGCAATCGCGGTGGGCCTGGCGCTGAGGAGCTTTGACTAACCATGATCCGAATAAACCTATTAGGACAAACGCGACCGAGGGCGGGACGTCGCACGGTGGATACGGGATCCGCGCTGCCGATGATTTTTATCGCGGCGGGGTTGGCACTGGGGCTAGCATTTTTGTCTTTTCTGTACATTACGTGGCAGAGACAGTTGAACGATGAGAACAGCAGAATCGCCCAACTCAGCGCGCAGAAAGCACAACTCGAGCAGATTAAGCAGCAGGTGGAAGCGTTCCAAAAGCAGAAACAAGTTTTGCAACAGCGCGTGTCCACGATCGAACAGCTGCAGCGCGACCGCACGGGCGGCCAGGAACTCCTGGACATGGTGGCGAATACGGTTTCGCGTACCGAAAACCTTTGGTTAACAACAGTGATGCGCAAGGGTAACACGCTGAACATTGAGGGAGCTTCGGCTTCGCTCAATTCCGTGGCGAACTATATTACGGCCATGAAACGGTCCGGCTACTTTTCAAAGGTGGAGATCAAGGAGTCCAAGCAGGACGAAAAGAGTACAGGGATACAGACGTTCCTGTTCCAGATCACGGCGGAAATTAGTCCGCCGCAAGGGGTCCAGGCAAAGCCGGCGAGCATTCCGGCGGCAGCCACGGCGCCAGCGAGGAAAGGGTAGCACCCATGGCCAATCCACTTCGAGATATGTCCGTGATCATGCAGGCCTTGGTGGCTGCGGCAATAGCCGTCGTGCTGGTGCTGATTGGCGTGTACCTGCCAATCTCACCGATAGCGCAAGAACGTACGCAGGTTGAAAAGGCCGTGACGCAGCGCAAGGTATTGAGCGATGAGGTTACGCAACTGCAGGTGTACAAGCAGCGCTACGGCGAGTTGAAGCAGCAGATGGATGCATTGTCGAAGCAGTTGGATACGTTAAAGACGATTGTTCCGGAAGAAAAGGAAGTTGACGAATTTATCCGCTTGATCCAAGGGGCGGCCAGCGCGTCGAACGTGCAAATACGGCGGTTGACGGCGCAGGCGATCGTTCCCAGGGAGTACCACTACGAAATGCCGTTTGAAGTGCAA
>Ga0209011_1000142_pt1 | contig 36157 bp, 28 predicted proteins | sample BlaSpr_A8_OM1_M3_FD_187986 | JGI IMG/M metagenome (GOLD analysis project Ga0209011, IMG submission 187986) | Forest soil microbial communities from Thunder Bay, Ontario, Canada - Black Spruce, Ontario site 2_A8_OM1_M3 (SPAdes) (version 2) | ecosystem: Environmental > Terrestrial > Soil > Boreal... | reverse complement strand
TCACTAGCCGAGCCAAGCCAAGCCCATTTGTATGGTCGCACGCCTGACTGTCTTCGAGTGTAATGAGTGTCACGGCCAGCTGTGACTTGCGTCACAGCGTTCTTGCCGTGCTGAGTTCATGTAGTAACAGGGTCCTACTCGAGTGCCAGCGGGCACAAGGCCAGAGGAAGGAGAAATCAAATGAAGGTAAAAGAAGTAATGATGGGGACCCCGTATTACTGTCAACCGGAGACAAACCTCGGTTCAGCAACGGAGCTCATGTGGAATGCAAACTGCGGATTCCTTCCCGTTGAGGCAGTGGATGGAAGGGTGATCGGCGTGATCACGGACCGCGACATTTGTATCGCACTTGGAACGCGCAGCCGGCTTCCCGGCGATATCGCAGTAGGTGAGGTCATGTCAGGTAAGCTTTATTCCTGCGCCCCGGATGATGATATCCATGTGGCGCTGCAAACCATGAAAGAAGGGAAAGTACGCCGGCTGCCAGTGATCGCTCAAAAAAGGTCTCTCGTGGGTGTTATTTCGATGGACGACATACTACTGCGGACGGAGCCCATGAGTCTGGGAAGGGAACCGGAGCTGTCCAGCGATGAAGTTGTGAGAACCTATCGGGCAATCACGCAACGCCAGGTTCCACAAGTTATCGCAAAGCAGGCTGCCGCCGCATGATTAGCGTCACGTCGAACCATGTGGACAAAGAAGGCCTGAAGCGCGAGCGCCGCTTTGCACTTTTGGAACTAGACATCGGGCGCAACCGGGCGGCACACGTGCCCTGCGATCTGGCTCAGGAACAGAACAAACCGGAAGAGAAGAGTTCGGCGCAGAAGCCAACCTGCTGCCAATCTCCATCTTTTCAATAGTTTAGGTGGATCGCTCTCGCTGTTGAGTGACCAGCGTCACGCGGTAGAGTGAGCCCCGTCACAGCCAAATAGAGAGCTAAGGATGTAGTTATAAGAGGGTGGAAGCGGCTCAGGGAAGCACTACGGGTAGGAGTTGGTGGACAATCTTTTACTTGCAATCGAATTCTCTCTGGTCGATGAAATGGCGCTGTTTCATGCTTTGGACGTTGATGTCCTGGAGACGGCGCTGGAAGGGAACGGCCCATGAAATACATCCTTATTACTTTAATGATTGCTGCCGCCGTCTTTGTGATTGTAGGTCTCCGTCGCGCTCTGCGGACGTATCTAAAGTTTCGAGGAAAGAGGCTTGTTTCATGTCCGGAGACGCACAAGCCTGCAGCCGTACGAGTTGGCGCAGGGAAGGTGGCTTTGAAGGCAACTGTTGGGAACGGGCAGCTCAGGTTGAATGAGTGCTCGCGTTGGCCCGAAAGGGAAGCCTGCGGGCAAGAATGTCTGGCGCAAATCCAAGAAGCGCCGAAAGCCTGCCTGGTCTGGACGATTGTCAATAGGTGGTATCAGGGACAGAACTGCGTGTACTGCCACAAACCGTTCGGAGAAATCCACTGGCACGATCACCCGCCCGCCCTAGTCGATTACGAGCGTAAGACCGTTGAGTGGAACGAAATCCCTGCCGAAAAGCTACAGGAGGCGTTGGGGACACACTGGCCCGTCTGCTGGAACTGCCACATTGCCGAAACGTTTCGGCGGAAACACCCCGAACTTGTTGTGGAACGGCCTACGCACTAGAGCGAATGGGGATTGATGCAAGTACGATTGTCCACGACATACTACGGGCGGGCGAATGCCATCGAAAAGTGGCGCACTTCCCAATACCCACAGGGAATCTCTCCCCCATGGTGATGGGAACGATTCAAGGCGGACACACACCCCATTCACCGAGGTCTTCCGGAATCAGTCTCAGGGTTTCAGGACAGCGTTGCGCCTAGTTTCAAGAAGTATCGCGACCTTCTCCGCCTTATCAGCCTCGACGCCCACTTCACTCAGCGCTTCGCGAAAGTGCGTAAGAAATCTATCGAAATGCCCGTCGTTTAACCCGTGCTCCCGCGCAAGCGCATGAGCGGCATGGATATCATTGCCCGTATACACAACTCGTCCGCCGAGAAGCATGGAGATAAACATACTCTGCCGAGCGCGCAAGTGCGCCATATCGGTTCTTTTAAAAAAGGGGCGGAGTGTGTCATCCTCGAAGACTCTTCTATAGAAGGATTCGGTAGCGGCCCAGACCGTTTGCTTTCCACCGATAAGATCATAGAGTTCATCGATCACTTGATCCTCCGGAAGTAAGAGAACGAGGTAGATCCTGGCTCAAGAGTTGAGATTCGCTTGTGGCGTTTATTCTAGCTTCCTCGCTGGTGTAGTCAACGATCGCTGATCTTTTTGGCGCCGCAAATCGTTCAGACTCTTGCTGGCACCAACAATTCCTCTTCAATCTTCACAGCAGGGAAGAGAACGACTTTGCACTTAAGGGACCGTGCGATGAGGCACGATTTTTCGGCCTTCTCAAGCAAGCGGATGGCCCGGTCACGATCCTCTTCCTTCAGGATGCTGACCACAGGTCGCAGCTTAATTTCCGTAAAACGCCAGATGCCATCCTCATTGCTGAGCACACCTTCTGCATCCAGGCGAAGCGACACAAATTCAAAGTGGGACTTCTCGGAAATTCCGGAAAATGTGCTGACGAAACAGCTTGCCACAGCGGCGACGAGGAAGTGTTCCGGTGTCCAGCGTCCTGGCTCCCCCAAGAACTCCGGAGGGGCGCTGAAGGAAATCGAAGACAGAACTCCTTCCGCCTGGACGACGCCATTGCGCCCGCCCGCGCCAAATGCTTTGATTCGATATTCATGGTGAGATTCCATTTTGTTCTCCTCTCAGCTTGTCAGCGGGAGCAGCATCCGACTCCGGCCCCGCATTGCCAATTCAAACCTAACAAAGGAGCCTTTACGGCGGTGTGACCAGAGTCACAATTGAAAGTGACGGCCGTCACAGCCAGACGGACTTGTCTCGGCGTATTGGTGGTACGTAGGGAGGTGGCCCATGAAAGCAGTCCAAGCAAGAACGAGAATCTCACTGAAAAATATTCTGTTTGCCACTGACTTTTCTCCAGCCGCAGACGCGGCCGCGCCGTTCGCGATCCAGATCGCCCGAAGTTATGGAGCGAAAATGTACGGCGTGCACGTAAATCCATTCGACAATTACACAGCTGGCGCACCGGACGCCTGGGCGGCGATGGCTGAGGCGGCGGAAAGACAAACGAAGGAACATGCACAGCGCCTGAATGAGCAGCTTATGGGCGTCGAGCACGAAGTGGTGATCGGCGAGGGTAACATTTGGGAAGTGATATCGAACCTGATCAAAGAGAAGGAAATTGACCTGATTGTCCTGGGGACGCGCGGGCGGACGGGGCTTGGAAAGGCACTACTCGGTTCGGTTGCAGAACAGATTCTGCGGCAAGCGCCATGCCCGGTGCTGACCGTGGGACCGCACGTAACACTGCAGCCCGAGAAGGCAGTGAGGATGCGTGAAATCCTCTACGCCACCGATCTCGCCACGGACTTTCCGTTAGCCGCACCCTACGCCGTCTCGCTGGCGCAGGAAAACCAGGCGCACTTGGCGCTCCTGTACGTCATCGAAAACCAGAAGACTGGGGAACTTGTGCATCCTGCGGAACTCGCGGACTCCAAATTGCACAAGCTGCGTCAATTGGTTCCCCAAGAGGCAGAGCTATGGTGCGCGCCTCGTTACCTGGTCGAGCAGGGGACCCCGGCAGAGAAGATTCTGGAAGCCGCTAACAGGCAGCGCGCCGATCTGATCGTGCTGGGAGCCCAGCCGGCAAAGTGGCTGGCCACACATCTGAACGCGGGGACAGTTCACAAGGTTGTTTCAGAGGCAAAGTGCCCCGTCCTCACGGTTCATGGCTGAGGGCGAACTAAGCACGGTGTGACACCTTCGAACATGCTGCATGGGGTTGAGGTTTGGGCGACCAGAATTTCCTCAGAGTTCGCCCACCTCAACCCCCAGCTGGCGAGAGAAGGAGGCGAACATGTCGACGACTTTCCAGGATAGAATTCAGGGCCAGCATAAGACTTCAACCTCAATGATGAAGGCGCTTGTTTTTCGCGGTCCAAACCAGATCGGGATCGAACATGTTCCGATCCCGAAGCCCGGACCGGGCGAAGCAGTCATTCGTGTCACGCTGACGACCATCTGCGGCACGGACCTCCACATCCTCAAAGGGGAATACCCGGTGAAGCCGGGGTTGATCATCGGCCACGAGCCGGTAGGAATCATCCACGAGATCGGAGTGGGAGTAAGCGGATACAAGATTGGCGAACGCGTGCTGGTGGGAGCCATCACGCCTTGCGGCCAGTGCAATTACTGCTTGAGCGGCGACTGGTCGCAATGCGGCGGCGCGATTGGCGGCTGGAAATTCGGGAACACTATCAACGGCGCGCAGGCGGAGTATCTTTTGGTGCCGAACGCTCAAGCGAATCTGGCGAAAATTCCTGATGATCTGCGCGATGAGCAAGTGGTTCTGCTGGCGGACATCGCTTCAACAGGGATCTCGGCGGCAGAGAGTGCTGATTTGCAGATCGGGGACACGGTCGCAATCTTTGCCCAAGGGCCAATCGGACTTTGCGCCACGGCTGGAGCCAAACTAAAGGGGGCGAGCCTGATCATTGCTGTGGAATCGGACCCGGTCCGCTCTCAAATGGCCAAGCGGATGGGTGCTGACGTCGTTCTCAATTTCAAAGAAACGGATGTGATCACGGAGATCAAGCGCCTTACGGACGGAAAAGGTGTAGATGTGGCGATTGAGGCGCTCGGGACGCAGGGCACGTTTGAAAATGCGCTCCGTGCGCTGCGCGCCGGAGGAACATTGTCCAGCCTGGGTGTGTATTCCGGCAAACTTTCCGTGCCTTTAGAGCCATTTGCCGCTGGTCTTGGTGACCACAAGATCGTCACAACACTTTGTCCAGGGGGCAAAGAGCGAATGCGCAGGCTGATGGAGCTCGTCCGGCACGGGCGACTCAACTTGGCACCCCTTCTCACTCACACGTTTTCGCTGGACGATATCACTGAGGCGTACAAAGTCTTTGGCGAGCGGCGAGAAGGTGTGATCAAGGTGGCGATCAAGCCGTAACGGGTTCCGGGGAAAATTCAGCCCGCTCGGCAGCCTTCATTGCATTCTATCCCACGGATGCTTTCCTTCTCGGACCTACGCACGAACTTCGGACCAGGAGGGACGAACCGGAATGCAAATTCTGAAAGCCGGCATGCTCTATTTCGTATTCGTTTTCGGAGCGGGTTTCTTGCTTGGACCCATTCGCATATTGTGGGTCGTCCCGCGACTTGGCACGAGAGTGGCTGAACTCTTGGAAGCGCCCATTATGTTTGTCATCACAATTGTGGCAGCGCGGTGGATCGTTCGGAGACTCGCTGTGCCGTCCACAGCGTCGAGTCGCCTCAGTATGGGTGGCATTGCGCTTGGCCTGATGCTCATTGCGGAGTTTACTCTTGTGCTCTGGCTTAGAGGCCTCTCGATCAGGGAGTACCTTGCAGGCCGAGACCCGGTAGCGGCGACAGCCTACTATGTGACGCTTGGGGTGTTTGGTGTGATGCCGCTTCTGGCGGCGCGAAGATGAGGTCGACCCCAGGAATGTGGCTACACGGCATTTTGATTAGTTCGCGCTTGCCCGGTCATGAATTCCTGCAGACATAAGGCGCCAGCAATCTCTGGCAATAGCCCAATCCTCTTGAGCGCGTACGACTAAGACGCGAACAGCTGAATCGGAAGAGGAAATATCTTGGTCCGCAGATGACTGCGCATTCTTAGCGGCGTCGAGTTTCAGGCCAAGAAATCTGAAGTTGGCACAAGCTGCGGCTCGCACCTCAGGTGAATTTTCTCCAATCCCAGCGGTGAAGACCAACGCATCTATTCCGCCCAACACCGCAATCATCGCGCCGATACCAGCCTGAAGGCGATGCACGAAGATCTCAAAAGCCAGCTTAGCTCGCGGATGGCCGTCTTTCATCGCGACCACAACTTGCCGCATGTCGCCCGAGATCCCAGAGATTCCTAACAGGCCTGATTTTGTGTTTAACAGCTCGTCGAGTTGCTGTCCTGTGAAGCCACTCTGCCGGATCAAGTAGGTCATTATCCCAGGATCTATAGAGCCAGATCGTGTTCCCATCATCAGACCTTCTAGCGGTGTGAATCCCATGGTTGTATCGATGCTTTGCCCCTCGCGGATGGCCGCCAGAGAACAACCGTTCCCAAGATGGCAGGTCACGAGTTTCAGTGATCGCAAATCCTTTCCGAAGAGCTGCGCGGTGCGCTCCGCGCAATACTGATGATTAATTCCGTGAAATCCGTAACGACGAATCCCCTGCGCGAGCCATTCATAAGGACCGGGATATACAGCCGCTGGTTCCGGCAATCGGCTGTGAAATCCAGTATCGAACACGGCTACCTGGAGAACCTCGCCAATGCGTTTCTCGATGATCTCGATACCTTCCAGCTCGGCGCGATTATGGAGTGGCGCAAAGGCGGACATACGCGCTATTGCAGATTTCACCTCCGGTGTGATGACGGTTGGCTTGTCGAGGTCTCTACCACCGTGCACGATACGATGACCTACTAGGTCGATTTCTGAAGGCGCAGAAATGACGCGCAGCTTCCCATTCCATAATGTATCCAGCAGTTGGTCGATCGCATTTGAGCGCGACGCGAACGTGACGCGACCTTTCAGCTGCGCTCCATGTGAATTCCGCGCCTGGATGTCCGCATGACTGCCGTCCCATTCGATTTTGCCTTCCCAGGCTGGCGAAGGCGGATGCTCCGGAAGGGTGTTTCCGATGTCGTAAAGGCAGCTCTTCTGGCTGCTGGAACCCGAATTGAGTACAAGGATTTTCATGGCCTAAGAGGGCCATTTCCAATCCCGGATTTCCGGCAAGTCGTCTCCATGCTCGCGGATGTATTGTTTGTGTTCGACGAGCTTGTTGCGCAGGAACTGTTTGAAATGCGCGCCGACGCGTTGCAAGCGAGGGACGCGGTCGACCACGTCGCCTGCGAGGTGAAATCGATCCAAATCGTTCAGGACCGTCATATCGAAGGGAGTCGTCGTTGTTCCTTCTTCCTTGTATCCGCGGACGTGGAAATTGTCATGATTGGTGCGCCGATAAGTCAGGCGGTGAATCAGCCAAGGATAGCCGTGGTAGGCAAAAATGACCGGCTTGTCGATTGTGAATATCGAGTCGAACTCACGGTCGCAGAGGCCGTGGGGATGTTCGGTTGATGGCTGGATGGTCATCAAGTCAACCACATTGACGACCCGGACCTTAATATCTGGAAAATGTTGGCGCAGCAGATCGACGGCCGCAAGCGTCTCCAGGGTCGGGACATCTCCGGCACAGGCCATCACCACGTCCGGATCGCTTTCCTGGTCGTTCGAAGCCCATTGCCAGATTCCGATTCCATTCGTGCAATGCTCGATGGCACGCTCCATGTCGAGCCACTGTAGCGCCGGTTGCTTTCCAGCAACGATAACATTGACATAGTTTCGGCTGCGGAGGCAGTGATCAGCTACCGAAAGCAGGGTGTTAGCATCCGGAGGAAGATACACGCGTACAATATCCGCCTTCTTGTTCACAACATGGTCGATGAAGCCTGGGTCTTGGTGGGTGAAGCCGTTATGGTCTTGGCGCCAAACGTGTGACGTGAGGAGGTAATTCAATGAGGCTATCGGTCGTCGCCATGGAATATTTCTCGTCACCTTGAGCCATTTGGCATGCTGATTGAACATAGAGTCCACAATGTGGATGAAGGCTTCGTAGCAGGAGAAAAAGCCATGGCGGCCAGTGAGCAGATAACCCTCGAGCCATCCCTGGCACATATGCTCGCTCAGCACCTCCATCACACGGCCATCTTTTGAGAGGTGCTCGTCCGTAGGAAGAACCGGCCCCATAAAAACTTTATCAGTAATTTCGTACAGCGCATCGAGACGGTTTGACGCTGTCTCATCAGGGCCAAATACTCGGAAAGTCTTCGAGTCCGCATTACGTTTCATAACATCGCGCAGAAGATTTCCTAAGACTCGAGTGGCTTCCGCAATCTCAGCACCTGGTTTCGGTACTCTCACCGCGTATTCGCGGAAGTCTGGCATCACAAGGTCCTTAAGCAAAGCTCCGCCATTCGCGTGCGGATTGGCACCCATCCTGCGTGTGCCACTCGGCGCGAGTTCCGCTAGTTCTGGAATCAACTTGCCATTTCCATCGAACAGTTCTTCTGGCGTGTAGCTCTTCAGCCATTCTTCCAATATCTTTACGTGGTCAGGATGTGACACAAAATTTGTAACTGGGACTTGGTGCGCGCGCCAAGTGTCTTCGACCGGTTTTCCGTCCACCATCTTTGGCCCTGTCCAACCCTTTGGCGTTCGCAGGATGATCATCGGCCAAGCGGGAACGCCACTAGATCGCCCGGCGCGGGCGTCATTCTGAATTAAGTGAATTTCCTCGACGATCGTGTCGAGGGTGTGTGCCATGAGTTGGTGCATTCTCGCTGGCTCATGGCCTTCCACAAAATACGGTTTGTAACCATACCCGGTAAAAAGCTGAGTCAACTCCGCATCACTCAGACGGCTGAGTATGGTCGGATTCGCGATCTTGTAACCGTTCAGGTGCAGTATGGGAAGAACCGCCCCGTCGCGAGAGGGATTCAGGAACTTGTTCGAGTGCCAACTGGCTGCGAGTGGACCGGTCTCGGCTTCGCCGTCACCGACGACGCAGCACACCAGTAAATCAGGATTGTCAAAAGCGGCGCCGTAGGCGTGAGCAATCGAATATCCAAGCTCACCGCCTTCATGAATCGAGCCTGGCGTCTCTGGGGCGACGTGGCTTGGAATACCTCCCGGAAATGAAAACTGTTTGAAAAGTTTCTTCAGGCCTTCTTCTGTTTGTGAAATGTGGGCATAGTGTTCGCTATAGGTGCCCTCCAGGTAAGTGTTGGCAATCAGACCGGGTCCTCCGTGACCGGGGCCCGTTACGTAGATGACATTCAGGTCGTGCTTTTTGATCAACCGATTGAAATGAACGTAGATGAAATTCAAGCCAGGTGTCGTTCCCCAGTGACCCAACAGCCGGGGCTTGATGTGTTCGACTTTCAGCGGCTCATGCAGCAGCGGATTGGCGTACAGGTAGATCTGTCCCACGGAAAGGTAGTTCGCTGCGCGCCAGTAGGCATGCATCTTCCGTAGCTCTTCTTCGGACAGAGGCTGTTTGGATTCGTAAGGCTTTGCTGAGCCTGTGGGTGCCGCTGAAGCCATATCGGTGCCCTCCCTGCGTGAAACGAAGTCCCTCATTAACTGGACGGACCGAGAAAGAGCTCTCCCCGTCAGAGCCACGATCCAATCTTATGCCCGCAAATTTGAAAACACTATTACAACTAGCTGTCGGCTCAGCCCGTAAATTCTGACGGAGCATAAGGATTCGCCAAGATCAGCAGAGAGATAAGAAGGAAGCCCGTTTTGTCGCGTTCTGAACAGAATGCATGCGATGAGGACAACGGCTGGAGTGCCGCGTTCACACGAGCACCAGCCGGTCGAAAAGCAGCACACCCGCTAAGCTGCTGACAACTCCTTGTGACCTTCCGCGACGGGAAGTTCCGGCCAGAGCGCCTTGAGCGTGACACCGTAAGTTTCCTCGTACACCAGAGTGAAAACACGTGAGCAACGCTCGCAGAGCCAATAATGCCTTACTCCGTGGATTCCGCCCGACGAATCAACTGTTGCATCACTGCCACCTGCCGGAACCGGATCAGGCCGAAATCTGAAGAACTTGCCACCCCTGGTCCAATGAAAGGCAGTCGGACACGCCGGGTTTGCACACTTCGGATGTTGCTTCTGATGGAGAGGCGTTCCTTTCAATGTTCCCCCGCCCGGGGTCGACTGTTTGCTGTGAGCCTGTCGAGCCGCTGCCCGTTCCTCTTCCAGATGCTGAATAGTCGCCCTCAGCCAGCCTCCCACTGTTTCTTCGATCTCGTTTTGATCGCTGCAGCGGTAAAGGGAATCGAGCGTTTCACCGGATCCGGATACATTGAACGGAATGTGGCGGCAGGGAATCTTTTCGGACCGGCGTTCCGGTGGCACTAACTGCATCAGAACACAATCACTGCACGGACCGGGATTCTCTTTGGAATCGTAGTTCATGCAAGTGAGAGAGTCTTCAAAGATATATTGAGGCCTCCAAGGAGTTCTCGGCGAACGGCCATAGCCCCCGTCTTCTAGGAATTGGAGTTCAAATTTTAGAACTTCCAAGGTCGCGCTCATCTTTTTGCATTTTGCACCTCCCACACAATTCAAAATATGAACTCAGCAGAAAAGGACTGCTGTAACCCTCGTCACATGGCAGCGTGACGGCCATCACAGCCAGGGAACCTTCGATTGCAGTAGAAATATGCGAATTGGTTGTCATCTATCGGACGGATGGATATGCCAAGCGGGTTGCGTTTCGTGTTGCGTAGGGAGGGAGGTATACTCCGGGGTGGTGAATTCATGCGCGCCCCCTACGGCTTAGAAATCATTGAGAGCTGTCTGTCCTGCCCCCACCGCGAGGATCGGCTCTTTTGTAACCTTCCTCCTTCTGCGGTTCAGAAATTGGCGGCCATCACCTCGGCGGCGGCTTACCCGAAGGGGGCAACTCTCTTCGTAGAAGGGCAGTCCCCGCGTGGAGTCTTCATTCTATGTAGTGGCAAGGTCAAACTGTCGACCTCGTCTGCCGATGGGAGGAGTCTCATTCTTAGGATCTCGGAACCGGGAGAGGTCCTGGGCTTGCCCGCGACGGTTACGGGAAAACCTTACGAGCTTACGGCTGACGTAATCGAACCTACTCAGGCGAATTTCATCTCTAGGCAGGATTTCCTGCTCTTTCTGCGCGAGCACGGCGAAGCAGCATTGCGCGTGGCGCAGCAGCTCGGCGAAACCTATCATTCGGCGATCGCGGAAATGCGAACCATTGGGCTCTCGCATTCCGCAGGTGAGAAGTTGGCCCGCTTCCTGCTGGATCTCTCAGCAGACCATGACGAAGGAAAGGGCGAGGTGAGGATGACACTCACCCTCACGCACGAAGAAATTGCCCAGATGATCGGGGCCTCTCGAGAGACCGTGACGCGACTGTTTAGTGACTTCAAGAAGAAGCAGTTCCTGCAGGTCAACGGGTCCACAGTCATCATCAAGAACAGGGCCGGCCTCGAAAACCTCGCAGGCGCCTAACCCGCTCGACTCCTCCTACCGGGGTGCAGCAAATCTGCACTCGTAATCTTCTGCTTTCATTCTGCCCCCACCGGTACAGCGAACGATACAGGCGTTATGCCAGTCAGCAAGATGCGGGAATCCAAGACGAGCCTGCACTCCACGGCTGCCTCCCTTGTAATTGTGGCAAGTGTGCAATATTGAACAGTTCTGACATTGCGAACCATTTTAGGATTATGTACTTTTCGAGAAAATATCAATGACAACTGCTGAGCTCGGACTGGCGACTAGGAGTGCCGCAACTCTGAGCAACAGCACTGCCATGAAAGCGCTGGTCTTCCGCGGTCCGGGCAAGCGCGCATGGGAGGACGAGCCGCGTCCTGCCATCCGTGATCCGGCCGACGCCATCGCGCGGATTGCTACTCCAAGGCAGGGCTCGAAAGCGTTGTGGCTCATAACTCCTTCCCTTTTCCCGGGAATTCTCCTCTTCAAAGTTTGGTGTGATGTCCGTCACATCAATCGGTGACGTGCGTCACGGTAGGTCAACTGAGCTTCAAGCAACAATGCAGAACATTGAAGCCTAGCGGTGAGTTTGGGAACTTGGCCCACGGTTCGGTGGGCAAGATCAGGAGGGCGAGGGAATGAAGGGTCGTGTACTTAATACCAGCATTATGGCGAGTGTGGCTGCGGTCGTGGTTGTTATGTGGGTGATGCTTGCGTCGGTGCCTAAGACTTCCGCGATCCCCGCGTTTTCGCGGAAGTATCAGACGTCGTGTACCACGTGCCACAACAATTATCCCGAACTGAATGACTTCGGGGAGGCTTTCAAGAAGAACGGATTCAAGTTTCCAAAGGACGACGAGACCTTCGTGAAAGAACCTCCAGTCCTGCTAGGTTCGAAGGCACAGAAGGAGGCGTTCCCCGGCGCTGTGTATCCGGGTGAAATCCCGGGAAGCATACCGATTGCCTTCCGCTATTCGGGGAACTTCAACTACAACGCCAAGCAGCCTATTGCCGCTGGATTCTTGCCTCGCACGGATTTATTCGTTCCGAACACATTCACGATTATCGGCGCCGGGAGTTTTGGCCCCACGTTGTCATTCTGGGTCGACAACGACATCTCGGCTGGTGGCGACAACGCTGCAGCGGGTTTGGGTGATGGCTATCTCAAGTTCAACGACTTAGGTCATGCTTTTGGCTTGCCGAAGGACACATTGAATCTCCGGATGGGCCAGTTCGAACTGGAGTTGCCAATCACGCAGGCTCGCACCATCAACTTGACTCCTTACGATGTGTATAGCCAAGCAAGTATCGCGCCCATTGCCAATGCGGCCTGTGCAATGGTTGGATCACCCTCGGGTACGCCTTGCACGACAAATAATCCGCTGCAGTTTGGAATTCCGCAGCGCGGGATTGAGATCGGCGGATATCCGAATGATGGGTATTTCATCTGGTCGCTGGCCGTAGTAGATGGCGCAAACAATGGTCCTGCGCTGCGCAATTCTAAAGACGTGTATGCGCGTGTTTCGCAGCGGTTCAACTTGGAGCGCGATCCTGAGAGCCGAAGCGCTGTACAGGCCGCGGGGCCGACTGGACCACACGATCACACTTCGATTCGCTTTGGCGCGTTCTACTACTACGGCCGAAATGCGCTAAACATGGACAACAGTCTCTTCCCTGGTTTTGGAACGGTGCGCGAGCCGTTTTATCGTGTGGGCGGGGACATCCGCTTCAAATACCGCAACCAGCTCGAAATTTATGGCGTGGGCATGTACGGGCATGACCAGAATCTGCTGCCGAATGCAGCGACGGGAGCCGGGTTTATCCGTACCTCTCCGGTGACCTTCACCGGCGGATTCGCGCAAGCCAATTACTGGGTCTATCCGTGGATGATCGCGCTGCTGCGGTATGACTTTGTGAACTCGCCGACAGATTTCTTCAATGGCGCCTCCCGCTATGATACGCGCAACCGGTTCAGCCCGGGCATACAGTTCCTTGTCCGAGCGAACATTAAACTTGCATTCGAATACCAGCACCGGTGGGAGCGGCCGGTCACTCTCAACAATGGCAATACCATATTCTTCCGCCCGAACGGAATCGTCAGCGGAATCGACTACGTTTTCTAAAGGCCGTGTGAGCTCACGAAATCGAAACGCAGGTACATCTGAAAGCGAGAGGAATGTCATGAGTCTATCGACAATCGCAGCAAAGGCAGCAGTCGCAGCAAGTTTGGCCCTGGTTCTGACTGGTGCAGGCCGGGCCAACGAAATCAAAGGCAAGGTCAGTGTGCAGGGAATCAAGTCTGCGGAGAACATCGCCGTGTATGTCGACGCGATCCCGGACAAGAAATTCGATGCGCCGAAGGACCATGTCGTGATTGACCAGCGGAAAATGGCCTTCATCCAGCATGTCGTGGCCGTGCAACAGGGAACTACCGTGGATTTTCTCAACAGCGACCCTGTCGGCCATAACGTGTATTGGCCATCAATCAGCGGAAACAAGAAACTGTCTCACAATCTTGGCACTTGGCCGAAAGGCGAGAAGAAACCGTTCCAATTCAATGACCTCGGCACAGCCTCTCTCCTTTGCAACGTGCATCCCGAAATGTCCGGCTATGTAGTCGTCGTTCCTACGCCGTATTTTGCGGTGACTGATAAAGACGGCAATTTCGAAATCAAGAATGTACCTGCCGGGAAATATACGCTGAAGACTTGGAGCGAAGATGGTAAACCAACCACGCAAGCCGTAGAAGTCAGCCCCACAACAACGACGGTGGAGTTGACGGTCAAGAAGTAAGTGAGAAAGGGACCCGGGACGCGCCTCGTGGCCAACCGAACCAAACTAGTCGACCTCGAATGGCTCGAATCGAACTTCCCCTGCATGCAGGCCTGTCCCGTCCACACGCAGGCCGGGCGTTACGTCACCCTCATTGCGCAGGGGAGGTACGAGGAAGCTTACCGCTACGCCCGGGTCCCCAATCCTTTCGCTTCCATTTGCGGTCGAGTCTGCGGGCATCCCTGCGAACCTGCTTGCCGCCGTGGGCAATTGGATTCACCCATTTCGATCCGCGCGCTCAAGCGCTTTCTGACAGAGCGCTATGGCCCAGAGTCACGAAATCCAATCGATGTATTTCCAGAAAAGCCTAGAGTTATTCATCAGGAGAAAGTCGCAGTAATTGGCTCCGGACCGGCCGGCATGTCCGCGGCGCACGATCTGGCGCTGCTCGGTTATGCGGTCACGATCTTCGACTCAGCTCCCGTGCCCGGAGGGATGATGCACCTGGGAATTCCCGAATATCGCCTCCCGCGCGACGTCCTGCAAGCGCAGATCAGGGAGATTCTCGATCTTGGCCCCGAACTGCGGCTGAACATGCGTCTGGGCCGCGATTTTTCCCTCGACGATTTGCGGGCGCAAGGCTACAAGGCGATTCTGCTCGCGTTTGGATTGCACCGCAGCCGCGATTTGAATCTGCCGGGCCACGATCTCGACGGTGTTGTGAAGGGCATCGATTTTCTCTTGAACGTAAACCTCGGCTACCGCTTTTCCATCGGCAAGCAAGTCGTCGTCATCGGTGGTGGCAACGTCGCGATTGACGTCGCCAGGTCCGCCATGCGCGAGCAACTGAAGCACACCGCGGAGCCGGCCGGCGGTTCGACGCTTCCGGATCAATTGACTTCCAGCGAGATGGACGTAGCGATGAAGGAGTTCATGGACGTTTCGCGCGCCGCGCTTCGCATGGGGGCACGGGAAGTTCATTTGGTATGCCTTGAGTCGCGAGAGGAGATGCCCGCATCCGAGGAGGAAATCGAAGAAGGGCTTGTCGAAGGTATTAGAATTCATCCTTCACTCGGCCCGAAACAATTCGTCGGCAAGAGCGGAAAGGTGACGGGGCTGGAAGTCATCCGTTGCGCCTCCGTCTTCGATGCCCAGCGGCGGTTCAGCCCCACTTTTGTGCCGGGGACGGAAAGCATTATCCCGTGCGACACCGTGATTCTCGCCATTGGCCAGGCTTCCGATCTCTCTTTTCTTTCGGCGTCCGATGGAATCGAGGCCACCCGCCAAGGAACGCTGAAAATCGCTCCCGAGACATTGATGACGACAGCGCCGGGCGTTTTCGCGGCGGGGGACATTGCTTTTGGACCACGCCTGATTATCAGCGCAGTCGCGGACGGCAAGAAAGCCGCCGAGCAGATCGACAAGTATCTTCGTGGCCCGGAATGGAAGCCCAAGCCGAAATACGTGCAGATCACCCTACTCGACCATCATCAGATGGCAGAACACTACGACGAGTATTCCCGGCTCGCCGTGCCAGTGATTCCTCTTGAGCGTCGCACGGGTGTCGCCGAAGTAGAAACGGGTTTCACGGAGGAACAGGCCAGGAAAGAGGCGACTCGCTGTCTCCAGTGCTGGATCAACACGATTTTCGAGGGCAACGAAGCGGAAGGAACCGAATGCATCCTGTGCGGCGGATGCGTGGATGTCTGCCCGGAGAATTGCCTTCGACTCGTGCCGCTAAGCCAATTCGAATTTTCGGATGAGACCCGGCAAAAATTGTCCACCACATCCGATTCGCGGGCTCTCGAACTTCTCCATCTGTCTCCCGAAGAACTTTCCACCGCCCAAGGTTCAGTGATGGTCAAAGACGAAACCATCTGCATTCGTTGCGGCCTTTGCGCCGAGCGTTGCCCAGTGAAAACCATCACCATGGAATCTTTCGAAGTTTTCGATCGTGACCCCAATTTGGTTCAAATTGAAAAGATGGTTCTCCACGCATGAGTGAAACAAAACACCCTTCGTTTCCTGGAGTGCCCCTTTCCAGGCAGGCCGCTAATGAGGTCACCCGGCGCGATTTCTTGAACGAAATTACGCTGGGGGCCCTTGGCATTGCCGGTCTGGGCTCAGTTGCCGTGACCTATCAATTCTTTTCGCCCAACGTCTTGTTTGAGCCCCCGACAACTTTTCGCGCCGGCAATCCCGATCTTTATCCCGTCCATTCGGTGACGTTTCTTCAGGACCAACAGGTTTACATCGTGCGCATGCCGGAAGGCTTTTATGCGGTCTCCGCCGTGTGCACGCATCTGGGCTGCGTTACGCAATGGAAACCCGACACCGACATGATTGCGTGCCCCTGCCACGGCAGCAAGTTCAAGGCGGATGGCGCCAAGATCGAAGGTCCCGCGCCGCGGCCGCTCCCGCACTTCGCCATCTCGCTTACAGCCGACGGCGAACTGCTCGTCGACAAGCTCCAAAACATCAAGCCTACGCAAGTCTTGAGAGTTTGAGGGAGAAGATGGCGACATCCTTTCAATCGGCGCTGCAAAATCTTCGCGAAACTAAAGTCTGGAAGTCGATTTTTCGACGCGGTCCCGCCAACACCAACCGCACGCGCAGCCTCGCCGTTTTTGGTAATCTCTTCCTCCACTGGCTACCGGTCAAGGTTCGCGAGAAGTCCCTCCGCGTGCGAGCTTCGTACTATCTGGGCTCGATCTCCTTCCTCCTTTTCATCGTTCTTTTTGTCACGGGTATCTTGTTAATGTTCTATTACCACCCGGCGACGCCTCATGCCTACCGGGACATGAAAGATCTTCAATTCGTCGTTTCTAATGGCGTCTTCCTTCGGAATCTTCACCGACTGGCCGCGCATTTGATGGTCTTCGCCGTCTTCTGGCACATGTTTCACGTGTTCTACCGCGGGGGCTACAAACCACCGCACGAGTTCAACTGGGTGGTCGGTGTTGTGCTTCTCCTCGTCACCCTGTTCCTTAGCTACACCGGCTATCTCTTGCCCTGGGACCAGCTTGCTTTTTGGGCGGTTACCGTCGGCACCAATATCATTTCGGCGATGCCGTTCGTTGGCGACAAGATTAGGTTCCTGCTGCTTGGCGGGAACATCGTAGGAGAAAACGCGTTGTTGCGTTTCTATGTGCTTCATGTCGTGATTCTCCCACTCGTGGCGTTCTTACTCATAGGAATACATTTCTGGCGGGTGCAAAAGGACGGCGGTCTGACCGTAAAGCCCAAGGATGACGATGGATAAGAATAAAATCGAGACCGGCTTTAGCTCGGACGCGAAGAAAGAGCCACGCCGCGTCGTTTTTGTCACGAAAAAGACCTCTGCCAAGGTAGTAGGCGATCCGGGCCCGCAGTTGATGACTTTCCCTCATCTCTTGATCCGCGAGGCGATCGCATTTCAAGTGCTCGTGATTGCCATGGTGCTCGTTGCGCTTCTCTGGGACGCACCGCTCGAGCAACTCGCGAATCCGCTGCTTACCCCGAATCCCGCCAAGGCCCCGTGGTATTTTCTCGGCCTCCAGGAATTGCTGCACTTTTTCCCGCCATTCGTGGCGGGAATATTGATGCCGACATTGGTGGTGATCGCGCTCGTGGTGATTCCTTATTTCAACGTGAATATCGAAGGCGAGGCGATCTGGGCTCGGCGGCCATCGCAAAATCTGAGGACCGTTCTCATCACTGTGATCATCCTCCTCGCGTTTCTTGCGGTATTCCATGCTTGGACGATCTTTGCTCCCACAGCGCTTGTTGCGGCTCTCTTGCTCTTTTCTTACTCCGTCAGACAGGGACAACAGAGCTGGCTGAATGTGATCGCCACGAAGTCACTCTCCTGGTGGGTGATGACGTGGTTTATTGTTGTCGCTATCTGTTTGACCGTCGTGGGGACGTTTTTCAGGGGCCCGGGTTGGTCTTGGGTCTGGCCGTGGAGAACTCATGGCGGCTGAAGAGATGGGCAAATTAACGGGCCGCATGCGCCTGATCTTTGCGATTTCAAGCGTTGTGTTCTTGGCCGTGCTCGCGATCTCGCCCTTCAAGGATTTTCGCCGCGAGTGGAAACAATACAAACGCTCCTATCGGCGATTTGCTCAAGGCCGTCCTGATACAAAGAAACTGCTGGCAGACTACCGCCCCGACATCGATCAGATTTGGCTGCCCGGAATGAATGTTGTCGATCGCTGCACTACTTGTCACCAGGGAATCACGCAAACGAGCCTTGCGGATCAAGCGGTCCCCCAGCCTTTCCGCGCGCATCCACCGATTCCTCACAACGTTCGCGACTGGGGCTGCACCGTTTGCCATCGTGGCCAAGGTCCAGCCACCGAAGTCGCCGAAGCCCACGAGTCCACGCTTGCCTGGGAGCAGCCCATCCTGCCAACTCGCTTCATTCAAGCGTCCTGCGGCACATGTCACTACGCCGACCTACCCCAGACGCCGCAGCTTACACGCGGTCGCGAGCTGCTCGCCGAATTGAATTGCCAAGGCTGCCACCGCCTGCCGGGAATCGAGCGTCCCGTGATGCTCGGTCCCGATCTTACGAACATCGGTACGAAAGTCAGTCGCGAGTGGATTTATAAGTGGCTGAAAGAACCGCGCACGATCGTCGACAAAGACGGCAATGTCACGGTGAACGGTTACGAGACGGAAGAAGAGCCGCGCATGCCGAAGTTCCATCTGACCGAGACCGAACTGCGTGGGCTCTCCGGTTATCTCAGCGTTCAAAAAGCCAAAGCCATGGTGCCATACAAGATTGATGCGCGGATCGTCGCCGCCTGGAGCAAGAATCCGGAATTAATCTCACAGGGTGAACTACGTTTTCGGCAAATGTTCTGCTCTACGTGCCACTCCTTGGCAGTCACTCGCGCCGGCGAAACGAAGCTCATCGGCGGAGAAATTGGTCCGGAGCTGACCAAAGTCGGCAGCAAGGTCAATCCCAATTGGCTCATCGGGTGGCTTCGCGAACCACAGGGGTATTTGCCACACACCCGGATGCCGCGCTACGGCTGGTCGGATGAAGATCTTTACAAGGTCACGCAATACATCGCCACCAAGCTCACCGACTCCGACTTGCTCGCGAGCGTTCCCCAACTCGGGCAACCGACAGAGCAGGAGATTCAGTTTGGACATCGCCTCTTTCTGGAAAAAGGGTGCGCGAGCTGCCATTCGATTGAGGGCCTCAATCCGCAAAAAGATTTTGGCCCGGACCTGAGCGCGCTCGGCGGAAAGAACGCCTCTGAACTGGAATTCGGCGCCGCGAAGATTCCGCATAATCTTGTCTCCTACATTCAGGCAAAGCTACAGGACCCGACCTCTGTAAACCCCGCAGCGCGCATGCCCCAGTACAACTGGAATCAGGCGGACCTCGATGCCATCACCACCGCGCTGCTCAGCATGAAGGGTGCCCCGCCAACAAGCGCGCTGCAAAATCTGGTCGTTCCTCGCAAGGAAGTTGCTTTTCGCCCCACCGGCGCGTTTGCCGAAGTCTATGAGCGCTACAAATGCTATACCTGTCATAAATTCAACGGCTACGGCGGCGACCTCGCGCCCGAGCTTACCTACGAAGGCAGCCGCGCGCAGCGGCAGTGGATCGTGGACTTCCTGAAGAACCCGCAAACGCTTCGCCCAACGCTCGTCTTGCGCATGCCTCAATTCAATATGAGCGACAAGGACGCCGCCACACTCGCCGACTACATGACCATGGTCTTGCAGCATCCCGCCGCGAATCCTGCAGCCATCGACGCCAGGCAATTCACCCCGGCGATGGCGGCTCTCGGCAAGCAGCTCTATGAAGTGAAGTATCAGTGCCAGTCGTGCCACACCATCGGCGGCAGTGGCGGATATGTCGGGCCCAACCTGAACAATGCGGGCGGTTGGTTGACACCGGCATGGGTCGAGGCTTGGCTAAGAAATCCCCAGGCGCTCATTCCCGATACAATCGAGCCCCGTCGAAATTTTACGGAAGACGAGGTCAGAGCCTTGACGGCGTACCTGATGACCTTGCGCCAGAGCATCAAATCGCAGAAGACCGCTACTTCCGCGGGATCGCATGCTGCTGCTCAGGGAGCCGGCCAATGAAATTCCGCCTCTGGGTTAGCGCCGTATTTTTAGCGACCATCGCCGCAATCTCCGGCTGTCGCAAGCACGCCGAAGCGCCCAAACCTGATCCACTTCTCTCCGCTTACGACACCGAGCCCGATTGGACCGACGCGCAGAAAGTTATTCCTCTCAGCTATCAGCAAGCGCAAGGGAAACTCATTTTTTACCAACAGTGCGTATGGTGCCATGCTGATGCCACTCCTGCAGGGCCTTCGAACCGCTCGAACCTGGTGCCTGTTCCGCCCTTACTGAATGATGGTGCAACGCTCAATGTGGAAAGCGACGAGTACATGCAGAACATCATTACACTCGGTGGCACTGCGATGGGCAAATCGGCGATGATGCCGCCATACGGGCGTATGCTTTCGGGGGGAGAAATTCGCTCCGTGATTGCGTTCACGCGCGCCGTTGCCCAGCCGCCCTATCAGCCCTCGGCACGAGCTGGATCGCAATACTCCACCAAATAGGAGATGCTCTTATGCGATCTACGAAACTCAAATTTACTTTACGCTTCAGTCGCCAAACACTTTTCTTGGCGACTGCACTAGCGATGAGTTTTTACGCGCAATCTTCATCCGGGCAGGTGAGCCCCGCCGAAGTCCTCAATCCCGATTTGAAAGCGCTCGAAGAGACCTATTTCCCTCAACTGAAAGCGCTCAATCAATCGATCGCCAAGACTAAATTTCCTTTTCCTTTTTATCTCAGTCGCTATGTTGGAATTGATCCCGCACAACAGGCCGAGACCGATTCGCGCGGCTTGGAGTTCGTCCGCTTTCAAGATCGGGCAATTCTGAAAATAACTGGGAACTACAACGCAGCATACGATGCCGCGCGTCTCACGCAGAATGAACGTGCCGCCGGTACCTTTCGCGCCGTCGTCCTTCCCATCCTGAATTTAGCGGTGGCCGCTCTGCCTCCAGACTTGGCTTGTGATGGCATCGGTTTTGAAATCTCTCATCACACTCGCGCTCGTGACCGCAGCTATGACTATGAAGGGAAGGAAAATCTCGTGGTAGTACTGGATCGCGATGATGCGTGGGCGCTCTCCCGAGCCTCCACAGACCCCGAGCGTCAGGAAATCTTGAACCGCTCGAAAGTTTTCATCAGCGGAAAGGATTTTGGACTTTCCCTCACGGAACGCGATCCCCTTAACGTTCAAGCCCTACCTCGGTCCGTTCCCGCCAAACCGGATGCAACCTCCACGGCGCGCTCTTCAACTCTTGTAGCTCGCTCTCCCTTTCTCAAATCTAGTCCCGCACCGCCAGCCGTCTCTCCTGCGCTCGCCGCGCCGTCCGAGCCCGCCGTCGCAAACGCTGCTCCACCGCTGTCTCCGCACAGCGCCGCCGATCCGCTTCCTGCCACGCTTCCTCAAACCGCCGCGGACGCCGACCGTCTCAACGATAAGTACCAATCACAACTGGCCGCGCTCGCGAAAGAAGGCGCAGACAAATATCATTTTGTCGATTACGCCCCGCCAACCTTTATGGTCTTCCGCGATCAAATCGCCCTCCAGATGACCCTTCGCAACTCTCTCCAGTTCAGCCCTACCAAAGGCTCCATATACAAACGTGCCGCCCAAAGTTTTGACCTCTTCCTTGCCCCCCAGATGAAAGACTTATCCGACAGGATTTCCCCCGACGTGGAATTCCAGTTCCTCGACTTTTCCGTCCTCAACAAACTCTCTCCGGGGCCCAAAGGCACTTCCGAAGCTATCGAATTCATTTGTCCGCGCGCCGCCGTCAAGCAATTTGTGAACGCCGAAATCACGAACCAGCACCTTCTCGATCAGAGCATCATCCTCGTCAATGGCGTGCGCATCGCCTTGAACCTGCAGCTTGTTGAGTAGTGAAACCTAATTGCAGACGCTTCGTCCGTCAGCCATTTGGGGTTTGAGCACGACTGGCAAAGCCAGATGGTCTAAGGAGTCGTCCGAGCCTACGGTCGCTTGCAATGTTGCGCGCATAACCACGCATGCACCAGTCTTGACCTTAGGACATGATGGCAAGTACTAGGCGAAACAGTCCTGTGACTGCCGTCACGTGTTCAGGTGACCTGAATCACGGCATGTCGATCTGCCGTTGCTGTACTCTACGAACGACGAGGTGGACCATGAGCGCCATCGAAACGGGAGTACGGCTTAAGCGGAAGCTGTGTCCAAAAAAACTGTGCCAGCTTAGGGGTTCACCCCAGAAGTTGTGAACAACTTCAGAACAAAACTAGCCAAATACCATGCAAAACCATAGGGTATGGTGAGGAATAAAGCGCGTGAATCCAACAACATGATATCGGCGGAGAAATCGGCAGGTCGTGGGTTCAACTCCCACTCTCGGCTGCACAATCATTCCGTATCCCGCAACATCCATCAGTTAGCTTTGTTCGCCTTTTTTCCACCGTCGCATTCTCGCAACTTATTTGTATTTCAAAGGTTGAGACAATTTTGGTTCAGGCTCGCTGCGGATGACCTTCCTATTCACGTCCATGCATCGAGAGAAAGCTCTGAAGACACCGCTGGGCGGTCTCCAGTTCGGAGAACCGGCTGCCTTCCTGCTCTAGCAGGTAATATTCCACGCCGCCGACGCTTTCGGCTGCTTCGAAAATGTTTTTCCAGTCGGCACTGCCTTCGCCGAACAGAACCGTGTAACCCTTCGCCGGTTCCGGTGACCAATCCTTGAGATGGAGAGAGCGGATTCTGCCCGGATTCGCGCGAATCCATGCCACCGGATCGGAGCCGGCCTCCAGACAAGTGCCCACATCCAATTGGAGCATGATCGACGGTTTCGTGTTCTTGGCGAGGATTTCGATTGGGCGCTGGTTTTCAGCGGGAATAAACTCTCTCTGGTGATTGTGATATCCCGCCTTCAAGCCGGATGATTCAAGCTGATCGGCGGCAAGATTTAGCGCATTGGCGACCGCCTTCCAACCGTCCGGACCGGGTTTCGGATCCGCCGAGGCCATGACCACATATTTACTGCCCAGAATCAGATTCATGTCGCGCGCCCGGCTGATTTTCTCCGAACTCAAATAGGAACTGTCGTTGTGCGTCGAGAAGCACCGGATGCCGAGATCGTCCAGGAGCTTTCTCATTTGCTTGGTTTGACTCTCGGACCACTCGAAATAGGGCGCATAGAATTCGACACCCTGATATCCCATCTGTGCGACGGCGCGCACGGTGGCCTCCGGATCTTTTTTCAATTCATCGCGGACAGAATAGAGTTCGAGGCCGGCCGGGATCGATTTCGCGGCACGAACCGAAAGAGCCCACGGCAGCATTGCCGAAAAAGCCAGAAACGAGCGTCGAGAAAGGGCGTGTGCCAGCATGACCGAATCCTACTGGAGATTCAGCGGAATTTCATCGTCAAAAAACTCGGCCAGGGCAACTAGCCCTGGCCGAGGCACGAAATGGTTCACTGTCAACCAGCCTAGAACGTGACCCGCAGGCCGAGCTCCATCTGGCGGTAGCTAAACGGCAGGGTGCCGGTGATTTGGCCAAATCGACTCGGTCCATGGCTCAAATCCCCGTCCGGATTGGCAAAGTGTGGTGTGTTGGTCAGGTTATAAGCTTGGGCTCGGACCTGCGCCTTAATCGTCTCCGTGAACGAGAAGATCTTGAAGATGGCGAAGTCCATGTTGGAGCTGCCCGGACCGCGCAGAATGTTGCGCCCCGAAGTACCCGGGGCATTGAATACCCCCCCGGTCGAAGCCGGAACTGTAAAGGATCCGGTGATGTAATTCGATAGGTTTCCAGGATTTACGCCGGCCTTGCCTGTTAGGTCTGCGCGCGTAACACAGTTTCCTTGGCTTCCATCCACACACACGCTGAATGGGAGGCCTGCCAGCAGGGAGTAGATGCCGTTGAGTTGCCAGCCGCCCAGCGCCCAATCCACGGGACGCGACCAATTGCTGCCCCAGCGCTTCCCACGGCCGATGGGCAACTCGTACAGCGAGCTGAGGACCATGGTGTAGTTCTGGTCAATGCTCGAACGGCCCCGCTCGATCTTATAATTCGTATAGAGCTGCGGGCTGCAAGTATCTGCATCGCCACACGAATCATCTATCGCCTTGGACCACGTAAACGCGCCGAGGAACTGCAAGCCCTTGGTGAACCGCCGTTCGTACTGCGCCTGCATCGAATTGTAGTTGGAAGAGCCCCGATTGTCCTGCACGGTGATGCTGCCAAGCTGGGGGTAGAGGCTGCGCGCCGGATCGGTGGTCGAAACTCCGTAAAGTTGTTGGTTAGCGTTGTAATTTCGCGTCAGGTTCTGCCCTTTGGTGCCAACGTAAGCCAAGCTGGCGGAGCTGTTTGTGCCAAGTTGGCGCTGTATCTGTAAATTCCATTGCGATACGTAGGGAGTCCTGTTGTTCGGCAGAACGGCCAGCACGCTGACTCCCGTCGGGCTCGTGAGATTCAGGTTCGTGAAGTTCCCGCTCGGTAAGGGGCCGTTCGCCTGCGTGGAATTAAGCTGCGCCTGCGTGCAGGTCGGCTGGCAGGCCAAAGACCCGCTAAAAGTGATGCGATACCCATTCGAATAACTGACAGAGTTCTGGCCGCTGAAAGGCGGGTTCTGTGCGAGTTGATTGCTGATGCCGCCACGGTCGACGAAATAGAAAAGGCCATATCCGCCGCGAAGGACCGTCTTGCCATCGTTTGTAAGCTGATAGGCGAAACCGACGCGTGGCCCGAAGTTGTTGTAATCGTTCTTGACCAGACTGCGCGAGTTGCCGTTCTGGCCCGCGAGAAGCAACGCTCCTGTGGTGAGGTCAAAGTTTGCCTGGCGGTTCTCCACTTCGACCGGCCACGTGAGTATGTCGTATCGCAGGCCCAAATTCAGAGTCAGCCGCGGTCTGATGCGCCAGTCATCCTGGACGAAGATGCCGTTTTCCCAGCTCCGCGTTCCCACCATGCCGTAATTTGTACCGTGGGAATACGTGTCCACGAAGCCGGCCAAAATATCGGAGACTTCGTATCCCGTATTCACATGATTTCCCTGAGTCCCATTCCCGCTGAGGAAGAAGTAACCTTTGCCCGCAAGCGGCCGGTAAAGGTTAAGCTGGCGTCGCAGGATGTTGGCACCGGCCTTCAACGTGTGCTTACCCTTCGTCCACGTTAGCGTGTCGTTGTAGTTGTAACCGGTTTGCGGGACCAGATATGGTCCATAGTCCCCGGTGTATTCAATCTGGTTGTTATAGCCGCCAATTAGGGCAATACCTCCTAGCAGCGGCGTATTGCAGTTCGCAATGCCAAACGTAGTGCAGAGCGCAGAACCTTGGAACGGCGGAACGTAGCCATAGGTCGTACGTACGAACCCCACGCGCGCTTCGTTGACGATTGTCTGTGAAATAGTTGAGGTCCAGCCGATCGCCGCACCCCAGGGATGGTTGAAGTTCGTGCCGGACCCAAAGCCGGAGGGTAGCGTCGGCAACCGGGATGTTTCTGTTTGGTCCGCGCGGCCGCGGCTGAACCGCCCGAAGATTGAATTCCTGGAATTCATGATGAAATCAGAGCGAACGTCGAAGTCGTTCCAGTTTTCGTTGATTTTTCGCACGCTGTGATAGTTCTGAAAAATCGAGTGGCAACGCGAATCGATTGCCGCGGTACAATTGGGCTCCGGAAAAGCATTGAGGTAGGCCAGACCCGCCGAATTGATGCGGCCTGTGGGAATGACGTTCGGCTGTGCGCCATTACCCATGAATTGGAGCCCGGTGGTGGGGTCCAGGATCGTGATAGGTGCCGATAGCCCTGTTGGATTGCCGGCTGGGCCTGCTCCTGCAAGCAGCTCAGAGAAATCGCCCTCGCGCATCAAATCCGTGGGAACGGTTGCAACGTCGTTGCTGCCAGGCACGCGTTTCCGCAAAGCCTGAAAGTCGCCGAAAATAAAAAGTTTGTCTTTGCGGATTGGACCGCCCAGTGTCCCGCCGAACTGGTTACGGTTATAAGAAGGTGTAGGCCCAGGACTGAAAAACTCCTTCGCATTGAGGTTGGTGTTGCGGTTGAACCAGAACGCGCTGCCGTGCCAGGCATTCGTGCCGGACTTGAGAGAGGTGACAACTACGGCTCCCCCTGCGCGGCCGAATTGTGCCGGTGCTACGCTGGTTTGCACACGGAATTCATCAATCGCGTCAGCCGGCGGAAAGAAAACAATTGTATTAACCAAGGATTCGTTGTTGTCAATCCCGTCGAGAACATAATTATTCGTCTGCGGACGAAGCCCGTTCACGGCAAGCGAAGCACCGCCAGCCTCTCCGTAACGGAATGTCTCCGAGTTGCCGCCCGCACCCGTGGCTTGCCCAGAGGGCATACCGCGGGTAACTCCGGGCACCAGCGTCGCAAGCTGTGTAAAGTTGCGGCCATTCAGCGGCAGTTCGGTCACCTGGCGGCCTTCGATCACTTCACCGATCGCCGAGTCCGCCAGATCGATCACCGGAGAACCAGCCTCCACGGTAATCGATTCTGTGACCTCGCCGACACCCAGCCGAAAATCCGCGACGGCGATTTGCGCGACCTGCAAATCAAGTTCGCGTACCGTCTTCCTGAAGCCCTTTTGAGCAATTGTCACGCGGTAATGGCCTGGTGGCAGGGCCGGCACCGAATAGAAGCCAGCCTCGTCGGTCGCCACAGAAGCTTCCCGCGCCGTGCCGACATTGGCCACTGTGACCGTGGCGCCCGCAACTGCGGCATCCTGCGCGTCGGTAACCGTGCCTTGCAAACGTGCGGTGTCGGATTGTGCGAGGCAGAGTGTCGCCGCCCCGAAGAACGACAGTAATGCCACTGCAACTGCCCAACCCATGAAACGCAGGGTAAACCTGACCATAAAGCTCCTCGTCCTCGACGGATGTTTAGTTTTTGCTCTACTTCAGACCCGGCAGGCCAATTTGCCAGCCGCGATCAATTTGCCCTCGCACCGGGGCACCCTATCCACGCCGAATGGCAATCCCCCCTGACCGGGAATCGGCACATTCGAGGCCACCAAGACTCTTATTTCTGATGCGTCATATCAATTAAACCGCACGATGCGGAAGTCTCGCCACGTTTGATACTGTTACAGCCAATAACCCACAGTCTTGCAACCACATCCAGACCTTGCTACTCTAATGTTACATCGATGTAACAGGACTCTTTGTGACCGAGCGTGCGCAAAATCTTGGGCAGGTGGAAAGACTCGTCAGCAGCCAAGCTCTGCATGGCTCGGAATCCCTCTGCAAATTGCTCCGTTATCTTGCGAAACACGTCTTGGACCATCCGGGTGTCCCCCTGAAAGAGTATCAAATTGCGACCGAAGTTTTTGGCCGCCAGCCCGATTTTGATCCCCAGTTGGACTCCATGGTTCGCGTTCAGGCGGGGCGCCTTCGAACGAAGCTGGCGGAGTACTATGCCTCCGAGGGGGCGGCCGATCCCATCTGGGTTGAGCTGCCAAAAGGGACCTACGTCCTGTCTTTTCACCAAGGAGCCTCGGCGGCGGTTCGAAATCATAGCGGTGCGGCGGGAGAAGCCAGGCGCGACGGTGCTCTCTTTCTGCAAACGCCGCGCAAGTGGATGATCTCCGTCGTCGTCCTGTCCGTCCTTCTCGCCGCTGCTGTTGCTGGGTTGGTTGCGTTGTTTGTCGCACGGAAAAATGCCGCCGCCGAAGCGAGCACCGAAATTCAGCCCGTACCTGCCGCGTTTCATATTTTCTGGAAGGGCTTTCTGACCGGCCCCGAAGAGCCCTGGGTGATTTTCAGCAATGCGGCGTTTACCGGAAGGCCCGACAAGGGCATGCGCTATTACGACCCTGCAAGGGATTCGAAAACGCAAATCCTGGATCATTACACAGGGGTAGGTGAAGTGCTGGCAGTCCACGAGTTGGATACCGTCTTCGCCTCGCTTCACCAGCGCATTCGCGTAAAGCGCGGTAGCCTCTTCTCGTTGGACGATGCCAAGAACAACGACCTGATTTTTATCGGCTCGCCGTCGGAAAACCTGACGCTCCTGGACATTCCGGGTACTCAGGAATTTGTCTTCAAGCAGGTTCCCTCGGGTCCACGCGCCGGCAACATGGAAATCGTCAATGTTCATGCGCAGTCCGGTGAGCCCAACGAAGTTCTTGCCAGCCCAGCCAATCAGCCCCTGGTCGAAGACTACGCCGTCATCGCACTCGTGAAAGGCTTGAATCCTTCGCGCTCCGTGCTCATCCTCGCCGGCACCACCACCATGGGAACACAAGCTGCCGTCGAATATGTATGCCGCGAGAATTCGCTTGAACAGCTTCTGCAACGCCTAGCTGTCACGCGCTCCGGCGAACTCCGCTATTTCGAAGCTCTGATTCACGTCAAGGTTGCCCGCGGTGTTCCGGTGGGAAGCGAACTCGTTGCGGTCCGCCGGGAACCCTCGTAAAGCCATCTGTCCGGCAGCCTCACGGGGCGGACGCCTGCCACCCTCCTACTCACCCTGCGCGGTGGCCTCTGTCTTGCCTCCCGGAACGATGCTGCGCACGATGACATACAGGACTGGAATGAACACCAAGTTCAGCGTGGTCGCAGCAATCATTCCGCCGAAAACCGTCGTGCCGACGGAAACTCGGCCCGCCCGGCCCGCGCCCTGCGCCAGTACCAACGGGACGACGCCCAGGATGAACGCAAGTGAAGTCATCAAAATGGGCCGCAGACGGATGCGCGCCGCCTCCACCGCGGCTTCGACGACCGACATGCCTTTACCGCGCAGTTGCTCCGCAAATTCCACGATGAGAATGGCATTCTTACTGGCAAGGCCGATAAGCATCACCAGACCGATCTGGCAGTAAACATCATTCTGCAATCCGCGCAGGCCCTGTGCGCCAATTGCTCCGAGAATCGCCACAGGCACGGCCAGCAGCACAATAAACGGAAGCACGTAGCTCTCGTATTGCGCCGCCAGGGTCAGGTACACCACCACCAGGCCCAGTGCAAATAGAATCAGCGCTTTTCCTCCGGACTCGATTTCTTCCAGCGACAATCCGCTCCATTCGAAGGCCATCCCATTTGGCAGGACCTTCTTGGCAAGTGCTTCCATCGCCGCGATGCCCTCGCCGCTGCTCCTGCCCGGCGCGGCATTGCCGTTGATTTCCGCCGAGCGAAACAAGTCATAGTGACTGATCACCTGCGGATTCGCTGTCTGCTCAACCGTCACTAGATTATTCAGCTGGATCATCCTGCCCGTGTCAGAGCGCACGTAATACTGGCCGATATCCTTCGACTCCGAGCGGAACTTGCTGTCCGCCTGCACATAGACGCGATACGACCGGTTGTTGAAATCGAAATCATTCACGTACACCGATCCCATGTAAGCCTGCAAGGTGTCGGTGACTTGTGTCAGGGAAACCTGCAAGCTCTTTGCCTTTTCCCGATCGATACGCACGAGATACTGTGGGTCGTTCGCCGTGAAGCTGGTGAAAAGGCCGGTCGTGTCTTTGCTCGCATTGCCTTGCGCCACAAGCGCGTTCGCCTTTTCCGCAATCGTCTGAAGGGAATTCCGTCCCAGGTCCTCCAGCTCAAACTGGAATCCGCCAAACTGCCCCAGCCCCTGCACCGCTGGCGGATTGAAAGGAACGACGAGCGCGCCCGGGATTCCCATGAGCTGACCGCGCAGCCGTTGAATGACGGCCGAAGACGAATGCTCCTTGCCCTTGCGCTCCTCGAACCCCTTCAGATTGGCAAAGATCATTCCTCGATTGGGAGCGTTGCCGGAAAAGCTGAAGCCTGCCACGCTGAAGGCGCCCGTGATTTCCGGGACATGAGAAAGCGTTTCCTCCACTTTGGCGCAAACGTCGCGCGTGTACGTCAGAGAAGCGCCCTGCGGTGACTGTACGATGAACATGATGTAGCCCTGATCATCGTCTGGGATGAATGCGCGCGGCACGCGCTGGTACACCAAATAGGTACACCCTAACAACGCCACGAATACAAACACTGCCGCGAATCGCCAGCCGAGAACTCGACGCACCGAGCTTTGATAGAGATTGGTTCCTGCTTCGACAATCTTGTTGAACGCCTTGAAAAAGCGGCCCTGTGCACGTTCCCGGTGATGTCCCAGGAAGATAGCCGATAGAGCCGGTGTCAGCGTCAGCGCGTTGAAAGCGGAGATCGAAACGGAGAACGCAATCGTTAGCGCGAACTGCCGGAAGAGAATCCCGGTTGTGCCGGGGAAAAGGGCCACTGGAACGAACACGGCAACCAGCACCAGCGACGTGGCGATGACCGCGCCTGCTACCTCTTTCATGGCCACGGACGCGGCGTTGTGCGGCTCTGTGAGGCCTTCGACGATATGGCGTTCCACGTTCTCAATAACCACGATGGCGTCATCAACGACGAGTCCCGTGGCCAACGTGATGCCGAACAGCGTCAGGGTGTTGATCGAGAAGCCCAGCAGCTTGACGAAGATGAACGTGCCGATCAGCGAGACGGGAATGGTGAGCGCCGGTATGAATGTGCTCCGCCAATCCTGCAGGAAAAGATAAATTACGATGACCACGAGCACGATCGCTTCTAACAGCGTGATCAGCACGTCTTGAATCGATTCGCCGATGACGGTGGTCGTATCGAAGGCCACCGCATATTTCAACCCAGGCGGGAAATTCTTCGCAAGTTGCAGAAGTGCGGCTTTGGCGGCCTTGTCCACGTCCAGCGCGTTCGCGCCGGGGAGCTGGGTGATGGCAAGCCCGATGGCGTCGTGACCATTGAAGCGCAGAATCGAGCCGTAGTCTTCCGCGCCCAGCTCCGCGCGGCCTACATCCTTCAATCGGACCAGCGTGCCATCCGTCCCCGTTTTCAGGATGATGTCTTCAAATTCCGATGGCTCTGTCAGCCGTCCTATGGCGCGCACGCTGAACTGATAAGCCTGGCCGTTCGACGCTGGCTGCTGGCCAATCTGCCCTGCGGCCACCTGAACGTTTTGCTCCTGAAGAGCGTTTAAAACATTGGTGGCCGCCAGGCCGCGCTGCGCCATCCGCCCGGGATCCAGCCACAGCCGCATCGCGTACTTCCGCTCGCCGAAAATGATGGCGTCGCCTACGCCGGGCACGCGCTTGATAGCGTCTTTGATGTAAACGTCGATGTAGTTGCTCAGAAACAGGCTGTCGTACTGTCCTGTCTCCGAATAAACGCCCGCCGCGAACACAAACCCCGTCGCCTGCTTCGTGATGATGACGCCGGTGTTTCTGACTTCATTCGGCAGCCGTCCCAGCGCCTGGCTCACTCGGTTCTGCACGTCCACGGCGGCGAGATCGACGTTGCGCGTCACGTCAAACGTTACGGTAATCTCGCTCGTGCCGTCGTTGCCGCTGTTGGAGGTGATGTATTTCATCCCTTGCACGCCATTGATGGCCTGCTCCAGGGGAATCGTCACCGCGGACTCTACGGTTTGTGCGTTCGCGCCGATATAAATGCTGGTGACCACCACCTGCGGCGGCGCGAGGTCCGGGAACTGCGCGATGGGAAGCGACGGGATGGACACCGCGCCGCCGAGGATGATCAGCAGCGCGCAGACCGTGGCGAAAACCGGCCGCCGGATGAAGAAATCAACGAACAAGGCCGGAGTCCGCCTTCGATGGGATTGGAATGGCGCCGCTCATGAGTTTGCGGTCTCTACTGGCCCGCGGCGCCTTTGTTGTTGCTCTGAATTTGTTCCGTGACCGGCATCCCGTCCTGTAGAAATTGCGTCCCGGAAACAATGATGTGCTCTCCGGGCTTCAGTCCTTCGAGCACGGCGAAATCGTTGCCGACGGTATTGCCAAGCTTCAAAAGCTTCTGCCGTGCCACTGTTCCTTTGCCTTCGTTGACGGAAACGAACGCGAAGAACTGGCCATTGATGCGCAATACGGCAAGCACGGGAATCACGGGGCCTTCGTGAACGCTCCAGGTAATCTGCGCGCGAACCTGCTGGGCGATGCGCAGCTTGCCTTGCGGATTCTCAATCGTGGCCTTGGCGAGAACCGTCTGTGTTTCCGTCTCGACCTGCGGCGACACGAACGTGATGCGTGTCTCATTGATCGGATTACCTGCGGTGTCGAGCAGTCGCACGGGTAATCCCGTTTTCAAGTTCTTGGCACGCTCGGCGGGAACGTAAATGTAAGCCTCCAGCGCTCCGGGCTCGTCGATGGTGGTCAGCATCGTCGAAACCGTCACCCGGTCTCCTATGTGGACGGGGATATCGCCAACGATCCCGTTCATCGGCGAGGCGACGCCATAATAGTGAAGCTCCACTTTTTGCTGCTTCACCTGTTCGTCGAGCGCCTTCACCTGCGAGAGAGCTGCGTCATATCCGCTCTGAGCGTTATCCAATTCCTGCTTGCTGATCACTTTGGCGTCAAACAGCTTCTGCGCCCTCTCCAGGGAAACCTTGGCATAGCGCAGGTTTGCTTCCTGCGCCGTGCGCGATGCTTCCTGGCTGTTCACCGTGGCTTCCTGTTTCAGCGGGTCGATCTGCAGCAGCGGCGTCCCTGCTTCCGCGTGGTCGCCGGACTTCACGAAAATCCGCGTAATCTGTCCCTCAACCTGCGGATGGATCGCCGCCGAGTGCCGCGACTTCAGGATGGACAGATATTCGGTCGTATCCGGAATTTTCACCGCAGGCGCGATCTGTACTTGGACCGGCATGGCAGGCGCAACGGCACCCGGCGCATTGTCGGCCGCGCTTTTCTGGCAGCCGTACACAAACGCGCCCGCCGCTAGTGCCAGCAGCAAAGCGGCCGCCCGGTTTTCTCTGATTAGCCTACCCGTACTTCGATTGACCGATAAAAATGGACACATATCTGTCTATACCTGGCTTCAAATCTTACGACATTGATGGAAAAGAGCAAAATGGCAAAAGGGTCTAATCCCTGTTGGATGCAAGGGTCGGCGATTGGTTATCTGAAGTCGATTGCAGAAGGTTAGTAGAAATCGCGGGAATTGATTCTCTTTCCAGAAAGCCCGAGTTGCAGGACGTCCATCTGCTCCGGCCGGTCAAAAACCTTGCCCGGGAAAAAGATTTTCGCCACCACTCGCACCCCGCCGAACGCCACGCCCAGGACCACGGCCACCACCATGAACAAGCCTGTAGAGATGAAAATCTTGCCGAGAATCGTGCTCCATGGCGGATCGGTGATCGTGTGCGTCGGCTCGTGCCACGTCACATGCGTTTCGTAATTCACCGCGCTCCGCAGCGCATCGCCATAAGTTCCCGAGGATGGCTTCAGTATCAGAGAGAGCAGGGAAGCCTTGCGTTCAATGGTCGTTCCCGCTTGTTTCGCCGCCGGCGAAAGCGCCTGTTCCAGGTGCCGCAAGTGCTGTTCCGCAAGTTGCGGCGTCGGGTACTCCAGCAGCAGCAATCCTGCCGAGTCCTTGCCGTTGCGATATTCCGCGATCATGGCCTCTGCGCCAGACGCAAACCCTGCCTCACTCACAAGGTTTGTGAATTCCTCGTGCTTCAACGAGTTCAGCGCATTCCGCAAACCCGCGGGTCCCAGCGCGTACCTCTGCGTCCCATCCGAAAAGCCGTCCGGCAAATACGTTCGAATCGGCGGCAGTGGCGTTTGGTCCGCACGTGCGCTCACGGAGTTCACCAACGTAACCAAATCTGCCGTGGATATTGCCTGAGTTGGGCGCACTTGAAGGATGGAACTGCCCACCAGCACAATCAATCTGTCGCCATCCACGGCCGAAGTCCTATTCAGCGTCGACGGATGCATCTCTGGTCTGATCAGCGCCGTGTACATTTCGTACGCGCTGCTGGGATCCCGGTACTTCTGCAATCCTACATTGATTCTGGCGGTGCCCGAAGTGTACTGGCTGAACTCGCCAGGCGTACGCCCGGTTTCCTTCCAAAGATTTGCGAAGTTCTCCGTTTCGACCGAGTCCGCACTTGGCTGGCCGGACCAATTGCTGAAATGGCTTGGAAGCACCATGCTCTGGGCAGAGGCCCACGGTGCGGCGGAGAGCGCCAGCAAAAACCCGGTAATAAAGCGAAACTTTCGCATCCCGGCCTCTATTAGACACCAATCGCCTAGTTTTGGTTGCGAGATTGTTCAACTGCTGCCGTGCTGGGGCGCCCGGCGCCGGATTTGGCCGGCAGATTCAGCGTTACGCTGTTCATGCTCTCCAGGTAGCTGACCACGCCTTGATACAGCCCTTCAGCCACTTTCTGCCGTTGCTCGGGCTTCTTCAGCATCTGCTCGTCCGCCGGATTGCTCAGGAACGAAATCTCCGTCAGGATCGACGGCATGTCCGCGCCGATCAGCACCACGAAGGGAGCCTTCCGCACGCCGCGGTTCTTCACCGGCTTGCTGCTCTTTTGAATCCGCTTGGCGAGCGAATCCTGGATGTCCTCGGCAAGTTCTTTGGACTCATCAATCTTTTCCGTCCTCGCGATTTTCATCACCAGATCCTGCAGCTCGTGCACGCCTCCCTGCGCCGTGGCGTTCTCGCGCGCCGCCACCTCCATCGCTTCAGCCGAGCCTTTCAGGTTCAGGTAGTACGTCTCGATTCCGCGCGCCGCGTGGTCCCTGCTCGAATTCGCATGAATCGAAATGAACAGGTCGGCCTTGGCCTGGTTCGCGATGTTCGTCCGCTCTTCCAGTGGAACAAACGTGTCGTCCGAGCGCGTGTAGACCACATCCGCGCCCGGCAGTCGCTGCTCGATGATTTTCCCAAGGCGCAGCGCCACATCCAGGCACAGGTCTTTCTCCATCAACCCAGTCGGGCCAATCGTTCCCGTGTCGTGCCCCCCGTGACCCGCGTCGATCACAATCCTTCCAATCTTTAGCCCCAGCGCGCGCGTCAATGTGGACTGCCCATCGCGAGTTGGCTGTGGCGCGCTCGCAGGCCGGACTAGATCGGGCTTCCCGCCCGTTGCGTTGGCTTTGACTGGCTTCGATTTGGCGTTCTTCACGCCCGGCAGCGCATTGCGCGCTACCGCCGAAGAATTGCTCCCCGCCCCCGAACCGTTTATGGCGCCAGCGCTACTAGTTGCGCCCCCGTTAATCGCGCCCCCAATCGCACCATTGATAGCGCTCTTCGTATTCTCTGCCGGCTGCTCCGAAGAAGAAGCCGTGTACCCCGCAGATTCCTTTGCCGCCGCGTTCTGAACCGTCGGCGCTTCGCCGTTCGCCGCTGTCGCGCTGTCATTCGAATAACCTTCCGCCCCAGCCCGCTGCGCGTGTTTCCCTTCGGCGGTGCGAACCGGCGGTGCCCCCGGAGAATTTCCGTACAAATCGATCAAGAGCTGCGGCGGATTGTTCGTCAGCGATGCGGTGTAATCCTTCACTCCGTTCACGTCCAGCACCACGCGCACCACGCCGTCATGATTCTGCGCCACACGCACGGCCGTCAGCAGGCCGCCGTCAACGCGAATATTCGCGCGAGCGGCTTCCGGCGTCAGTCGCGCCGCGTGCAAATCGAAAAAGATGCGCTCGGGATTCGCGATGCGCCCCGAAGTGTATTGCACGCTGTCCTCAAGATCGATGGTCACCCGCGTCGCATCGCCGTTGGCAGCCGCGCGAATCCGCCGCACTCGCGGAATCTCCCGCGACCCCGATCGGCTAACGGACTTGCCCCCGGAGTGCGCCGGCGCATTCGCGCGCGCTACTTCCGTCACAGGAGGGGCCGCGGTTGAATTTGCCGCCACGCTATTCGTCGCCAACGGCGCGTCGCCGTTCTGCAGCAGCGCCAATTCCGCCAGCGCTTCTTGCGCTTCGCGTTTCCTCGGTGAACGCGGATAGCGTTTCAGGAAATCCTCATAAGTTTCTTTCGCCAGCGCTGAATCTCCCAGCCGGTCGCGCTGCAACTTCGCCACTCGCAGTATCGCATCCTGGCAATACCGGCTCGTCGGATATTCGTGTACTAGGAATTGGTACGAATCGGCGGCCGACTGGTAGTAGGTGCGCCCAAACCGGTCGCCCATCTCAGTATAAAGTTCTGCGATGGCCAGAAGGGAATCGGGGACTTCGGGAGCTCGCGGAGTAATTAAAGCGACGCGGTGATAGCCGGTCACCACCAGCTTGTAATCCGCCAGAGTGCGTTTTTCGGTGGGCTTGCTGTTCAGCGCCGCGCGCTGCTCTTCGGCCCGCGCAAATTGCGTGGAGGCGGCCTGCCGCCTCACTGTCACCGTTGCCGCGGCTTCCG
>Ga0209011_1000141_pt1 | contig 36464 bp, 35 predicted proteins | sample BlaSpr_A8_OM1_M3_FD_187986 | JGI IMG/M metagenome (GOLD analysis project Ga0209011, IMG submission 187986) | Forest soil microbial communities from Thunder Bay, Ontario, Canada - Black Spruce, Ontario site 2_A8_OM1_M3 (SPAdes) (version 2) | ecosystem: Environmental > Terrestrial > Soil > Boreal... | reverse complement strand
AGCTTGAGGGGCTGGCGGTAGCAATACCGTGGAGGTTCGAGTCCTCTCTACCGCACCATTTCCAACGCACCAACAAAAAAATCGATCGCCAAGGTTTAGCGCGCGCTCGAAGTCCGTTCGTGGGCGTCGCGAGCCTCACCCAGCCATTTCTCGAGGACTAGCTGGTCCTTTTGCTCGATCTTCGTGAACACCAAGCCCATGCCGTTTCTGCGGACATTCACCACCTGACCTAGAGCCGCGAAGATTGCGCCCCGGTGAATAATTCGGAGCCGAACTTTTGTGCCGGCCGCCAAAGGTTTTTGAGCATTGACCTGGCAACCGAAGACGCTAAGGTCGGTGGTTTGTTCGCGGATCTCGGTTTCCGATTCCATGTCGACCAGATCAACGCTGGCGACGAATGGATAACGGCGGGCTCGAGGTCGCTCGATCAAGGTTTTTCTCCCGGCATGCGCGTGCCGCGTACGATTCACTCTTATGATGTGTCTACCGGGGGGCACACTACCACGCTATTACGACGTTTTAGTGTTCAAAGTGAAACACGGCTCGCGTGCCCGGCTAACCGGCTTTCCTTCTTGAATTTCCCTCGCCGATGTAATGTATTTAGAAGCAGTCGTGCGTTGCGATTGTCTGTCGTGACGCTTACGCGTTTCCTTCGCACGACGACTGCGATGGTTTCCTTAGCGCAGCATCTTCCGCCCCGACTTGCCGAACGATACGAACAGGCGAGAAGGCACATTAGGTTTGGAAGGAACTCATGCCCGGAACAAGGGCCACTCAAAATACCGAGCTGATCGTCGCTGATATTGGCGGAGGAGGTGGGGGGAAGGGCCCTCCTGCGGGCGGCGAGGGAGGCGGAGACGGCGACAAGGGCGGTCGGCCCCGCAAACCGCCGCAACGCCGCTACTCGACGGCGATTACCCTGGGCATGATTTCCATCCTGATGTTTTTCATCGGGCTGTGCAGCGCGTTCATCGTTCTGAATCGCGTGAGCGAAACCTGGGTGCCGTTGCATCTGCCGAAGATCCTGTGGGTCAATACTGCGATCTTGTTGTTGAGCAGCTATACGCTCGAGAGGGCGCGGCGGCGGCTATCGGACACCGACTTTTCGGGATTCCGCAAGCTGTGGCGCGCTACAGTAATTCTCGGCATCTTGTTTTTGGCCGGCCAGTTGCTTGCGTGGCTTCAACTGGTTGCCTCGGGCGTGTACATCGCGAGCAATCAGGCCTCTAGCTTCTTCTACATTTTTACCGCCGCGCACGCAGTGCATCTGCTTGGCGGGGTGACCGCATTGCTGTACGTGGCGATGCGCGATTTTGAGAAAGGTAAAATCTCGCGCAACACTGCCGTCGAAATTACTTCGTATTACTGGCATTTCATGGACGGCCTGTGGGTTTTTCTGCTGTTGGTTCTCTGTTTGGGAAGATGAGCGCCGTCTAGTGCCGCACGAAATCAGTCACGGCTTCCGCCACGCGCGCCAACTGAGCCGGCCGCAGCTCTGGATACATCGGCAGCGATAGAACTTCCTGCGCAGCATGCTCGGCGTGCGGAAAGTCGCCGGCCTTGTGTCCGAGGGAAGCGTATAGCGGCTGAAGGTGCAACGGCACAGGGTAATAGACCGCGCTCCCGATTTTTCTCTCCGTCAGAACGCGCCGCAGCCTGTCGCGTTCTTCCACGCGAATGGTGTACTGGTGGAAGACGTGTTCGTAGCCTTCGGGAACGAGTGGCGGCATGATGCCCGGAATCTGTGAGAGGTGCCGCGTGTATTCCGCTGCGTGAGTTTGCCGGGCGCGCTGCCACTCCGCAAGATGGCGCAGCTTAACGCGAAGGATCGCAGCCTGTATTTCATCCAGCCGGCCGTTCCAGCCCGGCTCGCTGCTGACGTATTTCTCTGTCTGGCCATGGTTGCGCAGAATGCGCAAACGCGCGGCGCGTTCCGCCGAGTTAGTTACGATCATCCCCGCATCGCCGCACGCGCCCAGGTTTTTGGTCGGATAGAAACTAAAGCAAGCGACGTCGCCGAGAGAACCGGTGCGCCGGCCCTTGTAGCCCGCGCCGATGGCTTGCGCGCTGTCTTCGACAACGGGCAAGTTCTTCTTACGCGCGAAATCCATGATCGGGCCCATGTCCGCGGACAGACCGTAGAGGTGAACGACGACAATCGCGCGAGTGCGCGGAGTCACACGGCGCTCTATCTGCGTAGGGTCGATGTTGTACGTGTTGGGATGAATGTCCGCGAAGACCGGCTTGGCTCCTAGCGCGCTCACGGCACTGCCAGTTGCGACAAAGGTGAACGGCGGAAGAATGACTTCGTCGCCCGCCGCGACTCCGCACGAACGCAGCGCCAGGACCAGCGCATCCGTGCCGGAGCCGGTGCCGACGCCGTGCGCGACACCGCAAAGCCTTGCGACTTCTTCTTCCAGCGCAGTGCCTTCGCGCCCCAGGATAAATTGTTGTGACAAGAGCACGCGCTCGACCGCTTCACGAATTTCGCCACCAACGGCCGCATACTGCGCCGCCAAATCAAGCTGTGGAATTGGACTATAGAAGACTGGAAGTGGATTAGAGCTCATGCGAAAAATGATCCGGGCCGTAATAGCATGCGCATCGGTCCCCCGAGCAGCGGAGCGCTATTTTTTCGGGAGCTTGGTGCAAACGGCGACGGCATTGTTTGGATTGATGGCGCTGGCTTCTTCTTCCACCGATTGGATCACACCTTTCTTGTCGATGACAAAAGTAGTGCGCTGCGCCCAATCATATTCTTCTTTTTCGACATTGTACATTTTCAGGATGCCGTACTGTTTCAGCACTTTGCGGTTCATGTCGCTGAGCAGCGGAAACGTGACACCGATTTTTTGTGCGAAAGCGTTGTTGGCCGCAGGACTATCTATACTAATTCCGAAGACGACAGCGTCAGAAGCTTCGAGCTTGGCCATATCAGCCTGATAGGCCTGAAGTTCTTTCGTTCAACCTTCGGTGAAAGCAAGAACGTAAAAGGCCAAGACGACATTTTTCTTGCCGCGGTAATCACCCAGGTGGATCTGCTTCCATTGATTGTCGAGCAACGTAAAGTCTGGAGCCATGTCGCCGACCTTCAGCGAAGTGTGCGCGACTTTGACGTCTTGCTGCGCGCGAATCACACCGGCGACGAGACTGCCGGCGAGCGCTGCTGCAAGGATCATCGTCTTGAAACGTAGGGGACGCATGTATGCCTCCTCAAGGTACCGAAGCGCTGTCAGTATACGCCTGAAGCTCCTTTGCGTAACCCTGCGTGTGCAGTTCGGCAGGAGAATTTACAAATTCTTCAGGTGCGCCAGCCGGAAAGGCGAGCCAAGATTCTCGCGCAATTCCAGCCAGTGCTCCTCAGGGATGGACATGAAAACGTCCACGACTCTAGGATCGAACTGCGTGCCCGAGCAGCGCTTGATTTCTCCCCTTGCATGCGAAAGCGGCAAAGCTTTGCGATACGGTCGGTCGCTGATCATGGCATCGAGTGAGTCCGCAATGGTAAAGATGCGCGCCCCCAGGGGAATGTCGTCGCCCTTCAGGCCCCGCGGATAACCGGAGCCGTCAAAAAACTCCTGGTGCGCCAGCACGATTTCCGCGGCATCGCGCAGGAACGGGATGCGGATCAGCATGTTGTAGCCGATTTCGCAGTGCTTGCGCATAATTTGCTTTTCATCCTCTGTGAGGGGACCGGGCTTGCGCAGGATGCCGTCGGGAATGGCCATTTTGCCGATGTCGTGAAGGAACGCCGCGCGCGCCAGCACCGCAAGGTACGCATCGGGCACGGGCATCGCCTTCGCGATAGAGATGCAGAACGCTGTCACGCGCTGGCAATGGCCTTCGGTCTCCGCGTCCTTCAAGTCCAGCGCGCTGCCCAGCGCCTCCAGCGTATCGTCGTAGGACTGCTCGAGTTGCGCGATCGCCCCGGTTAGTTGCGCGGTGCGCTCTTCGACCAACTGCTCAAGATTTCGTTGGTATGTACGGTTTTCCATGATCAAGCGGCGATGCTGCAAAGCGCGCCCGACGCCGAGGAAAAGCTGGTCCTTCTCAAACGGCTTCAAGATGTAGTCGTAAGCTCCCCGGCGTATGGCCTCTAGTGCCGTGGAAATGTCGTGAATCGCGGTGACCATAATCACCGGGACCTCAGGATCGTACTGGCGCAGCCATTCCAAAAGTTTGATGCCGTCCATTTCTGGCATGATCATGTCGCTCAGCACCAGATCGGGCGTGGTCCGCTTGACCTGGTCCTGGGCTGCGCGTCCATTGCTTACCGCCGTGCAGTGATAGCCCTTGGACTCCAGCATTGTGGAAACGACTTCGCGGATGGCTTCCTCGTCATCGACGACCAATATGTTTTCGACGTCCACGGTTGGTTGGCTCCCAGAGGTCATTCTTCCCAGCAGCCATTATAAGGGACAGCACAGGGTCAGGTTGGGGCCATTGCCCATTCAGAAAACAGCCTGTAGCTTCGAAGTAAGCATTCCCCAGGGTTTCAGGCTTTTTGTTCGAGCCTTACGCCCGTGTGTCTGGAAGTCGCCAAGCGTACTAGCCGGGAGGCGGGACAAGGTGTTCGTTAATCAGGGCTTGCTCGCCATTGCCTTCTTTGAAGTGACGGCGCTCATCGTCCTGTTAGTGCTGTTTCTACTGCTTCGGCGAGACCATCCGGACGGCTATTTTCGGATCTGGCTGACAGGCTGGGTTGGCCTAACGGTTTCCTCTGTTTTCGAGCTCGGCCTGATCGTGCAAGAAAGCCCCGAGCTGCGCTTGGCTGCGCTTGCGACGCAAATAATAGCCCTACTTCTATTTCTCTCCTCTGCGATGCAACTCACGCTGGACGGCGCAAGGCGCAATTGGCCGGTGCTGCCGCCGGCGACCGCCATTCTGGCCGGGGTCTACTACGTCGAGCGCGGCACGTCTGCGCCGTACTTCGGCAAAATCCATTGGGAGACCGCCGCGCTCGAGTCTGCGATATGTTTGTGGGCCGGCTGGCTGTTGTGGCGAGCAAGTGCTAAGCACAAAGGGCATGGCGCGCGGCTGCTCGCGGGGGCCTTGCTGGTCAGCGGCCTTCACGGCATTGATCGTTACCAGTGGTTGTCGCATCCGCTCTTCTTGTTGCGGCTGGCTTTCGACCACTTGCTGAATGTTTCGATTGGTATCTCCATGGTGGTTCTGGTGTTGGAGAGCGCGCGTGCGCGCAGCGACGAATTGAATGACAAATTGCGCCGGCTTTCGCTGCTCACGGCAGCCAGCACACAGACTCTGTCGGTGCGCGAAGTCCTCGAGCAAGTGCTCGGACATCTAGTGGAAAGCCTGGGCGCCACGCACGGAATCGTGCGATTGCTGGAAGGTGAGCGAAGCACCGCGCAATTGGTGGCGCGAGCTTCGGTCGGGTTTCAGCAAGCGTACCTGCAAAAGCACGAACGTGTGGCCGTCTCTGAGCCATGGGTACAGCGCGTTCTTCAGAAAGATTGCTTGTTTCTGCGGTTGGACGAAGGAGTGGATGCCAAAGAGCGCGCCAGGATGGAGGAGAGCGGAGTCAGCGAGAGCATTTCTCTAGCACTGCCGGGAAAAGACGGGCCAGTCGGCGTTATCTCCGTAGGGTCCTTTCAGAACGTTCGCTTTCAGCGTGACGAAATCTCTTATCTGGTTAACATTGCCAATCTCTTGGGCTTGACGCTACAGAACGTGCGGCTCTTTGAACAAGTGGCCACAGTCCAGCAGCAGTGGGCTTATACGTTTGATTCGATCGGCGATCCTATCTTCGTTCATGACCCGGAATTTCGGATATTGCGCGCCAACCAACGGCTCGGCAACCTGCTCGGACGCGATGCATCCGCGCTGGCTGGGCGCATGGTCACCGATCTGCTTCCTCGCAAGGGGACGAACTACAAGAGTTGTCCTTATTGCGAAGGCATCGCCGGCGAGGGAGACGACCCGGATCCTTGGCTCACGGGATATTTCCTCGCTTCAAATTCGACGTTCACAGATCCCCAGGGCCGTCAGCTAGGCACGGTGCACGCTCTGAAAGACATATCCGAGCGCAAGCGCGCGGAAGAAAAATACCGGACATTGGTATCGAACGTTCAAGAGGGCGTTTTCATTTCCAATCCGCAGGGGCGGTTCCTGGACTTCAACGACGCGCTGATGCGCATCCTGGGATTCGAAGAGCGCGATGAGTTGCTCAATGCTGACATTCCTTCGATGTTCGTGAACCCTGCGGATCGCGAACGGCTGAAGAAGCTTTTGCAGGATCACGGAGCGGTAGCTGACTTTGAATACGAAATTCGCCGCAACGATGGCGAAGTTCGAGCGATGTTGGAATCTTCCATTGCCATTCGAGACGCCGCCGGCAACCTGACCGCCTTGCAGGGATTCCTGCTGGACATAACCGATCGCAAGCGAGCCGAGCAGGAAATCCGTCGCCGCAACCGCGAATTAATGGTGCTGAACTCCATTGGCCAAACCCTTACGGAATCTCTAGACCTTACTGACTCGATTCACCGCACGCTGCGGCAAATGACGGAGCTCTTTAGCTTGGACGCCTCTTCGCTTTACCTGCTTGATGAAGCCGGGCTGACACTGCGTCGCATCGCCGCGGTTGGCCATCGTTCGGAGCAAGCTCGGCATATCCCGCCAGTCACGGTACAGCCGGAGTTGCTGCAACATATCAAGGGTGTGCATGCCACGTTCCTATCGGCGCAAGGCTTGCCCATCCCCATTGTCTTGCGGGAAGCGCAGCGCAAGGAAGGACTGCATTCCGCGTTTGTGGTGATCCTGTGGTCCAAGGACCGCGTGCTTGGCGGATTGGTTGTTGGCAGCCGAGCTCCCAGGGAATTCTCGCCCGCGGACATCAATCTCTTGATTGCTGTTGGCAGCCAGATTTCTAATGCCATTGACCGCTCTGTGTTGTACGAAGAGACGCGGCAAGCTTACGAAAATTTGCGGCGCACGCAGGAGCAGCTCCTCCACAGCGAAAAGATGGCCGCTGTCGGCCAACTGATTTCCGGTGTGGCGCACGAACTCAATAATCCGCTAACCGCCATCCTGGGATACAGCCAACTGCTCCTATCGAGCGGCCAAATGCCACCGCAGGGCATGGAGTACTCGGACAAGCTCTACAAGCAGGCTCAGCGCACCCATCGAATCGTTCAGAACCTCCTCAGCTTTGCCCGCCAACACAAGCCGGAGCGCGTGGCTGTGCAACTCAACCAAATCCTGGAGGATACCCTGGCGCTGCGCGACTACGACCTGCGCCTGAGCAACATTCGCGTTCACTATGACCTCGCTTCCGATCTGCCCATGACTGCCGCGGACCCGCACCAACTGCAACAGGTATTCCTGAACCTGGTGAACAACGCCGTCGATGCCATCTTGGAGCACTCCAGTGAAGGGGATCTTTGGGTCAGCACAAAGGCAAGAGACGAACGCCTGATAGTGGAATTCAAGGACAGTGGTCCGGGTGTGAAGGATGCATCCCGCGTGTTCGACCCTTTCTACACTACAAAACCAGTGGGCAAGGGCACCGGGCTAGGCTTGAGCATCTGCTACGGAATCGTCAGCGAACATGGCGGCTCCATCGGCGTGAGCAACGTGCAGCCTTCGGGCGCTTGCTTCACCATTGAGTTGCCATACCAGCGAGCGGCCGCTCCCGACGATGCAATTCCGGCCGGCGGCGTGGTTGCCGCCCGCGGCGGACGAATTCTTCTCATAGACCACGATGAGTCCGTGCTGGAAGCTGTGGAGGCCATCCTGCGCGAGGGGAATCACGCGGTGCGAACTGCTGCAAGCTTCCCGGAAGCCCAGCGGCGCCTCGGCGAGCAGGAATTCGACGCGGTAGTTGCCGACGCCGAAGTGCGCGCCGGGGCGGAGAGTTTGCAAGAATGGCTGACGGCGAACAGGCCCGCGCTGGCGGGGCGGTTGGTTTGGATGAGCGCCTCAGCCATGCCTGCGCCAGCGGAGAATAATCATGCCGGAAACGGCTTGCGCGTGCTGCAAAAGCCGTTTAAAGCTGCGGATTTACTGAGTGCTGTGGAGACGGCGCTAAGCCATGTCCAGCCCGCGCCGATTCAGGGTTGAGGCCAATTCCGCGGCAACGGCGGCCCTCTCGCCAAGCTCCTTCATGGCCGACTCCAAGCGGAACGCAAGCTCGCTTACCATCTGGCTCAAGCCGTTGAGCTGTGGCAGAAACAGAAGACCGGCGTAAAGTCCCAGCAGAACCATCCGGTATCGCCACGAAAAACGCATGCTGAGCCGCAAGCGCTCGAACTCATGAGACGCGGCGACCTCTGGCGAAAGCACGGCAATAACCCTGGCCAAGCGCAGCAACCTCTGGAAATCGGCACGCAAATCCGCAAGATAGAGCATGGCAATACGTTGGCGCTCTTTGTGTGCGCGGCGAACCAGACGCATTGGCGCGCGGGCGGCGAGAAACTCAAAATCTTCCCCCGACATTGCCTGGCGAATAACGCCAAAGTAGGTTGCGGGTTGGCGCGAGGGTTCCTCGGTGGACCCGATATTGGGCCCGCCTGCTTGATGGTCGCGCCGCGGGCGAAGAGCCCAGAAAAGCAGCGCCAGCAGCATGCCTACCGCGCCAAAAAGAAGAACAAACATAATGTTCAAGTGCGCGGCGCCTCCAGGCGCCAGAATCGGATCAATTGATCGTTGAGCGAACGCAACCGCCAATTCATTTCCGGAATGATCTTCAGGTATGCGGAGCGATCCAGGAACAGAGGATCAGCCACCCTTTGCGGCGCCGACTTGCGAAAAGCCCAGCTCCATAGCAGCAGGCAAGCAAGAAAGGCGACCATGCCACACGCATTCCATAAGGAAACGTAGCGGCTAAGCCAGCGCTCGAGAACCGTGTCGTTCAGCACTGAGACGCAGGAATACACGCAAAGTCCAATGGCTAGCAAGCGAAGCGGTGGGTCCACTACGATATCGTAGTAGCGGGCGAAGAGTAGCAGGATGACGATTACTGCGGCGGTCGCCAGCTCGAGTCCCAGCTCCGCGGTGTTCAGCACCAGTCGCCATTGGTGATACGCGGCTATGAGCACATAGAAAAGCACTGTTGTGCCGGAAGTAAGCAGGATCCAGCGCGCCAGAACCCAGATCCCACGGAATCGACCCAGAACGTGCCGGCATAGTTCAGCGACAGCAAACCCGCGAGCTCCCAGCACGAGGCTCTGCGTAGCCCACCCTATGCGCCACGAAACGGAAGAGGAGAACCCCCATCGCTTAATAACCACGAACAACAGACCGCTCTGCACCAGAGTCATAAAGATGTAGACGCTAAAGGCTGGATAACTCCTAGCGTATCTTCGAGCAACTAACAGACAGAGGAGCAGAGCCTGCACAATTGCAGTGACCGCCCAAAGCCACTCCGTAAACCGTCCCAGTTCGTCCATCGCAGGCGCATCGTAGCATAGCCGTAAAAAGATAGTACATAGTGCTTGCGATTCGTCGCCAGTGGGCGCCGGGTACTAGAGCGGCAACGGGCGAAAATCTGAGAAATTACTAATGATGTAAACGGGCAACTCCAGCCATCGTCCAAGCCCGTGCTCAGGGTTACAATCCTGCGGCGTCGCGCCTACGCAGGCAGTCCCTGGGGCGGCAAGGGCGGTCGCGGACTGCCATCGAGAGCGGCTGATGGCGGAAGCGGCGGCCTAGGGCTACCATCCACGATGACCCGCGGTGGAAGCGGCGGCCTCGGGCTGCCGTCGAAAGCACGGAACGGCGGGAATGGAGGGCGCGGACTACCGTCAGCAACAAATGTGCCTGCAAAAATTCCCTCGACAGCAGAGTTACTTGGATTATAGTTACCTGAGCGAACTACAGGAAGTACGATCAATGCGGCCAGCACGAACAGTCTGAGCATGACAGCCATTTTTTTCATGGATGACCCTCCTAAAGGTCACCATGATGGAAAACAGCGCAAATCGGGCTATTCGTTGCAAAGCGTTCTGTTTTCAGAACAGGGAAGCAGATGGATACACTGACACAACTGCAGCAGAATCGGCGCATTATCCACGACCTGACGCTTTCTACCCTGGCAAGAATCGCCAGCCCTTTTTCGCGTCTCGCCTATTTGGCTTCCCTGCGCGACATTTCCACCAACGTGTACGAACACGCCGGCCTTAGCGCCGTCTACCCGCAAGCGGCAGTGCGGCAAGCCCTCGAGCAATGCCATCAGGAGCTTTTCGAGCGCATTCTGGAGACACCTTTGGTAGTGCAAGAGGAAGATCTGCGCGCGCACCTCCGCACACTGCCGAATGGCTCGCGTAAGGCCGCTGCGCAGTGGCGTAGGCTCGAAGCCTATCGCGCTCTGTTGCCTGCCGACTCGCCGGAGTATCTCAAAGAGCTTTTTTGCTCGAACGCCCGCGCAATTCTGGAGATTCTCGAGAAAGAGCCTTCAACGGAACAGGCAGCCGGGTAACCACCCCCACCACCCGCCCGACGATTTCCGCATCATCTGGTGTTTTCCAGGATTCCGGCATGCACCGGGAAAGCGGATGGGGCAGCATCGCTAAACGCGTGCCATCCTGCTGGAACCATCCGCAGCGGTAGCCGTCATGCAATTCAACAAAATATATGGGCCGGTCGTACTCGTTGGACCACTCGTTTTCCTGCAGGCGCCGCACTGAGACGTCTACCAGCACCACGCTCCCCGGCCTCAGGATCGGCTCCATGCGGCGGTCGCGCAGCCCGATGCAACCGTAGCGATGATGGCCGTTTTCGCTGCTCACGCTGCACAAGATGTTTCCAAAGCCACTGCACTCTGCGGCGCTCCGCGTTAGGAATTCCGTGCACTGCGGAAGGAAAGGCGGCGCGAGTTTCCCGGCCCCGCGCAAAAACGGGGGAGTCGCCATCAGGTGCGTTTGCGGAGCAGCGAAGGAAACGGCATCGCCCAGGAATCGGTCTAGCGGTATGCCGTACCAGGAGAAGATTTCCAGAGGATTCAGGTGATAAACGACGGCAAGAGCATAGAGCTTGTGCAGGCTTGGTACCACTCCTCCGTTCTCGATATCGGCCAGGCGGCTGATATGCACCGTGAATTGCGGGCGGGTCTGTACACGGGCGAGCGCAAGACTGGCCCGATGGACGTCACGGTATGTCAACCCGAGACGTTCGCGGATCTGTCGGAGACGCAATCCGGGATCCATGTGAGTTGGCAATATAATTTACCATAACGTTAATTTACCGGAACAGTTAAATCTGAGGAAAACTGTGAACTTCCTGCGGCTCGTCCCTGAACACGAGTTAGCGAGCATACCAAGCCATTCTCTCGGCGCTGGACTGTTCTGATTGGAAACCAACCGCATCATCGCCACCAAGCCGGCGGTGACCGAACGGCGAATCTGCTATTCTGGAAAACGTTATGCCCTCTCCGATTTCACGCTCTCACCGTCCCACAGCGTCGCTCGTTGCCATACTTCTAGGGCTGGCCGCGACCTTCGCCCCCTTTAGCTTCGCGCAGCAAACCACTGCTCCCGCCACGCCGCCGGGCCCCACGGGTAAGCTCAGCGACGCTGATTTCGCCACGACAGCCGACGAAGTTCTCGCGCAGATGAGTCAAATTACCGGTCTGGACCTCCGCAGCCCTCTCAAGAAGAGCCTGCGCTCGCGCGAAGAGATTCGCGCCCACGTCATTCGGGAAATGAACGAAGACAAGAACCCCGCTGAGCGTTATGCCGGCGCCAGAAGCGCCGAGGCCTTCGGTCTGCTTCCCAAAGGGTTTGACCTCGATTCCTTCATGGTCGAACTGCTCACTGAGCAGATCGCCGGCCTATATGACCCTAAAGCGCACGAATTCTACGTTGCCGACTGGATTCCCATCGACGACCAGCGCATGGTCATGGCCCACGAGTTGACCCACGCGCTCGAGGACCAGCATTTCCAAATTGAAGCCTGGGTCAAGGCCGCGCGGCCCAACGATGACAGCGAATTGGCGCGCGATTCTGTCCTAGAAGGCAGCGCGATGGCCGCCATGGTGGAATACCTGCTCCAGGGCAGCGGGCGATCGCTGCAGGATCTGCCGGACATCGACCCCGCCATGCTGATCGGCGATATGGCCGAGACGCCGATGCTTAAGAAAGCGCCGGCCTTCCTAAAAGACGCACTGATTTTCCCTTATTTGGAGGGCCTGACATTTACAGCGGCGACCCTCAAGCCCACCGGCTGGGAAGGTCTGCCCGCCATTTTCACCAAACCCCCAGTTTCCACGCAGCAAATCCTGCATCCGGCGATGTACAACTCCGGCAAAGTTCCTGCACCCGTTTCGCTGCCCTCCATGGAAAAAGCTTTAGGCGCGGATTGGACCAAGCTAGAAGAAAACTCCATGGGCGAATTCGGCTGGAAGGAAGTGCTGAAGCAATTCCTCGGTGAGCCGCGAGCCAAGCCTTTGTCCGCGGCGTGGGACGGCGACCGTTACGCCGTTTATGAGCGAAAGCAGACCAAGCGCCTTTTACTGATAACGCGCGAACGGCTGGCCACTAGGCAGCAAGCCGAGCGTTTCTTCGGACAATATTCCGAAGCGCTGGAGAAAAAACATGAACAGCGCAGCAATCTCTTTCGCAAGCCCGACTTCTTTTCTTTCGACACTCCAGACGGCGGTGTCTTCCTCCGCTGCTTTGAAAATGAGTGCGTGACTCTCGAAGGCGGCGACCGCGCGCTGTTCCTCAGGCTCAACAAAGAACTGCAGTGGGCGCCAGTTCCGGAACCACCGAAGGTCCTCGCAAAGGACGTGAAAGAAATCGCGTCCCGCACGAAAGAGCCCGGGGCACGCGCTCCTGTGAACCTGCCTAAGCTGGCAGTTTCCTAGCCGCAGTGATTGGGGTTCGACTCTCTAGCGGCAGAGTAGGACGCGTTCCGCTCTTCAACTCGATTCGTGTTTGCAACCGCGCGACGCGGTCGGCCAGCCGCTGTTCCGTCCGCACGCTGCCGTACTGTCCGTGCCGATTAAGAAAGAGTGCTCGTGCGCTCCGAACTTTAGTAAGCCCTAGTTGCGCGAACTCCAGCGCGCGTTCACAATCCTTCCTTCTGCGCTCGTAATAAACGGCGAGTTGCTCGCAAGCGTGCGCACCATTGCGCTCGTCTTTCACCAATTCGTGCCACAGCGCCGCAGCCTTATCGTGCTCGCCGCGGCGCTTCGCCAGTAGCGCTAGCTCGCGGCGCGCTTGCCGGTCGTATTCCTTAGGAAGCCCGAGATCGACGGCTTGCGTGCACGCAGAGTGCGCCCGTTGGGAATCGCCGCGCCGCTGCAAATAACGCGAAAGACCGAACAAGTCCAGGCTTTGCACATCATGATCGTCATCGGATGCCAGCAGGGCATCGATCTTACCCACCAGCGCCGCCAGACCGCGCAAATCCATCTGGTTGTGCCGCACGACGGCCGCCAGCGGCTCCGCCGGCCCTCCGCGCAAATAATCGAAGTAATGCTGTGGAATCAACGCGGCCAGCACATCGTCTTGACGATGCCATCCCAGTCTCGCAGCATTCAACACGTGCCGCTCCAGCTCGACCAGCCGCACCGAGCCGAGTCGCAGCTTCCACAACGCCCGAGCAGGATGCAGCAAATCGAGATGCGCCGCCAGCCGCGGCACGGCGATCGATCGCGTCATCGTGAAGCGGTTTTCGAGCAGCGGCCAGTCGAACGCCTTGCCGTTGAAGGTGACCAGCACAGGCCGCTCGGCAATGCGCGAGGCCACTTCGTGCAAAATCGCATGCTCTTCGCCAAAATCGCGCATGAAAAACTGCTCGACCTGCAGCGCGCCAGCGTCCCACCACGCCAGGCCAATCAGAAATGCATAGGTGCCCGTGCCGCCCGCCAAGCCTGTGGTTTCGGTATCGAGAAAGAGCCACTTCGATGGATCGGCTAGCGCCGCCCGCGTGCGCTTGGAAAGCGCTTCATCCCGGCCGCGCGAAAGCAATTCGAGACTTACCTCGGAAATTGCGGAATATTCCGGTGACGAAAACCAGTTGCGCACCAAGACATGTTGCCCGTAGCGGTTTGTGGCGATTCCTGCGCCGAGCAGGTGCGACAACGAATCCTCGGCGTGCGGCGCGCGCAGCAGCTCCGCGCCTGATGGCCGCGGTCGAGTCGGCTTCAATGCCGCGAGTCGCGAGAACTTGTCCCCGATCGCCGCCATCACGCACACAACCGATCGAGTATGGCCAGCGCCGCCTCTTTCGCGCGCGGCGCCAGGTCCCCTGCGGGACCGACACACGATGGACATCCTTGCTGGCATCCACAGGCTGCGATGAGGCTGCGCGTCTTCTGCACGAGCAATTCATGCGCGCGGAAAAGCGGCTCGGAGAAGCCAATACCGCCCGGATAAGCATCGAAGAGATACAAATTGGGCTCAAAAAATTCTTTCGCGCTCGGCCCAATTGCCTCTTCCAGGCGTGCTGGAGAAAAGGCCTCAGCGGCCGCATCCGGCGGGCGCTCGCCGATCGCGGTGCCCAGGTCGCGGCGATCACACATCAGCAGCAGCGTCGCCACGGATTCCAGCGCGTGCAGTAGGCCGAACATTCCGCTCTGCCGTTCGCTCACCGTAAACGGAAGCGATTCCAGCATCGGGCGCTCCAGCGTGATCCAGTACGAAGTCGTGTGCATTTCGTTTTCCGGCAGTTCCAGCTTTCCTGCGCCGACGTTCTCATTAGTGAAAAACTTGATCTTCTTGAACCCCACAACCTGCGAGCGCACGAGAACATCTCCATGCGAGTGAGAGGAATCCGAGTCGCGCTCCGTCGCCGCGATTTCCAGCACACGCACCTGCGTGTAGCGAATCGCGTCTGTGTAGTAATCGACATCCACGCGCTTCACGTACGCTTTCCGCTCTTTGAAGTCCAAATGCTCGACGTGATACTGCTCGCCGCCGTGCAGATAAATAGCTTTCTCGTGCACAGTCGTCAGAGCGCTCGAGAAATCTACTTCGCCGATGACGTTCGGCTCGCCGGTGATATCGATGATCACGAAATTGTCGCTCGTGACCGACCGCAGGCTAACCGTGTCGGCGGGATACGCCTCATGCGTCCAGTGATAGTGGTCACCCGCGTGATGCAGAAAGCCGGCTTCCGCGAGCCGCGCGCACAGGTCCGGCACGTCCACATCGCCGAAGCGCTCATCGGGCGCGATTGGCAGTTCAAATGCCGCGCACTTCAAATGATTCACTAGAATTTCCAGGTTGTCCGGTTGGATGAACGCGTGCTCCGGCGTCCTGCCAAAAAAATAGTCGGGATTCCGCACCATGAATTGGTCGAGCGGCGCAGAAGAAGCCACCATCACGGCGCACGAGCTGCCGGTGCGGCGCCCGGCACGGCCCGCGCGCTGCCAGGTGCCTGCGATCGTCCCGGGATATCCTGCCATTACCACGGCATCCAGCGAGCCGACGTCGATCCCCAGCTCCAGCGCGCTCGTTGAGACCACGCCGCGAATCCGCGCGTCGCGCAGCCCTCGCTCGATTTCGCGTCGCTCGTTCGGCAAATAGCCGCCGCGATAGCCGCGAATCGTTTCCGGCTTGCCGGGCGGGTGCGGGTTGGCCTGCTGCAGATACGTCAGCAGCAGTTCCGTGTGCAGGCGCGAATTGGCAAACACGATGGTCTGCAACTCGTGGTTCAGAAATTCTTGCGCCACGCGCGCGGATTCGTTGATGTAGCTGCGACGAATGCCCAGCGCACGATTCACCACCGGCGGATTATAGAAAACGAACGTTTTCTCCGCGGTCGGCGCGCCGTTGGCCTTTAGCACTTCGACGTCTGCTTCCAAAAGCCGCGACGCTAGCTCTCCAGGATTCGCGATCGTCGCCGACGAGCAGATGAATTGCGGCTCGGGCCCGTAAAATCGCGCGATGCGCCGCAACCTGCGCAGCACGTTGCACAAGTGGCTGCCGAAGACTCCGCGATAGGTGTGCAGCTCGTCGATCACGATGTAGCGCAAATTCTCGAAGAGCCGCGTCCATCGCGTGTGGTGGGGCAAAATCCCGGTGTGCAGCATGTCCGGATTCGTGAGCACGATGTGCCCCCTTTCGCGGATCGCTTTGCGCGCGTCGCTCGGCGTGTCGCCGTCATAGGTGAAAACGCCAAAGCGGTTTTCGAGCCGCTCGTTCAAATCATGGAGCTCAGCGAGTTGATCCTGCGCAAGCGCCTTAGTGGGGAAGAGATACAGGGCGCGGGTGTCGGAGCTTTCCAGAATCGCGTTCAGGATTGGCAGGTTGTAGCAAAGCGTCTTCCCGGAAGCGGTTGGTGTGACGACGACAATGTTTTTGCCGGCGTGAACCGCCTCGGCAGCCGCAGCCTGATGGCTGTAGAGCTGACGTATGCCTTTCCCGGCATAAGCCGCCCTCAAATCACCGTGCGTCCAGGCAGGGAAGTCCGCCCACCGCGCCTCGCGCGCCGGAAAGTGGCGAACCGCGGTAAGAATTTCGCCGTGAACATCGCGAGCGGCGAGCTCATCCAGCACCTGATGCACTCGAGTGATCGCCGTCGAGCCGCGGGATGATGACGAGCCATCGGAAATCGCCGCCCCCGACGTGCCAGCCCTGCGAACTGCCAACGATTCCGACATGCTAAGCCCTCCCGTGCATTCGCCTTTTATTCGCCAAAGGCTAGCACGCGGCTTTCGCATGCGCAACAGCGTTCTAAGTCAATTTTCCTATTGGGAAAGCAGGATTTAGGGATAAGTGCGTTCGCTATTTCTTGGCCGCGCGATATAGGATGACCCGTACCTTCTCTAAAGTGATTAGACCGCCCTCGACCATGGCGTCCAGGCGCGGCAAAATCTGCTCGATGCGTTCGGTGGCTTCCACAATTTCCAGAATGATCGGCAAATCCTGCGACAGCCGCAGTATTTTGTCGGTGTGATAAACGCTGGAGCCGCCGTAGCCTGCCACGCCGCGCAGCACCGTCACGCCAGAAAAGCCTTCCTTGCGGAGCATCTCCACGATCGCCTCATACAGCGGCTTGCCGTGCCACTTGTCCGACTCCCCAATGTGAATGCGCATCAAGGTGCGCTCGCCTTCGAATTTTTCGTGCGGCATATGCGCTCCTATGTGGAGTGCGGCGGTCTTGCCGCCGCTTTCTCGTCGCAGGACTCGATTACAATTCAGTCGTGAGCTGTGGTGTCACGTATTACATCCTAAGGCGCGCTTAGAATCTATTCGCCAGCCGAATCCCAGCGACAGACAGCAGCAAGCCAACGACGACGCTCGCCGCGACATACGTGGTCGCGGGCAGCCACTCGCCATCCTCCAACATCTTCGCGGTTTCCCAACCGAAGCTGGAAAAAGTCGTGTAGCGCCCGAAAAACCCCACCGCGATAGCCACGCGCCAGTCCGGAGAGATCACCATCCGATTCAGCGTCAACTGTCCGATCAATCCAAGCAAAAAGCATCCGCTCAGATTGATGAGCAGCGTGCCGTAGGGAAACGTTCCCCCCGCACGCACCTGCACCAGTCCCTGCAGCCCATAACGCGCCAGCGTTCCAACCGCGCCAAAGACCGCAATCAGGATCAGCCGCAACTTAGAGCTCCAATCCGCCGCCCAGGGCGAAACAAAAAACTCCTGGCGCCGCCCGGCAGCCAGGAGTCATCAGCTCCAGCAAGTGCGCTGGAACGGTTATGGCGAACTCCATCGCCTTGAATTTTGTACCGCGCCGATAGTGTAGCCGCGCCGCTCAAACCGCACAATAGGCGCAATGTGGGACAGCCATTTCTGGCTGTCCTCATTTCCCACTTTCGGATTGTCAATAGTGAAAGCGGTAGCGCACTTGGACAAAAATTTCCCGTGGATTCAGGAAATGCGTGCCGCCAAACGTGTTGCTGTTGTCGAGCAGAACCCGCCGGTTGGCAACGTTGATGCCCTGTAAGGCGACGGAGAACCTCTCACCAAACTCCTTGCCGAGCGACAGGTCAAAGGTCGTGTGCGGCTGAAGATGATCACCGGGGATTGCCGGATTGCCGTTGGAGAAGCCCGAGGCGTAATAAACGTCCGCTGAGGCGTACGCGCGCCAGGGTAGTGTGTACTGGCCGCCGAGATGGAGCGTATTGCGCTGGTCATGGTCGAGCAGGAAAAAACCGCCCGGCGGCGAGAAATCGGTCAGTCCTCCGTTCACAGCGCCGAAGCCTTTGGCAACTTGGTTCGAGTATGTCAAGTAGACCTGGCCCCGATCCTTGATGCGCGGAGAGCGGATGGTAAGTTCCCAACCTACGATGCGTGCTCCATCAATGGTCAGCGGAAAGAAAATGTCAGAGTTCGCGACATTGCTGTGATCGAAATAATTCTTCGCGCGTGTCTTGAACGTATCCGCGTCGAATGTCCACCCGCGGAAGGGAATTGTGACACCGAATTGCGATTCCTCATCCCGCTCGCCATGCAACGGAATGAAGCTCAGATTCTGGCTGTTCACGAATTGCACCACTGGCCCCGACGCCGTGAGCAGCGGCGGCGCTTGATAGAAGTGCCCGTAAAATGCGCGAAAAACCCAATTTAAACGCGGCACGCGCACGGCAACTCCAAACCGCGGACTCGTCGCGTTCTCCACCAACTGCCCTGAAAAATGCGTCTGGCGAATACCCGCCGTTAGTGTCAGCCACGACGCCACGCGAAATTGCTCTTCCGCAAACAGTGCCAGCAAACCTCCTGAAGCATTCGCACGCGCTCGAAAGTCGGGATTGCTTGCGTCATTGAAAATCACCCCCAACAGCTCGTCGTCCTTCTGGCCGAACCCATAAATTCCGGCCCGTGCATTATTTCGTCCCTTCACGTACGCGAGCGTCGCTTGCCCGCCTGCATATTTTGAAGATCGATTGTCGGTCGTCGCCGTCGGGAAATCTTTTGGATCGCTCTCAAAATCCGCGCGATTGAAGTGATAAAAAAGCGAAGCAGTCACCAACAATCCCGGATTGAACGTGTGTACCCAGGAAAATGCGACAAACGCATCACTTTCCCGGTTCGAATCACGAAAAAAGTCGCCCGGCGCATTCTCCGGATTGTTCGGATCGAACGGCACCTGGTAAAAATCTCGCCGCAGCGAGGAAACCCAGCGTAGTTGGTCCTGCGAGCCCAGGTTGTAGATCAGCGAGCCAAATCCGCTGTATCCATTCGCGGCATCATGGATCACCGCGGAGGTCGGCGTTTCTAATCCCAGGTTCGTGCGATTGGCACCGGCGCTCGCGTAGTACGCAAACCGGCTGGTGTGCCCGCCAAAATTGATCTGATCGTCCGTTTGGTAAAAATTCCCCAAACCCAGAACCAGCTCGCCCTCATTGTTGCGTTCGAACCCGGTGCGAGGCGCCACGTTGAAGACACCGTACGTGCGATCGCCAAAGTCTGCCGCATAGCTCCCCCGCTGCATCTCTACTGTATCGATATCTTTCGGATCGATCTGCGGCCCCAGGTTGCTCGCAATATTGGTGTTGGGAATCGGCACGCCATCGATGAGCCAGCTCACCGGGTGCCCGCCGCGCACATGCAATTGGTCGTGCGTCACGTACGCCCCTGGCACATAGTTGGTGATCATTGCCACGCTGTTGGCCCGCGTCGCGCCCGGCGTTTGCTCGATCTCCCCGCGGCTTACAACGTCGGTGGGCGTCACGGATTCCGTTTGCGCCGGTGCCGAATCTGCCGACACAGTTACGGACTGTGCCTGCGTGGGCAGCCGCAACTCAAAATGCAAAATCGGCGCCGTGCCTGACAGCACCGTGACAACTTGCTCCTGCGTCGTAAATCCTCCCTGCGATACCGTCACGCTGTATTGCCCAAGCGGCACAGCATCAAAGTGAAATCCCCCTTCCGCATCGGTCTGTACTGTTTGTGTATAATCCGATGTTCTTGCCTTCAGCGTGACCGTGGCATCCGCCACTGGCCGATGCTGCGGATCGTGCACAATTCCGCGCACCGTACCAAAAATCGTCGCCAGCGCGGGCACACTCAGAAAAAGCAGAGCACCAAGCAACTTCAAAACACCTCGCATGATTTTTCTCCAAAGTAGCAAGAGCGCGACGCAGAGTCGCGGCAGGAGCCGATCAGATGGGTTGGAAAACGCGGCTCTTACAGTGCGTGCGCGAAGCGAGGCGGAGGCGAGGCAGGCTGGACTGATCGGGGAATGGCAACAGCGTGCGCTGTTTCCGCGACGGGAACAATCGAAGCGGGCGCGAAGGCAGACGCCAAATGCGGCAGCACAAACGCCACCGCCGTAACCAGCGGCTTCTCAGAGTTCTGGCAGCACGACATCGAGCAATTCATCATTTCGCCCATGTCGTGCTCGCAATCCATATCGGCATGCTCCGAAGACGGCGCTTGCTGCCGATGGTGATGCTGCGGAAGCTGGCAATGATCTCCGGTGCAGCAAGCCATGGCGCGCGCGGACCACGCCGCTGCCGCCAGCGGCGCGTACAAGAACACCGCCGCGAACAGGCACGTCCACGCCGCCAAAATCCGTCCAAATTCTTGCTTTGAGTGGCTCACATCGTCCTACAAACCTATGACGCATCATAAGCTAAAACGGCGCCTGCCTGCAGCAGAATGATGATGTCTCCATGCAGCTCGTGCCGGGCCAAAGTGTCTCCTATTCCAGTAACTAAGCCTCACCTCTCCAGCCGTCGCGCCTTGACTTGCCGCCACTTCGCGTCGCAGACTTCCGTCATGGCGCAAACCTATTTGCTCTTTGATTTCGGGTCGGACGAAGCAAAAGTTCAGCAGGCCCGCCACAAACTCGAAAGCTGGAAGCAGGCCTTCCGCCTCGACAAAAAGCTGCAGTACAAACTGGAACGCGAACAAGCTGCGTCGCCTGAACCTGCCGCCACGCCCGCACTGGAAAAAACGGAAAAACCCAAGCCTGGCAAAGCAAAAACAAAACCAAAAACAAATTCCAGCGACACACTGGCCGAGGAGGAAAACAGCGGCCCCGTAAAGCTATTCATCCGCCTCTACTTCTCCGGCCACGAAAAACTCTCCGAGCAACGCTGGATCGACCGCATCCCCACCGAAGAGCCGTTCAAGAGCGCCTCACCAAAAATCGTCCGCGAAAGCGAACCCGAATTCGCCGAAATCCTAAAGCAGTTCGACACCCTCGAGTGAAGTCCAAATTGTCTCTCCCTACGCTGGAATTGCCCCGTGAATCCAGTGAAACCACCAAGCGGGCCACAGCATCTTTTCGATATAATGGAACTTCCTGCGGCGTGCATCTCCATCCCATCGAGAGGGCCCACTGAATGGCAGTACAGACGCGCGTAAAGGTAGCCAAGCTTGACGCCAGCAAATATCACGGCCTCGACCGCGAGACGCTCATCCATCTCTACCGCACCATGTTCCTCTCCCGCCGCCTCGATGACCGCGAGATTCAGCTCAAGCGCCAAAACAAAATTTACTTCCAGATTTCCAGCGCCGGCCACGAAGCCGTCACCGCTGCCATGGGCCTTCTTCTGCGTCCCGGCGTCGACTGGTTCTATCCCTACTATCGCGACCGCGCGCTCTGCTTGATGCTCGGCGTCACGCCCCTGGAAACTCTTCTGCAAGCCGTAGGCGCGAAAGACGATCCCGCCTCCGGCGGCCGCCAGATGCCCTCCCACTGGAGCCACCCCAAGTGGAACATCGTTTCGAAATCCTCCTGCACCGGAACGCAATTCGTGCAAGCCGTTGGCGCCGCGGAAGCCACGCTCTACTACCAAAATCGCCCCAAGGCGCTCGCGCAAGCCAAGAAAGCCCCGCTCGGTCAATACGTTCGTCACGACGCCAACGAAATTGTCTACGTCTCTGCTGGCGACGGCGCCACCAGCGAAGGCGAGTTCTGGGAATCGCTCAACGCCGCCTGCGCCAAAAAATTGCCGCTGCTCTATCTCATCGAAGACAACGGCTACGCTATTTCTGTCCCCGTGGAGGTGCAGACCGCCGGCGGCAGCATCTCCAGGTTAGTTCGCGGTTTTCCCGGTCTCCACGTAGCCGAGTTCGACGGCACCGATCCTCTCGAAAGCTACGCCGTCGCCAAAGAAGCCGTCGAGTATGTCCGCCAGCGCCGCGGTCCCGCGCTGATTCACGCGCATGTCATCCGTCCCTATTCACATTCGCTTTCCGACGACGAAAAACTCTACAAAACCGCCGAGGAGCGCGAAGAAGAAGCGCATCGCGACCCGCTCTCCAAATTTTCCCTCTTCCTCGTTCGCGAGGGCTTGCTCGACCAAAAAGAAATCGAAGCGCTCGAAGCTGAAGTCGACCACGAAGTCCGCGAAGCCGCTGATCAAGCCCTCGCCGCTGAGCCTCCCGCCATCGAATCCATTCGCGTCAACGTCTATTCTCCCGACGTGGATCCCACATCATCGGCTTTCGCCGCCCAGCCACAATTTCACGGCGCTCCCAAGACCATGGTCGAAATGGTCGCCGCCACGCTCTCCGACGAAATGGCCCGAGACGAGCGCATCACCGTCTTCGGCGAAGACGTTGCCGACGCCAGTCGCGACGAAACCTTGAAACACGTAAAAGGAAAGGGCGGCGTCTTCAAAGCCACTTCCGGTCTGCAGCGAAAATACGGCCAAGATCGTGTCTTCAATACACCGCTCGCCGAAGCCAGCATTGTCGGCCGCGCTATCGGCATGGCCACCCGCGGCCTCAAACCCGTAGCCGAAATTCAATTCTTCGATTACATCTGGCCCGCCATGATGCAGATTCGCGACGAGCTGTGCGTCCTGCGCTGGCGCTCAAACGGCAGCTTCAAATCTCCCGCGGTGCTCCGCGTGGCCATCGGCGGCTATCTCACCGGCGGAGGCATCTATCACAGCCAAAGCGGCGAATCGATTTTCGCCCACTGTCCCGGACTTCGCGTCGTGATGCCTTCCACCGCCCTGGATGTCGCCGGACTTCTGCGCACCTCCGTGCGCTGCGACGATCCGGTGATGTTCCTCGAGCACAAACATCTCTACCGTCAGCCGTACAACCGCTCCGAATATCCCGGCCCCGACTACACCGTTCCCTTCGGCAAAGCGCGCTTAGTGAAAGAAGGCAGCGAAGTCAGCATCATCACCTTCGGCGCCATAGTGCATCGCGCCGAGGTCGCCGCCGCGCAGCTCGAGCGCGAAGGCGTTTCCGTGGAAATCATCGACCTGCGCTCGCTCTCTCCCTATGACTGGGACGCCATCGCCGCCACCGTCCGCAAAAATCACCGCGTCATCGTGGCCTACGAAGACATGCTGAGCTGGGGTTTCGGCGCCGAAATCGCCGCGCGCATAGCAGAAGAGCTTTTCGATGAGCTCGACGCCCCCGTCAAGCGCGTCGCCGCTATGGACACCTTCTGCGCCTATCAGCCCAAGCTCGAAGATGTTATCCTTCCGCAGACCGAGCATATTCTTTCGGCGGTGCGCCAGCTTCTCGAGTACTGACGCAAACGCGTCCGCCCGGAACAAGAAATGTGACGAGGAAACTTTTTGTCTACCCAATTCGTATCAATGACTAGAGGCGAACGAAACACCGCCCTGTGGAGGTGAATTCATGGTCTGCGCAAATTGTCAGAAGCAAATCGCCGACGGGTCTAATTTTTGCTACAACTGCGGTGCCAAGCAGCCCGCCGAGGGTGCTGCGGCCGTAAATGCTGCCCCGTGCGGACCCAAAAAACGTCTCGTGCGCTCCACCACGGACAAAAAAATCGCCGGCGTCGCCGCAGGGCTGGCAGACTACTTCGATCTCGATCCCACGCTCATTCGCGTTGTGTGGCTCCTGGCGTTTTTGTGCGCGGGCGCAGGGCTGCTAGCTTACATCATCCTCTGGATCGCGCTACCGCCCGGCCCCACAGGCGTAGCAACCACCTCCGCGCCATCAGCCCCAGCAACGTCGTAGTTTTTTTGGAGTGCGGCGGTCTTGTTTACCCTGTTTACCCCGAGCTTCGAAGGGCCGCCGCTTTCCAGCCTGAAGAAACGCCGAAAACTTGATCTCGACGTTACCTTTTACCGACTATCTTTAGGTGCGCCAGCCACAGAGACTATTTACTTCGGATTCCGCGCCGTCCGCACTCTTCCCTCAAACAAAGGCTGGTCCAGCGAAATCAATCCCGCCCCTACGGTCGCCAGGGCGAAACACGCCGTCGCCAGAGCCAGCGGAAACTCATAATCATGCACAGCCAGATACCCATGCGCGCTGTGCACCTTCCAAATCGCCACGCACATCTCGATTCCCAGCAACAGCGCCGCTGCCCGCGTAAACAATCCCAGCAGCAGTAAACCTCCGCCAAAAGTTTCCACAACTCCCGAGATGTATAAAAAATAGCCCGGCAATCCATGCTCTACGAAGAAACTCTGCATCTGCGCGCCGCCGCGCAAATGTGCCAGCTTGGGGTAGCCGTGATACAGAAAAATTACCCCCAGCGCAACCCGGAGCACCAATAATCCGAATGGCTGAAGCGAATTCAAGAATTTCACGCGTATTCTCCGTACTCCGGGTGCATCGGCCAGCAATTTGGGGTGCGGCGGCTTGTTTACCCCGAGCTTCGAGGGGAGCCTCGAAGGGCCGCCCCTTTTACACTGTCAAACCGAGAGGAAACTTCTCCGCCAAAAAAATCTGAGCCGCGCGCATTGTAGCAGAAACTCCTCGTCACGGTTTCTCTGGTCCCAGCAAGGAATCGGTTACAATCATGTGTCGCACAGAAAAATTGAGCGCATGAAGACCGTATCACCCATGGTGTCATTCACCAGTCCTGAGGCCCACCAATGAAGCGAAAGCTCCTCGTGGCGGTGCCTCTGCTTTGTGTCGTTGCCGTAACGGCCTGGCTCTTTCGCCCCAAACACGAATATCTCGGCGAGGCCTACGTCAGCGAGCGCAGCACCACACTGTGGAGCAGCGTCGCGCAAGTGCGCGAACCGATCGACACACTGCATTACGGCGATCGCGTCGACGTCATGGCGCGCCGCAACGACAACGCAAAAGTACGCACCGTCAGCGGCATAATCGGCTGGGTCGACAGTAGACTACTTCTCGAGCCTGCGCTCTGGCAGCGCAGCGTCAAGCTGCTCAAGGCCGCCAAAGCCATGCCCGTTCAGGCGCGCGGCCGCACCAAAGTGCAAACCAATCTCCGGGTCGAGCCCGGACGCACCGAGCATCGTTTGTACCAGTTTGGCCGAGGTGTTCCCGTCGAAGTTGTAGCGCGCGCCGTCGCCGATTGGGTGCAGACCGGCGACGACAGAGAAAACGCCGAGCCACAGGAAACCAAGAAAGAGGATTGGTTCCTGGTTCGCGGCTTGGCCACGCGCCCGCCCGGCGAAGCCTCTGCCCGCAGCTCCGAATCCAATAGCACCACGCAGCCCGGCGACCAGACCGTTCCCATCGCCGGCTGGGTCATCGCTCGCTTTATCGAGCTTGATTTGCCTGACGCCGTTCGCGAAGGCATGGCCTCCGCCAACGTGCGCCCCATTGCTTGGTTTGAGCTCAACCGCGTCGCCAGTCCCACTGGAGACAAGCCGCAGTATCTAGTGGCAGGAACGCACAGCGCCGAAGGGCAGCTGTGCGATTTTACGGTTCTCCGCGTTTACACCTGGAACGCTCGGCGCACGCGTTACGAAACTGCCTTCATCGAAAATAAGCTGTGCGGCCAAATGCCCATTCGTCTCGGCAAAGGACCAAAAGGCGAGCCGGAATTTCGTTTTCGACAGATGAGCGGCCCGAAGGAAGAACGCCGATATAGGCTGACACAAACAGTCGTCCGCCGCGTCCGCGAACCCGGCGACGTCCCCCGCAAACCCGTCGCCGCCGGTTCCGCAAAGGCTGCAAAGCGATAGTGGACACAAACTCTTGCTTGGCTGAACCTGCCTGCCCGCCCAGGCGTGCCTGCTCACCTCAACGTCATCACTTAACGCGCTGTCATCCTGAGCGTACCCGACGAGGGTACGCGAAGGACCGCAGCGTAATGACTCAACCAAGCGCAAACCGCCCGCCCCGTAGCGTCGGCATCTTGCCGGCACCCTCGCTCTTCGTCGTGGTGCTCGGCGCGGCGCTAATTTTGTGCGCCTGCTCCCGCCCGGCACAAACCGCCACTGCCGCTCCCGCACCTCCGCCGCCCTTCGAGTACGTCGACACCTGGGGTTCCCGCGGCGAAGGTCCCGGCCAATTCGACAAACCCGTGGCTATGGCCAGCGACGGCGAGTCCATCATCTACATCGCCGATGCAGCCACCGGATTCATCCACAAGTTTTCGCCAAGCGGCGAGCCGCGCCTCTCGTTTCAGGACGATCGCACCAACCTGCACCCTGCCGACATCGCCGTCGATGCCGGAGGCGCCATCTATGTCGCCGATAGTCACCGCGGCACGGTGGCCATTTTCTTTTCTGATGCTATGCGCCACCGCGAATTGCGCACCGGTGCACTCTCCGCAGTCCGCGAATCGCTGCACATCGCCGTCGATGCTTACGGCACGGTCTACGTCACCGCCAAACATCCCTACGGTATTCGCAAATTCAGCCCGGCGCTCCGCCTGATCGGCTCGTGGGGTGGCGCCGCCGCGAAAAACGCCTCCAATAACACCCAGATCGACAATCCGACGGCTCTCACTGTTGGGCCTGACGGTTTGGTGTACGTAAGCGACTCGGCCCAGTCAGAAATCAAAGTGTACGACGCCTCCGGAACCCTGCGGCGTACGGTTGTCGTGCCCACCGATACGGATCCGCAGCTCACCGGCATCGCCGTGAATCGCAAATTCATCTTTGCAGTAGGCACGAGTCACCCTTCGGTTTACGTCTGGTCGCTTGATGGTTCATTTCAGTTCACGCAGGATCTCTCGACCTGGGTGGCCGGCGTAGGTTCCAGTATCGTCCGCAAAATCGTCGTCACCCCGGCCGGCGACTTGCTCTTGCTCGACACCGCGGCCGCCCGAGTTTTCAGATTTCGCCTGCACCTGTAGAATTCAGGTATTACGGAGGCGCCGCCGAATGACGCTGCACATCAGCGAAGCCGAGGTTCAGCAGGTTCTCACCATGCCGATGGCCCTCGAGGCCGTCGAAGAAATTTCCCGCAAACAAGCCAGTGGTGAAGTGATTGTTCATCCGCGCCGCCGCTTCGAGCTTCCCTCCGGCGGATTTTTTCACTATATGGCTGCCGCGGATTTCACCGCCGGCTTTCTGGCCATGAAGCAGTACACCTACGTGCGCGGCAAACTTCGCTTCCTGGTTCCGCTCTACGAAATCGCCAGCGGCGATCTGGTCGCCATGATCGAAGCTGACTACATGGGACAATTGCGCACCGGCGCCGCTTCCGGAGTAGCCACAAAGTATTTGGCTCGCCGCGATGCCTCCGTCGCCGCCATTATCGGCACCGGCGGGCAAGCCAAAACGCAACTGGAAGCAATCGCTGCCGTGCGCAAGCTGTCCTCAGCGCGCGTGTACGGCCGCAACGCTGACCGTCGCAAGCGATTTGCGGAGGAAATGTCGCAACGAATCGGCATCCCTGTCGAACCCGCCAACTCTTCTTCCGAAGCTGCGCGCGGCGCGCACATTATCTGCACGGCCACCACCGCGTCGCAGCCCGTGCTTAGCGGCGCTGATCTTGCCTCCGGAATGCACATCAATGCCATTGGCGCAAATCACGCCCACAAACGCGAACTCGATGACGAAGCTGTCGCGAGCGCGGATGTCATCGTGGTGGATTCGGTCGAACAATCGCGGCAGGAAGCCGGCGACCTGATCATCGCTTTCAAGGGCGATGAAATCTGTTGGACCGGCGTAAGGAAATTATCCGATGTGGTGGCGGGAAAGGTCAGCGGCAGAACCAGTGACACGGAAGTGACGCTGTTCAAGTCCAATGGAATCGCTTCGTGGGATTTAGCCGTTGCGATGCAGGTCTACGCGCTTGCCCGTGAAAAAAAACTAGGTCGAGAATTGCCCTTCTGGTCCGGAGCGTTGTAGGGCGCTCTTTAGCCTGTCTGCGCAGGCAGGCGCGTCCCAGTGTAGTGGCCGGGCTTCAGCCCGGCCAGCCCGCAGGGTTGTCATTTCCGCTCCCGGCGAATTTTCCGCCGCAAGGTCTCATGCAAACGCGCCTGCACTTCCACCGGAAAATCCACCAAATCCGAATCGTAGTACAAATGAATGGTAAGCCTCGTCTGCTGCACCAAAATAGTGCAGTCCCGGCACTGCTTTAGGTGCAGTTCGATCTCCTCGACTACCGTGGCTTCCAGGTCGCCGTCGATGTAACTGGAAACGCGCCGAAATACGCCTTCGCAGTTCAATGCTTTCCATCCTGTCGAAAGTGACGATCCAACTTCTGACGCAGCTTGAGACGCGCGCGCAACAGCCGCGACTTCACCGCCGCCTCCGAAATTCCCACCGTCTCCGCCGTTTCTTCCGTGGAAAGCCCCTCCACGTCGCGCAGCAAAAAGACTATCCGAAAATCCGGCTGCAAGTCTTCAATCACGCTGCGCAAAATATCGCGCATCTCCGTTTGCGCGTAGCGCTGCTCCGGACTCGGTCCCCAGTCCTCAATTTGCTGTGGAATGAAATCATCCTCGCCCTCAATCGGTTCGTCCAGCGAAACTTGATTGGGACGGCGCTTGCGCAGCCGCATCAGCGCTTCGTTGGCGGCGATTCGAACCAGCCAGGTGTAAAAGCGCGAGCCCTCCTGAAATTGGTGCAGGTGCGAATACGCTTTCATAAACGCGTCTTGCATGGCGTCTTCCGCGTCTTCGCGGTTGCGCGTGATGTTCATAGTGAGGCGAAAGATTTTTCGCTCGTAGCGGTTCACGAGCTCTTCGAATGCGGAGGTATCGCCCGATTTCGCGGCGGCAACCAGCAGATGCTCATCTTCACGGGCGACTTTGGAGGGAAGCCGATGTGGATTCGGTATGCTCAAGGTAGGCGCTTTCGCCAAGCGGGCGAGTAACCCAGGTTGGATGCTTTGCATCGCTAAAGTAACACAATACAATGCCACACCTCGAAGCCATATACTTGGATGACCTGACCGCCGGCCGCGATTCAGAAATGACCGCGCCTGGGCATGGTCGGGGTACGTAACAATTTGCGCAGTATTATCGAACCATGTGCGCCGCGCGAGCCGCGGAACAGGTAAGCTAGCGGAATGCGGACCCTGCCCGACCATCTTCGCAAAGGCATGAAGCTGGTGATTATTGGCTGCCATCCAACGGAGTCGTCCGTGCGCGTGGGGCATTATTATGCCGGGCGCGATAACGAATTTTGGCCTCTGATTTTTGAGGGCGGCGTGGTGCCGGAGCCTTTTGATTATCGCGATGACAAGCGCGTGATTGAGTTCGGCATCGGGCTTACGGATCTGGTTAAGCGCCCGTCGAAAACGTCGGCGGAGCTTGCGCGCGAGGATTTTGCGGAAGGACGCATCGTGCTCTCGCAAAAACTGGAAGAGTTTGCGCCGCGCGTGGTAGCGTTTAATGGAAAGATGACTTACGAATTGTTTGCGCAGAGAAAATGCAAATTCGGATTGCAGAAGGAATCGCTGTATGGCGCGCGCGTGTACGTGCTGCCGGCGACGCCCGGTCCGGAGATGAAAAGCAAAAATGAAAAACTGCAGCACTTCCGCAAGTTGGCGCAACTGGTGAAGCGCGTGGAGAAGGAACGCGAGAGCAGCGCGCATCCGGTGGAGTCGCTATGAGCGCATCTTCACATCCCATGCAAGAGAATCGCGCCGTCTTGGAAAAGCGCGAAGGCAGCGTCGCCACATTGATTTTGAACCGGCCGGAGCGCATGAATGCGCTCAACAAAGATCTGGTTTTGGCGCTGAACGATGCATTGACGCGAGTGGAAGCGGATCAGGACATTAACGTGGTGGTGCTAGCGGGAGCCGGGCGCGCTTTTTGTGCGGGTGGCGACCTGCAGGTGATTGGAAAAGGACACCAAGACAAAGATTTGACGGAGCTGCAGCCCATTCTGCGCTCGGGGATGCAAGCGGTTCTCAAGATTCGCACCATGCGCCAGCCGGTGATCGCCGCGGTGCATGGCGCCGCTGCGGGAGCGGGCATGAACATTGCGCTGGCCGCGGATATTCGCATCGCTTCCGAAGATGCGATGTTTGGGCAGAATTTTGCGAAGGTGGGATTGTTTCCGGATTACGGCGGAACATTTTTTCTGCCGCAGTTGGTGGGCCCGGCGAAAGCGGCGGAACTGTTTTACACCGGCGACATGATTAATGCGGCGGAGGCGCTGCGGCTCGGCATCGTGAATCGCGTGGTGCCGCTCGCGCAACTGGAAAGCGAAGCACGCGCGCTGGCGCAGAAAATCGCGCAGGGCCCGGCGATTGCGATTCGCGCCGTGAAGCAAACCTTGTTCGGCCGCGACAAAGAGGAACTGACAGCGCTGCTGAACCTGGAAGTCGAGCAGCAGATGAAATGCTTTTCATCCGGAGATTGCGGCGAAGGCATCCGCGCCTTTTTCGAGAAACGCTCGCCGAAATTTCAAGGCAAGTAGCTTCGCTTTTGCCCAGCAAGTTTCAGCGTTACAGTTTCCAGCCTATAATTGAATCGAGGAATTTTGCATGAATGATCTGGAGATAACTCCGGCCGAGGCGAAGCAACGGCTGGACCGCGGCGAGAGCGTTTTGCTTGTGGATGTGCGCGAGCCGTGGGAATTTGAGATCTGCCGCATTGAAGGCGCGAAGCTGATTCCCATGGGTACGATTCCCGCGAATTTGCAGGCGCTGGACACCGATGACGAAGTGATTTGCTACTGCCATCACGGGATGCGCAGCTTGGACGTGGCGGTTTGGCTGCGCGGCCAGGGAGTGGCGCGCGCGAAATCGCTGGCCGGCGGAATCGATCGCTGGTCGGCAGAGATTGATTCTACCGTTCCGCGGTATTAGCGCGCCTACAACGCGAATGACAGCACAGCGCGTGACGCGCACGGATATGGCAAGCGAAATCCAGACCATTGCGGTGATCGGGGCCGGCGACCAGGGGCGCGGGATCGCTTGCGCTGTGCTGCTGGCTGGATACCGAACTGTTCTCGAGGATGTTTCCGAGAGCAGGCTGGAGCGAGCTGCGACGTGGATTGCGGACGGTGCGAATGTTGGTGCTGAGGCGCGCTCGCGGCTCGTTCTCGCGAGCAAAATCGAGGAGGCGGTGCGCGCGGGGGATCTTATTGTCGAGGCGGTGGCGGAAGAGATGGAGATGAAGATTGAGATGTTCACCATCTTTGACAAATTTGCCAAGCCCGATGCCGTCTTTGCGAGCAGCTCGCCTGCACTTTCGATTGCGGAGTTGGCGGCAGTCACGTTCTGCCCGGAGCGCTGCATCGGCTTGCGATTCGTTTGCAAAGATGGGCAATCGAACGCGCTTGAGTTAGTCTCCACGCTCCAGACTTCCGAAGAAACCATTGCGCGATGCCTAGAGGTTGGCCGGCGAATGGGCAAAGAAGTCAAGGTTGTGCCTGAAAGGGAATTCACGGAATCACGATGAGCCGGCAGAGCGTGAAGGAAATTGCATCGAGAGTCGTGATCCAGCAGGGTGACCTGACGGAGATGGATACGGACGCGATTGTGAACGCCGCAAACAACGAACTCATTCTGGGCGCTGGAGTTGCGGGCGCGATCCGCCGCAAGGGCGGGGATGCGATCCAACGCGAGTGCGACGCCATTGGCAGCATCCCCGTGGGGTATGCGGTCATCACCACTGGCGGCAAGCTCGCGGCCAAGTACGTGATTCACGCGGCGAGCATGGGGCTGGGCAGCCTCACCACGGCGGAGACGCTGCGGCGCTCCACGGCGCACTCGCTGCGGCTTGCTGTAGAGCGCGGGCTGAAGACGATTGCGTTCCCGGCTGTGGGCACGGGGATCGCGGGATTCCCGATGAAGGACTGCGCGGAGATCATGCTGCAGGAGGCGGCGGAGCATTTGCGGAACGGAAGCCCGCTCGAAACCATTTATTTTGTGCTGTTTGACGAGCAGGCAACGGGCGTTTTCGAGCGTACTTGGAAGCGGCTGCAGGCGGTTGACAAAAGTGGGTAGTGGGCAGTGAGCAGTGGGTGGTGCGAGTGAAGAGGCACACCCCCGTGGTGACAGGAAGTGTGCGCAATCGAGTGAGGCCACAGGGGATAGACGCGCCACGTGGCGCATACGACGGGCGCTGCCTGCTCCCCGACGGGGAAGTTGGCGATTCTCAACCGGGGTTTTCGTTGGGGTACCCCCCTCCCCCCTTTTTTCATAAGTGTTGATTCTAAAGAGAGTTAAAGTCCTTTGTTTTGATACACTTTTGCAAGTGTTGATTCTAAACGTGGTTACGGGCGGTAGCTGTTTGCAGGAAAGCAACTGGGTAGGCCCTGGAGATTTTGAAGGAGTTAGAAGAACCGCGTGGCGGGCGGGCATGGTACGCAGAGTCGGGAAAAATCGTGCCGACTCAACCAAGCGACTATAGCATATTGGTACTCTATGTCAAGGATTATTTTAAGTTCAAAGTTCTGAATGGGTTGCGGCGAGTTGAGTGGGAGCTGGCTCTTAGGGAAGGGCCAATTCTCAATCGTTGACAGGGGTTCACTGGTCTTATAGTTTCTGAATTGCTTACGTGGGGTTTTGGCTGGGGAAAGGTGTGTCCCTGTGGCGGGCCGGAAGAAACAGAACGAAAAGAACATCCAGTGCATGCCACAATGTAGGCAAACCCTTTTTGGGCCATCGGCCAGAAGAACAGCAAGGCACCAGCCGCAATAAGCAAGAGGTTCCTCAAGATTACGGCGCTAAACACCGATTGCTCATTCAGTTTTTTCAATTCCATCACGCACCTCCCTTCTGTATTGCCGATATGACTTGTTTTTCTCCAGCCGCCGTGAGTTCTCCTGTCCATAAATCCCGCACCTTCCCATCACGACCAACTAAAATTAACGTTGGTGTCCCATCGATTTGAAATTTTGTGAAGTCTTGTCCACCAACGGCGTGCGCCGACAGCCTCGCTTGTTCGACAAACTCCCGAACCTCTTTGTCGGGATTCGGAAATATGATCGCAACTTGGGAGTTGGAGTTTGTTGAAAGAAGTTTTCTGTAAAAGGGCAAACTCTCCCTACAGAACTTGCATTGAGTATTCAGAGCAAGAACCAACGTGCTCTCGGCTTGGTCATAGCTTACGTTCTCAATCGCGGGGAATACCTGCCCCTTATGCGATTCAGTGGATGTGCTGGTTTGTGGGATTTGCCGACTGCGCACGAGCACAACCCCGATTGTGATACACACGGCAAGAACGGCAAGATTTGTACTCACTTCAAGTGTGTGGCGTACTGTGGCTCGGTTCATTGTCAATCCTTCCTGAACACGGGAGGGTGTTCAAAAGAATGGAAGTGCGCGATGCCAAGTGCGCCTTCGTCGCCAACCTTGTTGCGAATGTTCAGGAACTCTGTTGCATATTGGTTCTTGTAGTGCTCGTAGTAGTCGGCGGGATTAGAATCCCCACGGAGTTGAGTTTTCTGTGCGGGAAGGGCGGATTCAATTTCGGACGCAACCTGCGCCAACCCGTGACCCGCTTTTCCCGCAGCCACCACGCGGGCCATCAGATCGTGCCTTGCGGTGACGTCGGCTTTGAAAATGTCGAAATATCCGGCTCGGTCTAGACCCACAAACGTCCCATCCTCGAAAAATGCTCCATCCAACGTGACAGTCAAATCACGGCTACCGAACCGATCCACAATGTTTTGCATGTAGGATCGGTATCCCGCATCAGCCGCCATCACGTCCGGTGTTACCCTCGATTCACTCCCGATGTAAGACCTCGGAGTTATCAACTTCCACTCGCCCGCATCGATGGTCGGCCCTCGCTTATCCTCAGCGGCATTCGTCTTGCGCTTGCCGCCGTCCAGCAATCTCGATCCTTGCCCGAAACTTTGGTCCCAAATGCCTATCTGTCCTTTCGGCGCGGGATACTCCCATCGCAAGCTGTAAGCCACTACTGTTTTTTGCGAGGTGTTGTGCAGGATGACGGAATATGGTTTCAACGTTTCGTAGGTGAAATCCTTGCGGCCATTCAGCATCGTCGCGGCTTTCTCTTCGAAGCCGGACTCGGCTGGGCCAATCAGAATCAATCCTTTGTCGGGTAATCCGGTAACGGTCATAGACACCTGTGCGTGTACGGCTCGATTGGTTAGTGCAACGGCGATCACCAAAAACAATACAAAAACACCAGCTACGGTTGGGAGCAATCTTCTTATCATGCGAAACCTCCGGTGTTAAGTGTTTGCGGCCTGAATGCGGAGCCTGAACTTCGAATTGCGGGACGTGCGTGCTGAAGTAGAATCACAAGAGGCATCCGGGGGTCCTATCTAACACTCGGATTGCACAGGGGTTGCGTTCGTGTTCGCTGCACGGCGCATCCCGCTTGGTGCGAGAACCTACTCTCCTGTTCTATCGAAGTCAATGGTACGAGGTCAGAAATAAGCAATTATTCAAGTCATCGCGGATGACATTATTTTAGGCGAAGATGTAGCGTCAGTTCGTGGCGTTCGAGCGCCACGGGCAGAGCAACCTCAAAATCAATTATCTGTTCCGCGCAACCTCCGTCAACAGACAGCAAACGATGAGCGATTACTCTTTGTATATCTGACAGCAAGCATCATTCATCGTTGAGAGTAACGCTGTGCATCGCGCTCGTATTGTTGGCCATCGCAACGGCGGCAATTGTGTGGCAAGAGACCATCATCGATGGGCAAAGGAAGGTGATTCGGGACTTATCTGGATTTCATTTCAGTGATGGCATGAAATCGGGGACATGTCTAACGAAGTCGGGCGTGTCAAGAGCGATTCCGTAAGGTTTTTGATTCTTGTGTAGACACCGTGCATGAGCGCGGCAGCAATTTGTGCGGTGAGCACTTTGCCGAGGTCGTCGTTCTGTTTTTCGTGCTCCAACCTGATTGCTCGATCCGTTTCCCTTCATCTCTTTGGTGTGGCCCACCAAACATGTCTTCGGTCACCTACGACCATGATGACGTTTTCGAACTCCCTCCCAACCAGGAGGGAGGCGGGTAGCCTAATCAGACGGACGGTCAGTTAGTTAGGACCACTGTCCCCGTGAAGCATTCCCGCACAGGCCGCACCGCTACACTGCCGCCGCTGGTGGCCGCGGCGACAGAATTCCGTGTAATCAATTTCGTCGCGCAGCATGATCCACAGCCGGATGCCCAGCTTGCGGGCTGCCGCGACGCGCGCTTTCCCCATTCCTTTTTGCACCAGCTTACGGCGATAGAAACGCCGCAGTTCCGGGTCGCGGCGAACCGCGTGTATCGCCGCTTCTCCCCACAGAAAACGCAGTAGCGAGTTGCCCTGCTTGCTGATTCTTCCGAATCGTTGGCGGCCCCCGCTGGAGTGTTCTCTGGGAATCATTCCGATGTAACTGGCTACGGCTTTCCCGTCGGCGAAGCGCTGCGGATCACCAAGAAACACCTCGGTGGCCAGAGCCGTGATCGGTCCCACGCCGGGATGAGTCATCAGCCGTCGCGATTGTGAACGTTGTTGTGCTTCTCTCTCGACCTGGCGGTCCAGATCCTTGATCGGGCCTTGCAGCTGTGGATACAGCGCCAGCAAGGTATCGCGCTGCTCACTGGCATGTGCAGCCAGCGGTAACGCTCGCAATGTGTGCTGGCCTCCGCAGGTCCACAAGGAGTGGCCTCGAGGCAGTCCGTGACTGAGCGCCAGCGCTTGCAAGCTCAGTTGTACGCGGGTGCGGATGCGAACAAACTGATCGCGGTGCCGCAGAAGAATCTGCAGATCGTGTTGCTCGCGAGAAGGCATCCAAATCGCGGGAAAGCGATTTTCCGCCAGCAGCGTGAGCAGCAAGCGCGCATCGCGGCGGTCGTTTTTTTGCTTGCGGGGTTCCGCCGCTCGGATCTTCGCGGGATGTCCGACGCGAAACTCGATGGCCAGCTCTTCCAGTAGTCGCAGAAACCAGTGCATCGAGCCCGTGGCTTCCAGACCCACCAGCACCGGCTTGGGCAAACCGGCGTAAAACTCCCGCACCTGCTCGCCTTCGTGCGATAGCTGCTTCTCCACCAACTCTCCCGTCTGATCATCCAGCATGGCTATGGTCTGTTGTCGTGTGTGCAAATCCACGCCTATAATTTTCATCTCGGCCTCCTTCGTTCCGAGCAATCTGTGGTTAGAGCACCAACATTTTACTCGGCTCGTTGTGAGGCCGACTTCGTTATGCCATCAGACGGAATGTTTCCCTTTTTTCTGTGAGCGTGAACATCGGAAGCAGGATTACGCTGAAGGGCACACCACCCGCCGACAAACTACCGGAAAACGTCCCGTCTGTTCCCGATTGACCCGGCTTTACGTGGGAGCTGAAGTTCCCACCTCCTAAAGAGCAAATGGCGAGATGAACTCGCCGCTACAAAATGTGGTGCGCCAGCCCTTTGAGGCTCAGGGTAAACAAGATGCTGGCGCTACCGAGGAGTGCTTGGGATGGCGGTTACTTAGGGTTTGGAAGTGGGGTCGGCTTTGCCGGTGTTTAGATCAACGGGGATGGAAATGTGCTCGTGGATGATGAGCCATTTCCCATTGATCTTGCGATA
>Ga0209011_1000140_pt1 | contig 36554 bp, 28 predicted proteins | sample BlaSpr_A8_OM1_M3_FD_187986 | JGI IMG/M metagenome (GOLD analysis project Ga0209011, IMG submission 187986) | Forest soil microbial communities from Thunder Bay, Ontario, Canada - Black Spruce, Ontario site 2_A8_OM1_M3 (SPAdes) (version 2) | ecosystem: Environmental > Terrestrial > Soil > Boreal... | reverse complement strand
CCTGCCTCTCACCTGGCTCGGGGTCGCGCCGTTTTTCGTGTACGTAGGTCTGTTCCTGGTGCTGCCCGGCGTGGTTATCGCCATCGGGTCGATCACCACCAAGAACGGGGCCTTGACGCTCGGGAACATGACCGACATCGCACAGCCCTATCTCGTTCGGTCGTTCGTCAACAGCGCCATCATCTCGGTGGCGAGCGCCATTCTCGGCGCGGTCGGCGGCGCGCTCCTCGCGTACGCCGTGGCGACAGGAAATCCTCGTGGAGTCCTGCGCCGCATGGTCACGTCAGCGTCCGGCGTCCTCGCTCAGTTCGGCGGTGTCACTCTGGCCTTCGCCTTTGTCGCGACCATCGGCAACATCGGGTTTGTGACGGTGTTCCTGAAGGACCGCGGGATCGATATCTACGCCAACGGCGCGCCGCTGTATCAGCTGAGCGGTCTGACCCTTGTCTACACGTACTTCCAGATCCCGCTCATGGTTCTCGTTTTCCTGCCCGCACTCGACGGCATCCGGCCCCAGTGGCGAGAGGCGACCGAGAGCCTCGGCGGCGGCACCTGGCACTACTGGCGCTACGTCGCCGGCCCGCTGCTGGCACCCGCATTTCTTGGCTGCACGCTGCTCCTGTTCGCCAACGCCTTCTCCGCGTACGCGACTGCCGCGGCGCTCATCACTCAGGGCGGGATCATCGTCCCGCTGCAGATAAGCAACCTGTTCACCAGCGAGGTAGGCCGCGACCAGCCGGGCCTGGCGAAGGCGCTCGCGCTCGCGATGATCGTCATCGTCACCATCGTGATGCTGCTCTACACGCTCCTGCAGCGGCGGACCTCACGGTGGCTGCGGTGAGCCGATGAACCGGTCGCGACGGATCAAGCTGCAAATCTTTCGCGCGACCGTGTTTCTGGTCCTAGGTGCGTTCTTCCTGGTCCCGATCGGGGCGATGTTCGAGTTCTCGACGCGCGGGAACAGCGTCAGCGCTCCGCGCACGCTGGAGGCGTGGACCAACATCGTCAAGACGCCTGACCTCATCGACGCGATAGTCGCGTCGCTGGAGCTGGCCGCGATCACGTCGGTCGCGATGCTGGTGCTGCTCCTCCCGACGATGGTCTGGGTGCGGCTGCGGCTGCCGGGGCTGAACAGGATCGTCGAGTTCCTCTGCCTGCTGCCGCTCACCATCCCGGCCATCGCGCTGGTCGTCGGCCTGTATCCCATCAGCCGGTGGATGAGGATCAACCTGAACGAGTCGATCCAGATGCTGTCGGTCTTCTATTTGATCCTCGTGCTCCCTTACAGCTATCGCGCGCTGGACGCGGGCCTGTCGGCGATCGACATCAAGACGCTCTCGGAAGCCGCTCGCAGTCTGGGCGCGGGGTGGGGCACCGTGATGCTCCGCGTCATCGTGCCGAACATGTCGAGCGCGATTCTCAACGCCTGCTTGCTCTCGGTGGCCGTCGTGCTCGGCGAGTACACCTTCGCCAACCTGCTCGCCTACGAGAACCTGCAGGTTGCGATTGCCTATGTCGGCCTCGTCAGCGCCGGCACGTCGATCGCGGTCTCCGTGGCCTCGCTGCTGTTCGCGTTTGCTTTGCTCATGATCCTGTCGTTCTTCGGCCGGCCCCGCGACCGAGTGGCACGCGCCGAGGAAACGGTCATCCCGGGCCCTCTCGGCCCACCCATTGGAGTGAAGTGACGGCCGCCAACTCAGCCACCGACCGCGCGGGAGTCGAGGTCCGCCTCGAGAACCTTCGCCGCAGCTACGCGGGCGTCACGGCGCTGGATGGGCTCAGCCTCACGCTCGCGCCCGGCGAGATGGTGGCGCTGCTTGGACCGTCCGGCTGCGGCAAGACCACCGCGATGAGACTCGTCGCCGGCCTCGAGGAGGCGAACAGCGGGCGGGTCATGTTCGGCGGCAAGGACGTCACCGGGCTGCCGGCCAGCAAACGTGACGTCGGCATGGTGTTCCAGGCGTACTCGCTCTTTCCGCACATGACCGCGGAGCAGAACGTGACGTTTGGGCTCAGCCTCCACAAAGTGGGAGCCGCCGAACGTACGCGCCGAGCCGCCGAGACGCTCGAGCTGGTCGGCCTTTCCGCGTATGCCAAGCGCTACGCGCACCAGCTCTCTGGCGGTCAGCAGCAGCGAGTTGCGCTGGCTCGCGCGCTGGCGATCCGACCCACCGTGCTGCTGCTCGACGAGCCGCTTTCGGCGCTCGACGCCAAGGTTCGCTACAGGCTGCGCGACGAGATCCGCCGCGTGCAGCTCGAAGCCGGGGTCACGACGCTCTTCGTCACCCACGACCAGGAGGAGGCGCTCGCCATCGCGGACCGCGTCGGCGTCATGAATGCGGGCCGCCTCGAGCAGCTGGGCTCGCCGACGGAGATCTACTCGCGGCCCGCGACACCTTTTGTCGCCGAGTTCGTCGGCCTCACCAACCGAATTCCCGGGACTGTCAAGTTCGGCATGGTCGAGGTGAGAGGCACGGAGCTGCCTCTGGTGCAGCGGGATGTACCCACTGGTCCTGGCATCGCGCTGGTGCGGCCGGAGGCTGTATCGCTGGCGTCCGAAGGCGAATCCGTGCCGGGCCCGCTGATCGGCACTGTCATCGCCGTCGCGTTCCTCGGCGCGACCAGCCGCGTCACCGTCGATCTCGGCGACATGATTGTGCTGGCGCAGCTTCCAACCGCGCTGGCCTCAGAGCACCCAGCGGGGACCCGCGTTCGTCTTTCGATCCGGCCCGATCCCGTGCTGATCGCGAGGGAAGAGAAAGCGCCGGTCGAGCCGTGAGCTCTGTCGTGCTGACCACAAAGCGCCGGCTGGGCGCGGGCTCCGTGCTGGGCACGGGCTCGCGCGGCGAGTACCGCGAGGTCATCGAGCTCGAAGGCGAGTCCCATATCGTCAGACGCGATCTCGTCGGCGAGGACGTGCAGAGCTCGATCGAGCACACGCGCGCGATCGCCGTGATGGCGCACCTCACAGACCTGCACGTGACCGACGTGCAATCGCCCGCCCGTTTCGAGTACGTCAACCGCGAGTGGGAGGACCCTCGATTCAAGGACCTGATTCCGATGCACCGGCCGCAGGAGGCGCTGACCGTGCACGCGATCGACGCGATGGTGCGGACGCTCAACGGCATCGAGTCAGCCCCGGTGACTGGCGGTCCGGTCGAGCTTGTCCTGGTGACAGGGGACTCGATCGACAACGTGCAGCGCAACGAGCTGGAAAACGTTCTCGCCCTGCTGGATGGCGGCACGGTCCAGCCCGATTCGGGCGAGCCCGGTTACGAAGGCGTGCAGGCGGTCGAGTGGCCGGACGACATTTTCTGGAAGCCGGACGGCCCGCCCGACGGGGACGTATGCCGCCGCGACCTCGGCTTCCCGGCTGCGCCCGGCCTGCTCGACCGAGCCATCCAGTCTTTTGAAGCCACCGGACTTCGCCTCCCGTGGCTCGGCTGCCACGGCAACCACGAAGAGGTGTGCCAGGGCGTGGGCATGGTGACACCGGCGCTGGCGAGAGGGATGATCGGCACGCGCAAGCCGGTGGAGCTGCCGCACGGTCTCGACCGCGACCAGGCAGCCGAGACCTTCGTGCAGCGCCCGGAATTCTTCATGACGGGTGAGTCGGTGGACGTGGCGCCGGACCGGGCGCGCCGCCCGATCTCGCGGTCAGAGTTTGTCGAATCCCTGCAGAAATCCGGCGCGCACGGGTTCACGGAGCGGAACCAGAGCGACGGCACCGCCTACTACGTACACGACACGCCCGCGATCCGGTTCATCACGCTCGACACTGTCTGCCCGTCGGGCGCCGCGGACGGCACTATCGATGCACCCCAGCTGCACTGGCTCGAGCGAAGGCTCGAGGAGGCGCACTCGACTCTTCGCTCACGCGACGGGTCCACTGTGCGCACCCGGCACCAGGACCGCCTTGTCGTGGTGCTCTCACACCATGGTCTCGATTCGCTCGCCAATCCGCATTGCGACCAGAGGTCGGAGGACCTGCTCGGGTTGCTGCTGCGATTCCAGAACGTGGTGCTCTGGCTCAACGGACACATCCACGCCAACCGGATCACGCCACGTCCAGGTCCGCATGGCACTCACGGTTTCTGGGAAGTCACCACCAGCTCGATGGCCGACTGGCCCTGCCAGGCCCGGCTGGTGGAGCTCTTCGAAGTCGGCGACGGCCTGCTCGGGATCGCCTGCACGATGGTCGACCACGACGGCGCGGATCTTGCGGGCTTGCACAGGGAGCTCGCCGCCAACGTCCCGTTCAACGGCTTCGACTCGTGGCGCCCGGGGACTCCCTCGGACCGCAACGCGATCCTCCTGCTGCCCGCTCCCTTCTAGGTCCATTCCGCCCCGTTTGATCCAACGGGACGCAATTTTCGCCCGCAAACGCCCCGCTGGCGCCAAAGGGGCGGAATCCCAGCCGGCTCTCGCGGACACACCCGCCCACACCCTGGCGAGCCCTCCCTCTCTCTGCCCGCTCCCTTCTCGTCGATTCCGCCCCGTTTGATCCAACGGGACGGAATTTTCGCCCGCAAACGCCCCGCTGGCGCCAAAGGGGCGGAATCGCAGCCGACTCTGGCGGACACTCCCGCCCACGCCCACCAAATCCCCCCGCCAAATCCCCACACCCCTGGCGGGCCCTCCCTTCTTTCTGGCTCCCCTCCCCCGAGCCTTCGCACCGAACCGGCTTCAGCTTCATTTGGAATTCCGCCGAAGTCAACCCAGCCTGTTAAGGAAGCGTTGCGTGCAGCGCGACAGTCGCATATAGTGCGACAGGGCATCGAATGCTGAGAGCGCTGGGTCGGAGTGGGAGTGTAGGCACGGCAACGAGCCGGTCGGCGCTGCTCGCCTTCCTTCGCGCTCCCCGTTACGAGGTCCTTCCCACCGAGGACGTCGAGGGCCTCGTCGTGGCTCACGTCCCGCACGAGGTCACCATCACGATCACCGCCTCGCCCCGCCGCGGCATGGACGCCACCATTAACCTTGCCGAACGCCTCGCGCGACACGGCTACACCGTCGTGCCCCACCTCTCCGCCCGCCTCATCCGCGACACCTCACACCTGCGCGAAATCCTCGCCGCGCTCGACGAGATGGGCGTGCGCGATGTCTTCGTCATCGCCGGCGACGCAAGCGAGCCCGCAGGCGAGTTCCCAGACTCCGTCTCCCTGCTCGAGGCGATGATGCGAGCGGGCCACGGCTTGCAAGATGTCGGCGTCTCCGGCTATCCCGAAAGCCACAGCTTCATCGACGACGACATGACGATCCAGGCGATGTGGGACAAGCGCCGCATCGCGACCTATATCGTCAGCAACCTCTGCTTCGATCCGCGCGTCGTGAAAAAGTGGGTCAGCCGCGTGCGTCGCCGCAGGGTCGAGCTGCCCATCCACATCGGGCTGGCAGGCATAGCCGACCCAGCCAAGCTGCTGCGCATCTCGGCAAAAATCGGCATCGTCGATTCAGCGCGCTTCTTGAAAGGACACTCCAACTGGTTCCTCCGCACTCTGCAACCCGGCGGCTACGACCCCGAGCGCTTCATCAGCGCGCTGCTGCCCGACCTCGCCGGCCCAGACAAACGAGTCGCAGGCCTGCACGTCTTCACCTTCAACGAGATTGGTCCGACCGAAAAATGGCGCCAGGAAATGCTGGCCCGAGCAGCCTAGGAGAAGAGAATGGCCGTCACATTTCCGACCGACCTCGAGATCGCGCGCCAAGCGCGCCTCCTTCCCATGCCCGAGATCGCGGCGCGCATGGGCATCGGCCCTCACCTCCTCGAGCCCTACGGACACGACGTCGCGAAGATCAAGCTGGACGCGATCGCCGAGCTTGCCGACCGGCCCAAAGCCAAGTACGTCGTCGTCTCCGCCATCACGCCCACTCCGCTCGGTGAAGGCAAGACCACCACCACCGTCGGCCTGGGCGATGCCCTCGGGCGCATCGGCAAGCGTGCGACCATCGCGATCCGCCAGCCCTCGATGGGACCAACCTTTGGAATCAAGGGCGGGGCCGCGGGCGGCGGCCACAGCCAGGTGGTGCCCATGGAGCGATTGAACCTGCACCTGACCGGCGACTTCCACGCGGTCACCGCCGCTCACAACCTTCTCGCCGCGATGATCGACAACTACATCCACCACAGCCTTCGCGACTTTCCGATCGACCTTCACAGCATCACGTGGCGCCGGGTCCTGGACGTGAGCGATCGGGTGCTGCGCAGCGTCGTCGTCGGCCTCGGCGCACCTGAAGATGGCGTGACGCGGCAGACCGGCTTCGACATCACAGCCGCCTCAGAGGTCATGGCGGTGCTGGCGCTTTCGACCTCGCTGCAGGACATGAGGCGCCGTCTCGGGCGCATGGTGATCGGCCTCGCGCGCGATGGCAAGCCCATCACTGCGGACTTCCTCCACGCCGGAGGCGCCATGACCGTGATCATGCTCGACGCGATCAAGCCCAACCTGCTGCAGACGCTTGAGAACACCCCGGTCCTCGTCCACGCAGGTCCTTTCGGAAACATCGCCAACGGCGCGTCGTCAGTTCTTGCGGATCTCATCGGCATCCACGGTGGCGACTTCCTGGTCACCGAGGCGGGCTTCGGCGCTGACATGGGCGCGGAGCGCTTCTTCAATATCAAGTGCCGGACCTCCGGCCTTGTTCCGGACGCCGCGGTGATAGTGACCACCGTCCGGGCGTTGAAAGTTCACTCCGGCAAGTACAGGGTTGTCGCCGGTAGGCCGCTGCCGCCTGAGCTGCTCACGGAAAACCCCGACGACGTGATGGCCGGCGCCGCCAACCTTCGCAAGCAGGTCGAGAACATCCAGATCCATGGCGTCACCCCTGTCATCGCCATCAACGCCTTTCCGGGCGACCACCCATCCGAGCACCGCACCATTCGCGAGCTCGCTGAGCACCTGGGCGTGCGGTCGGCCGTCTGCAACAACTTCGTGGAGGGCGGAGCCGGTGCCACCGAGCTCGCCGAGGTGGTCGCGGAGGCGGCCGACGAGCCGAGCCACTTCCAGTTCCTGTATCCCGACGTCGCGACCCTGCGCGAAAAGATCGAAGCCGTCGCGATGCGCATCTACGGCGCGCGCGGCGTCGAGTACGACCCGCCGGCCGTCAGGCAGCTGGACGCATTTGAGGCGAATGGATTCGGCCGCCTGCCCGTATGCATCGCCAAGACCCACCTTTCGATCTCGTCCGACCCGAAGCTCAAGGGAGCGCCCACCGGTTGGGTCCTGCCCGTGCGCGAAGTACGCGCTTCGGTGGGAGCGGGCTTCATCTATCCGATCTGTGGCGAGATGCGCACGATGCCGGGCTTGCCGACGACTCCCATCGCCGCCAGCATCGACATCGACGAGAAGGGGAACATAGTCGGCCTTTCGTAAAACTCTAGGTCGCGAGCGCCCGCCGTTTCTCGACCGCCTCGGCAAGCAGCGTCGCGAGGTCGATCACCTGCAGCTTCGCGCCCGTCTCGCGCACGCCATCGTCGAGCATCACCGTGCAGAAGGGACACGCCACCGCCAGCGTCTCCGCCCCAGTCGCGGCAGCCTCACGCACGCGCTCCTGGTTGATCGGCGTGCCTCGCTTCTCCTCCATCCACATGCGCGCCCCACCCGCGCCGCAGCAAAACGTGCGCTCACCGTGCCGCGGCATCTCGATCGCTTTGCCGACGGCATCCACAAGCTCGCGCGGCTGCGATCGCACGTCGTTGTGGCGCGCTAGATAGCAGGAGTCGTGATATGTGATAGTCCGCTCGCTCGGCATCGGTGTGAGCTTGCCCTCGCGCATCAGCTCAGCCAGGAACTCGGTGTGATGCACTACCTCGTAGCGCCCCCCGAAGTCCGGATACTCGTTGCCTATCGTGTTGAAGCAATGCGGGCAGGTCGTCACGATCCGTCGAACGCGGGCCTCGTTGAGCGTCTCGACGTTCTGACCCGCCAGCCGCTGGAACGTGTACTCGTCGCCCATACGACGCGCGGGATCTCCGGTGCAGGCCTCGCGCGGACCGAGGATCGCAAAGTCGACTCCAGCCATCTGCATGAGCTTCGCCGTGGAGATCGCCGCCTTCCGCGCCCGCTCGTCAAACGCCGGAGCGCAGCCCACCCAGAACAGCACATCCGGCGCCGGCTCGCCTGCCTTCAGGACGCGCACGCCAAGACCCTCTGCCCAGTGCGTGCGATCCGCTTGCGGCTTGCCCCACGGATTAGAGGAACGGTCGACGTCGCGCAGCATCGCCCCGGCCTCCGCCGGAAACCGAGACTCGACCATCACCAGGTTGCGGCGGAGGTCGATCACGTGGTCGATGTGCTCGATTCCGACAGGGCATTCGCGCACGCACGCGCCGCATGTCACGCAGTCCCACACGATGTCGTCGGTCACCGCATTCGGCACGATAGGCGGCGGTACGTACGATCCGTTTGACGCCAGCGCCTTCGGACCTTCGGCCATCAGCTGGTCGCGGACGGCCATGATCAAGAGCTTCGGCGAGAGTGCCTTGCCGGTCGCATAGGCCGGGCACACGTCCTGGCACCGCCCGCATTCCGTGCACGACACCGTGTCGAGCATCTGCTTCCACGTCATGTCGGTCACGCGCGCCGATCCGAATCGCACATCCTCTGCAGGCTTTTCGAACTCGATAGGCTCGAGCCGGCCCCGAGCGCGCGTGCGGCCGAAGTAGACGTTGATCGCCGCCACCCCGATGTGCAGGTGCTTGGAGTAGGTCAGGTAGACGAGAAAGCTGAGGATGATCAGCACGTGCGCCCACACGGCGGCCCGCTCGAGAAGAGGAACCAGCGGGCCGTGCAGCCCCTGGGCGAGAAGACCTGACACCGGCGCCCAGCTTGCCGGGTAGTCGTTGAGACCCATAGAGATCTGCGATGCGTGCCAAAGCAACAGCGTGCAGACGATGCCCGCGATAAGTGCCAGGATCAGATCCGCCTCGCCCAGGTGGCTGCCCTTGAAGCGGGCCGGGCGCTGCACCTTGCGGATCAAAAACGCCGCAACAACACCCCCGAGCACGAGGACTGCGAACACGTCGACGAGCAGCGCGTACCAGCCCTGAGTGCCGAGCCACGGCAGCGTCGAATGCGGATCGACGGCGCCGATCATCGCGATCACTATCGTCGGGAACAGGACCAGAAAGCCCCAGAAGATCGCGGCATGCACGAGACCTGGCACGAGGCGCAGAAGCAGCTTGCTCTGGCCGACCACCACCACCGCTTCCGCGCGCGCTCGCGCGGGCAGGTCACCAGATCGAGACGCGGGCTTGCCCGATCGGATCAGTCGATACAACAGCAGCGCGCGACGGCTGAAAAGCGTTCCCGCGACGATCAGGGCGAGAGCAAGCGCGACCGCCTGGATCGCGATCATCGGCCGTTGCGGATCTCAGCCGAGATCGCGGGCAATATCTCCTTGAGGTCGCCGGCCACCGTGTAGTCGGCGTTGAGCATCAACGGGGCCTGAGGGTCGGAGTTGATCGCGACGATTCGTTTCGCTCCTTTGAGGCCTGCCATGTGCTGCGTCGCGCCTGAGATCCCGCACGCGATGTAGACCTCCGGCGCTACCTTCGTTCCGGTCTGGCCGACCTGGTCCGAGTGCGGCCGCCAGCCGGCGCTGGTCACCGCTCGCGAGCAGCCGACCGCCGCGCCCAGCAACCCGGCCAGCTCTTCGATGATGGCGAAGCCTTCTTTCGAGCCGACGCCCCTGCCACCGCTCACTATCACCTTCGCCGTCGTCAGCGACACGCCGCCGCTGCCCGGCGCGACGTGGTCGGACACGCGGACGGCGAGGTCGCGTTCGTCGAGACCATCAACGAAGCGTTTCACGTCCACGTCAACAGGCTCGGTGCCCGCCTCGACAGGGACCGTGTGCGGCGCGACTGTGATGAGCGGCCGCGCGCTGTGCAGGCGCGCTTCTTCCAGGAGGCTGCCGCCCCAGCGCAGCCGGGTCAAGGTGACCGGCGAGCCAGGCGTAACCGCAACGCAGTTCGCGGCGAACGGCAATCCGCTGCGCGCCGCCAGGCGGGCCATCACCTCATTGCCACGCTCCGTGCCGGCCGCCAGAACCGCAGACGCATTCAGCTCGTCCGCCACACCTTGCAGGATCGCCGCAAGGGCATCGGGAGCAAAGGGCTCCACTGCGTTCATGGGCACTGCGTGCAGCGGCTCCCCGAACTTTCGAGCGAGCGTGACCATCTGTCGCGACGCGTCGCCTGGCTCCGTGAGAACAACGGTGTTCACAGCACACCAGCCTTGCGAAGCAGTTCGACCACCGCCGGCGCGGCGGCGGCGCCACTGCCTAGCGACTCGGCCCGCCGCCCCTGACCAGCCGGCACGGAGAGACTCACGAGCTCGAGGCGCGGCGCCGGTCGAGCCGGCGTGGTCACCGCGACCGGCTTGTTCCGTGCGCGCATCTTGCCCGGCACCGATGGATAGCGGGGCAGGTTCAAGCCTTCTTTGACAGTGAGCACCGCCGGCAGCGGCACGATGTAGACGTCGCGGCCTCCCTCCACCTCCTGCTCGCAGCGCACGGAGCTTCCTTCGATCACGACTCGCTTCAGGCCGGTCACGCACGGACGGCCCAGTGCGTGCGCGACCCGCGCGCCCACCTGGAACCCTCCCGAGTCAGCGGACTCGTTGCCGAAGAAGATGATGTCGAACCGTCCGCTCGCCGCCTCCTCCGCACGAATCGCATCCAGCAACGTTGACGCGGTCGCCTCTGCGTCCCACTCCAGTCCGTCCGTCTGCAGATGGATCGCCCTGTCGATGCCCAGCGCCATCGCATCGCGCAGCTGCTCGAGCGCTTCGGGCGGGCCCAGCGTGATCACCACCGAGTCCCCGCCGCCCGCTTCGATGATCCGCACCGCCTCCTCGACGCCGCACTCCTCGTGCGGGCTCATCGTGAAGCCAAGATGTCGCGTGTCGATAGCGCGCGAGTCCTCGGTCAGCACGATCCGGCCTCCCGTGATCGGCACCCGCTTGATCGCGACCAGAACTCTCACGCCCGAATTCGTGAGTTCTCAGGGTCGAACAGCGGCGTCGCGCCGGCCACGGCCACCGTCACCGGGTACCGCTCGCCCATGTACTCCACCGCGAGGCTCGCACCCACCACCGCGTGCTCGGGCGGCAGGTACGCCATCAGGATGTGCTTGCCCACCGACGGCCCGGCGCCCGCACTCGTGACATACGACCCGCGCCCGCGCCGGTCGACGATCCGCTTGCCGTCGCGCGTCAGGATCGGCTCGCGGCCGAGCATGTAGCGCTTCTCGCCCGATCTGGAGCGGTGATCGTCCACCGTCAGGGTGCACATGAGGGCGGCGGGCTCTTCTTCGCGATGCCTCAGGTGCGCCGCCTTGCCGATGAAATCCTCTTCCTTCACGCGAGGCGCGGCCATGCCCGCTTCGATCACGTTGTACTCGGTCTCGAGCTCGTTGCCGTGCGCGCGGTAGCACTTTTCCAACCGGCCTGTCGTGCCGTACACCCCAATTCCACACGGCGCCATTCCATGCGGCTTGCCCGCTTCCCACAGGGCATCCCACAGCTTCAGCCCCTGCTCCATCGAGATGTACAGCTCCCAGCCCAGATCTCCGACGTAGGAGATGCGGGACGCGAGCACACGCTGCGTGTCCACCTCGATCACGCGGCACGTGCCGAACTTGAACCCCTCGTTAGACACATCGTCGGACGTCACGCTCGCGAGGATCTCGCGCGCCTTCGGCCCCCATAGGCCGATGGTCGTCAACGAAGACGTGAGGTCGAAGAGCTGCGCCGTGCCGTTGGCCGGAAGCTGGTCGTGGAACCACTTGCGGTCCGACATGCCGGCAGCACCGCCGGTCACGACCCGGAAACGATCCTCGCCGAGCCGCATTATCGTCAGGTCCGACTTGAAACCGCCGTTCGGGCTCAGGACCGGCGTGTAAACGACTCGCCCCACCGGCACATCCACCTGGCGCAGCGCGGCGCACTGCATCGACTCGAGCGCGCCGGGCCCGACGATGTCGAAGATCGTAAAGGCGGAGAGGTCGAACAGGCCCGCCCGCTCGCGCATCGCAAGGTGCTCCGCGTTGATGATCGGAGACCACCACCTGCTTTCCCACTCCGACGTGCGGCGCGTCAGGCGGTCACCGAACTCTTCAAGCAGCGGCGCGTTGGATTCGTACCACTGCGGGCGTTCCCAGCCGGCGGCCTCGAAGAACGTGGCGCCCATCTCCCGCTCGCGCTCGTGAAACGGCGCCAGGCGGATGTTGCGGTTGGACGCCCACTGCTCGCTCGGATGAACGATGCCGTAGGTCTTGTTGAATCCCTCCTTCGCGCGTGCGCGCACGTGCGCGCGAGTCCTTTGATGTTCGTGGAAGCGAGCGATGTCCGAGGAGTGAAGGTCGATCTCAGACTCTCCGTGCACCATCCACTCGGCAAGCGCCTTGCCCGTGCCCGGCCCCTCCTTCACCCACACCGCCGCCGCAGCCCACAGCCCCTTCACCTCGGGTGACTCGCCAAGGACGGGCATGCCGTCAGGGGTCAGCGAGAGGATGCCGTTGATGGCGTACTTCACGCCGACAGACTCGTCGCCGACGATCTCGGGCATGAGCTCGAGCGCGTGCTGCATCTGCTCCTCGAAGTCAGCCTGCGTGAAGGGGAACTCGGTGGGCGACAGGGCCGCCTGCTCGACCGATGGGAGGTCCTCGGGGTCATAGAGGATCGGGCGGTGCGCGTAGGACCCGATCTCCAGGTCGCCGCCCGCCTGCCGCTCGTACATGTTGGTGTCCATGTCGCGGACTATCGGATGCTCGATGTCGCTCTTGGCGCCTTTGAAACGCGGCACCGGGCCCACATCGATCATCTGGTGCACCGCGGGAGTGAGCGGGATCTGCACGCCGGCCATGCGCGCGATGCGCGGGCTCCACACGCCGCATGTGATGACCACGGTGTCGGCTTCGATGTCTCCCGCAGTCGTGCGGACGCGGCGGACTCTTCCGTGCTCGATGTCGATGCCCACGACTTCGGTCTTCGGCGCGACGTGCAGCGCGCCCGAGGTCTGGCCGTGCTCCCGCATCAGCGTGCCCATGCGCAGCGAGTCGACGACCCCGACGCCTGGCGTGTAGAAGCCGCCGAGAATTATCGACTCGTCGATATACGGGACGAGCATCTTGACCTCCGCGGGAGTGACCAGCGAGACCGGCTCGATCCCCCACGACTCGGCCGACGCCATCCGGCGCGTCAGCTCCTGCATGCGCTCCTTCGTGCGCGCAACCTCGATGCCGCCCGACTGCGTGAACACCCCCATCTCCCTGTACTGGCGGACGCTCTCCATGGTGAGCGCCGTCATCTCCTTGGAGTGGTCGACCAGATAGATGAAGTTGGACGCGTGTCCCGTGGACCCGCCCGGATTCGGCAGCGGGCCCTTGTCGAGCAGCACGATGTCGCGCCAGCCGAGGCGGCCGAGGTGGTAGGCGACGCTGTTGCCGACGATGCCGCATCCGATCACGACGCAGCGAGCGTGGCTTGGAAGGCCTGCCATCGTTACCCCGCCACGTAGGGCGAACGGACCTCTTCCGGCAGCTCGTACCACTGGACCCGGTCCCCCACCTGCGCGCGGAGCTTCCACTTGAGCGACTTGGGCTGCGCCTCGACCACGCTCCACATCTGGTCCAGCCGCGAGCGGACGAGGTCGCGGTCGACGTCGAGCTCGCCGAGCGTGGCGCGAAGCTTTTCGGTGTTGACCTGCAGCGTGCGGTAGAGGCCCCAATCGTCGGCCGCCACGCGCGCGACATAGCCCGCGTCGATCGCGTCGGCTCCCGCACTGCGATCGACCGGGTGGTCGAGCAGAAGCGCGACCAGGTCGACAAGATCTTTGCGGTTCACCTCATAGATCTGGAGCTTGCTCAAGAGCAGATCCGACGCGCTCGCGCACGGGCCCTCATGGTCCAGGCGTCCGCGCAGATCGATGACGTGCGACATCTTGAACACGTCGATGAACACGTCCACCTGGCGCCCGTTGTCCTCGTCATAGAAGTACAGCCGCCTGTCGCCCTGCATCAGGTTGAAGCGCTCATTCGCTTCATAGCCCAGCGAAGGGAAGAGCTCGAGCACTCCCTTGCGGTCGCGCTTGGACATCACGAAGTCGAGGTCTCCGTACTTACGCTTGAGCGGCGGCTTGCGCGCGCTGGGCGAGCTCATATGGATGCCGGCGCCGCCCAGCAGCTTGAGCCCAAGTCTCTTGCTCTTGGCGGCGGCCGCGATGCGCTGGGCCTCGTCGATGGGATCCTCGAGCGGACTCATTAGTCACTCAGCCTCGACTTCGATCACTATCGTCTTCAGGTCCGTCATCTGCTCCAGCGCGAAGCGACCGCCGACGCGGCCGATACCACTCTTCTTGCCGGCGCGGCCTCCGAACGGCAGGTGCGCCTCCCAGTAGTTGGTCGACTCGTTGATGTTCACCCAGCCCGTCTCGAGCCCGTCCGCGAACCGAAGCGCGCGCGACAGGTCGCGGGTGTAGACAGCGCCGAGCAGTCCGTATGGCGAGTCATTGGCCATCGCGAGCGCCTGCTTTTCGTCACGGAACTTGATGATCGGCGCGATCGGGCCGAAGGTCTCCTCTCTGCTGACGCGCATCTCCGGCTCAACGCCGTCGAGGATGGTCGCGTGATAGTAGAGGCGCGTCGGGAAGCCGGCCGCCCGCTCGCCTCCGAGGACCACCTTCGCGCCATGGGCCACAGCGTCGGCGACGTGCTCGTCCATCTTGGTCGCGACCCCTTCGTTGTTGAGTGGGCCGAGCGTTGTGTCTGCCGCGAACGGGTCGCCCAGGCGCAGTGCCTTGGCCGCGTCGATCAGCTTGGCCACGAACTCGTCACGCACCGTCTCTTCGACCAGGATTCGCTCGCCGGCGGTGCAGCTCTGTCCGGCGCACAGGTAGCAGCCCACGATGGCGCCCCCGACCGCCCGGCCGAGGTCCGCGTCGGCGAACACCACCATCGGCCCGTTGCCGCCGAGCTCGAGCATCACGTGCTTGCCCGCTGCTCGTCGCGCTACCGAGGCGCCCGTTTCAGTCGAGCCGACGAAGGCGACGCCGTCCACGAGGGCGTGGCCGGCGACCTCATCGCCAACGTCGGCGCCCGGACCGGTGACGAGGTTGACCGCCCCCGCCGGAAAGTCCGCTTCGACGATGCACTCCATCAGCGCGACCGAGATCACGCTCGTCGAGGTGGCGGGCGTCCATACCACGGTGTTGCCTGCCGCGAGCGCAGGCGCGATGAGCTCCGCCGCCATGGTGAGCGGCCAGTTCCATGGAGTGATCACGCCGTAAACGCCGCGGGGATAGTGGCGCGTGAGCACGAGCTTGCTGGGGCTCGCCGAAGGCAGGACCCGTCCTTCGAGGCGCTTCAGGTCCTCGGCCGCGATGCGGAAATATTCGGCAGCCTCGTCGACCTCGCCCAGCGCTTCGGCGAACAGCGGCTTGCCCTGGTCGAGCGTCAGCAGATGACCCAGCTCATCGCGCCGTGCGGCGATCGCCTCGGCGATGCGGTGCAGCCGTTTCGAGCGCTCGAAGCCTTTCAGCTGCGCCATCGGGGAGCGAGCCTTGTGCGCCGCTTCGACCGCTCGCTGCGCGTCGGCTCGCGTGCCTTTCGGCACCCGCGCGATCACCTCGCCGGTGGCCGGGCTCGTCGCGTCGAAGAGCTGCCCGCTCTCGGACTCCGCCCACTTGCCGTCGACGAACATCTTTTTCACTGAACGCGCAACATCGATGGTCATTTCCTCAGTTTGTCTCCATTAGGGCGGGCATCGAAAGCCTGCTTGTAAATGCGTCGGTAGGCGGCAGCGTCGACATCGCGTGGGTTGCCTATGGTTTGCGGGTCGGCGAAAGCCTTGTCGGCGAGCATGGGGATCTCGTCCTCGCTGAAGCCGAGCTCCTGCATGCCCGGAATCTCCACGTCGATCGTCAGCTGGTGGACGTACTCGACCGCCATCTCCGCGGCGCGCCACGTCGAGACTCCGCGCGTGTCCAACCCGAACGCCATCGCCATGCGGGCGAAGCGCTCCGGTTCGCCGGAGTGGTTGTACTCCATCACCGGCCCGAGCAGGCGCGCGGTAAGCGCGCCATGCGGGGCGTCATGCACGCCACCCGCCGTCTGGCTCATCGCGTGCGCAGCGCCGGCCGAGTCCGTCCCGTAAGCGAGACCGGCGAGCATCGCCGCCGCGCTCATGTAGTAGCGCGCTTGAGTGTTTTGCGCCTGCGAGAACGCGACGCGCAAGTAGCGTGCGACATACTCCATCGCCAAAAGCGCCACCGCGTCGGTGAACGGTTGGTGATAGGACATCGTGAAGCACTCGACCGCGTGCGCCAGCGCATCCATTCCCGTTCCGGCCGTGACTCCGGCCGGTAGCTTCACCGTCAGCTCGGGATCGATCAGGGCGACCCACGACGCGATGTCGGGCGTGCCGCCGACGTTGAACTTGATCTTGCGCTTGGGGTCGGTGATGACCGCCCACAACGTGACCTCGCTCCCAGTGCCCGCCGTCGTGGGCACCGCGATCATCGGCGGGATGCGCGAGCGGATCGGCGTGTGACCCCATTCGTAGTCGACGATGCTCCCGTCGTGCACGGCGACGACGCCGATGCCTTTTGCGGTGTCCATCGAAGAGCCGCCACCGATGGCGACAAGCCCATCGCATCCCTGAGCGCGATACTCGGCGGCGCCGGTGTCGACGAGGTCGACCCCCGGGTTCGCCTTCACCTTGTCGAAGACAACAGGTTCCACATCGGCTGCACGCAGCGCCTCGAGCGCGGTGTCCAGCAGGCCCGCCGCCTTGACTCCGGCATCGGTGACGAGCAACGGCCGGCGCATGCCCAAGAGGCGCGCCTCGTTGCCCAGCTCGCTGATCGCGCCGAGTCGTTGGACGAGCCGCGTCGGGCTCTGATAAGTGCGAAGTGTGTGTTCCAGCATCTATTAGAAGGTAGAGCCGCCGAGCTTTCGAGGCTCGGCGGCCGTGGTCCGGCTATTCAACGGGGATGGCTTCGTGGATTTTGTTCAGGTCGATCCCCTGGCTGCGGCGGACGTAGAACGCCACCGCGTAAACGACGATCGCGAGCACGTACATCGCGCCCATGAAATAGAGCGACGTCCGGTTGTTGACTCCGTAGATGGAGTTCGAGAACCACTCATAAAGGGTGAACAGCAGAAACGCGCCGGCGACGACCGACGCCACCGTGATGGTTGGGATGCCCGCGATCTTGTAGCGCGCGATGGGTGAGCTTGCATAGATGTCCTTCCGCCGCCAGGGCAGGATGGTCGCCGCGATCACTGTGCCCAGGAACGTCACAGCGATGACAAGGGCGGCGTCGAGGATGAAGGTCTGGAAGCTGAAGACGTTCCACGCGTACAGGGCGCTGACGACGATTGATGGAACCACCATCAGGACCAGCGCGCCGTACGGCACGCGCCGGCCCGCCGAGATGTTTGCGGCCCAGGACGGCAGCACGCGATCGAATGCCGCCGCGAAGATGACTCGAGTTGACGACAGGAACAGGGTGCCGGCCCAGCCGAAGAACCAGGCGCCCATCACCAGCAGCAGCACGACCTGGAAGAGATGGTTGTTCACCAACCAGCCGGCGAACATGATCGGGTTGGGCCAGATCGTCACGGGCGCGGTCCCTGCCCCGAACGCGCTGTTGGCCGAGTTGTAGAACGTCCAACCCATCGTCTTCGCGATCAGCAGGATGACCACGAGCGTGAATGCGATGGTGGCCCACAGACCCCAGAACATGCTCCAGAAAGGCCGCCGGTACTCCTTTGCCCCGCGCACCTCGCCGTAGAGGGTCGCCCCCCAGTTTGGCCACAAAAGCGCGAACAGCAGGAACGGCACGAGCAAGAGGGTCGGGCCGGCCGAGAAGAACGTCACGTCATGCGGTGTGTAGCCGGCCTTGGTCCCGGCGTCGATAGTGGCCTGGTAGGCGCCGTCCTTCGCTCCGAAGAGACTGCTCGCCTCACGGTTGAACGCGTTCTGGAAGTCACTCTGGCTGTAGAGCAACAGCAGGATCGCGACCACCGCGATGCCACCGACGCCAAGCCAGAACGAGACCTTCTGGATCTTCGCGTAAGCCTCCATGCCCAGCGTCACGACCACGCTCACATAGGCGAGCGTGAGGAGGCAGGCGACGAAGATGCCAAGCGGGTGGCTGAAGAAGTCGGTCACTCCGGTCCAGCCCAGCGTGGCCGCGATGGGATTGATGAACATCGCGACGAGGATGTTTCCGTAAATCGGCGTCCAGTACCAGAGGATGAACCACCATCCGGTGACCGCTAAGACGAACGCCACGCCGCCGCCCAGCACGCGGCTCTGCCACGCGTAGTCGCCGCCCGTGCGCGGCATGACCGTGACAAGCCCGGCGTAGACGATGACCAGGAACGTCACCATCACGCCCGTGAAAAGGACCGCCGAGAGCAGCTGACCGTCGGACTGCAAGTACCCGGACGCCGTCCCGTAGTACAGGACCAGCGTGACGAGGTTGACAGACATAAAGGAATAGATGAACGCGTCGAACGTGGACCAGGCCTTGACCAGCCCGGTCGCGTTACGCAGGAAAAGCGCCGGCCGCGACGCCGAAGAAGACCCCATCGTCGCATCAGCCATATTGTTTTCCTCCCCTCTCCTCTTACTTACGGCTTAGCCATTGACCAGCTGGTAACTCTTGATGCCATTCCTGGCATCGAGCAGCACGATCGCCGCCATAAGCACTCCTTCCTCATACGAGCTGCCGGGGTTGATCGAGAGCGTCTTGCCCAGCTTCACCGCGCCCTTGCTCTCGTGGATGTGACCGTGCAGTGACATCAGCGGCTGGTGGCTTTCGATCGCCTTTCGCACCGCGGTGGAACCGACGGGTCGAAGCGCGCGGCCGCCGTGCATCAGCTTGAGGTCGGCGTCGATGGCGGGGGCCTCGTCGAGGCCTGACGCGTGAGGCGGGCAGTGCAGATTAAAGATCGCGCGCGAGGGATCCGGCACCTGGCTCGCCATCGCCTCGATGCGGGCGGCAAGCCTTTCCTCCGATTCCTCGCGGTGCGTCTTCCACGGCGTCGGGTTTGACCACCCCGTCGAGATCATGGTGAAATCTCCGATCTCCACCATCCGGCCCTCACCGAGCTCGACGATGTCGGATCGCCGGATGACGTCGTCCACCTCCATCTCGTCATCGTTGCCGGGACAGACGAAACACCGGATCCCGGTGCCGCGGAGCTTTTCGGCGGCGAGGCTCATCCAGCGATCGACTCCGTCCAGCATCACCTGCTGGAAGCACGCGGCCCGTTTGTCCGGGTCCGTGTCGAGCTCGTGCAGCCGCTCCTCGGTCATTTGCAGCGGGTAGTAGCCCTTGCGGCGGATCTGCGCTTCGACGTCGGCAACCTGCGCGGCCTCGATCGCCTGCTGTTCGGCGCCGAGGGTGAAGGTGAAGTGGCCGTTCTCCTGGACGATGGGGACTATCGCCTTGCCGGTCATGTCGCCGCCGCAGATGAGGATGTCCGCGTCGTAAAAGCGACCGGCGTTCAAGAACTTTCGCCAGCACACCTCGGAGCCGTGGAGGTCGGTGGCGAAAAAGACCTTCGGCATCGCCTTACCGCTCCACGAGCGCCTTGCGGATCTGCTGCTCGAAATTCGTGACGTGGCGGTGCATGCTCTCGTCCGCGCGGTCTGGGTCGCCGGCAAGGATCGCGCGCAGGAGCTCCATATGCTCGATGAGCGCCTCGCGCAGGCCTATCTCGCGGTCGAGCACGAGGTACCAGAGCCGCAGGCTGAGGTTGAAGTACCGCTCGAGCGTGGCCTCCAGGAACGGGTTGCGAGCCGCTTTGTAGATCTGGCGGTGGATCAGCTGGTCGAGTCGCATCAGCTCGCGCTGATCGAGGCTCGGTCCAGACTCGAGGACGTTGAGGAGCTCGGCGAATGTCTCCCGATCTCCCGTCGACATGCGTTCGGTGGCAAGCCTGGCCGCGTGGGCCTCGAGCACCACCCTCACCTCGGTGATGCGGGCAAGGTCGGTGATGTTGACGTCGGTGACGAAGGTGCCGCGATGGGGGACGGACTTGACCAGGTTCTCCCGCGAAAGGCGCTGCAGAGCCTCACGGATGGGGGTTCGGCCGATCTTGAGGTCCACGCGCAGACGGCTCTCGTTGACGACAGACCCAGGCGGCATCTCGAGGGAGACGATCCTGTCGCGAATCCGCAGGTACGCCTCTTCGCTCTGCGAGCGAGTTGCCTCGACCAGCGCCCCGACCGGCGTCATGGAAGCCATCCCCTTGCCAACCTCACTTAACACCCGCCTCGGCCGATATGCGACCGATATACCGGAGCGAACCGTAGCACCGCCCGGTACCGCCGTCAAACCACCTGGCTCCCGCGGAGACCACCGCTAGGGACTAAGGAAGCGGTTCCTGCTTTGTCTCTGGCAGCAAGAGAAGCAAACCCGCCCCGACGAGCGCCACCACCCCGCCCAGCTCGATCGCGTGTCCCAGCCCGACCGCCGGCGCCAACAACCCAACCGCCTGCAGTCCAATGACGCTCCCCAAAGCCGCCGCCACCGCCGTCGTCGCCTCGGCTGTCGCGCGCGCTCGCGTGGGAAACAGCTCTGCGGTCCACGCTCCGAAAACAGGCGAAGAGGCGCTCGCGAACACGCTCCAGAGCACGTTGCCGGCATAAAACCCAATCCGCGCGGTCGCGAAGCTCAGACTTGCCGAGAGCGCCGTCGCGACAGTCAGCACGATGGCGGGACCCCGCCGCCCGAACCGGTCGCTCAGATAACCGCCGGCCAGGTACGACAGACCACCCGCAATCCCCGAGACGAAAATCAGCGCGCTGATCGCAAACGGTGAGAGCGCCAACACCTCGCTGGCATAGACGGTGAAGAGCAGCCCGGCGGGCTCGAGCAACACCGCGAGCAGCGCACTCATCGAACCAATCACCAGGATCCGGCGCCGCCACTGCGGCTGATAGAGAAGCAACAAGGCAGAGCCGCTCACCCTCTCCCGGACGGCACCGACCCAGGCCCTGCCCTCGGGCAGCCGGAACCAGATCAGCGGGGCGAAGAAGACACCAACGCCACCGACCAGAAACAACCATCGCCAGTGCGGCGCTAGCAGCGGGTAGACCAGAACGGTGATGCCAGTGCCGATACCTGCCAGCACTGCCAGCACGCTCACCGCCTGGCCGCGCAGCCCTGGCGGCGCCTCTTCCACCACGAGCGCCGTCGCGACCCCTCCGACCAGCACTTCGAAGCAAACCGCGACGAGTCTCAACAACGCCAGCCCCTCCAGCGAGGTCGCCAACCCGCTCGCGAAGTTCGCAATGGAGAACCCGGCAACCCCAACCGCGATCAATCGCCGCCGGCCGTACCGGTCCGCCAGCGTGGCCAGCGGCAGCGCGCCCAGCGAGCCCAGGGCGAGCACCGACCCAAGGTTCGACAGCGCTGGAGTCTTGGCGTTGAAGTCGGAAGCGATCGCCGGCAGCGCGAGCACCAGCACCGACCCGTCGAATGCAGTCAGCACCACGGCGAGCCCAGCCCACACCAGAGTCCGTCGCTGCTGGGGATCGAGCTCCATCACAGCGTATATTCGGCTGACTGATGGGCTGGCCGACTTGCTAAGGGTTGGCGGCACTCTGCTGATTGCGTTGGCCGTCAGCGCGTGCGGTACGAAGAACCTTCTTGTTGCCGGCGATGCGATGTCCCCAACTCTTGTCGCCGGACAGAATGTCCTCGTCAACACCTCGGCCTACGACTCAGCTTCCCCTCAGCGTGGCGACATCGTTCTGTTCAAGCACAACAGCGAGCAAATCGCGCGGATCGTCGGCCTTCCCGGCGAAACGATCAGCTTTCCTGACGGCGTCGTGGCGATCAACGACAAGCGGATTCTCGAGCCCTACCTCGCGCAGATAGGGACTACCGCTCCGCAAAACAGCTACTCGGTGCCGGCCGGCTCCTATTTCGTGCTCCACGACAACCGGGCCAAGCTCGGTGACAGCCGGACGATCGGCCCCATCACCCGATCGGCGATCGAGGGCAAGATCGGCTGATGGCGGCGGTAGTGAGCGTCGAGGGATTGCGCAAGCGCTACCGCTTTCGCGACCCGTGGGCGGTGAACTACGTCAGCTTCGAGCTCCAGCCCGGCCAGGCTTTCGGATTGCTCGGTCCAAACGGGTCGGGCAAGACCAGCGTGGTCAAGATGATCGCGGGGCTGCTGCGCCCCGATGAAGGCAAGATCTCGCTCTTCGGCGAACCGCCCGGAAATCCTAAAGCGAGGGCCAACCTCGGATTCGCCCCCGAAGACCCCGACTTCCCGAAGTTCCTGCGGGCGGGCGAGGTCCTTGACTACTTCGCGAGCCTGCTCGGTCTAGACGAAGGTGAGCGCAAGAGACGGATTCCCGAAACGCTCGCCTTCGCCGGCCTCGACAAGGAGCGCCGCCAGGTTCGCCAGTACTCCAAAGGAATGAAGCAGCGTCTCGGCATCGCCCAGGCGATTCTCGGCCGCCCGAAACTCTTGATCCTGGACGAGCCCACTGCCGACCTCGACCCGCTCGGCCGCCGTGACGTCCGCGCGCTCATCGAGTCACTGAAAGCCAGTGGTGTGGCCGTGCTGCTCAACAGCCATCTCCTCAGCGAGGTCGAGCTCGTCTGCGACACGGTGGCGATCCTCGGCAAGGGCCGAGTCCTCAAGGAGGGCACGATGGCGGAGGTCGTGCCCGAGGGAAAGACCCTCGAGGACGTTTTCGTCGAGCTGATCAACGAGGCCTTTCCACAAAAGCGCGACAACCTCCCAACGTTCATCACCGACGTGGAGAACAAGTGAACGGGACGCTCGCGGTCGCTCGATACACGCTGCTCGAGCTCTCGCGCCGAAAGCTCCTGCTCGTGTTCTTCGTGATCGGCGTCCTCGGTATCGCCGCCATCGGAATAGCTCTGAAGCTCGTCCCCACCAACATGTCGTTTGGCGGCGGTCCGCCCGGCACGCCCCAACCCGACCCTGCCGTCGTGAGCCGCTTTCTCGAGCTCCAATTCGTGCGCACCCTGATCGGTGTGGTCGGGTTCTTCGCTCTTTTGATCGCGTTCGCGATCGGCATGACCGCGATCTATCACGACCTGGAGTCGGGGGCGGCGGTCGCGATCTTCTCGAAGCCCGTCTCTCGACTCGCATTCACGGCCGGCAAAGTGATCGGGGCTTTCATCGCAATGGTCGTCGTGGTCGGTCTGCTCGGGCTTGAGGCGAGGCTGCTCATGACCCTGTTCGGCGGCGGCCTCGAGGGTGCGATGTGGGTGGAGACGGTGGCCGCCGTCGCCAATGCCAGCCTGTTGATGCTCATCGTGCTCGCGCTCAGCACCTGGATGAATAACATCATCGCCGCGGTCGTTGCTTTCATCTACAACTTCGCTGCGTCGATAGTCGTCGGGCTTCACGCTCAGGTCGTCAATGCCGGAGTGATCGGCGACAACCCGATAGTCAAGACAGTGCTCACGATCCTGTACTGGCTCGTGCCGCATCCGCTCATGAGCGACGCGTCAAAACAGATCGCGAAGGCGCAGTTCGAGATGTTCCCCCCGACCATGGGGCCCGGTGGGCAGGTCCCAGGGCCCGGCGCGCCGACCACGGATCAGATGCTGGCCGGGGTGCCGGGCGGATCCGGCATCGAGGACATTCTCTGGTGGGCCTTTGGGATCGCGTTCATGGCGGCACTCGTCTACATCGCCGTCCGCCGCAAGCAGGTCTAGCCGTTCCCTCTCCCCTTCGGGTAGACGTCTAGCAGGATTTCCCTCTCCCCTTTGGGGAGAGGGCTAGGGTGAGGGGCTCAAAGCTGAACATAGCGACCTTCTAGAGCAGGCGCAGCTTGTGCAGCAGGTACGGACCTGGGCCGAGAAATCCGGACGTCGCGGCGATGTGCGCGATCGACACGCCAAGCAGCGATGGCGGGCCCGGCAGCAGCCAGAACGCCAGTCCGAGCGGCACGCCGGCCAGAGCGGTGGCGAAGGTATCGGACCACGTCCAACGACCCAGGCGGTGATACAGGACGTACGCCGCCGTCCCAATCGCAAAGCCGGCCGGCGCCCCCCACAGCAGACCCAACCCGCCCTGCAGCAGGCCGCGGAAAAAGGCTTCTTCCACCGGTCCGTTGACCGCGTAGAAAGCCGCCTGGAACCAGGCGTCGCGCCCATTGGCGGGCACGCTCAAAGCGCCACGCCGCCGGGTCAGCCACATCTGCACCGCCACTGCCGCCACAAACAGAAAGGGCGCGGCAACCAGTCCGAACGTGAGCTGCGTTCCGAGAAGTCCGGCGCTCAGGCCGAAGGCGGCCGGCCGCGACAGGACCTCGTACGCGATGAGGTACGCCCCCACGAACGGAGCGATCCGGACCAGGAGGTCGGTCCGCATCCAGGCCCAGCTGTCGGGAATATCGGTGCGGGCCAACCGTGTTCCACTGCTGGGCGTGGTGGAGACAGACGTCATCCAGTTCGAAGTCTTCTACGACTACATGTGTCCGTTCGTTTACCGGGCATCAGTGCTGCTCCACAACGTGGCCCAATCTCCCAGCCCACGGCTGAATGTCAACTGGCGGTATTTCGCGTTGACGCAGGTCAACTCCAAGGATGACGGGTGGACAGTTTGGGACGCGCCTCCAGCCGAGTCGGTGAGGGGGCGCCTTGCCTTCAAGTCCGCTGAGGCGGCACGCCGCCAGGACCGCTTCGACGACTTCCACATGCCGCTGCTCGAGGCTCGGCATCGGGACAGGCTCGACATCGACCAGATCGAGGTAGTGGAGCGCGTGGCGGTCGACTGCGGCCTGGATCTGGAGCGGTTCCGCAAAGACCTCGCGGACCCACACATCCTCGAGTCGCTGGCGCGAGACCACCGGCAGGCGGTGGGCGTTCACGGCGTCTTCGGCACCCCGACTTTTGTTTTTCCCGACGGGGCCGCCGCCTACGTGAGGCTGGCGGAAGCGCCGGGCATCGCCGAATCGCGCCGGGTGTTCGAGCGAGTGGTCTTGATCGCCGCCGGCGAGCCCTCCATTCTCGAGCTCAAGCGTCCGAGGAAGCCCACCCCCGACTGATTTCTCCCTGTGGCGGCAACGGGGTCAATGCGTGGTCGTGGGCGCGATGGCAGTAAGGCCACTCATTCCGTCCCTTTTGATCAAACGGAGCGTTTGCGAGGGAGAATTTCGGCCCGTTTGATAGAACGGGGCGATATCCAAGGGGGGAACTCAACTAGCCGCCCGCCTGGCCGGCCAAACCGGCCTGCAAGAGCTGGATTCGACACCTCTGGCACCAACGGGGCCTTTGAACTCGCTTGATTCGGCACGTCTGGCACCAACGGTGCCTTTGCAAGGACGCAAGCACGTTGCCCCACAGCATGAGAGCACCCGGCAACGGGGTGGAATTCTTCACGGACTGTTGGGCGCGTAGATCACCACACGGTCGACTGTCGCCACCACGTGATAGCGGCTGGCCACGAGGTCGGCGAGGACGGGGTAGTCGCGCAGCGGGTACATCGAAAAGTCACTCCATCCGGCAGCTGCGGTATCGACAATGAGCGCCGGCGGGTGTGCGGCGAGGTCCGCCTGCAGCTCGGGCCACACGTTGGGCGTCGTGTCCCAGTTGTTGGGGGCGAGCCCCGACCCGCGCGCGAAGCCTCGAAGAAAGCCCGGAAAGCGGCTCGCCATCAGGCGATCCGACTCGATGTAGAGCGCCGGCCAGTTGCCCCACACGAAGACCCGATCGCTCGGCTCCGTGTGGTCGTGGATGTAGGCCGCCACCAGCTGGTGCTGCGGCACCGGCGGGGCGTTGTCATACGTGAGCGGGTCCGCCTCCAGGTCGTATGCCCACCATGCCAGCGCCGGCACGGCGATGCCCACCGCCGCCGCGGCCTTGACGCCTCGTCCCAAAGACAAGGTGTCGAAGCACCGGGCGGCGGCCAGGGCGAGCGGTCCCATGGCCTGGATGAAGTAGTGCCATGACAGGTGGCCCGCCGCGATGGATCCGACCATGGCCACCACCAGCCACACAACTAGCAGCCGATCGAGTGGGGAAGCATTCACCTCCCCACTTGCCGGGACGAGTTCACCTCCCCACTTGTGGGGAGGTCGGGCGCCGCTTGCGGCGCCCGGGTGGGGGCTTGGAATATCTCGCTGCCTCCACACACGCACCGCAAACGCGACAGCCGCGATCCAGAAGACCGCCATGTCAACCACGAACGGGACCAGGCTGTCGCGCGCGCGCATCCATACCATCTCGGGAATCCAGCTGGTCGACGCGTAGCCATACAGGCTGCCCACGGTCCACCGCCAGAACCCAGGAAGTGACCCTGTCCACAGCAGCACCACCGCGCCCGCCGCAAGCGCGGCCGCCATGCCCCCGGCCAACCCCACAAAAGCCCGCCACCGGTTCCCCGCCGGCTCGAGCCAGAAGATCCCCACCACGGCAAGTACCACGTTGACCGCGGCCACTTGCCGGAAGGCGCCGGCCGCCACCAGGAGAGCCCCTGACCACAGCCACTGGCGCCGCAGCATTAAAAGGACGGAGGCTGTGAGGGGCAGCATCATGAAAAGCTCCGTGTTCGCGGCAAGCAGTCGCGGATTGCCCGCGGCGGTGAGCACGCCATAGAACAGCGCCGCCAAGAGCCCAGTGCGGATGCCGCCAATGTCGCGCCCGATCACGAAGAGAAGCGCACACGTGGCCACGATCACGATCAGCCCGACTGCATGGACGGCGGTCATCTGGTAGGTCCCCGCGACCTGGAAGGTCGCGGCGTACACCCAGAAGATCCCAGGGGGCTTGTTGTCCACCCCTCCCGACCCATAGAGCTGACCGCCCTGGTTGAGGAGCGCGGCGACCGAGCCGTAGATGGCCTCGTCACCGTCGAGCAGGCGGTGCGTAAGCGAAGGCAGGTGCGCGATGAAGACGGTGATGGCAATGAACCCCACCCACAATCCGAGCTGCATGCGGCGGGTCATCGGCCTGTGACTATAAATTCCCCACGAACTCAGAGGCTACGCCGTGAGTTCGTGGGGACCCCTGTAAGTCTCGGTGCGGTAACGTCAAAAGCGTGACCATCTCTCGCCGGACCTGGTTGCGGGTCGGCCTTGCAGTCCCCGCCGTCGCGCTTGTGCTGAGCGCGTGGTATCACCCCATGCATATCGGCGGCGGCTTCAGCATCGACTTCCACACGTACCTGGCGGCGGCCCGAGTGGGCCTGCAGTCGGGGTGGACGCACCTCTACGACCAGGCGCTGGTCGCAGTCGAGCAGCAGCGCCTGGTCCCCACCCTGTGGTCCCAACCATTCCTCAGCCCGCCCGGCGTGGCGTGGCTCGTAGCGCCGCTGACCCCATTTCCCTATTGGGTCGCGTACGGCCTGTGGGCGGTCTTCACCTTCGCCGCCTTCGCCGCCGCGCTGGCATGGGCCGGTGTGAGCACGGGGATGAGCCGCTGGATCGCGGTCCTCGGCGCGCTTGCGCCGTGGTGGGTGCTGCACGCGGTGAGCGTCGGCCAGGTAGTGCCGCTGGTCGCCGCCGGTGTCGTGGTGGCCTGGCGCCTGCTGCGCGAGAGAAAAGACATCGCGGCCGGAATCGTCCTCGCCGCTGTCTTCCTCAAACCGAACACCGCCATCCTCGCGCCGTTTGCGCTGCTCGCCGCCGGTCGCTATCGCGCATTCGCGTCCTGGTGCGCCGCGGGCGGATTGATCGGCCTCATCGCGCTCCTGACGATGGGGATCGACGGGATGTCGGCCTACGTGCAGCAGCTGCTCGCGCCGCTGCCGAGCGGCGCCGACTCGCTCACCTTCAAGGGCGCGCTCGGAGTGACGGGAGTCGCGGCGACAGTCCTTCGCGTGATCGTGGTGGTGATCGTGTTCGTGGCGGCGTTCAGGTTTCGCTCCTCACCCGGCCTTGCCATTGCGGCCGGCATCGTGGGCACGCTCATCGTGGCCCCGTACCTTCACGGCTCGGACCTATGCCTTCTGTCCGCGGCTGCGTGGATAGTCTGGGAAGAGCGCACCGCGCTGGCGTGGCGCATCCCGCTGGCCATCGGATGGCTCCTCGGAAGCCCGTACCTTCTCGTCGTGGGCCTCGGACCGAGCTTGAACAAGTTTCCGCTGCTGGAGTACGCGCTCCTGCTCGCCCTGCTCGTGGTGGCCTGGAGGCAAAGTGGCGCGGCGCCCTTAACAGGCTCGGCTGACTTGAGGACACGAGCGCCCGCATAATCAGGTCGCCCGCGCCACCCTGAGGAACAGCTTTGCCACTCGACATCCATGAAATATTCGGACCTCTGCGCGTGCTCGCCGGACCGGGCACCGGGAAGACCCATGCCCTGGTCGACCTGTACGAGCAGGCGATCCGCGAGCGCTTGGCCGGCCGCGGCGAGATCCTCGTGCTGACGTTCTCGAAGGGAGCCGCGGGCGAGATCTCGCGGCGTATCGACGAGCGCCTGCAGGATGAATATGGCGAGGCCTGGATCTCGACCTTTCACAGCTTCTGCGACCGCCTCCTGCGCGAGCACGCTCTGAATCGCGACCGTCTCCTCCTCAACGGCTTCCAGGAATGGCTGGTCATGCGCCAGGTGCTCGCCGAGCTGGACCCGGCGCTGCTCGGCCCTCTCGAAGGAGTCCGCAGGTCGGATGCCTTCGCGCGCGACCTATTGACCTTTGTCGCGCTGATGAAGCAGAACCTCGTCCACCCCTCGGCCCTCATGCTCGCCGCCGAGGCGAGCGCGGGTGAGCGCCTTCGTGTGCTGGCGTCGGTCTATCAGGCGTACGAGCGCCGTCTCCAGGACGCCGGCATGTTCGACTATCGCGACCTCATCTCGGGCGCCATCGAGCTCCTGCAGTCGAACGCGCAGCTTCGCGAGCGCCTGAAAGAGCAGTTTCGCCTCATCCTCGTGGACGAGTTCCAGGACGTCGACCCAGCTCAGTTCGAGCTTCTGAAACTGCTTGCTCCGCCGCAGGCGCATCCGCGACTCGTCGTCGTCGGCGATCCCGACCAGTCGATCTACGGCTTTCGCGGAACAGTCCCGCGCCTGCTAAGCCGCGATTTCACCGCCATCTATGGGGATGCCACGCGATACCTGGATGAATGCCGGCGGTCGTCGCGCGAGGCGCTCGACGCCGGTGAGAGACTGCTCGTCGCCACGCATGCAGGCCGAGCACCGCGGCACCTGCGAACGACTGTCACGCCCGTGCCCCCCGCCATCGTCGTCGCGCGCGAGCGCGATCCCGTCGACGAGGCGTTTTTCGTCGCGCGCGAGATCAAGCGGTTGCACGCCGAAGGTCAAGGGCTCCGCCACCGCGACTTCGCGATTCTTCTGCGCAGCACCTACTCATTTGCGCCTCTCGAGGAGGCGCTGCGCGCATTGGGCCTGCCGTATGAGGTCCGGGGATCGAGCGCTTCCTCGCGCAACGAGGTGGTCCGCTTCCTGGTCGGCTACCTCGAATCGCTGCGCCGCCCCGACGATCCGGATGCGTTCGAAGGTGCGCTCGCGTCGAGCCTTGGCGGCGTCGGAGCCCGCACGCTCGGCCGCCTGCGCGCTCACGCTCGCGAACGCAGCCGGCCGCTGAAGAAGGTCATGGACCGCCTGATGTACGCGCTGGCCGCACGGGACCCTCAGCGCTACCCGCTGCCCTGGGGCGGTGAGGCCCCCTCCAAAGAAGACGCGCGCCTCGAGCCGGACTTCATGGTCTTTCTCGACGAGGCGGAACTCAACAGCCTCCACGCCGCGATGGTCACGCGCCACAAGTTGCTGGGCCGCGCGTCGAAGCTCTCGCTCGCGAGCCTTGCTTATTCGGTCCTCATCGAGGACGGAGGCATCCGCAGGCTTCTCGACCTCGAGCTCCCGGAAGAGCAGCGTGTCGAAGCGATCGCCGACCTGCGCGCCGCCATGGACGGCCTGGAGGCGATCGAAGCGGTTCACGAACGATTGCACGGCTCGAAGCCGATGCTCGCCGCCATCTCGGGTTCGCTCGAGACGTTGCTGGCCGCCGCCGCGGACGACAGCGAGGCGGCGCCCGGCGCGCGTGGCGCAGTCCAGGTGATGACGGTGCACCAGGCCAAAGGCCTCGAGTTCGAGGTCGTCTTCTGCTCGGGCTTCGCCCACGGACTCTTTCCTTTGCCGGTGCGCCCGCACCCCCTGCTCGATCCCGACGATAGGAAATGGCTTGAGGAATTCAAGGTCGACTTCATGCCGTCGTGGCCTTCCGACCCCGACGGCCACCTCGCCGAGGAGGCGCGGCTCGCCTACGTCGCGATGACCCGTGCCCGGCGGCGGCTCTATCTGACGTACGCAGACTCGTACTTGCGCCAGGCCGGCCCGTCCGCATTTCTCGACATGGCCGCGCCCGACGCGAGCCACCGCGTGCACACGCGCGGCTCATCGCGCCTCGAGCCCGGCGACGTGCTGCTGGCGCGCGAGGCGGAGGTCCTTCTCGCCTCCCACCGTCCTGCACTCACGAATGGAGTTCCCGCTCGGGCCGCCGCGCTCGGCCTCGACGTCGCGTTCCTCACCGACCCCGAAGCCGGCGAACCCTTCGAGTCCTTTGGCGCCGGTCGCAATCCCGCGTCGGTGCAGATCGACCACTTCAGCCCGACGACGCTCAACGACTACCTGAAATGCCCGCGCCTCTACTGGTACAACCACCATCCAGGTCTCATCGACGAGCCGCGCTCGGTCGCGATGGAGCGCGGCGGATTCCTCCACAAGGTGCTTGAAGACTTTCACGCTCACGAGAGCGACTGGCGGCCGCTCGACGGCGACCACCAGAAGGAATGGCTCGAGACCGCGCTGCAAAGCCACCTCGAAACATACCTGTCGCATATGGAAGGCGTGCTCGACCGCAAGCGCGAAGAGCGCCAGGTGCGGTCGGTGCTGACCAACTACATCAAGTTCGTGACCGGCATGCAGCTAATCCGCAGGCTGCGCACTGTTGCGATCGAGCGCCGGTTCAGCCTGCAGCTCGACGGTTCAGAGATCGTCGGGAAGATCGACCGCGTCAATGACGTCGGCGACGGCGAGGTCGAGGTGGTCGACTACAAGACCGGCTCGGGCAAGCCGATGAAGTACGCCTACGAGGCCTATTTCGGGCCGGAGCTTTACGACGTGCAGCTCGCTCTCTACTACATTGCGTGCAGGGAGGGCTTCGACGAGGAGGGCAAGCCTCTTGGCTTCACGCCCAGGTATCTCTCCCTCTATTACCCGAAGGACTGGGTGTGGGGCGGCATGCGCCAGGACATCTTCAGCGTCGGCCGCGCCGCGGGGCTCAAGGAATATCGCGAGAAGCTGTTGACGGAAGAGGACCTGGTGCGCAGCCGCGCGATAGTCGTGCAGGCGATCGAGCGCATCAAGGCGGGCCACTTCGAGCCCGCCCCGCGAGAGCTCGCGGGAACCTGCGTGACACGCTTCGGCGGCTGCCCGCACGCGGCGGTCTGTCCGTACGGAGGTGCTCCGCCCGAATGAGCATTACGCGACTTCCGAGCACCGTTGCGCTCAGCCCCGAGCAGGCGGCTGCAGCGCACGCCGGGCCCGCCGGCGCGTTTCTCATCGCCGCCGGACCGGGCACCGGCAAGACGTTCACCGCGACCGAACGGTTCTGCTGGCTGGTCGAGCAGGGCACGCCTCCGGACCGGATCCTCACCGTCACTTTCAACGAACGGGCCGCCGAGGAGCTCCGGCAGCGAATCGCGAAGGAAATGCACGAGCGGCGTCCTGAGCTCGGTCCCGAGGTCCTCGACGGCGCCTGGATCGGCACCTTCCACGGCACTTGCGCGCGTTTGCTCGATGAGTTCGCCTACCTGGTGGGCGCGCCGCGCGAGCAACGTGTGCTCGACGAGACCGGGCAGCGCCTCTTCGAGCAGCAGCTCATCGCGCGCCTGCGCAGTGGCGTCGCCGCCCCATTCGATCCGGACTCGTTCTCCGCTTTGACTGTCGAAGACCTGGACGACCTTTTGCGCTCGGGCCTGCGGTTCCTGCTGAAGCTCAAAGGCCGCGGCATCACGCCGGACCTGTTTCACGAACGCGCGCTCGAGCTCCAGACTCCCTCGCCCCGCTCACCCAGGGAGAGGTTCGAGGGGAGTGGCGGTCCCGACCCAAACCTGGCGGAGGTCGAGGCAATCGAGGTCCTGTTCACCATCTACAAGACGTACGAGGAGTCGCTGCACGCCGCCGGGCTGCGCGACTTCGACGACCTCATCCTCGAGGTGATCGATTCGCTCGAACGGGTGAAAGAGTTTCGCGAGCGCTGCCGCGAGCGGTTCCGCTACTTGCTCGTCGACGAGTTCCAGGACACCAACCGCATCCAGCTGGACCTCATCCGCCTCCTTGCCGCGGACAACTTCGGCAACGTGTCTGTGGTCGGTGACGCGAAGCAGTCCATCTATGGCTGGCGCGACGCTGAGATCGAGAACATCCGCACGCGGTTCCCGGGCAAGCGGCTCCCGCTGACGCACAACCGGCGCTCGTACCAGGGAATCCTGGATTGCGCCACCGATTTCATCCGCCACGACCAGGATTTCGCTGCCGAGCCCGACCTCGTCGCCACGCGCGGTGTGAGCGGGCAGCCGGTGACCGTGATCATGGCGCCGGATTCGCGAACCGAGGCCCGCTCGATGGCCCAGGCGATCCGCCGGCTGCATGTCAGCGGTCGCGCGTTCGCGGACATCGCGATCCTCGCCCACTCGATTCGCATGCTCCCTCGCGAGTTCGAGGACGAGCTCCGGCGCCAGGGCATCCCGTACATCACGAGCGGAGGCTCTGGGTTCTTCGACCGCCAGGAGATCAAGGACGTGCTGGCGCTGCTTCGCTTGACCGAGAACCCGATGGATGACGGCGCGTTCGTCCGCATCATGCAGGGCCCGATAGTCCGGATGCCGGACAGCGCCATGTACAAGCTGGCCGCGCGCCGAAAGGGACGCAACGGGATGCGGTTGCGGGATTGCTTCGAGGAATCCGGGCGCGAGGGTTTTCCCGATGTTGATCCAAAGGTCGCGCGCGAGGGACTTCGATTGATCGAGCTCACGGACCGGATGGGCCGGCTCCGCGACGCACTCACGGTGGCCGACATCCTCAATCGACTGCTCGAGGAGAGCGGCTATTTGCGCTGGGCCGAGCTGCGCGCGCATCGTGATGGCAGCCCGCGGGCGCTGCTCAACTTGCGCAAGGTCTTCCAGCTTGCCGGCAGATTCGAGCGCGATCTTTCGCTCGCGGGCATCGGCGATTTCGTCCGTCATCTCGACCAGGTGATCGACGCCGAGCTGCCGGTGGGCGAAGCCGCCGAAGAGGCCGCGACAGCGGAGGCCGTCTCACTGCTGACCATTCATTCGGCCAAGGGTCTCGAGTTCCCTGTCGTGTTCCTCGTCAACCTGCGACCGCCGAGGCCGAGAGACACGGAACGTCTCTTCTTCGACCCGGATACGGGCGGCTTCGTCATGAAGAACTGGCGCGGCGAGAAGCATCCTCGCTACCAGGAGACTTCGCCGGGGGCGCCGGCGGTGAAGCTGGCGATCGGTGAGCGCAGGCGGATCGTCTACGTCGGATTGACGCGCGCCAAAGACGCGCTCTACGTGACAGCGACGCGCGAAGAAGCCACCGCTCGCGACGTTGGCGCCAACGGTGTGGAGGACCACGACCACTTCGCCGAGATCCTCAGCTGGGCGCTCGCCAACCCGCAGTCTGCGTCGGTGGTCGAGGCGGAGCAGCTCGAGCTGCCGGTGATGCGAACGGCCAACGGCCAGGTGGATGGTGGCCCGGCAGTGGTGACGGCGGTGCTGGACAGGCTCGAGCAGCTGCGTCCACGAGAGGACGAGGCCGCTCCCACCGCGAGGCGAGAGGTCGAGCTGAGCTTTTCGCAGCTGCACGACTTCGAGCTGTGCCCCGTGCGCTATCGCTTCAGCCAGGTGTGGCGCGTGCCCGCTCCACCCGACGAGCTGCAGCCTCGCCATGTGCAGGCGATGGGGTCTACGGAACTCGGCTCGGCGGTGCACGCGGCGCTCGCGACCTGGCACATCTCTGGCGGTGACCTGCTCGCCTTGTACTCAGGGCCGGAAGCGGGACGCGAGATGCTCACCCGCTATCTGACGCATCCACTCGCCTCCGCGAAGACCATTGCGGTCGAGGTCGGCTTCAACATGCGGATCGGCGCCACCCGCGTGAAGGGTCTGGTCGACAGGATCTGCGAGCTCGACGGCAAGCCCGTCCTAGTCGACTACAAGACCAACGCCTCGCTCGACGCGAAGCTGATCGACGCCTACTCGGTCCAGCTGCGGCTGTACGGGCTCGCCGCCCGCCGCGGCCTGCTGCCGGGCGTCGCCGACCCTTCCCTGGTCCTGTTCGAGATGCGCCGCGGCGAAGCTCGTGACGTGACGCCCGACGACGCCGGCGTGGAAGCCCAGGTCCGCGCCGCCGCGGCGCGCATCGCCGCGGGCGACTTCAGCCTGGGCCCGGAACACGCGGAGCGTCCATGCAACCTCTGCGCCTTCCGCCCGATCTGCCCCGACGCCCTCCCCCGATGACTCCCGGGGAGTCACTCCGCGAGAAATACTTCGAGCGGCGCGAGATCAAGGAAGCGATTGCCTTCGCCGAAGCTGGCGGCGTCGCGATCCATCGAAACTTCGACTCGTACCACGGCTCGACGATCCGAGGCATGGTCCGCGAGCGGCCCTTCCTCCACGTCATCGGCCTCCGTGCCGTGCTCGAAGAGTGGGGCAAACAACACGGACTTCGTCCGGAATGGATTCAGCCCGAGAAGCGCCGCAAGGTCGCGCATTACGACGTGTTCGGCCCCTCCGCCGAAGCCCTGATCGCCCGCGTCAAAGAGAACCGCGAAGCCGCGCCTTGACGGAATTGACGCGCTGCGTTATGATGCGATGCGTTAGAAGCAGAAGTAGACACACAAGGAGGCTGGGTACATGAGCACTGAGACCAAATTCGAAGAGACAGCGACCACCGTCGAAGAGGTTGCATTCGGAGCCGCCAAGGCAGCGGCCGAGCTCGCATCCGACCCCATCGGGTCGGCTCGCAAGTCGGTCAAGGGGTTCGAGAAGAAGGGCGCCCCGACCGCGCGCAAGATCAACCGCCGGTTCGCCGCCCGGCTCAACGCCATCCTTCCCGAGAAGGTGACGCTGTTCGGCATGACGGTCAACGAGAAGCTGCCCGCGAAGGTCGCCATCAAGGGCCTGAACCTGGTCAAGCTCCAGGCCAAGCGTCAGGACATGGTCGGCGGCGTCGCCAAGCGCACGCTGCGCATGTTCAACGGCTCGTTCAAGACTATCGCCCGCACGGCAACCCGTCTCGAGCAGGCCACCCAGCTGACACCGCACCGCGCAGCCGCGGCCAAGCCAACCGCAGTCAAGGCCCGTCGCCGCACCGCCCGCCGCCGCGCCGCTTAGTCCCACGCTTAACACGAACTGAACAAGGGCGCCCCTCGTGGGCGCCCTTCTGTTTAGTCAGTTAGCCTTCCCCTACTTATGACCGTCGTCTGCACCGGCTCGATCGCTTACGACTACATCCTCACGTTCAAGGGTCACTTCGGGGACCACATCATGCTCGACAAGACCCACATCCTGAACCTGAGCTTTCTCGTCGACGACCTGCAGAAGCGGCGGGGCGGTGTGGCGGGCAACTACGCGTACAACCTCTCGCTGCTCGGCTATCCCGCCGCGGTGCTGGCCACCGCGGGCACGGACGCGGTCGAGTATCGCGACTGGTTGATGTCCCAGGGCATCGATTGCCGGGGGCTCCGGCTCTTGGAGGGTGAGCTCAGCGCGACGGGCTTCACCACCACGGACCTCGACGACAACCAGCTCACCGGCTATTACGGCGGGGCGATGTGGCGTGCCTCCATGCTCGGCCTCGATGACGCGCCGCCCTCGCCCGATGCGGTGATCATCGGCCCCAACGATCCGAAAGCAATGAAGCGTCTCACCCACGAGTGCCGCGAGCGCGAGGTCCGCTTTGTCTTCGACCCAGCGCACCAGCTGCCGATGATGTCGGCCGAGGACGTGACGGACAGCACGCGCGGTGCGTGGATAGTGATCGGCAACGACTACGAGCTCCAGCTCATCGAGGAGCGCACGAGTCGCGACGAGAAGGGTCTCCTCGAGCTCGCGGAGATCGTTGTCACGACACTCGGACGCAATGGCTCCCGCATCGCCACGCGCCAAGACACCATCGAGATCCCAGCCGCAGCTCCGACCAAGGAATCGGACCCCACCGGAGCCGGCGATGCCTATCGAGCCGGCTTGGTCGCGGGATTGCTGCGAGGTCTGGACCTCGAAAACGCGGGCCGGGTCGCCTCGCTGGCCGCCACGTATGCGGTCGAGCAGGTTGGCACCATCGAGCACGGTTACACGCAGCCGGAGTTCTCGCGCCGTTTCAGATCTGCGTTCGGCTCGGACCTGCCGGCGAAATTCTGGTCAGAGGACCCCCGCTAGCTTCGTTAGTCCGGTCCGCGAGGCAATCCGAACGTGATCGTCGGCGGGATGGTCAGCATCCGCCCGTCATCGCCACGGACGATCTGCCAGTTGCCCTCATGCACCATCCAGTGATGCCTGTAACAGAGAAGTGTGACG
>Ga0209011_1000139_pt1 | contig 36663 bp, 37 predicted proteins | sample BlaSpr_A8_OM1_M3_FD_187986 | JGI IMG/M metagenome (GOLD analysis project Ga0209011, IMG submission 187986) | Forest soil microbial communities from Thunder Bay, Ontario, Canada - Black Spruce, Ontario site 2_A8_OM1_M3 (SPAdes) (version 2) | ecosystem: Environmental > Terrestrial > Soil > Boreal... | reverse complement strand
TGCCGCCCGTTGAACTTCTTCGAGTACTTGGAAATGAAATCCTGGTTCTCCTTGTTCGTCAGCGTCAATGCCCAGTGAAGTCCGGTGATGGCGCCATCGGGAGCAGCGTCCGTGATCGCGGCCAGGACGTCTTGCTCCACAAAAAAGCCGGCGCCGGCGACGAGGCTGAGCTTCTTGAGGGTGCCCAGCTCGGCGGCCTTCTTCAAGAAGGTGACCGCGTCGGTGCCGGACATGAAGGCGAAGATGCCGTCGATCTTGTCGGTCTGGATCGCCTGCACAAAAGGCGTCTGGTCTCCGTTGTTTGGGAAGGGCGTCGCCACGTCCGGTCCCACGATTGTCCCCCCGGCCGCGGTGAACGTCTCCTTGAAGGACGCAACGGATTCGAGGCCTGCGCCGTACCTGGCGTAGACGAGCTGGATCCTCTTCTTGCCCAGCTTCTCCGCGACATAGGTCCCCATCGGGTGCGGGGGCTGCCAGTTGCTGAACGAAGTCCGGTAGATGTAGGGCGACTTGGCCGCGCGAGACAACGAGTTCACGCCCGCATTTGCGATCAGAGTCGGCATCTTCAAGCCATGGAGGTAGTCTCGGTTGCCCGCCGCGTTAGGGCTGGAGACGTAGCCCGCGACCATGTCGACCCCGTCCTGCTCGACCACTTTCTTCGTCGCTGCCACCGCGTCGGCAAGGGCGACCTGCTCGTCGGCGGTGACCATCGTGATCTTCCGGTTTCCGGCCTGGTTTCCGACCGAGTCGAAGTACATGCGCATGCCGTTGGTGATGCTGTTGCCGAGCTCGGCGTACACGCCCGAATACGGCAGGACCACGCCGAGCTTGAACTCGGGACCAGTCGGAGCTCCCGGCCCGGTCGGAGTGCTGCCGCCGCAGGCGGCCACCACGGCCATGCCGGCGGTTGTGAGCCCAAGCTTCAGGAAATCTCGCCGGTCGATTTCGGTCCAGTTGAGATAGCGCACGAACTCGTCAGACATGCCACCCTCCCTCGATCGAACGTGTACGGACGAACCATACTCTGGCCACGAGCGGCCGGCAAACCTGGATCAGTTTGCGGGGGCGCCCGCTCCAGGAACTCCTCCCGGCCTGCCGCGCCCGCCGGTCCCGGTCGCGCATGTGCCCGAAGGCCCGGCCGGCGCGATCGTGATCGACGTCGCCTGGACCAGACCGGCTGCGTCCGGCTGCCCGTTCGCGCGCAGGCATTCACCGAGGCGCAGGTCGGCTGAGGTTGCATTCGAGGTCTTGGTCACTGTCGCGACGGTCGGAACGGTGATCGTCTGGGCCCCCGCGCCTGTCGTGAGGATGGTGATCGAGGTGCCAGTGGCGGATTGCACCTCGCCGCTGACGAAAGCCATCGCCGCCAGACCTGGTTGATCGGACGGAGTCGGCCTGGGGGAGGCACCAGCCGGCGGATTCGGCCTGGGTGACCCGCCCGGCGGGTTAGGGCCAACAACGGCGCCACAACCCGAAGCGGTCTTGGGCGACAGGCGCACGGTCATCGCGGTCAGCATGCCGGCGGAATCCTTCTGTCCGGTGGCGACGATGCACGCGCCGGGCACGATGTCGGCCAGCACCGCCGTGGACGTGCGGCTGAACGTCGTGGTCGTGGTGAACGTGATGGTGATGTCGCCGGTGGCTCCGGTCAGGATCAATGTCTGCCCGTTGATCTGCACCAGCTGGCCGGCAGCGCCGTTGCGCGCCTGGGCCCCGCCTCGAGGACTCGGGGATGCCGATGACTTGGCTGCGCTCGCCCCATTCCCGCAGGCGGCAACCGCGAGTCCCGCCGCGACGGCCATCACCAAGATGAATCTCCCTCTCCCCGAAGGGGCCGGGCGCGCGCAGGGCGCACCTTTAATCAAGAGGGCTGGGGTGAGGGGCTTAAACATGGTTAGCCTCATTGGGCCCTCAGCGCGTCGATTGGCGCGAGCCGTGCGGCTCTCAGGGCCGGATATACACCGAAGATCAATCCCACAACCACGGCCACGCTCACAGCGACCAGGACGGGCAAGGGTGTGATGGTCACCGCGATGTTCGCGGCGCGGGGCACCACGTAGCCCGCGGCCAACCCCAAGGCGACGCCCAGCAATCCGCCAACCGCAGTCAGGGTTCCGGCCTCGATCACGAACTGCCTGAACAGGTCTCCTGGGGTCGCGCCCAGTGCCTTGCGCAAGCCGATCTCACTCGTCCGCTCGGTGACCGACACCAGCATGATGTTCATCACTCCAATTCCGCCGACCAGCAGCGAGATGGCCGCCACGCTCGCGAGTAGGATCGTCAACGTCTGCGTCACCGCCTGCGCCGTGCTGAGCACCTGGGTCTGAGTCGTGATCGTGAAGTCGGCTTGAGACGGGTCCGTGATGTGGTGCGTCTGCAGCAACAGCTGGTTTGCCTCCAGGTACGCCGAACCGATGGTGCTGGGGCTGGTCGCGCTGAGCAGGATGCGCTGCACGGTGCCCGCGCCGCCGAACAGCTGGTCCTGGGCAGTGCTGATCGGCACCACGGCGAGGTCGTCCTGGTTGCCGAATCCCTGGCTGCCGGTCGGTGCAAGCACTCCGATCACCTCGAACGGAATCTGCCTCACCCTCACGAGGTCACCGATTCCAACCCCGAGGTTGGACGCCGTGGTCGAGCCCAACACGATGACCTGCGTTCGGGTCGCCACGTCGTGGGCATTGATGAAGCTCCCGCTGTCCAGCGTTCGCGTGTTGGTGACGAGCCAGCCGGCGGTGCTCCCGGAGACTGTGGTGCTCCAGTTTCCTGATGCGCTGATGAGCGAGAGCCGCCCTTGTGAGACTGGTGCGACCGCCTCGATGTCAGGCGCGTTCTGCCTGTCCTGCAACCCGGTGACGTCGGCCATCGTCAGCGAGTTCCCGCTGCCCGACCCGCCGAAGACTCCACCGGAGAAGGTGCTCCCGGGCGAGATCGTCAAAAGGTTTGTGCCGAGCGACGTGATCCGCGCCGTGACGCTGTCCGAGGACGCCTGGCCGATTCCCACCGTGGAGATCACAGCCGCAACTCCAAACAGGATGCCGAGCGTCGTGAGCACCGAGCGGAGGCGGTGACCCAGAAGGCTGCGCATGCCTGTCTCGATGGTGTGGAACAGGCTCATGCGGCGAGCTCTTCGACCAGCCGCCCATCTCTCATGTGGACGGTTCGCTGCGCCACCGGGGCAACTTCGGGGTCGTGCGTGATGACGATGATGGTGCGGCCCTGCTCGTTGAGGTCGCGGAGAACTGCGAGCACGTCGCGGCTCGACGCACTGTCGAGGTTGCCCGTGGGCTCGTCGGCAAGGATCAGATCCGGGTCGGTGACAAGCGCGCGCGCAATCGCGACTCTCTGCTGCTGCCCACCAGACAGCTGATTGGGACGGTGGTCGATCCGGTTGCTCAGACCGACCTGGTCGAGCGCGCGCAGCGCCAGCCTTCGCCGGTCGGCAACGTTTCTGTAGAGGAGCGGCAGCTCGACGTTTCGCCAGGCCGAGAGCTTCGGCAGCAGCTGAAACTGCTGGAAAACGAAGCCGATTCTGCGATTGCGAACGTGCGCAAGCTCAGTCTCGTTCAGCCGGCTGACGTCCTCGCCGGCAAACCAGTAGCTGCCCGACGATGGTGTGTCCAGGCAGCCGAGGATGTTCATGAGCGTCGACTTGCCGGATCCGGACGGTCCCATCACAGCGAGGGATTCACCGACGGAGACGGTGAGGGAGAAATTCTGCAGCGCCAGCACCGCGGCATCGCCCGCGCCATAGACCTTGTTGACTGATTCGAGGTTGATCAGGTCCATGCGCCGCTAGCCACCTGGACGGGCCCCGCCGCCTCCGCGCCCGCCACCGCCGAGCACGCTGGCGCCGTTGCTGCTCGGGACGGAGCTCGTGACGACGGCGATGACGACCACCTGGTTGAGCTGGAGTCCCGACACGATCTGAATCTTGGTTGGATCCGAGGCTCCGGTCTGCACGGCGACCGGCTTAGGCACTCCGTTGACCAGCACCTGCACCGTGCTGCCCGCGGCGGTCGTGCGGACCGCGCTCGTTGGGACGGTGAGCACGTGCACCACCTGGTTGATCACGACGTTCACGGTCGCCGAGATGCCCGGGCGGATCGAGTTGCTGGTGTCCGTCAGCTGAGCGGTGACGGCGAACGTCGCGACACCCGAAGTGATCGTCGCCGCCGGAGCGATGGAGGTGATCTTGCCCATCACTGCCTGCGTCGATCCCGCCGGTGTGATCTGCGCGGCCTGCCCAAGCGCGACCAGGTTCACCTGCGAATCGCTAACCGTCCCGGTCACGGCGTACGCGCCCGGCGTGAAGATCACCACCGCGTTCGTGGCCGAGCTTGCGGAAACAGCCTGACCCGCCTTCACGTTGACCTGAGCCACGATGCCGGCGATCGGCGCGGTCAGCGTGCTGTTGTCGAGCTGGCGCTGCAGCGAGTTCACACCGATCTGGTCGATCTGGATCTGTGCATCGTCCATCTGGACCGTCTGCCAGGTGGCGCCCGTCGCAAGCGCGGCAAGAGAGCTCTTCGCCGCGGCATATTGCTGCTGCATCGAAGCCAGTGAAGCCGCGGCCTGGTTGTTGCTCTGTTGGGACTTGGCGGTCGTCATCGCGAGCGAGTTCTTGGCCGTGGTCAGGGTGGCCTGGTCCTTGGCGAGAAGCAGCTGGTCGGCGGCGAGCTTGGTCCTATCGGTGGCGACCTTCGCGGTGTCCACGGAGCAGGTCGGCCCGAGCGGGCAGCTGGCGTTCATGGTCGCGACATCGGCCGCCAACGTCGCGGTGTCCTGGTCGACCAGCAGCTGGTCGGCGTCGACGAGTTTCTGCGCGTCGTTCACCGCGGTTTGCGCCACGCTCACCGACTGGGCGTTGATCGCCTGCGTGTCGGCGAGACTCGTTGTCGCGTTGTTCACGGAGACCAGCGCCGAGTTCACCGAGTTCTGAGCGGAGGTCAGGTTTTGCGACGTGGGCCCGGCCAGGTCCTGAGAACGTTTGGCTTGAGCGCTCGCCAGAGTGGCCTGCGACTGCTGGAGCTGGGCTGACAGGAGCGCCGAGTCGAGCGTCGCGAGCGGGGCTCCGATCCCTACTGACTGGCCCACCTGTACGTACACGGTCTGGACTGTCCCGGCGGAGGCAAAGTTGAGATCCGCTTCGCTGACGGGCGCCAGGTTGCCGGCCATGCCGATGCTCTGGGTGATGGTGCCGTAAGTGACAAGCGCCGTCCGGTAGGTTGTCGAGGTCTTTGCCGCCTGTGTGTAAACGATGGTGCTTCCGAGGGCCGCGGCAACGAGCACCAGGGCGATCAGGACCTTGCGGCGCACCAGGTTTCCAAGTACGCGCTCCCTCACCAACGCCTCCCTCGAAAAGGGCGCCCGACCACTGCTCCACGCTGACTGAGGGCAGCCGTCACGGATCGGTACATCAGGATGCCTGCGCCGCCCGCGACAAGGCTGGACACGACCTCACCCAGCAGCTGTCCAGCCGCTGCGAAGAGCTGAATGGCGCCCCTTTGCATGACCCAAACCGTGAGGTCGCAGCCTGAGAGGCGGGTGCAAGAAAGCTGAGATTTAGCTGAGATTTAGGTGAGGCGCACTTTGAATCGGCCGGCCGACATATATAAGGACGTGTGGGCGCCCCGAAGGTCGCGGCTTAGGAGCCCTTCTTCCAGACGGGAGCGCGCTTTTCGACGAAGGCGGCGATCCCCTCCTGGCCATCGGGGGCGACAGCGTTACAGGAGATCGCCTCGGCCATCAGGCGGTAGGCCTCCGCCTGCTTTTCCTCCACCTGCTGGTAGAAACCTTCCTTGCCGATCCTCAGCGCGTAAGGGCTCAGCTGCGCGAGCTCATTGACCAGCGACATGACTTCGGTGTCGAGCTCCGCGAGCGGGACCGCCCGGTTGATCAGACCCCACTTCTCGGCGGTGGCCGCGTCGACGAATCGGCCGGTCAGCAGCATCTCCAGCGCGTTCTTGCGGCCGACGTTGCGTGCCACCGCCACGCCGGGCGTCGAGCAGAACAGGCCATAGCGGACCCCCGAGGTGGCAAAGCGGCAGTCGTCGCTGGCAATTGCGAGGTCACAGGTGGCGACGAGCTGGCAACCGGCAGCGGTGGCGATTCCATGTGGCGCGGCGATCACCGGGACCTGGACCGACTGCACGGTGGCCATCAGGTTGTTGCAGGCCGCGAAGATGTCCCGCTCCTCGTCCAGGTCGCGATCCAGCATTTCCTTGAGGTCGTGCCCCGCCGAAAAGGCCCGTCCGGCTCCTTTGAGCACTATCGCCCGCACCTCGGGCCGCGCCGCCTGGCGTTCGAGCTCGGAGGTGAGCTCCTTCATGAGCCCGGTCGACAAGGGGTTCAGCTGCTGCGGCCGGTTGAGCGTGATGACCGCCGCCGGAAGCGCGTCCTCCACCAACAGGTATTCGAGCTTGGCTGTCATGTCGGGATTCTCCTTGCTCGCTCAGTCTAGGTAGTACGCTCCGTCCCGTGGCCGCTCCCGCCAGAAAAAAGAAGCGCTGGAAAGAGAGGCCCGACGACCATGACTACCCCGCCGCTGAGGACTACCTGAGCCTGGTCACGTCCGCGGCGACGGCGAAGAAGCTGGCTCGGCGCTTGCGCAGCGTGCCGCTCGTACATAGGAAGGCAAAGGACCTGCTGCGCGCCAGCCGCTTGCCACTTCTCGCCCCCGACAACTTCCACGTGTCGAAGGATCTGAAGAAGGTCGCGGAGGGCCGGCTGCTTTCTCCCGTGCTCCTGGTTCGCGGCACGCTGCGACCGGAAGTCCCTCTTATCGTCGCCGACGGCTACCACCGGATCTGCGCCAGCTATCACCTCGACGAGGACGCCGACATCCCGTGCCGGATCGCCGATCTGACTCCGGCTTGAACCGGAACGGCCTCCGGCTACTCCTCGGCCAGATCGATCAAGCCCAGCCGAGCCGCCGCGATCACGGCCTGGAGCTTGGAGTGGACTTTCAGCTTTTCGATCAGGTGCCTCACGTGCCATTCGATGGTGTGCGGCGCGATGCCGAGTCGCTCCGACATGTCGGTAGTGTCCAGTCCCTCCGCCAGCAGCTTCAGGACCTCCAGCTCCCGGGCGGTGAACTCCGCTTCCACTCTGTCGCGCTCGTGCTGGCGGTCGAGAGCTAAGCGCTGGCGAGCTATCGCTTTGGCGAAGAGTGCTGCCGGAATCAGCACGTCGCCCCGACCAGCCTGACGGACGGCCCTGACGATCTGATCTGCGGTCGATAGCGACTTGGTCAGGTAGGCGGTAGCACCCGCGTCGATGGCGTCAAGCAGCGCGGTTTCGGAGTCCTCAGCACTGTGAAAGACGATCGCCACTTCCGGAACCGCGCCGCGGATCATGGACGCCGCAGCCGGCCCACTCATGTCCGGCAGGTGGAAATCAAGCAAAACCACCCCGGGATTTGCCCGCGACGCGATCAACGTGGCTTCCGCGCCGGTCCGCGCGATTCCAATCACTGTCAGGTCAGCCTCGACGTCGAGGACCCTGGCGATCGCCGAGCCGAGCATGATGTGGTCCTGCACGACCAGCACCTGGAGCGCCTCCCATCGGGGGCCTCCTCCAGAGGGTTCAGTCGATCGCGCGGGCACCAATACAAGAAGGCTCCGTCGGCGACCGTGGGAGGGTGTCTGACGGGATCAATTCGCTCCCCGACCGGGTCAAACTGTTAACCGTCTGGTTAAACCCTCCTTTGGGATTGGCTTTCTCCATAATTCAGGACCACCGGGCGTCAGGGTTATTCAGGACATTGGAATGAAACGAGTGAAGGGGCAATGACATCGCTACCACGCTGAGGGGCCGCGTTGTGACCGTCGCAGAGGCGCTCGCGGCAGTTACGGACGAGCTTGCCGGCGCTCGCATGGACCCGGAGCCGGCCATGCGTGCCGCTCTCGCCACGCTCAGCAAGCTTCGCGCGGGTACCTGGATCGCGTGTCTCCTGGGCAACGATCCTCGGATGCTGCAGATCATCGCCGCCGACGGGGAGGTGCCACAGCGCGCCGAGTATGTGGAAGCGATGTATCCAGTTGGAAGAGCCCCAACTTTGAGCTTCACCCAGAGCGTGATCGAGACTGGCGAACCGGCCCTGGTCCCTCAAGTGTCTTACGAGGAATTCGTTGCGATGCAGGTCCCCGAGGCCGCGGACCACCTCAAGAGAAAAGCCATCCCCACGAATCATCCGATCGCTCGGATCGGTTTTGTCGTGGTTGCGATGCGCACGCGCGAATCCCCAATCGGCACGCTGGGCCTCTTTGACCATCAGTGCGATGAGCCCATGACCGAACGAGATGTCACCTGGTTGCAGGCCATTGCCGATCGAGTCGCGGTCGCAGTGGAAAACGCGCAGATGCGGGTCGCAGCAAAAAGCCGGCTGAATCGGCTGGGCGCGGTCCGCAGCATCGCGCTCGCGATGGCAGGCGGACGGGATCTGCGACTCCACTTGCAGGTGATCCTGGACCAGGCAATCGTCGGGCTCGAGGTGAACGCCGCCGATGTCCTCGTGCTGGATGAGGCCGACGGCATGCTCCGCATCGTCGCCACCGCGGGCTTCCAGGCAACTTCCGTTCCCGAATACCGCTTCCCGATTCACGAAGCTCTGCCCGGCCAGATCCTGGTTGGGCAGGCCGACGCCTCACCGTTCGCGCCGGGCGAAAGCACACGTCGCACGCTCTTCGCCCGCGAGGGCTTCAGGTTCCGCCGTGCACTGCCGCTTCGCTCGCAGGGCAGGTTGACCGGAGTGATCGAGGTGTTCAGCCGAGAACAGCTGCAGCCTGATCGGGAATGGCTCGACTTCCTGGAGGTGCTGGCCAGCGAGGCCGCCGTGGCCATCGATCGTGCGGGTTCGCTCGACCGAGCCGAGAAGAACACACCACGAGCTGCCGCCAAATCGCGAATCGCTCCACCAGAGCTCAGCCGGCTGGAGGTACAGATCCTGGGTTTGGTGGTGGAAGGGTTTTCCAATTCCGCGGTCGCCGAAAAGGTGCACCTGAGCCAGCACACGATCAAATTCCACGTCCACCGCATCCTGCAGCAGGCTGGAGTCGTGAATCGAACCGAGCTCGCCCGAAAGGCGACCAGAGAAGGCTGGCTCTAGCCTGAGATTTATCGACCTGACCCAGGACTTCTCGCTGCACACGCCGGCATTCGCCGGGTACGCGGGACCTGCGATCCGCTGGATCAAGCGACTTGCCTTCGACAAGGCCGGGGGCCAGGAAATCACGATGACGCTGCACGTCAGCACCCACCTGGACGCGCCCGCCCACTTCCTGTCCGGAGGAAAGTTCATCGGTGATCTCCCGCTTGAATTTCTCACCGGGCCGGCTTGCGTGGTCGACCTCGAGCGCATGGGCCTCGGCGACTACGACCTTTATGGTCCCGAGCACTTCGAGAGGTGGGAGAAGGACACCGGCCACCGGATCGAGCGTGGCGACATCCTCGTCATCCATACCGGCTATCACCGTTACTACCCCGAGAACTGGGTCGATCGCTCACAGGTCGACGAGACCAGGTACTTCATCCGCCACCCGGGACCCACGCGGGCTTTCGCCGAATGGGTGCTGAAGCGTGGCGTGCGGTGGATCGCTATCGACGCGGGCAGCGCCGACCATCCGATGAACACGGTGATCCGGCGCATCAGGGCCGACGAGGCCGAGGAGGCCGAGAAGAAGCTCGGTCGGAGCCTGGACGAGGTTTTCCCGAAGGGCGACTACCAGATCATGCACACGCTGCTGTTTCCGCATGACGTGATCCACATCGAGAACCTCGGCGGGCACATCGACGACGTGCTCGACCAGAAGATCATGTTCGGCTGCTTCCCGTGGCGCTTCCAGGGCGGCGAGGCGTCGCCATGCCGCGCGGTTGCATTCGTCGAGTGAAGCCGCCGCCGTTCGAATATCACGCCCCAACCTCGATCGACGAGGCGTGCTCCCTACTGAGCTCGTTGGAAGACGCGAAGGTGCTGGCGGGAGGCCAGTCGCTGGTCCCTCTCCTGAACTTCCGGCTGGCCCGCCCGGCGCACCTCGTCGACATCAACCGCTTGCCCGGGCTCGATCGAATTTACGAGCGGGACGGGGGCGTGGCGGTCGGCGCGCTGACGCGCCAGGCCGCGGTCGAGGACTCTGAGCTCGTGGCGCGCGTGTGTCCGCTGCTGACGGATGCGATGGGCCTGATCGCACATCGCGTGATCCGCAACCGCGGCACGGTCTGCGGCAGCCTGGCTCACTCGGACCCTGCCTCGGAGCTGCCTGCCGTATTGCTGGCCCTCGGCGGCAACGTCATTGCGCGATCGACTCGCGGCGATCGGGTGATTCCCGCCGGCGAGCTTTTCAAGAGCGTTTTCGAGACGACGCTCGCTCCTGACGAGCTCCTGGTCGAGGCCTGGTTTCCAGCCCCGTCCGGCCCGTTCGCGATCGCCGAAGAGTCCCGCCGCCACGGCGACTTCGCCCTCGCCGGCGTGGTGCGCGTCGCCGACCGGCTGGCGCTTTTCGGAGTCGCGCCCACTCCGGTGCTCGCGGATCCGCGTGACCCGACCAGAGGTCTTGACCCCAGCGGCGACCTCGAAGCCACTCCCGAGTTTCGGCTTCACCTGGTGAAGGTTCTGACCGAACGGGTCCTGGCCGCATGAAGGTCAACGGCGTCGATCGTCCCGCGCCGGCCGACCCTCGCCGCCTGCTGTCTGATCACCTTCGTCACGACCTCGGCCTGACCGGAACCCACGTCGGCTGCGAGCATGGCGTGTGCGGCTGCTGCACGGTTCTGCTGGATGGAGCGCCGGTGCGCTCTTGCCTGATGCTCGCCGTCCAGGCCGAGGGCCACGACGTGACGACTATCGAAGGTCTCGCCGCGCCTGGTGCGCCGCTTCACCCGGTGCAGCAGGCCTTTCACGAATGCCACGGCCTGCAATGCGGCTTCTGCACGCCGGGGTTTGTGATGTCGGTGGTCGGATTCCTCAAAGAGAATCCGAACCCGTCGCCCGAGCAGATCGATGAAGGGATCTCGGGCAATCTCTGCCGCTGCACGGGATACGCGTCCATCCGCCGGGCGGTGCATCGCGCCGCCGAGCTGACGTCCCTCTCCCCTTCAGGGGAGAGGGTCAGGGAGAGGGGCGAGGCAAGATGACAACCCGGTGGTTCGGCGCCCGGGTCCCGCGAGTCGAAGACGACAGGCTGCTCCGGGGCCAGGGTCGCTTCACCGACGACATCGACGAAGGAGCTCTGGAGTCCTGTCTCGTGCGCTCCCCTTACGCCCATGCCCGCATCAAGTCGATCGACGTGAGCGCGGCACGCGCCCTGCCCGGTGTGGCCGCGGTCTACACCGCCGCCGACCTCCCGTTCGGCGCCATCGACCTGCCGCTCCTGATCCCGCACCCGAATCTCACGCACGGCCGGACTCAGAAGTGCCTGGCCTCGACGATAGTGCGGTATGCCGGCGAGCCGGTCGCCTTCGTGGTCGCCGAAACCCGCTCCCTCGCGGAGGACGCCGCCGAGCTGGTCGAGGTGGACTACGAACAGCTTCCGGTTGTGATCACACCGGAATCCGCCGCAGCTGCTGAGCACCTCGTGCACGCCGACGTGCCTGGCAACGTAGCGGCGGAAATGCTCCAGGAGGTTGGCGATACAAAAAGAGCTCTCGCTGCGGCACCGCATCGCAAGGCCCTTCGTCTCCGCTACGAGCGCGGCGCGGCGAGTCCGATGGAGGCGCGCGCCGTCTGGGCGCGATGGTCCGAGTCCGAACGCCGGCTGACGGTTTACGACTCGACGCAATCGCCGACTTCGATTCGCGGCGGGCTGGCGGTGCTGTTCGGCCTGCCCGAATCGAGCGTGGATGTCATCGCGCCCGACGTCGGCGGCGGCTTTGGGCCGAAGATCATGCTCTTCTACTCGGACGAGCTCCTGGTGCCGTACGCCGCGATGCAGCTCGGCCGGCCGGTCAAGTGGACTGAAGACCGCAGCGAGCACTTCACCGCCGTCAACCACGAGCGCGGCCAGGTGCACGAGGTCGAGGTCGGCTTCGACGGTGAAGGCAAGGTCCTGGCTCTCACCGACGACTTCATTCATGACGCAGGTGCGTACACGCCCTACGGAATCATCCTGCCGATCATCACGGCGGCGCAGATCCCAGGGCCGTACCGCGTGCCCAGCTACCGCGTCCGCTTCCGCGATGTGTACACCAACGCCACGCCCACCTCTCCATATCGCGGCGCCGGTCGTCCGCACGCTTGCTTCGTGATGGAACGCACCCTCGATGCGATTGCCGCCGAGCTTGGCCTCGACCGCGTCGAGGTCCGCCGCCGCAACCTCATCCAGACCGACGAATTTCCTTACCCGCTCGGCATCGCGTGGCAGGACGGCAATCAGGTCATCTACGACAGCGGCAACTATCCGGCCCTCCTCGACCGGGCGGTGGAAATGCTCGGACCGCGACCTGCCGGCGATCACGTCGGGATGGGCCTCGCGATCTACGTCGAAGGCACTGGAGTCGGGCCCTACGAGGGCGCACACGTCCAGGTCCTGGTCTCGGGCAAGGTGGTCGCCGCGACCGGGATCCCCAGCCAGGGCCAGGCCCACGCCACGGTCTGGGCCCAGGTCGTCGCCGACCAGCTGGGCGTCGACGTCGCCGACGTTCAAGTCACCGGCGGCGATACGCGCCGCTTCCCGTGGGGCGTCGGTACCTTCGCTTCGCGGGGCGCTGTCACCGCGGGCAATGCGATGTTCATCGCCGCCGGCATGGTGGCCGAGAAGGCCAAACGGATCGCGGCCGAGCACCTGGAGGCGGCTCCCGAGGACATCGAGCTCGCCGGCGGCCAGGTACGCGTCAAAGGTTCTCCGGATAGGGGCATGCCGCTCGCCGCTGTGAGCGTGCTCGCCAACCCGGTCCGCTACGCCTTCGGCGGAGGCACCGAAGCGGCCACCCAGTTCTCCTCCAAACGTGAAGGGCCGCCGCTCCAGGATGGTGAGCAGCCGGGACTCGAGGCGACCGGGTACTACAGCCCGCCGGGCTCCACGTGGGCTTCAGGCTGTCACGCCGCTTACGTGCGGGTCGATCCCCAGACGTACCGGCTGGAGATTCTCAAATACGTAGTCGTTCATGACTGCGGCAGGGTCATCAACCCGCTGGTCGTGCAGGGTCAGATCGAGGGCGGCGTGGCGCAGGGCATCGCCGGAGCGTTTTACGAGCGGCTCGCCTACGGCGAGGACGGCCAGCTTCGCAACGCTTCCTTCATGGAGTTCCTGATCCCGTATTCGACCGAGATACCCGAGATCGAGATCGACCACATCGAAACGCCGTCTCCGCTCAACCCGCTTGGCGTGAAGGGGGCGGGGGAGGCGGGCGTGATCCCAGTGGGCGCCGTCCTCGCGTCGGCGATTGAGGAAGCAATGGGAGTCTCGATCGTCGAGATGCCGCTCTCGCCACTGAAGCTGTTCGAACTGTCTCAATAAGCGCGACCGATTCGACACGTTTGGATGGTCGGCTCAAGGGGTCAACGCAACACCTCGTGAGATCACGAACCAAGCGCGCCAAATGAGCCGAGCAGAAAGAAAGGACAGTGCGATGAAGAGGGTGTTGGGTCTCGCCTGGGTTTGTCTTGGGCGCAATGGCGGGAAAGGGCCGCCTGGCGGGCCAAACCGGCCTGGAAGCGCTGGATTCGACACGTCTGGCACCAACCGCGCCTTTGAACTCGCTTATTTGACACGGCTGTCGCCAAACGTGCCAAAAAATGAAAGAGCGGAGATGGATCAGCCTAGTCCGCTCTGACCACGGCGGCCACGATGTTTCCCCCCGGCGGTCCCTGGTGGGAGTTGCGCTCGCCTCCGCTCACATAGTTGGTGGTGCGACCTGTCACGGACGCGACGAGCATCCCTCCCAGCGCCTTCCCGATCTGATACGCGTCAGCGTCGTCGAGAAGGGTGATCCGCTGACCGCGAATCTGATCGCTGCCCGGTATGACCGATTTGGCGAACACGTGAACGAGGCGTCCCAGATCCGCCTCATCCGGCAATCCATCCTTGAAGCGGAGACCCGCCGACCGGAGCGCGCTCCTCACACCCTCGGCGTCGATGAAGTCGCGCGTGATGGCGTGGCCGATCCGCAGATGACTGCGCGAATTGCTCGAGTTGCCGAAAACCACAACCTCGCCGTGTCGCTTCTCGCCGCCGGACGATGTCATCGCCACCTCTGAGTAGAGGTCCCAGTCGCGCCGCACTACTCCGTCTGACAACGACGACTCAGGTACCTCTCCGAGTGCCATCGCAACACCCAGCGCGGCGGCGTCATTCGCGTAGACTCCGGCGCCTTCGGGTCCGAACGTGAGGTCGTGCGAGACAACTGTTTTTCCGCGGGACTCCGCATCCTTGATGCTGGCGGTCGTCAGGCCAGGCACCTTGACCATGACGAGGTGGACGTCCTTCGGATCGGTCAGGCCCGCATCGGCCATCGCTTTGTGCGTGGCCTCTGCCACCTTGCGAATCTGACCCATGCGTCCAACCTCTTCGGGCGGCATCGGTTCGGATCCGGCACGACCGACGACCAGGCGCTTTTCTCCACCTGTGTCGACATCTTTGTCGGGAACCTCAACCCATTCACGGGTGATTGCCGCGATGTGCGGCGTGATCACGCCAGGGCAGCCACCCGACAGGACGAAGATGACTTCCTTGGCCACGTCGCTCGCCGGTATGCCGAGGAATTTGCCAGTCCATTCGCGCAGCGCCACGTCCGCCCAGATGCGACCCCAGTCGTCATGAAACCCAGTGCCTTCCGTCTTTCCGACCAGGGCGACGAGAGTGTCGGGCTTGATCTTTCCTGAGTCGGCCAGTGCCTGCAACCCCGACGTATCCGCTGGCGTCGCCATGGGAATGACGAACATCTCGACCCGCTGAGCCTTCATCCGACTACCTCCGTGTGAGCCTCATTCCAGGCCTGGTGGCCGCTGAAAGCCAAAGCCGGGCAGCCTCTCGAGCTCTTCGGCGAAATCGAGCAGCTCGTATTCCTGCGCATACTGCCCAACGAGCTGCACGCCCACGGGCAGTCCGTCATGAAGTCCCGCCGGGAGCGAGATCGCGGGAACTCGCGCGAAGCTCACCGGCAGCACGAACTGCACGTAACGCGCCCATTCCTCCGCCAGAAATGAAGGCACCTTGTCGATCGGCATCGGAAGCGTGCCCAACGTGGGGGTGAGCAGGAAGTCGAAACCTGTTTGAAGAGGGGTGGCGACGGTTTTGTTCGCCGCAAGGGTTGCACTTTCAAACGCATGGAAATAGTCGATTGCGGTCAGGCGCCGGCCCTGTTCAACGAGCTGGCGGATGCCAGGCCCGAGCTTTTCCGGATCGGCAGGGAACCCCGCCATGCTGGCCCGCCGCACGACCCCGTAGCCGACGCCTACGGGCTCTGGATCCCAGCCGATGCTCTCGAGGCGATGGCCGGCATTTTCCAGCGCATCGGCGGCGCGCCTGGAGGCCTCGCGGCAGGCTGGGTCCCCGCCGAGGGAGCTCGAGTCCGCGACCCCGATCCGAAACCGCTTGCGGGAATCTCGCGCTGGAGTCGGTTGGGTCGCCGACATGATCGAGAACGAAAGTCGTGCGTCGGCGACGCTTCGCGCCATCGCCCCGCGCGAGGACAGGCCCGCGGCGTCGATCAGCTCGCATGGCACGCGTTCGGGCGACGGCCGGAGGCCGACCACTCCGCAGCACGAAGATGGGATGCGGATCGAACCGCCCATGTCCGTACCCATCGCGATAGTGGCCATTCCCGCCGCGACCGCCGCCGCGCTGCCACCACTGGACCCGCCGGGCGTGATGCCTTCACGCCATGGGTTCTGAGTCGCGGGAAAGAGGGTGTTGACGGTGCCGACCGAGGCTGCCAGCTCGGGCAGGTTGGTCTTGCCAAGGATGGCCGTCCCCGCCGCCCTCGCCCACGCGATTGGGACGGCGTCCTCGGTGGCGATGCGATCGCGAAACATGGGGGTGCCGTCGGTCCAGGGCATACCGGCCACAGGGATGTTGTCCTTGACCGCCATCGTCACGCCTGCGCACAGCCCGGGTGATGAATGGGCGGCTCGATCGACGTGGATGTAGGCGTGAATGCGCGAGTCGACACGGTCGATGGCGGCGAGGTGAGCACGCACCACCGCCTGCGGATCCAGGTCGCGTGCGCTGACGCGGCGGGCGATCTCGACCGCCGGCAGCCAGGCCACGGAATCCTCGGTTTTCGAAGTCACCGCTCAAGCGTATGTGAAGCGGCGTACTCGCCCACGCCTGCGGCATGGGACTTCCGAGGTGTGCGCTAAGGCTGGACGCTTGGTGCGGGTGGTCCTTCGATCGCAGGTTCGACTTGAGTCCGGCGCCACGATCGCATCGGCTTAACCGCCGGAGCGAGCTCAGCCGTTGGAGTAGGTGCGGGTCCATGTCGCTGGATGGGATCGCCCTTGCGCATGACGAACAAGAACACCATCGCGAAGACCAGGGCCGCGGCGGCATACATAACGATTGTTGCGGGGGAGGCGCTCTGGAGGCTCGATAGGCGCGGAGTGCCGGCTAGGCCGGATTGGCTGGGCCGAGTGTCGGGGCTGTAGACGCTGTCATTCGTTTCATCGAGCACGGCCGAGTTCCCCGCTCCGGGTGCGGCGATCGATGAGATGTAGGTGACTGGACTGCCTCCGAACATACCGATGACGCTGGGGCGAGTCTTGTGTGGCGAAGCCACGAAGAAGCGATCAACTTTGGCGTTGTAATTGACGATGTCGCCGCCCACGACCTGGTCGAACTTCTCCGTCTTGTCGGTCTTCAGGTCTCTGCTGATGACGTAGCTCTTGCAAGCAATGACAGCTGAATTCGCTTGGACATTGATCGCCAGCCCGGTGGGGTTGCATCCGCCGAGCGCGAAAGTGTTCTTGATCGTGCCGTCTTTCGGATCGATCTGAATCAGTGCGTCGGCATCAGGGCTCGTGACATAGATCAACCCGTCGGCCCCGTTGAACCGAGGTTGTTCCAGGGCTGACCCGACTTTGAACTGGTCTTTGATTTCGTTCGTGATCGTGTCGATGCTCGTGATCGAACCATCGGCGCCGTTGCTGGCCAAAAGCATGTGATTGGGGCCGTTGTAATCGAGCAGGTCGACTCGGGTTCCTCCTGTCTTCACCTCGGCAACGACGGTGTGCAGGCTGGATGAGCTCTTGTTGATGTCAATCATTGCAACCGACCCGGACGCCAAGCCGGCGTAGAGGCGATAGTCCGAGGAGATCGCCAGTCCGTTGGGTGGCGACGACAGAGCTATCGTCTTGATGAACTTGGCAGTGGCCGCCGAGATGTCGAAGACGTCGACGCCCTGGTCGGTGCGGTCCGCAACGTAGAGGCGGTGATTCCCCTGGTCGATCTCGATGTTGTCGAAATTTCCGGCCTGGCCGTTGAGCGCCGGGACGGGCGTGTTGGCGACCTCGACTGCAGAGCTGCCGCACGCCGAGATGAGCAGCGAGCCCGAGGCGCCCAGGACTGCAAATAGCAGCCAAGCGCCGGCGCCGTGTTTCCGTTCCATCCTTCTCGCTCTCTCCCGATACCGCGACGTGTTCAGTCGGGTAACGCCCAGCCCCCGTTCGGTATTCGAGCCGGCCTGGATCCGCTTCTAGTTCAGCTCGCCTGCCGGCGCTCTACGACCAGCATCACGATCGAGCAGGCAGCGAGCCAGGCCAGCAGCGCGGCGAAGGCCACGATGTCGGGTAGGGCGCCAGCGGCCAGGATCCCCGGCGGCGCGAAGAAGGAGATCCAGGCGACAACCTGAAGAGCTGCCGCCACCACGGCAGCCAGTCCCAGCCAGCGGGGGAGCATCCCCGAGAGCAGAATCGCCGTGCCGGCGGCCCCAAGGAACAGGAACGTGGGAAAGGTCGTCACCTGGAATGAAAAGCTCTGCAGATCGTTGAGGAGGGCGGCGCGCGTGGGATCCGGGTTGGGGCGGAAAGCCAGCGCGTGGAAGGCGGCCACCTCGGCGAGCATGCATGCGGCCACGATTGCCGTGGCGACGAGGGCCGTCAGCGACGGAGTTGTACGGATGCGCGCATGGAATGTCGCCGCGAAGGTGAGGAGGAGCATCGCACCGATTCCATCGGCGAGGCTCTCGATCTCGAGGCTGGTGTGGTGGCGAGCGTAGTAAGCGACGATCTCAGCCACGGGCGCTCCCGCAATCGGTGGTGGAGGTGCGATGAGCCCGGTCAATGCCATTGCCACCACGGCCAGCAGGCCTGAGGCCGGCAGCCACCGCACGACCGAGTTCACCGGCCGGAGCTAACCGGGGACGTTATTTTTGGCGTTCGGCTGACTTTGCGCCCGCGCCGGAAGCCGCTGCTCGACCCACTGGCGCAGAGCGTTGAGATTCAATGCGCCGACCACTCGGTCGCGTTCTTTGCCCTCGTCCAGCAGGACCAGGGTGGGGATACCGCGGATCCCAAACCTCTCCTGCAGGCCGGGCGCCAGGTCGGTGTTGACCTTGACCACCTTCATCTGACCGGCCAGCTCCTCGGACAGCCGCTCGACCGCTGGCGCGACGATCCGGCAGGGCCCGCACCAGGGAGCCCAGAAGTCGATGAGGACCGGGATCGGGCTCTTCTCGGCTACGGTGCTGAAATCCGACATGTCGGCTTCGGTGAGCCACGGGAGCGGCCGGCTGCACTTCGGGCAGTGGGGGACACCTTCCGCGGCAGACCGGATGCGCGTCTTCTGCCCGCAGTTGGGGCACGTGAAGACCTTGGGCTCGCTCATTTTTCCTATTCATACGTCCCCGTTCCGAGTGCGCTCCAAACTCTTTCTCAGGTCTCCTTTCCTCCCCCTCCAGGGGAGGAACGGCTCTAGAGCGCTTTGAGCAGAGCTCGGATGACACGCTCAAACAGATCCGCCGCGGTGTTGATGCCGAACCCGACGACCTGCTCGATATTGAAGCTTTCGTCCGCGGCGTCGGAGGTCATCCGCAGAGCCGCCCAGGGCACCCCGTTTTGGCTCGCCACTTGCGCAATCGCGCCGGTCTCCATGTCAAAACACGCCCCCTCCGGGAAATCGCGCAGGATGCCGTCTCGGACCTCTCGCGACGTGACGATCTGGTCTCCCGTGAGGACGACGCCGGATTCGACGGACCGGTCTACAACACTCTCTGTCGCCCGGCGGAGCTGGTCGGACAACGCCGGGTCGGCAGGAATCGTGGCCATGCCGAGCGATGGAATCGTGCCTCTGGCAGCGGTGAAAGGCCGCGCGTCCATGTCGTGCTGCAATGCGCCGGACGCGATGATCAGCCGGCCGGGCGTTGCATCGCTGTCGGTCGCTCCGGCGATTCCGACGGTAATGATCGATCGCGGCTCGAAGGCATCGCAGACGAACTGCGTCGCGAGGGCCGCCGCCACCTTGCCGACGCCTGTGATGACGAGCACCATAGGTTTGTCTTCGAATACCCCTTCCCAAATGGAAAGTTGTGGAGACGAAACCAAAGAAGGAGCGAGGTGCCGAAGCAGAGCCCGCGCCTCCAGCTCGAGAGGGATGACGAGCGCAATCGGACGTTGTCCCTTGGTAGTCGACACGAGTGCGCGACTGAATCTAACCGCTCGCGCGGCGGCGCTACGGCGTCGAGACTATCCGGACGCTACTCGTCCGCGGTCCACTCCGGGCCGGAGCCGAGCGGATCGGCCGAGCTGATTGCACGCCACATCACGCGGAAGGCGCCGAACGAGAGCGTCGCGAGGATGACAACTGTTCTCATGCCGGTCATCCTCCTCACCTGCCCCGGGTCAGTCATCGTGTAGTGCGCCCGTAAGATCCCGCCGAGGTTCGTGTTTCTCGCTCAATAGCGGCGAGAGTCCGGTGGGACAAAACCCAGCACCTGCATTCGCGCTGCCGCCCACGCGGCTTTGACTGCGTCATGTGCCGACGGCGCGTCACGAGCCATGACGCGAAACCACATTCCCGCCCCATTGGGAAGCTCGCTGCAGCCGGCCAGCAACCCGATCTCCTCGCAGTGAGCGATGGTCGAGTCGAAGACCGAAGCCGCGATTCCGCCTGCTATCGCGTACAGGGTTCCGATTGCTCGATATGAGCCCAGCAGTCCGAGCGAGGCGAGGTCGTCCGCGGGATACAGGCGGGTGGTGTCCCTGAACAGCAAGCTCCCGTCAGGCCGCCGCACCTCGGTCTCGCTGTGGAAGAAGTCGTAGGCGAGGCTTTCGCCGCGCGCCTGGCGGCCCGGCCCGACGACCTCGGCGAGCAGAAGTGCGCCATCCTCCGCCACCACGTGGCGGGCGCGCCCACTGAACCGCGAACCGGCATATGGGATGAAGGGGTCGGGCACGTACTCGCAATAAGCACCGCGCGCAACGGTGAACTGCGTCATCGCCTCCGCGGCGCCGTTCGGCATTCCGTAGATGCGAGTCGCCGAGGTCGTTCCGACGTGGAGTTGGGCGCCCTCCTGGATCGAGATGTCGATCTCCAACCGGTCGCCCTGGAGCACTCCTCCGCCCGGACTGGAGATCGTTAAGAACGCCATCCCCGGCAGCGCCGGGTCCAGGTGGTGAGCTCGCATTGCCTTCAACGTGCCCTCGCTGTGAAGGCTTCGAAGCACGGTACGTCTCCCGGCCGGCGCCGCCACAACCACCAACCGGCCGAGCTTCGGGCTCGCCTCAGTGGCTGTGATCATGTCCGGCCCAGAGACCCGCCGAATGAGCATGCCGGCTCGCGGCGGCTTCGAGGAATGACACCACCGCCTCCACGCCGTGCCCGGTCCTGCAGTTGGTGAAGACGAACGGCCGGCCCTCGCGCACCAGCTCGGAGTCCCGCTGCATGACCTCCAGGTCCGCGCCCACATGCGGCGCGAGGTCCACCTTGTTGATCACCAGCAGGTCGGCCAGGACCAGGCCCGGGCCGCGCTTACGCGGAATCTTGTCGCCACCCGCCACATCGATGACATACAGGTAGACGTCCACCAATTCGGGGCTGAAGGTCAGCGTCAAGTTGTCACCGCCGCTTTCGACGAAGGCGAAATCCGTGTCTGGAAATTGGGCGTCGAGCTCGGCCAGCGCCGCCAGGTTCATCGACGGATCCTCGCGCACCGCGGTGTGCGGGCAGGTGCCGGTTTCGACGCCGACCACCCGCTCCTCGGCGAGCACGCCGCGCAGCGTGCGCTTGACGTGCATCTCGTCCTCACGGGTGAGGATGTCGTTGGTCACCACCACCACCGAGCGCGCGCGGGTCACCAGCAGCGGAACCACGCGCTCGATGAGAGCCGTCTTGCCTGAACCGACAGGCCCCCCGACGCCCACCCGAAGCGTTTTGGTCACGACGCGAATAGCCTCGCGGGCGAGCGCTCGTGGCGGGCGGCCGCCATCTCCAGGCGCGGTGCAAAAGGACAGAGCGCCTCCCACGGAACTGTCTCCGCATCGTCCACCGCTCGCTCGATTTCCGGATGGCTGCGACGGAGAGCTGCCTGCGCCTCACCGTGTCCAATGCGCAGGAGGCGCATCGAGGCTGAGACCAGCGACGACGCGAAGCTGTAGGCATAAGTGAACGCCGACTCGCGGGTGGAGAGCCCCATCGCGAGCCCGGCCAGCGCAAACGCGACGGCGGCGTTCTCTGGGCTCGATTCGAGGATGGGATGAGGCGCGAGGCGCCTGGCTTCGGTCATCAGCCGGGCGCCCATGCGGTGCGACGCCTGGCGCTCCTCGCGCGTCATCTTTATTGCGGTCAGGGCGGCGTCGATCCGAATCACCAGGTCTACATCCGTATGGGTAGCGGCTCGGTGTGCCGCCAGCAGGGCCGGCAAGTCTGATTTGGCCAGGCGGTGACGCAGGTGAGATGAGAGCACAGCCTCGACATCTGAGGCGCTCGAAACTGCGCGCTCGGCGACCAGCGTCTCGAGGCCGTAGGACTGAGTGAACGCGCCGTTCGGAAACGCGCTGTCGCCCAGCTGGAGGGCGGCCAGCAGCGGGGATGCTTTCATCTCACACCAAGAAGTACAGCTGCGTCATCGGCAGCGTCTCGGCCGGCGGCACGGTGGCCAGCTCGCCATCAAGACGGACCTCATAGGTCTCGGGGTCGACGGTGATCTCAGGCGTCCTGTCGTTCCGGACCATGTCCGCCTTGCCGAGCTTGCGGCAGTCCCGCACCGCCTCGACCTGCCGGGCAAGGCCCAGGCGCTCGCGGATGCCTGAATCGAGGGCGGCTCGCGACGTGAAGGTGACGCAGGTCTGCGCCAGCGCGCCGCCGAGCGCGCCGAACATGGGTCGGTAGATCACCGGCTCCGGAGTTGGGATCGACGCGTTGGGGTCGCCCATCAACGCCCAGGCGATCATGCCTCCCTTCAGGATCAGCTTTGGCTTCACGCCGAAGAACTCGATCGGCCACAGCACGATGTCGGCCAGCATTCCGGGTGCGATCGAGCCCACCACGTGCGACAGGCCGTGCGTGCGGGCCGGATTGATCGTCAGCTTGGCCAGGTAGCGGAGGATGCGCGTGTTGTCCGCCGCGCCGTCACCCTCGAGCGGGCCGTTGAAGTGCTTCATCTTGTGGGCGGTCTGAAAGAGTCGGATGAAGCTCTCGCCGATCCGTCCCATGGCCTGCGAATCCGACGAGTACATCGAGAGCACTCCCAGGTCGTGAAGGACGTCCTCGGCCGCCATCGTCTCAGGCCGGATCCGGCTCTCCGCGAACGCCACGTCCTCGGGCACGCCGGGGTTCAGGTGGTGGCAGACCATCAGCATGTCCAGGTGCTCGTCCAGCGTGTTGACGGTGAATGGACGCGTCGGGTTGGTGGACGACGGCAGCACGTTGGGGTGCGCCGCGATCTTGATTATGTCGGGCGCGTGGCCTCCACCCGCACCCTCGGTGTGGAAGGTGTGGATGGTCCGGCCCGCGATGGCCGCGATGGTGTCTTCGACGAAGCCGGCCTCGTTCAGCGTGTCGGTGTGGATGGCGACCTGGACGTCGTACTCGTCTGCGACGCGCAGGCTCTGATCGATCACCGCCGGGGTGGTGCCCCAATCCTCGTGATCCTTCAGTGCGCACGCGCCGGCCTCGATCTGCTCGCGGAGCGGGTCCGGCGTGCTGGCATTGCCCTTGCCCATCAATCCCCAGTTCACGGGGAGCACCTCCGCGGCGCGCAGCATCTGCGCGATGTTCCAGGCGCCGGGCGTAGAGCTTGTGGCGTTGCTTCCGTCCGCAGGGCCTGTTCCGCCGCCGAGCATGGTGGTGATTCCGTTGGACATAGCCGCCCACACCTGTTGCGGCGAGATCATGTGCACGTGGGTGTCGACGCCGCCCGCGGTGGCGATCAGCCCCTCGCCTGCGATCACCTCGGTTCCGGCGCCGATCACCAGGCCATCGGTGACGCCGTCCATGATGTCGGGGTTGCCCGCCTTGCCGATGCCCACGATGCGGCCGGCCCGGATCCCGATGTCGGCTTTGACGATGCCGATCAGGGCGTCCATGACCACCGCGTTGGTGATCACTAAGTCGAGCGCTCCTTCCGCATTGGTGAGGGTGGATGACTGGGCCATCCCGTCGCGAATGGTCTTGCCGCCGCCGAAGACCGCTTCTTCCCCGGGCACCGTGAGATCCCGTTCGACCTCACAGATCAGGTTGGTGTCCGCAAGGCGGAAGCGGTCGCCGGTGGTGGGCCCGTAGAGCTCGGCGTACTGGCGGCGGCTGATTCTCACTTCGGCGCGTCGAGGTCGAATCCGGCTTCCGTGAGCCTGGCCGCGAACCGGTCTTTGGCCCCGGCCTCGTCCAGCGAGCCCCCGACGAACCCCTGGAACGCGACCATCCAGCGCCGTCCGCCGAAGGGCACCAGCTTTACCTCCCGCGACTCGCCGGGCTCGAAACGCGCGGCAGTACCGGCCGGGATGTCGAGCCGCCGGCCGTAAGTGGCCATGCGGTCGAAGCGAAGCGCGCGGTTGGACTCGGCGAAGTGGTGGTGCGAGCCGACCTGCACCGGCCGGTCACCCATGTTGGTCACGCGCAACGCCGTCACAGGCTTGCCGGCGTTGATCTCAATGTCCTTTGTGGGATGGATGTAGCCGCCGATCGGGCTCATGGGATCGGGTCGTGACAGGACAAGAGCTTGGTGCCATCCGGGAAAGTCGCCTCAACCTGTACTACATGGAGCAGCTCCGGTACCTCGGGCATCACGTCGTCACGTGTGAGCACCTGGCGCCCGAGAGCCATCACTTCGGCGGCGCGCTTGCCATCGCGGGCAGCCTCGAGCATGGCGTCCGTGATGAGCGCCACCGACTCGGGCAGATTCAGCTTCAGACCGCGCGCCCGCCTGCGCCTTGCCAGGTCGGCGGCCACATAGATCAGAAGCTTCTCCGATTCGCGCGGCGTCAGCTGCACGAGGTCCCCATCCCTCGTCCAGTTTATTGGTCTACGGCGGCGATCCTGACGGAGACCTCGGGAACCAGTCCCGGCGATGCGGAGACGAAGACTCCGCGCAGTGGTGACACGTCGCTGTAATCGCGGCCGACCGCGACCGCCACGTGCCAGTCGCCGGTCTCGCCCTTGTGTGTTGGATCGAGGCCGAACCAGCTGCCATCTGCGGACCCAATTTCCACCCAGGCATGGCTGTACCCTTCCGACTCGGCCTCGGGAACGAGGTAACCGCTCACATACCGAGCCGGCCAGCCGAGATGCCTGGCCAGCGCTATCAACACATGAGCGAAGTCCTGGCACACACCAACCCGCAGGTCGAGGATCTCCTGCAGCGTGCTCGAGACCAAGGTCGACCCGGGCAAATACTCGAACTGAAGGCGAAGCTCTCGGTTCGCTCGAAGCAACGAGTCCCAGTCTCGCTCGACAAGACCCATCTCGTCGGCCAGCGCTTTGATGGCAGGCAGATCGGGGACCCTCGGCGAAGGCAGTCGAAACTCGACCGCCGGGTTTCTCGAGAGCCGGGCAGGACTCCAGGGAATCGCGGCCAAAGGAGCTCCGGAGCGCGTCGCGATCGAAACCTGGCTTCGAGCCGTCACGCGAAGCTCGGAGTGCGGAGCCTCCACGCTCACAAGCCAGGTCGGGTTCCCGAAGTGGTCCACCTGGGCGTCCGTCTCCGCGGGGGGAGTCACCTCGAGCCGGAAGCTCTCGAGGTGGATGCCTTTGCGCGGCAGCGGCTGGAGCCTTACCTCGTTGCGACTTCGGGTCGCATCGCTGCCGTAGTGATGGATGCTCTCGTGCACGATCTCGTAGCGTCGCCAGGGTCCCACCGCACGGGCGATCGCCATCAGGACTCGACCCAGGTGTCTTTCACTCCGCCTCCGGCCGAGGAGTTGACCAGCCACTGATCAGTCCCGGCAGCGACCCGCGTCAGGCCGCCTGGCATCACCCACGGATCGACCTCCATCACGACAAAGGCGCGGAGATCGCAGCGCCGAAATTCAAGACCTCCGGCCGGCGCGACGCACGCGAGTCGCTCGATCTCTAGCACAGGTTGGGCCACCATGCTGCCGGGCGCCGCGTCGAGACTGGCCTCAAGGGCGGCCTTTTCTTCGCCGTTTGCGATCGGGCCGAACACGATGCCTTTGCCGCCACTCCCGTTGACCGGTTTGAAGACGAAATCGTCGAAGCGCGCCATGACCTTGCGGCGCCGGGCGACGGTGTCCAGCTCGATCGTCAGGGGCTGCTCCAGCATCGGCTGCTCGCCGAGGTAGTACCGAATGAGGGAGGGCACGTACGGGAAGAGCCTCTTGTCATCGGCGACGCCACAGGTCGGCGCATTGGCGAGCACGACCCGGCCCTGTCTCCAGGCGGCGAAGAGGAACGGAATCCCGATCAGGCTGTCGTCGCGCCCGCCCAGCGGGTCCAGGTATTCAGGGGAGTAGCGGTGGTAGATGCGCGCCACCGGAACATTGCCTCCGTTCTGCCGGAGCCAGCAGCCGCGATGGCTGGCCACCAGGTCGGCCGACGTCACGACGGGGATTCCCATCAGGCGCGCCAGCTCGACATGCTCGTAGTACGCAGCGTTCGCGGGCCCCGGGCTGAGGAGAACCGTGACGCCTTCTTCCGGCGAGCGCTGCTCCATCGCCGCCAGCAAGCGGCGCGGATATTCGCCGAGCGCGCGCGGGCGCGGCCCTGCGAGCAGCTCGGGAGCGACATCGGCCAGCACCCGCCTCGAGGCGAGCGCGTAGCTGACCCCGGAGGGCACACGCAGGTTGTCTTCCAGAACCAGCCACCGGCCATCGACACGGACCAGGTCGATGCCCGCGACGGTGATCTGGCCCGGGCGCAGGGCGGCAGGCCCTCGGCAAGATCGAAACCAGGACGTCGAGCCGTACACGAGCTCGGGCGGCACGAGACCTGCCTTCAAGACTCTGCACTCGCCATAGGCGTCCCGGATGAAATGGTCGAGCGCTCGAACCCGCTGCGCCAGTGCGCGCTCGAGCCAGGCCCAGCCGACGGAATCCACGATCCTGGGCAGCGGGTCGAACGGGATCGGCCGCTGAACGACCTCGCCAGCGATCGATACGCCAAAGTGCACCTCGTTGCGGGCGAACCATGCAGTGGTTTCGTCGGCCAGCCGGCGGCGCTGCTCGTCTGTGGCAACCGTCAAAGGCGCCTGGACGGGGACGATCACGGTCTGCTCGGGTAGCGCCTGTAGCATTCATGGCTACCTTGCGACGGCAGGCACTGGGGCGACAGGTCCGAGCCGCACGGGGATGGCGGCCCCGTTTGGTGTGGATCGAACAAGAGCCGTGATGCGTACGCGGCCGCTGGGGGCATCAGGCCTGGCGGCGACGCCGATTGGTCTTGGTTTGGCGGCTGTCGGCCGCCCCGCCTACCTCGGTCTTGGCCGAGCCGACGACCTGGGTGACGATCGATCGGTCGCGTTCATGCAAAAGCGCACCCACGAGCTGCTGGATGCGGCATACGGGGCCGGCGTCCGGTACATCGACACCGCCCGTTCCTACGGCTTCGCCGAGCGATTCCTCAGCTCCTGGCTCACCGAACGGGCGCGACCGCCGGGCGACCCAGTCGTCGGCTCGAAATGGGGCTACACATACGTCGCGGATTGGTCGACGAGTGCTGGTGTGCACGAGGTGAAAGACCACTCGATCGGCGCCCTGCGGCGCCAATACGCGGAGAGCCGCACCGAGCTCGGCGACCGCCTTTTGCTCTACCAAGTCCATTCCGCGACGCTCGAAACGGGAGTCCTGAGCGACGATGCAGTCCTGACTGAGCTCGCGCACCTCAAAGAGCGCGGCATCGCGATCGGGCTCTCAGTAAGCGGTCCGGGTCAACCCGACGTGATCAGGCGCTCACTCGAAATTCGAGTCGATGGTGAACCCGTCTTCCAGACCGTCCAGGCGACGTGGAACTTGCTGGAACGCTCGGCCGGCCTGGCGCTGGCCGAAGCCCATGAGGCGGGCTACGGCGTCATTGTCAAGGAGGCCCTGGCGAATGGGCGCCTCACCAGTCGAGGCGAGCTTGCGGCCGGAGTCCTGGGAGAGATCGCGACCGGCCACGGGGTGAACGTCGACGCGATCGCGATCGCGGCGGTTCTCGCGAACGAATCGGTGGACGTGGTGCTGTCCGGAGCCGTCACCGTCGCTCAGCTGTCGAGCAACCTCGAAGCGCTGTCAGTCCAACTTTCCGCGAGTGACATTGAAGCGCTGGCCGCACTCACCGAGCCGCCCACGCAGTACTGGTCGCGGCGGCAGTCCTCTCGATGGAGCTAGCTGGCTTGGGCGCGTAACCCAATCAGGTATCGATGTCTGGCATCCGGTAATCGATTCCTGGGTGGAGGTGCACATGAGAACACTGCGGTTCGCTGCTTACGGAGTCCTCGGCGGCCTGCTTATGGCGTGCGGAGCCTCGCCCGCCACCACTGCAGTGTCGTCCCCGAGTCCAACCGCCACCCGTGTCGTCGTGACGAAGACCGATGCGACGAATGGCACGTTCCTGGTTGCGGCATCCAACCAGATGACGCTCTACATGTTCGCGAGAGACACTGCGGGTGTCAGCAATTGCACCGGCGCATGCCTGACAAGGTGGCCCGCGTTATCCGTCTGGGAAGGCACCACTATCGATACCGGACCCGGGATCACCGGTCAGGTGTCCACCATCACCAGGCCGGATGGCTTGACGCAGGTCACCTACAAGGGATCCCCGCTCTACTTCTATTACAAAGACGTCGCCGTCGGCGACACTACTGGCGCCGGCATATCCAACTGGGCGCTGGCGAAACCCTAGGCGAAACGATCGACGCCGGAAGCACGTCCGGCATACGCTTGTTGCATGGCGATCCCGATTGACGCCTTCGGGCGAACGGGGCACAAGAGCAGCCGCACCCTGTTCGGTGCGGCTTCCCTCTCGCGGGTCACCCAGGACGTCGCCGATCGAACCCTCGAAGTACTCCTCCGTCACGGCGTCAACCACATCGACACCGCCGCCAGCTATGGCGACGCCGAGCTGCGCATACGGGCCTGGCTCAAGCGCGAACCCGGCCGCTTCTTTCTGGCGACCAAGACCGATGCGCGGACCAAAGCGGAGGCGCGAGACGAGCTGCAGCGGTCGCTCGAGCGGCTCGGTGTCGATCACGTCGACCTCTGGCAGCTGCACAACCTCGCCGACCCGATCGAATGGGATACGGCGCTCAGCCCCGGCGGTGTGATCGAGGCCGCGGTTGATGCACGAGCCGAAGGCCTGGTGCGCTTCATCGGCGTCACCGGTCACGGAGCGCAGATCGCCGCCAACCACCGCCGCAGCCTCGAGCGCTTCGACTTCGACTCCGTGCTGCTCCCCTACAACTTCGTGACGATGCAGCTGCCTTATTACGCCGAGAACTTCGAGGCCCTGGTCAAGACGTGCGCGGAGCGCAGGGTCGCCGTGCAGACGATCAAGTCCATCGCTCTGCGGCCGTGGCTGGGGCGTCGGCGAACACGTACTACCTGGTACGAGCCCCTCGAGAGCCAGGCTGACATCGACCTCGCGGTGTGGTGGGTGCTCGGGCGGCCTGGGGTCTTTCTCAACACGGTCGGGGACGTCGACCTGCTGCCGCTGGTCCTCGACGCGGCCGAGCGCTTCGAGAAACGTCCCAGCGACACCGATGTGGCCGCCATGCTGGAGCGCTCAAAGACACAACCACTGTTTGTCTAAAGGCCCTCAGGCGTCTGAAGCTGCCGAACTATCCTTCTCGGTCATGAACCCGCGGTGGATGGCGGTGGCGCGAGGGGATCAGCCCGCTGACCTCGTGGTGACCGGCGGCAAGGTGCTCTCGGTCTTCACGAAGGAGTGGCTCGAGGTCGACGTGGCCATCGCGGACGGCCACGTTGTCGGGCTCGGCCGTTACGACGGCGGCGAGCGAATGAACGTGGCTGGGGCCTACCTGGTGCCGGGTTTCATCGACGCGCACATGCACATCGAGTCCTCGAAGCTGACCGTCGATGAGTTCGCCCGGGCCGTCCTGGCGCACGGGACCACGGCGGTGGTCGCCGACCCACACGAGATCGCCAACGTGCTCGGGACCGACGGCATCCACTGGCTGCTCGACAGCTGCGCCGACCTGCCCCTCGACGTCTTCGTCATGGCCTCGTCGTGCGTGCCTGCCTCGCGGTTCGAATCGCCTCACCGGCCGTTCACGACCGGCGACATCGAGAGTCTGCTGCGCCGGCATCGCACGATCGGCGTGGCCGAGATGATGAACTTCCCGGGCGTCATCGCGGGCAGCGAGTCGGAGGTGGCGAAGCTGCAGACGGGCCTCACGGACCACGTGGACGGACATGCACCTGGTGTTCGCGGCCCCGCCCTCAACGCATACATCGCGGCCGGCATCCGCTCCGACCATGAGGCCACCACATTCGAAGAGGCTCTGGAGAAGCGCCGCCTGGGCATGTGGGTGATGCTTCGCGAGGCGAGCATCGCCCGCAACCTACGCGACCTTCTGCCGCTGGTCAAGCGCTACGGCACCGAACGCTGCATGTTCTGCACCGACGATCGCGAACCCAGCTTCATCGTCGAGGAGGGTCACATCGACCAGATGGTGCGCGTCGCGGTCGAGGAGGGGATCTCGCCCGAGGACGCGGTGGTCATGGCGACGCTCAACCCCGCCTTGTATCACCGGCTCCGCAGCCATGGCGCCATAGCCCCCGGTTACCAGGCCGACATCCTGGTGCTCGACGACCTTCGATCCTTTGTGCCGCGGCAGGTCCTCAAGCGCGGGGCGCCGCCTCGATTCGTCAAGCTCGAAGTCCCCGAATGGGTGCGCCAGACCGTACACCTGGCCGAAGTCAACGCCTCGTCCTTTAATGTGGCAGCCGGCCCCAAGCGCATCAGAGTCATTCGGGTCATCCCGTCACAGCTCCTGACCGGGACCGAGGTGGTCGAGCCGACCACGCGCGACGGGTGCATTGTTTCCGACCCCAAACGCGACCTCGTCAAGATCGCGGTGCTCGAGCGCCATCATGCGAGCGGTCGCGTCGGTCTGGGCTTCGCCACCAACGTCGGGCTGAAGCGCGGCGCGTTTGCTTCGACGGTCGCCCACGACGCGCACAACGTGGTCGTCCTGGGGGTCGATGATGCTGACATGGCAGCCTGCGCTTTGCGAATGCAGGAAATTGGAGGCGGCATCGTGATCGCCGAAGGAGGCCGCGTGGTGGAGGAGCTTCCGCTGCCGGTCGCCGGTTTGATGAGCGATCAGCCGCTCGCAGCGGTTCATTCGCGGATGCAGTCGATGGAAAAGCGCCTCGCGGACATGGGCGTGACCATGAACGCTCCGTTCATGACCCTGAGCTTCCTCGCCTTATCGGTCATCCCCGAGTTGAAGATCACCGACCGGGGCCTGGTCGACGTGACACGGTTCGAGCTGGTGCCGCTGGGTGTTGAATGAGCTCAACCGCCTCCCGCCAGAAGAGGCACGGAAGCGCCTATATGCCTGCTTCGCCTCACACAGGTGGGCGCGGATGGTGGCGGAGCGACGACCGTACGCGGATCTCGACGCCCTGTTCGTCGCAGCCGAAGGAGCGTGGTCGGAGCTCGAGCCGGGCGACTGGTCGGAGGCTCTGGCAGGGCATCCACGAATCGGTGAGCGTGGTGGCAGCTCGCCGGCCGCGTCCGAGGTCGAGCAAGGCGGCGTTCGAACCGCGGATGACGAGGTGCTTGTTCAGCTGGCCGAGGAGAACAGGCGTTACGAATCTCGCTTTGGTCATGTCTTTCTCATCGCGGCGGCAGGACGCGACGCCGACGAGATCCTGGCCGCGATGCGCAAGCGAATGGGCAACGATCCGGTGACCGAGGCACAGACGGCGGCGGCCGAGCATCGCAAGATCGCCCGCCATCGCATCGTGGCTCTGTTCCAATCGTGAGCATCTCGACGCACGTTCTCGACACCGCCCGCGGCCGCCCCGCGCCTGGGCTTGACGTCACCCTCAGCCACCGCGGCGAAAACGGCGCCTGGACTGTGGTCGGGAAGGGCGTAACCGATGACGACGGCCGCGTGGCGGACCTCGGGTCAGGCCACGTCGAGCCAGGAGACTACAGGTTGGAGTTCGCCACCGGCGCCTACTTCAAGTCGGCTGGGACCAAATCCTTCTACCCGGAGGTTTCGGTGGTCTTCACGGTGACTGACGCCGGCGCCCACTACCACGTCCCACTCCTGCTGAGCCCCTTCGGTTACTCCACTTACCGAGGCACATGACGACCCGCCTCGGTGCAAACCAGTACGGGAAGGCGCAGACGCACGTCGTCCGAGTCACCAAGGGTGGGCCTGGCGGTAATGTCCACGAGATCAAGGACATGACGGTGAGCGTCATGCTCGCCGGCGACTTCGAGGCCACGCACCTCACCGGCGACAACGGCATGGTGGTGCCGACCGATACCCAGAAGAACACCGTCTTCGCCTTTGCGAAGGAGGACGTGGGCGAGATCGAAGAGTTCGCGTTGCGCCTCGCCCGTCATTTCGTAGGCGACTATGCGCCGGTCCACCGCGCTCGAGTCGCGATCTCAGAGCAGCCATGGACTCGTATCCATGCCGAAGGCGGGCCGCACCCGCATGCCTTTGAACGCGCGGGTTCGGAGCAGCGCATTGCCAGCGTGACCTGCACGGGCGATGCGGAATGGGTTGTCTCAGGTCTCACCGATCTCACGCTGCTCAAGACGGCCGGATCGGAGTTCTGGGGGTATCCCAAAGATCGCTATACAACGCTGCCCGAGACGCATGAGCGCGTCCTCGCGACCGCAGTCGACGCGCGCTGGCGATACCTGGGCGCGGACGTCGACTGGGCAGACGCTCGCGCCGAAGCCAGGCGCCTCCTCATCGAGACGTTTGCGACCAAACACAGCCTCTCGCTGCAGCAGACGCTGTACGCGATGGGTGAGGCGGTGCTCGAGGCGCGGACTGAGATCGGAGAAATCCGCTTTTCGATGCCGAACAAACATCACTTTGCGGTCGACCTCGAGCCCTTCGGTCTCGAGAACGACAACGAGGTGTTCTACGCCGCCGACCGGCCGTATGGATTGATCGAAGGGACGGTCTTGCGAGACGATGCCGCTCCGGCCGACCAGGCGTGGTGATCGGCATTGATTTTCCTTCAGCCGACCACCTGGGCTGAGGCGCTCGCCATGAAAGGCGCGCACCCGGACGCCATGCCCATCGCCGGTGGGACCGACGTGATGGTCGAGATCAACTTCGACCGGCACCGGCCGCCGGCGTTCATCGACCTCACGCGCATCGCCGAGCTCTCAGAGTGGGGCCAGGAGGGGGACTGGTTGCGTATCGGGGCCGGAGTCACCTACACACGCCTCATCGCCGAGCTGGGCGACCGGCTTCCCGGACTCGCCATGGCCTCACGCACTGTTGGCTCGCCTCAGATACGCAATCGGGGCACTGTCGGCGGCAACCTGGGCTCGGCCTCGCCCGCCGGTGATGCCCACCCGCCGCTGCTCGCGTCGGGCGCGATCGTCGAGCTGGCATCGGCCACGGGCAGGCGTCGCATGCCCGCTCACGAGTTCTTCGTCGGTCCGAAGCGCAGCGCGATGAGAAAGGACGAGCTGATCGCCGCTTTTCTCGTCGAGCGCGCGAAGGGACCGCAGCAGTTCTCTAAGGTCGGCACGCGCAATGCGATGGTGATCGCCGTTTGCTCCTTCGCGCTCGCGATCGACTCCGAGCGTCGCCGGATCGGCACCGGCATCGGATCGGCCGCGCCGACACCGGTCAGGGCGATCGAGGCCGAGCTGTTTCTCGCGGGCGTGCTGGACGAGAAGGGCCTCTGGGAGAAGCCGGCCGCAATCGAGGAATCCGCGCTCGTGCGTTTCGGGCAGCTTGTCACCGCGGCGGCAAAACCCATCGACGACATCCGGGGCACCGCAGCTTACAGGCGCCACGCGCTCGCGGTGATGGCCCGCCGCAGCTTCGTCTGGGCCTGGAACGAATACCGAGGAGCCGGATGAGGATCACCTGCACGGTCAACGGTCTGTCTCGCGTCGCGGAGGACGTATGGGAGGGGGAGAGCCTCCTCTCCGTCCTGCGCGAGCACCTGGACCTCTCCGGTTCGAAGAACGCATGTGAGCAGGGTGAGTGCGGTTCGTGCTCGGTGTACCTGGACGGGCAGCTTGTCTGCTCGTGCTTGGTGCTGGGAGGTCAGGCGGAAGGTCGCGAGGTGATGACGGTCGAGGGCCTCGCGGGGGTCGGTGTTCTGCACCCGGTGCAGGAAGCGTTCCTCGAGGCGGGCGCGGTCCAGTGTGGGTTCTGCACGCCGGGTCTGGTGGTGGCCACGCACGACCTGCTCTCGCGGGTGGCACAGCCGACGACCATGGAGATTCGCGAGGCGCTTGCCGGCAACATCTGCCGGTGCACGGGCTACGCCAAGATCATCGACGCGGTGCACCTGGCCGCCGGCCGGCTGTCCAGGTGAAACCCCGGCTCGCAGCGCTCGTACCCGTGACGGGTCGGATTGGCGAGTCGCCGCGCCGGGCTGACGGCGATCAGAAGGTGCGCGGCGAATTTCCTTACTCGTCGGACCTGACCGTCGACGGCATGTTGTGGGCGACGACGGTGCGGAGCCCGCATCCGCACGCGCGCATCCTTAGCATCGACGCAGCTGAAGCCCTGGCCTCGCCGGGAGTGCACGCAGTTCTCACGCACCAGGACGTTCCTGGCAGCAAGGTGTACGGGCTCGAGATCCAGGACCAGCCGGTGCTTGCGATCGACGTGGTGCGCTACTGGGGCGAGGCTGTGGCGCTGGTCGCCGCAGATACTCCGGAGCTCGCGCGGCGGGCTGCGCAAAAGGTTCGTGTCGACTTCGAGGTGCTCACCCCGCTCACCGATCCCGAGCTTGCTTTGACCGATGCAGCACCCCGTCTGCACCCGAACGGAAACGTCACCCGCTACGTCAAGATCCGGCACGGCAACCAGAGCCCGCGTGCGGACGTGGTCGTGACGGGGGAGTACGAGGTGGGCATGCAGGACCAGGCACCGCTCGGTCCCGAGTCTGGTCTCGCAGTGCCCGATGGCAGGGGGGGAGTCGATCTCTACCTCGCGACGCAGTGGCTGCACGTCGATCGCGACCAGCTGGCGGAGATCCTGGCTCTTCCGCCGGAGAAGGTTCGACTGACGATGGCGGGCGTCGGCGGCGCGTTCGGCGCTCGCGAGGATCTCTCGATGCAAGCCCACGCATGCATGCTCGCGTTGCACACCGGCCGCCCGGTGAAGATCTCTTATTCGCGTCCTGAGTCATTCGTCGGCCATGTCCACCGCCACCCGGGCAAGCTCACCTATGAGCACGGGGCCACACGCGATGGGAAGCTCGTTTACGTCAAGGCCCGCGTGCTGCTCGACGGCGGGGCATACGCGTCCAGCTCAACGGCTGTGATTGCAAATGCATCCTGCTTTGCAGCAGGCCCTTACGAATGTCCGAGCGCCACCGTAGACGGATGGGTCGTGTACACGAACAACCCGCCGTGCGGGGCCATGCGGGGTTTCGGTTCGGTCCAGAACTGTTACGCACACGAGGCGCAGATGGACAAGCTTGCGGCGGCTCTAGCGATGGACCCCGTCGAGCTGCGCATGCGCAACGCCATGCGCACAGGCAGCAGCCTCATCACTGGTCAGGTTGTGGAAGGGCCTGCTCCTGTCGCCGACCTTCTGGAACGAGTCAAGAAAATGCCCCTCCCGCCTGCCGCCGACGTGGGCCATCTTGACCTCACCCAGATGCCCGGCGGCGTCTCCAACACCACCCATGGCGAAGGCGTGCGCCGCGGCGTCGGCTATGCCCTCGGGTTCAAGAACGTCGGCTACTCCGAGGGATTCGACGATTACTCGACGGCGCGGGTGCGCCTCTCGGTAGTGAACGGCCGGCCCCGCGCTGAAGTCCACACTGCGGCGGCCGAGGTGGGGCAGGGGCTGGTCACGGTGCAGGCGCAGATCGCGGGCACAGAGCTGGGTGTGAGCGACGTCGTGGTGCTGGAGGCCGACACGCAGATTGGCTCGGCCGGCTCGTCGTCAGCGTCTCGCCAGACGTACATCACGGGCGGGGCGGTCAAGTCCGCGTGCGAGGCGGTGCGGGAGCGAGTGCTGACGCTCGCTCGCTCGGAGCTGGGTCATACCTCTGCCGCGCGGCTCGAGGGTGGGGCGGTGGTTTCGGCTGACGGCCTGGTCATCGTCACGCTCGCGACCCTGCTCGGCGACGCGGCGATCGAGGAAACGCGAGAGTTCCGTCCCCGGCGAACGCATCGCCTGGATGGCGAAACGGGCCAGGCCGATGCGCATCTGCAGTACGCGTTTGCCGCACACCGCGCGGTCGTCGACGTCGACACCGAGCTCGGGCTCGTCAAGGTCGTAGAGCTCGCGACAGCGCAGGATGTCGGCAGGGCGATCAACCCCCAAGCGGTGGAGGGTCAGCTGGAGGGCGGCGCCGCGCAGGGCCTCGGCCTCGCAGTGATGGAGGAGATCCAGGTCAAGGATGGCGTGATTCGGAATGCCTCCTTCACCGACTACCTGCTCCCGACGATCCTCGACATGCCACCCGTGCGCATGGACATTCTCGAGCTCGGCGACCCGCGCTCGCCATATGGATTGAAGGGCGTGGGCGAGCCGCCCACCATCTCGTCCGGCCCGGCGATCGTGGCCGCGATCCGTGCCGCCACCGGCCGGCCGATCACGCGGGTGCCGGTCCGCCCCCAAGACATAGTCCCCTCTCCCTTTTAGGGGAGGGGCAGGGAGAGGGGCGAGAAAATGGCAACGCTTCTGCTGCGGGCCGGACTTGTTTACGCCGGAGCCGGCGAGCTGGAAAATGGCTGGCTGCTCACGCGTGACGGAATGATCACGGAAATCGGCTCGGGCGAGCCGCCTCCAGCGGATTCGGTGTTGAACCTACCCAACTGTGTGGCTGTGCCCGGCCTGGTCAACGCTCACGACCACATGTACCAGTGGGCCACGCGCGGATACGTGCCCGACGGCGGCCTGTTCGAATGGCTGCGCGCGCTGTATCCGGTCTGGGCGCAGATCGATGCCGACACGGTTCGGATCGCCTCGCGGGCCGCGATGGCACGCTTGCTTCTAAGTGGGTGCACTCTTTCGACTGACCATCACTACGTCTTCCCGCGAGGACGCACGGGCATCTTCGAAGCTCTGGTCGAATCCGCGCGCGAGCTTGGCCTGCGCTTCCATCCGTGTCGGGGCTCGATGTCGCTGGGTGAATCGGCGGGCGGCCTGCCTCCC